>Ga0247841_10007337_pt1 | contig 16441 bp, 13 predicted proteins | sample LaCruzMarch2015__2_FD_192410 | JGI IMG/M metagenome (GOLD analysis project Ga0247841, IMG submission 192410) | Freshwater microbial communities from meromictic Lake La Cruz, Castile-La Mancha, Spain - LaCruzMarch2015_18m | ecosystem: Environmental > Aquatic > Freshwater > Lake | place: Spain... | reverse complement strand
AATTAAATAAAATAGATGCTTTGTTATAGGAATTGGCAAGGTTTAAAGCAGCCGTTCCCGGAGCCTGGTTGCTGAAGTTAAAAATCAATGTTTCCCAGGCAGAAGCCACGGTGGTGAGCGCTTCGGTTTCCACGGTTATGGTTGGGTTGCTGGCAGCTTCCACTTTCAGGCGGATTGGCGTTCCGACAGTTGGCGACCAAACCCTTACGCTCATGCTGGTTGACCCGACGGCAAAAGGTATTGGTGTGGCAAAACCAACGGTTCCACCAACGGTTGTGCCAGCCCAAAGTTCGGCAATGGCTGTTTTGATGGTTTTGACAACATGATTAGTTGCACTGGTAGGATCAACCACTATTTCAGATGAATTTCCACCGAAATCGGTCAGGCCGTAATAATCAGGTGTTGTGTTTTCAAAATCAACAGGCAAATTCAATGCTTGCCCATAGCAAAATAGCGAAAGCAACATGCTTAGAGGTACAAAAAGTAATTGTTTTTTCATAGTTTCTGATATAATTTTAAGGTAAATAGAATAATTTGATAAGGCAAATGTAGCTTGCTATTCAGGCGATAAAAAATATTCAGGTGCATCAAATATACATCAAATAGTCATATTATCTTACATCAATTTTACATCAATACATTTATATGTGACTGTATAACAACATTTTAATCACTATATGACGAGCAAAATATCTTCAGGAATAATATCATCAATTCACCTGACTTTGATATCCAAGCGAAGTATAAGCGTGTTTTCTATTCACCCGGGCATTGTATTAAAATCAAATAATTGTCATTACAATGCTGCGTAATAGTAAGATTTCCGCATAAAATTTAGCAGCTTACAGGGAAATGGCATTCAAAAAAATATGGTGAAAAAACCTCAACTTATTGAAGTGATTTCAAGAGAAGTTTTTTATAATCAATAAGCAGAAATCAATAGGGATAAGTTACTCACAACCTAATAATATAATGAATATTACATTTAACCAATACTTTATGAGATATCATGAATATTATATCCGAGTTTTTTCAGGACACTCACCTTTTCACCGGGACGGCTTTTGCTTGCGTCTTTTTTCATGCAGTTCACGCCAAGGCAGTATTTGCTCAGATAATGTTCGTGTTGCTCGTGTTGCTCCAGGAGTTCCTGGAAAGGCGAAAAACATATTTTCTCCTGTTTCACTTCGATTACCACCATATTTTCAATGTTTTTTTCTGTATGATGGTTATCGGAGTAACGGATATCGGTATCAATCGTAAGCCTTTCGTTGCCTTGTTTATTCACCAAAGTGATCCGGTTAAAATAAACCCTCAGTACGGGCACAAAATTCCTTAACCTTCCGGTTGTGTGGTCGGCTATAAATTTATTCAAGGGGCCATTAAGGGTTTCAAAAATGTTTTCTACCGGCAAGCGTTTTTTTATGGTGCGATGGGCATTTGATTTTGTCTTTATTTCGAAAAAAGCCTGACCTGAATTGAGGTATTTGCGGAAGCGGACTTTATATCGGTTTTGGGTGCCGTTATTGTGCATTTTGAAGAGATAATATCCGGGAGTATCGAAATACAAGGTTTCATAAGGATGCAGGAAATGCCCGTTAACCACGAGTATTTTATACTGATCGTAAATAGCCTTTAAGTATTCGTCAAGTTGATCCTGTGATATGACGTACTTGGTATCAATCCGGTCGAGCAACAATACGTCCTGCATTTCCTCCAATGCGATAGGGGAAAAGGCGAGCAGGGTAGGGGTAAGATCGTGCATTAAATCAATGATTAAGTCATCATAGCCAATCTTTCAGGCACATTGCCCGGACTATCCATGCAAAAATAGGAATAATATGGTTAGGATACAGAATTGAAAATAATAACTGATCAGATCATTTTATGTTTTTCGATCAAATCAAAGAAATTTTTCTGGAAAGTGTCGCTTATCGGGATGAGTACTTCACCAATTTTGATTTGTTTTCGCTCAACGAACTCAATTTTGTCAATTGCCACAAAATACGACTTGTGTACCCTGCAGAATGCCGGCTCGTGCAATATCTCTTCAATCCCTTTGGCATTCATCAGGGTCATGATACGCCGCGTTTTGGTCACAATGCGCCAGTAATCCCCCATCCCTTCGACAAACAACACTTCCGATGCATTTACTTTTTCGATACGGGTTTCGGTTTTTACAAAGAAATAAGGAGTGTTTCCTGCTGCTTGCTGGAGCTTTTCCGGTTTTACGATTATTGGCTCCGATTCATTTTTCTGCAAGCGTTCAAGGGCTTTGTTTGCCCCTTTTACAAACCGCTCAAAAGAGATAGGCTTTAACATATAATCGAGCACATCAAGCTCGAAGCCCTGAATGGCATACTGATCATAAGCTGTTGTGAGGATGATGAGTGGTTTGTGGGTGAGCGAATTCAGCAGTTGCAAACCGGAAAGCTGTTCCATTTGTATGTCGAGGAACATCAAATCAATGGTATTGTGACGTAAAAATTCGAGTGTGTCAATTGCGTTTTCAAAAGTACCTGTAAGATTCAGAAAAGGAACTTTCGCGCAATAAGCCTTGATGATATCAAGAGCCAATGGTTCGTCATCAATTGCTATACAGTTGATTTTCATGTGCCTGGTTTTGAAATGTTTATTGTCACTTATAGGTTTGCGGACGTATTGAATCGCAAGATGAAGTATTAGCTCAAAATGGTAAGATTGACTTTGAACTTTTCTTCACTTTTAACAATCTTGAGTTCGTGCTTTTCAGGGTATAACAGGTCTAACCGGCGTTTAATGTTCTGCAGGCCAAAACCGCCACTTTCTTCCATAACACTAGTATTGTTCTTCTTGATAAAGTTTTCGACAATAAAAACCATCCTGTCGGCTTCAATATCCAATGTAATCACGATTCCGGGTTCGTGGTTTTTATCGCCATGTTTGAAGGCATTTTCCACGAAAGGAATCAACATCATGGGTGCAATAGTCCTTTTTCCCATCGAACCATGAACAGCCATTTCGACAAACCCTTTCTGTGTGATACGAAGTTGCTGCAATTCGATAAAGCAGTTCAGGTATTCGATTTCCTTGTTCAGTGGAACAATATCTGTATTCGAGTCATAAAGCATGTAACGCATGATATTCGAAAGCTTCATTACTGCTTCGGGGGCTTCGTCTGATTTGTTGTAAACCAGTGAGTAAATATTGTTCAGGGTATTAAACAGGAAGTGCGGGTTTACCTGCGAACGAAGCAAGGCTATTTCGCTGGCCTGCTGCTGTTTAATGAGTTCATCTTTGTATTTTCTTGATTCGAACCAGTCAATACTGAAACGTATGAGCATGGCGTAAATGCTTATGATCAGTGTATATCTCAATGTGCCCCAAATCCATTCGGTTTGAAATTGCAATTCATTGGCCGGCATACGGACAAGGTACTTCCAATACACGATTTCTAAAGGTAACCTGATGCTCGATATCAGGGCGATAAGCATAATCACGATAGGGAATATGTACCATTTGCGCCTGAAACGGAGAATACGCGGGATTACGAAATATACTGCATAGAAAGCAAAAATGTTAAGCAGTATCGTGATGAAAATATCTTTGAGATAAAGATGGTCCTGCAGGTATTTTGTGTCAACCTTGTTAAGATACATCGGAAACAATGCCTGGTTGATGATATATATCCAGAATAAAATATGTATCAGTACTTTATGTTTGTTTTTCATTAACGGTCAGAATAATCAGGTTATTTTCGAATGGATGATAGCATTTAAATGTGCGTTTTATAAAGTGCAACAACAACCTCTGAAAAGAAGGTTCAGAGGTTGCTGACACCAGGTGCCTGGTAATGCAGTCCGAATGCCGGTACACATACCAACAATTAGTTTACCAGATAGTTGCACGGTTTTCCGGGGCAATATACCTCTGATCGCCTGGCTGGATGTTGAAAGCTTCATAAAAAACAGGTAGATTAAACACAATAGCGTTTACCCGTGCATTGCCCGGCGAATGTACATCTTCTTTCAGGAGGCGCATCGTTTCTTCATCACGGACATTGCCGCGCCAAACCTGGGCATAGGAAAGGAAAAATCGTTGTTCCTGCGTAAAACCGTCAATTTTCTCAATAGCTTTTTTCCCTTGCAATGCTTTTTGTAACCCATCGAAAGCAATATTCATCCCTCCCAGGTCAGCGATATTTTCACCCAACGTAAGTTTGCCATCTACATGAAGCGAATCCAATATCTTATAGTTATTGTATTGATCAACAAGCATCTGGGTTTGTTTTTCAAAATTCTTGGTATCCTCAGGGGTCCACCAGTCGTGCAGGTTGCCATTTTTATCATACTGCCGACCCTGATCGTCAAACCCATGGGTCATCTCATGGCTTATTACCATGCCGATAGCTCCGTAGTTCACTGCATCGTCAGCTTCCATGTAGAAGAAAGGAGGCTGAAGGATGGCAGCCGGAAACACGATTTCGTTCATATTGGGATTATAATAGGCATTAACGGTCTGTGGTGTCATTCCCCATTCTGAGCGGTCAACGGGTTTACCGATTTTTGCGATGTCGCGGTTTACACTGAATTGGATGGCTCTCTTGAGGTTGGCATAGTATGAATCTGTTTCGATGGCCAGTTTGCTGTAATCAATCCATTTGTCAGGATAGCCTATTTTTACGTTGATCTTGTTCAGTTTGGCAATTGCTTCTTTCTTGGTATCATCAGTCATCCAGGTGAGTTTATTAATTCGCTCATTCAAAGAAGCTTTGAGGTTATTGACCAGGTCGAGCATTTTTTGTTTAGCTTCCAGTGGAAAGTACTTTTCAACATACAACTGTCCGACAGCTTCACCCAACGAACTACTGGTTTTGTCAAACATCTTTTTCCAACGGGGACGCTGTTCTTTGGTTCCCGATAAAACTGTTCCATAAAAAGCAAAGTGTTCTTTATCAAATGCTGACGAAAGCGAAGACGCCGCCGAATTGATCAAATCCCATCGGAAGTAAGCTTTCCATTCATCAACCGGAACGGATTTTATCATTTTCGCCATTCCAGCCATAAATTTCGGCTGGCCAATATTTATCTCGCTGGCAGCATTGAGGTTGATTCCTTTGAAATATGCTGCCCAATCCATTTCAGGAGCTATTTTTTGTATGCCGGCAACATCTGTTTTATTATAGTTAGCGTTAGGATCGCGCAATTCGAGGCGGGAGGAAGAAATTTTTGCCAGTTCTGTTTCTATTTTTAAAACTATAGCAGCTTCTTTGGCGGCCAGTTCTGCGTTATAACCCGCTAACTCGAACATCCGGGCAACATGCTTTTCATACTTTTCACGAATTTCTCTTGAACGGGCATCGTTGCTCAGGTAATAATCCCTGTCGGGCAAGCCTAACCCACCCTGATATGTCTGTGCGATCACCATGTTCGAGTTTTTATCATCGGTACCGCTGAACAAATAAAATAACGGATAATTACCTGCGGCATGCTGACTGATGATCATTTGCTGGACATCAGCAACCGAACTAAAGGCATCAACCTGTGCAAGTTCTGCTTTTAGGGGATTAATTCCATCTTTTTCGATTTGTACGGTGTCCATCCCGGTATTGTAGAAATCGCGGATTTTTTGATTTACTGAACCTTTGGCGGCATTTTTGTCTTTCGATGCTTCTTCAAAAATAGTCTTCAACTGCTTGAGATTATCTTCCGCCAGCATTTCGAAAGCTCCATAGCTGCTGTATTCGGCAGGTATGGGATTCTTTTTCATCCAGTTACCATTGGCATACGCATAAAAGTCATCACCGGCTTTCACAGTGGTATCCATGTTGGCAGCATCAATCACCTTTGCTGTTTTCGATTGGTTTTTACATCCGGGTGACAGGAAGGCAAATGCAATGATTCCGGCTGTGGCAAAAAGGATTCGTTTGATAGGAATGCGTTTCATGATCGTATTTGGTTTTAATATTTTAATTACTGAAAACGGCTGTAAAAATAGAAAATGTAACCCATCCATTATTGGCTAATCGTTATTTCCCCTCTGATTGTCGCTATAATCTGGTTTTCAAACGTTAAGGACTTGTTGTGATAAGGAGCATTTATTAACTGATAGATTGGCTGGGTGATCTTGCTTTTATGAACTTTCACAGATTTTGCTTTTCCTGACAAACTCGATCTCTATGTTTACTATTTTTGGTTTTCACTTTCTGCGATTGAAAAGTTGTACAAAGGAAAAATGCTTAAAAAACTCAACAACTGTTTCACAACCTGATAAAGTGATGCGATGCCTATCAAATCTTTTTTCTCATTTATGGAATGTCTTACTTTGGGGTATCAACTGATTACTCCAATTGGCCTGAACAATTTATAAAAATATTTTTTCATTAAAAGGTTAATCATATTCAGCGATTCAATGATTAATATTGCACTTCCGGTAATGGATGAAATTGAACGGCTTCCTCTGCTGATTGAGTCGGTTATGAACCAAACTGAACAAGATTTTCATCTGATGATTTGTGTCAACCAACCCGATAGTTGGTGGAAAGATCAGGAACATGTTACCGTTTGCCTATCGAACAAAGAATGCCTTCGATACCTTAACGCATTGAATGACAATAGGATTGAAGTTCTTGACAGGTCTTCTCCGGGGAAGGGCTGGCCGCCGAAAGGACATGGAATTGGCGTTGCAAGGAGATTGCTGATGGATCATATTTCGGCAGTTGCCAACCCACATGATGTTATTCTCAGCATGGATGCAGATACCGTTTTTAATACCGGGTACTTTGCTTCGGTAGCTGCAAACCTTCGCAACAACCGGGCAGCATTTGCTGTTTCGGTACCTTATTACCACAGGCTTTCTGGCGATGAGGATTTAGACAGGGCTATGCTCAGGTATGAAATATATATGCGCACCTATGCCATCAATATGTGGCGCATCGGAAGCCCGTATTGTTTTACGGCACTTGGTTCGGCCATTGCAATTCCGGTATGGGCATACCGGGCAGTTGGAGGAATCACCCCAAAACTGAGTGGCGAAGATTTTTATTTCCTTCAGAAAATTGTAAAAACCGGGCAGTTGCTGCATTGGAACAGCGAAATGGTTTATCCGGCTACCCGCTTATCATCCAGGGTTTTCTTCGGAACAGGCCCTGCTCTGATCAAAGGCATTACCGGCGACTGGAGCAGCTATCCCATATACCATCACAGGCATTTTGACCTGATTTCTGAAACGTATAGGACTTTTAATCAATTATTTGAGAAGGATGTTCCTACACCACTCGATGATTTTTTGCTTCAAAAATCCGGGGAACTCCCCTGGGGAAAACTAAGGAAGAATTTCAAATCTCCGGAGAAATTCATCAGGGCATGCCATGAAAAGATTGACGGATTGCGCATCCTGCAATTTTTAAAAGAGAATGAAGAAACCGGTGAAAACAGCAATGAAACAAATCTACTGGAATTGTTGGTTTTATATAAAAACGAGCTTCCTGAATTGATTCCCACAATCCCTGAAGATTTCTGTTTCCCACTTTCTCCAATTCAGGAGTTGGATAAAATTAGGGATTGCTTGTTCCAAATCGAAATGAATTACAGGCAGGCTTATCAGAATGGGTCTGCCAGAACAAACTCATTTTCTGGTTAGGTGCTGAAATCAGAAGAAAGCCTTAGCTCTTAACCGACAGTTAATCTGAACTATGAATAGACACCAACAGGTTAAAGTTCCTTTTATTTATCCAGCGATTAACTAAATTTGCCCTGATAAAATCATACATCATGAACCCAACTCCAAACCCCGCTGATTCTTTTGTTGGTGAGATGAATGCCTGGCACCACCGCACACTTGGCCTGAAAACCGTAGAAGCTTTACGCCGAAACCGCTTCGATGCTGAATTTTTCGAAACACGACAAGAAGTTGTAGATGCTGTTAGCCAGTGCGTTATACCCGGGGCAAGCGTGGCTTTCGGAGGCTCGCAGACTGCCCGGCAACTCAATTTGCAGCAGATTGTTACCGATGCCGGGGCAATTATTCTCGATCATAACGCTGAAGGATTAAGTTATCAACAAAAAATTGAAGTGATGCGGCAGCAGCAGGTCTGTGATTTGTTCATCTGCAGCAGCAATGCCATTTCGTTGCAAGGCGAATTGTACAACGTGGATGGCAACGGCAACCGAGTTTCTGCCATGGCTTATGGTCCCAGAAAGGTGATCGTGGTAGCCGGGGTGAATAAAATTTGCGCCGATGAAACCGCTGCATGGCAACGCATACAAACCATCGCTGCCCCAATCAACTTCAAAAGGCTCAACCGGCCAAACCCTTGTGCCAAACAGGGAATTTGCATGAATTGCAACCTCCCGACCCGCGGATGCAATATCTATGTTGCTACCCGCCGCAGGCCTCCGCTTATTGAATTTTCTGTATTCATTGTCAATGAGTTACTCGGATTTTAATTTACTTAAAATGCCTTCCGTGTTTACAATGCCTTGCGTGTTTAAAATATAAAGCTGTTCTTAATTACCTGTTTTACAGTTTTTTATTAACAAAACACAATTTTCGATTGAACTTTTTCCTGGGTGGGTTAGTGCAAATCAACAGCGGGATTTACGTGATAAACGGAAAATGTGCATTAAATTTTCATAAAATTTGCAATTCATTCATAGCCTTTCATACTTTTGACCACTGAATCCTTATACTTTTAGCTATGGATCTTACGACGATTAATGCCATTTCGCCTGTTGACGGACGATACAGGAAACAAGTTGAGCGCCTTTCATATTATTTCAGCGAGGCAGCCCTCATCAATTACAGGGTTTATGTAGAGGTTGAATATTTTATCGCTTTGTGCGGAATACCGCTTCCACAACTCGCAGATATTGACCGGAAAAAAATTTCCGAACTCAGGGCACTGTGCCGTGATTTTACTTTTACTGATGCGCAGGAAGTGAAAGATATTGAGTCAACTACCAACCACGACGTGAAGGCGGTAGAATATTACCTTAAAAAGCGTTTTGATAAAATCGGGCTTGGCAAATACAAGGAGTTTATCCATTTTGGACTTACTTCACAGGACATTAACAATACCGCAAGTCCATACGCGCTGAAACTTGCCCTTGACGAGGTTGTGCTTCCGATGTATGATGACCTGTTACAGAAAATTATCCGCAGGGTGAGGGAATGGAAAAATGTGCCAATGCTGGCACGCACACATGGCCAGCCTGCATCACCGACCATTTTAGGCAAAGAAATTTTTGTTTTTGCCGAAAGGCTCAAACAGCAGATCAAATTACTGAAAACCATCCCTTTGTCTGCAAAATTTGGTGGGGCAACAGGAAATTTCAATGCCCATTTTGTTGCTTTTCCGGAAATCAACTGGTTTGAGTTTGCAGATGATTTTGTTAAGAACCACCTTGTGCTCGAGCGTTTACAAACGACCACCCAGATCGAGCATTATGATAACCTGGCTGCGCTTTTCGATAACATGAAACGCATCAACACCATTTTACTCGATTTCAGCCGCGACATGTGGAGTTATATCTCGATGGAATATTTTAAGCAAAAAATCAAAGCCGGGGAAATAGGTTCTTCGGCAATGCCCCACAAAGTAAATCCGATAGATTTCGAAAATGCGGAAGGCAATCTGGGCATTGCCAATGCCTTATATGAACACCTTTCGGCCAAACTTCCGGTTTCCAGGTTGCAGCGGGATTTATCCGATTCAACGGTTACCCGCAATATTGGAGTACCTATCGCCCACACTATAATAGCTATCAAATCGTTGATCAAGGGAATAGATAAACTGATACTGAACGAAGATAAAATCCAGGCAGATCTGGAAAATAACTGGGTGGTGGTTGCCGAAGCCTTACAAACCATCCTGCGCCGTGAAGGATTTCCGAAACCATATGAAACCCTGAAGGAACTTACTCGCACCAATGCCCATATTGACCATAAAACAATCAGTGCATTTATTGAGAAATTGACCGTTTCATCCAAAGTTAAGGAGGAACTCAAAAAAATAACCCCTACCAATTTCACCGGGCGTTTTAGGATGTAACAGGTTGATTTGGTTGGCTGATAAAAGATAAAGAGGTAACTGAAATCAGATAGTTTTGAGTATTTTTGCAAAAAATATTATTTGATATGGATTGGAAAGACATTCTTTCGGTTTCCGGAAAACCCGGGCTTTATAAAAACATCGCCCAGACCAAATCTGGAGTTATCATCGAGTCACTGATTGACGGAAAGCGCCTACAGGCTTTTGCTAATGATAAAATCAGTTCCTTGGGTGAAATCAGTATTTTTACCACAGGCGATGATTTGCCTATTCGTGAAGTTTTCAGGCTGGCCTATGCTAAAAATGGCGAACAACCTGCGCCCGGTTTCAAAGCTGATGCGGAAGAATTGAAAGCATATTTTGAAGACATTGTGCCGGAATATGATCGCGATCGGGTTTATGTTTCACACATGAGGAAAATTACTTCTTGGTATAACCTGTTGCTTGCCAACGGAATAACCGATTTTTCGGAAACTCCGGAAGAAACGAAAGGAGAGCCGCCTGCAGAAACCGAAGAAGAAAAGGTTGAACTGCCAGGGGAACCGGAGAAGCCAGCCGAAGAATAAAAAACACAGAGTCCGTTGAATCATGACGGACTTTTTTCAAGTATCCAAAACCGGAATTTACATCCTGATGAAGAAATACATCCACGATTTCAGGGTACAAAATATTCTCCATCTTAATGATGCTTACTTTGTATTATGGCTTGTTTGCCCTGAAAAACTTCCGGAAATCCTTCCCGGGCAGTTTGCCGAGGTGCTTGTTCCCAATTCAATCACGACATACCTGCGAAGGCCGTTTTCGATCTATGATGCTGATTATGAAAGAAACACACTTGCATTGCTGATTAAAAAAGTTGGAAATGGAACCTTGGCACTCTCCCGGTTGAAAGAAGGGGACCAACTTAACCTCGTATATCCTTTAGGCAATTCGTTCAGCTTACGGGTAGGGGAAAAAGCTTTGCTTGTCGGTGGAGGTGTGGGCATTGCTCCCATACTCCTTCATGCCAAACGCCTTAGCCAACTTGGTTTCAGACCTGATATCCTCATTGGTGGTCGTACGAAAAATGATATTTTGGAACCTGAAAAATACGCACCTTTTGGAAATGTCTTCATCGCAACCGATGATGGTTCTTTAGGTGAAAAGGGAATGGTTACGCAACATTTGCTGTTTGCAGGTGAAATCCGAAATTACACATCAGTCTATGCCTGTGGCCCGGATGCAATGATGAAAGCAGTCGCTAATTTAGCTGCAAAATTTAATATACCATGCGAGATATCGCTCGAACATACCATGGCCTGCGGAATTGGTGCTTGCCTGTGCTGCGTGGTCGAAACGGTGGAGGGCAATAAGACAACCTGCATCGAAGGTCCGGTTTTTGATACAAGAAAACTGAAAATGTAGGATAAGCGATTTCGGATTTCGGATCTCGGATTTCGAATGTGAAAATAATAGACAATAGTGAAAAGATAAAAATATTTTATCATAATAACCTGATTTCCAATTTTGATCGTAAATCATAAATCATACCTCGTAAATCGTAAATCGTACCTCGTAAATCGTAAATTTTCAATGCCCAATCTTTCAGTTGATGTTCATAGACTTCATTTAAAAAACCCGGTGATGACTGCCTCGGGTACTTTTGGTTATGGTATCGAATTTGACGATTTCTTCAACGTTAACCGCCTGGGAGGCATATTCACCAAGGCATGCACTTCGAAAAACCGCGATGGCAACCTTTATCCCCGCATGGCCGAGACACCTTCCGGTATGTTGAATTCCGTCGGGTTGCAGAACAAAGGGGTTGATTATTTCATCGAAACCATTTACCCCAAAATCAGGCATTACGATACCCATATTATTGTCAATGTGTCGGATTCGACTGTCGAAGGATACATGGAAGTCGCCGGAAAACTGAACCCGCTTGATAAGATTACCGGCATCGAACTGAATATTTCCTGCCCGAATGTAAAGGAAGGAGGCATGGCTTTCGGAACTTCCTGCCCAATGGCGGCTTCGGTAACAAAGGCTGTCCGTGCAGTGTACCAAAAAACCTTGATCGTAAAACTTTCGCCAAACGTTACCAATATTGCCGAAATTGCAAAAGCAGTAGAAGCTGAAGGTGCTGATTCGGTATCGGTTATCAATACCTTGCTGGGTATGGCCATTGATGCCGAAAAACGCCGCCCGATTCTTTCCACCATCACGGGGGGGCTCTCAGGACCAGCTATAAAACCCATTGCACTCCGGATGGTTTGGCAGGTTTCAAAAGGGGTAAAAATTCCGGTTATTGGTATTGGCGGAATAAGCAATGCCACTGATGCCATCGAGTTTCTGCTTGCCGGGGCAACTGCTATCCAGGTTGGGACTGCAAACTTTATTGATCCACAGGTTTGTATGAAAATTCTGGATGGGATCGAAGAATATTGCATCCGCCATGGTGTTGCTGATATCAAAGAACTGATCGGCGCACTGGAAGGGTAGGGGAATCAACCGATTTGAAGGATGTGCTGTCAAAAACTTATTCGTCGAACCAATACTGTTTTGCCAAAATAATTTGAATGTTCCTTTTCAAATACTGAAAACCATTTTCACCTGATGAAAAAAATCAATGTTCTTCTGATCGGTAGCGGTGGTCGCGAACATGCCCTTGCCTGGAAACTTTCGCAAAGTCCTCTGCTTCAGCAACTATATATTGCTTCCGGTAATGCTGGAACCTGTGAAACTGGAACAAATGTTGATATCAGTGTAAACGATTTTGAAGGAATCAGGCAATTAGTACGCGATAAAAATATTGAACTTGTGGTAGTCGGCCCTGAGGATCCACTGGTAAAAGGTCTGCACGATTTTTTTCTGGCCGATAAACAGTTGCATGCAGTCCCGTTTATCGGTCCGCAAAAGGCAGGTGCCGCCCTCGAAGGGAGCAAGGATTTTGCCAAGCAGTTTATGCAAAGGCATGGTATTCCAACCGCTGCATATCAGACATTTACAAAGGAAACGCTTACCCAGGGGTGTGTATTTTTAAGGAAACTTAAAGCACCTTTCGTTCTAAAAGCCGATGGCCTTGCTGCCGGAAAAGGCGTTGCGATTTGCAAAACCATCGAAGAAGCTGAAAATGAGCTTTCTGAGATGCTCACTTTTGAGAAATTCGGGACAGCATCTGCAAAAGTGGTCATCGAAGAATTTCTTGACGGTATAGAACTTTCTGCCTTTGCTATAACTGACGGCAGAGATTACATCATATTCCCGGAAGCAAAAGATTATAAGCGCATAGGTGAGGATGATACCGGCCCGAATACAGGCGGGATGGGAGCTGTGTCGCCGGTACCGTTTGCTAACAAAGAGTTTCTGCAGAAGGTGGAAGAAAGGATAATCAAACCCACGATTCTTGGTTTGCAAAAAGATCAGATTCCTTATCAGGGATTTCTGTTTTTTGGCCTGATGAATGTGGATGGTAACCCGTATTTGATAGAATATAACGTTCGGCTTGGCGATCCGGAGACCGAAGCAATCATGCCACGCATAAAATCCGATGTACTCGAAATATTTCTTGCAGTTGCGGAAGGACGCCTTTCGGAAATTGAATTTGAAACTGATAGCAGGACTGCTGCTTGTATAATGCTTGTTTCGGGCGGGTATCCTGGCAAGTACGAAAAAGGCAAACTCATCCATGGATTGGATATGGTAACCGAAAGCCTGGTTTTTCACGCAGGTACAATACTGAACGAAGGGAAAGTGTATTCATCAGGTGGAAGAGTTGTCGCCATAACCGCTCTGGCCGACAGCCTTGAACAAGCTTTAAAACTTGCCAATGGGTCTGCATCATCAATCAGTTTTGAAAATGTGTATTACCGGAAGGATATTGGCAACGACCTGACCAGTAACAATCAATAACTATTATCATCATGTTCAGGTGGGTATCAAAATCAGGCATTTTCATTCAGGTAGCAGTATATGCCGCTTTGTTGGCAATACTCTGGATTTCTGCTTTTGTAAATGCTTTACCAGTCGTTACTTCGCCTGCTGATGGACCATTATTCACCGCTTTTGCCTGTTGGCTGAAGGCATTTCCAATATTTTCGGTAAGCATAGCCCTTGCATTGGTTGTGCTGCAATCTATTATCATATATTTTGTTTTTAAGGCAAACGGATTTTTTGGACGGCGAAATTTCTTGCCTGCAATAATTCTTGTACTTGCATACAGTTGGAATACAGAATATCAGGCTTTGCACGCTTTGTTGCCGGCTAATTTGTTCTTGATTATCGCATTATATGCGATGATGGTTATGTATGGCCGGCAAGCTGCTTTTCATCAGGTCTTTACTTCTTCATTCGCAATTGGAATTGCTTCATTATTTTATATCCCATCGGCTTACATGCTACTGATGATATGGTTTTCATTCATCACCTACCGTGTTTCCACCTGGCGCGAATATGTGATTTCAGTTATTGGTTTTTCTTTGCCATATCTCTATTTTGCAAGTTGGCTATTTTGGAACGAAAACCTCCTGGAAGGCTTTAATCTGTTCATATCAGCTCTTTTTATCATGCCAAATTTTGAAAGGCTTACTGTAATTGAGATAGTTTGGTTTTCTTACACAGGCTTTGCCCTCATTTTTGCTATATTGACTGTTTTGAATATTATGGGTGATAAACTGATCAGTTTGAGGCGACGTGCATGGGTATTGTTCAATTTCAGTTTTTGCGCCCTGATCGCTGTTTTATTAACAGGGTGTCACATTATTCCGGGGAATAGCATATTTGTCGTGCCTTTTTCTTTTTTTGTGACAGGCAGCCTGGTACTTATGAAAAGACCGTTATGGGCTGAAATAATATGTGCTGCAGCTTTGCTTCTTTTTATTTTCATGCGCATTTACCCTTTGATTTAAATCAGGTTGAACACCTGCAACTATTCAGGAAAAGCTGAAAAACAGAATTGAAAATTGATGCTAAAATCTTCATTTACAAATAATTTGATCGAAGCCGGCTGCGATGAGGCAGGACGGGGTTGCTTGGCTGGTCCGGTATTTGCTGCGGCTGTAATTTTTCCGGCGGGTTATACCAATGATGGATTGAATGATTCAAAAAAGCTCACAGGCCGCCAGCGCGAAATCCTCCGGCTAATCATTGAGAATGATGCAATTAGCTGGGCCGTCGCTTCGGTTGATAATAATGAAATTGACCGGATTAATATTTTACAGGCTTCGTTCCAGGCTATGCACCTTGCCTTGGAAAAGTTGAAAATTGCTCCTGAATTGATCTTGGTGGATGGAAACAGGTTCAAACAATACCATAGTTTCAACCATAAGTGCATCATAAAAGGCGATAGCTTATTTCTTTCGATTGCTGCCGCTTCGGTATTGGCAAAAACCTATCGGGATGCGTATATGATACAACTTCATAAAGAATTTCCTCATTATAACTGGATGATGAACAAAGGATATCCCACCCTCGACCACCGCCGGTCAATAATGAGATTTGGACTTAGCCCGTACCATCGAAAAACATTTTCTGTACAGCTAAAATATGGGAAGCTTTGTGATAAAACCTAAAAACCCCGCTTGAGGCGGGGCGTTCAGAACCAAATTATTAACCAAATTATTAACTAAAAACTATTAACCCCTATTTATCGTTTCAGGTGTTTGATATGAAAAATCTCTTGTTTATAAATTATTTTACTAACATCTACTTTAATGATGCAAAAGTATAATAAGTTTTAATATGATCGTACAATTTTTATAAATATTTACCTAAAAATTAATAAATTGTAGAAACCTTTGATAATATTGCAGTTTGGTTACCTTGGGAAATATCAAGAAAACCTGTATTTATTATTTTTGCAACAAATAAACCTTTTTTATGAAAGTCCTGACTACAATTTATCTCCTGTTTTGTCTGACAGGTGCAAATTTAATAGCCCAGCAAACCCCCAATGCTGATAATATTGCCTATATCGAAAAATACAAGGTTTTGGCCATCCGTGAAATGAAATTATATAATATTCCAGCAAGCATCACCTTGGTTCAGGGTATGATTGAGAGCGGCTGCGGGAAAAGCATACTTGCAAGTGAATCGAAAAACCATTTCGGGATCAAGTGCCATAAAGAATGGACCGGGGAAAAATATTATTACGATGACGATGCAGCTAACGAATGTTTCAGAAAGTACAACAATGAAGATGAATCTTACCGCGACCATTCCTTGTTTCTCATGAGCCGTACCCGCTATGCATCGCTTTTTTCGCTTCCGGTTACCGATTACAAAGGCTGGGCGAACGGGCTTAAATTAGCAGGTTATGCCACAAATGCAGAATATGCAAATTTGTTGATCCGAAACATTGAACTGTATCAGCTTTATTTGCTCGATGATACGACAGAAACCCCTAACGAAATTGTTGCCGTTGTTATAAAG
>Ga0247841_10007336_pt1 | contig 16441 bp, 19 predicted proteins | sample LaCruzMarch2015__2_FD_192410 | JGI IMG/M metagenome (GOLD analysis project Ga0247841, IMG submission 192410) | Freshwater microbial communities from meromictic Lake La Cruz, Castile-La Mancha, Spain - LaCruzMarch2015_18m | ecosystem: Environmental > Aquatic > Freshwater > Lake | place: Spain... | reverse complement strand
AGTAAAAGAGAGATAGATAAGCAGAAACATTGGCGCTGTTTCCATTATCGTCAAAATCAAAGCAAAAACTCCAAATGCTATTATCAATATTTTTGTTGGAGAACTTTGATTAAGTTGATAAAAAGAAACAAGGCCCCATAATATGATGAGACTGAGCAAGAATTTTCTACTTATTTTATTGTACAGGAAAGCCATTTTAGCTTTTTTTGAGATCTTAATATGTAACCACTAGCCGTAGTCAAAGTCCTGCCTACCGGCAGGCAGGTTTAACTTGAAGGTAATTCAAACAGACTAAAGTCTGGACTACGATTCAAGAGAAATATAGCGGCAATAGCGAATGATCACCTAAATATTCTTTTACGAACTAGCGCTAAAATCATCTCCAATAATTATTGAGATGTCAACACCATCGCTGGTATCGCGAGTTTTTTGAACGACTTTTGCGTTATACTTTTTTTCCAGAAAACTAACCGCAGTCTTATTCTCGCCTCCGCTATAGTCATAAATTATGGTTGCTTTGGATTTTTCCTGAGCAGTTTTAATTGCAACAATATTAAACTGAGAATTCGTTTCAAGCTCTGATGCCAGTTTGCTAGCTTGGCCTGCAGTTTTTGATGCGTTTAACACTTCTACTTTTAACACGGTCTTATCTTGACTATCCCCTGAAAAGATATTTTTTACCATATCTTGTATTTCATCGAAATTTCCTGACTTGGGTTTCAAATAAAAGGTGCCGGAGCTGGAGTCAGAAACTAGATAGCTGTCACTTGCGCTTGATAAGACCTTGGTGATCATGGCGTTCTGATCAATACCGTTTATCATTTCAGCTAAAGCTTTTAATTCTGATGGGTTGAAATTCGTTCTTAGGTGGTTGCCGACTATTGTCACTAAATCCAGAACCGTCTTAGGATTAGCTAAAACTCCGGCTTTCAATGTTTTGTCCTTTATTGCAGATAGCACTTGTTGCTGCCGTCTAGATCGATCAAAATCGGAAGTCGTCTCCCGTGAACGGGAGTATTTAAGAGCAATTTCGCCATTCATGTGCTGTTGACCAGCTTTTATGTGGAAAGGATCATATCCTTTCATTTCTTTATCCGGATAAAGAGGATCATAAATTGCTTTATCAACATAAATATCAATTCCACCAATCTTATCTACTAACTGCTTAAATCCTTCGAAATCAATCATAATATGATATTGAATCGGAATACCCAATACGTTCGAAACAGTCTCTCTGGTAAGTTGCGCACCGGATATCGAAGCATCATCAGTACAGTCAGACTGTTTTTTCTTCTTACAGCTATCACTTAGATAGTCTTTATAACCATAAGCAAAAGCAGCGTTTATTTTATCTTTTCCATGGTTTTCAATTGGAACATATAGATCTCGGGGTACCGAAACAAGAGCCATTTTTTTATTTTTCACATCAATGCTTGCGATTAGCAATGAATCAGTTAGGAGACCGCCTGGATGATTTTCTCCTCCCCTGCCCATTAAAAGAATATTGACACGACCGTCTGCCTCTCCATTTAGTTTTTCCCCTTTAATCGCGCGAACCAACGAACTACCGCCGAAACCATTTTCAAAAATTTTGGAGCCTGTGGCATATATATAAGCAAGAAACGAAGTGAGACAGATGAGAAAAATGCCCAACACGACAAAAAACACTTTCCACTTCTTTCTTCTGTAGAATGGTTTTTTGGCATTAGTGCTATTAACGCTGCTTAATTTAGCGGAACGTTTAAAAAATTTAATGAAACTCATTTTTGTTTTTTAGTTATAATTTTCAATAAGTTAATTCTAACAAAACCTTGATGGGTTTAGCAATGCTTCTTCTTGGTAATATATGGAGGGTTTTTATACAAAGGAACAATTGGAATATTAAATTTCTCACCTTGCGCTTCTATTTCTGCAGAAATTTTGCTCAAATTTGATTTGTTTTCGACATCTTCTTCATAGCCCACTATTGGAATATTAAGCGAATATGCCATGAAATTAGCAGTGGTTAAACCAATTCTCAGTCCCGTATACGATCCGGGACCACGGCGGGCAACAATTCCTGTTAGACTTTTCTTACTTATATTTAGCGCGCTTAAAAATTCTTCAATATTTATCAACAGCTGCTCCGATAAATTATTGGAACCTTTATAATTACTTTTTTTGATCAATTTTAATTTTTTGTCAAAAAGGTAAAGTATTGCTTCATTTGTTTCGGTTGCATCTATTCCTAGAATCATTTTAGTCCTTGCTTTGAATTACAAATTGTGAGCCCTTGTCAAATTTCGACGGTCCCAACCCCGATTTTATATCGGGGCTAGAAATTTGATGAGGGTGAGCGTAATTTCATAATTCAAAGTCTTTATTAATTTGTTTTACAGATATTTTTCTGGTTGTTTCGTCAATATATTCAAGTTTTAGCTCTATTGTTCTTTGCGGCAACATCTCTTTTATTTTACTTGGCCATTCCAATAGAACAACCGAATCTTTATTCTCAAAAATTTCGTCCATACCAATAGAGTAAGCACCTAATTCTGATTCCATTCTATAACAATCAATATGAATTAAAAAACTGATTTTTTGCTGATTTTTTGGTAAAGAATATTTTTTCAATATAACAAAAGTTGGACTGGTTATGTTTTCTTTTATACCCAAAGCGCTAGCAAAGCCTTTAGTAAAAGTTGTTTTTCCGCTTCCTAAATCGCCCTCTAAGGCAAAAATATCACCCGGTTTTGCCTTAAGAGCCAAATCGCGGGCAATTTTGAAAGTTTCTTCTTCGTTTTTAGAAATATATTCCATAGTATTGTTATAAATAAACCGATGGCAGGGTATATTAGCTCACCTCCCCCCGCCCTAGGCAAGTAATCTTCCGAGGCCACTATTTTAACATCATCTTGATCAATTGGCAATATTCGATACTCGTCTTTGTATTGTGAAACAATTCCCGTAACTTCAACCTGATCACCTTTTTTCATTTTAGGCTTATTGATGCCTGTTGTTTTATTTATCACAACTTTAATTTCTGAATTGCCATCACTAATGTAAAATGTGTTCCCGGATGTTTCCGTTACAATTCCTGCCGTTTTAACATATGTGCCTTCATCCTCTTCGTCGATACTAGATATTGCAGTTTCTGTTGGAACAATCGGATCAGTATGATTTAGTATGATAATATTATCGACACTCTTAATTTTAACTCTTCTTTCATTATTTATCTGCGAAAGTTCACCTGCTATAAAAACAACATCACCTAAATTAAGCGTGGGGAAAGTTTTACCATAACAATAAACCTGTATTCCTCCAGTTTCATCTTGAATATAGAAATATTGGGATGACAAAACCCCCGGTAAGGTAGTCACAGTGCCTGTAATTGTAATTTCTTCGCCATCTTCCAAATTACGCGCATTTTCAACAGTTACCGGACTATCTTCAACTTTAGCTTCATCTTCATCAACAATCTGCTCTTTAATTAGATCTTCGTCGACTGTTTCCTCCATTAGTACATTTTCCTCTTCAGGCGTCGGCGTCATAGTCCACTTCCAACCATCTGTGCCAAAGAATGCATAACTCTGGCCTTTTAGGTTTCCACAATCCACGAAATCTATAATTTGTCCGTCTTTTCTTAAAAAAATCTTTTCGTCTTTATTATTTATTGTAAATGAAAAATCATCTTTTTCTTCTGTTTTTTCTAATAGAAGCAGACTATGTGCGGGAATTTTATGTGAGCTCAAATCATCAGGTTTATATTTATCAGGACTAGCTGCTTCTTTATCGTGCATATTTTGGTCCTCAATTGTATAACCCGCAAGAGTAATTTCTTCATCTGAAATATTGGCCAACTCGATCCATTCATTTTTACACCAATCAAGAGAACAATGATTTAAATTGGGGCTAGGATAAACCTCGCTTAACACAACACTATTATTTTCAGCCGCAGAAACACTTTTTGAACCGAAAAATATCGCCGCTAAAAAAACGATAAAGCAATATGACCATTTAACAATTGTTTTATTCTGTCCCCTCTCAAACATACTCCGCTCCAATATAATCTAATTATTAAACTAATTAGATTATAAGAGTTAGAACATTAAGAAAAGTTAAAATATTTTAAAATTCAATGCTCTCAAATATCCCAAATAACATGCTATAGCATACTAATCGGTATACTATGATAAAATGTTAATATGCGAATATCGAAAAACCAAAAAAATGTGCTAAAAATAATTGGCAAGAGTCTCGTTCTAGCATCGGCACTGTTTGCTCCAAATATTATCCAGATACTGAGGCCTAAAAATGCCAGAGAGAAATATAAACATAGCAGGACTATTAAAAAGCTTTTTGATGATGAAGTTATATACCTATTTGGCGAAGAAATAAGGCTGACCAAAAAGGGGAAAGAATTGCTTGGTGTTATTCAAATTGAGGACATTCAAATATTCCCAAAAGATGAGTGGAATGGAGTCTGGCATATAGTTTGTTATGACGTGCCAGAAGGCAAAAAGACAGCCAGAGATTACTTTCGAGCGAAGTTAGCTGAAGTTGGTTTTAAATTTATTCAAGACAGCATGTGGGTTTATCCCTATGAGTGCAAAGAGGAAATCGCCATTATTTCTCAAAATCTGGGCATTGCCCCTTTTGTTGCATACCTTAACACCGACTATTTGCCCCAGCAAGAGAGGCTAATTCGCCACTTTAACCTTGAAAAATAAGTCAATCCATAATTTTAATAATGACTATCCCAAATAACATGCTATAGCTTGGTAATTGGTATGAACAAGGGGAGAAATTAGAGGAATAAACACAAAAGTATACTAGATAAGAAGCTATAGCTTACTAATCAGTATAGCGGCAGAGCTTAACGTTTTGTTTTGGAGTAGATAAGATGAGAAATAAGACGAGAAAAATGAAGTGTCGTCAAAAAACACAAGAAATTTACTCAAATATTTTAAAAAAGCCTAAATTTGTGCTTGTGAGAGAATCGCCCCCACAAAGTTTTCATAATTTCTCCACATAGACATTCTTAATTAAGCCCTTTTCGTCCCCATCATTTCTGAAACCAATAGCGCCTAAATCAAAATCAATATTCTGGACGATTTTAATGGGTTTTGGATCTTTGGGATCTAAAGATGTGGGATAAAGAGCAATCATTTGATCTGGTAATACCCAATGCCTGTCGAATATCGGTTTATTTTTATTATAGATACTGATTCGAATATTTCTTTTTTCGCAAATAATGATAGCTCGGTACCAAGTATCAGGGCTGAGTTTATGGTCAAATGTCAAATTGACATCAGCGTCATTGTGGCTTTTTACTATCCACTGACCGTCGAGCCTAATATGAGGATTTACTCCATCGAAATTACATTGAAACATAATATAGTTTGACAAATTATTCGCCCTTACTATCCAAGCTAAACACCTATTTATTATTTTAAAATCAAAGGAAAAAATATAATCATCCCATATTAAAGTTTTTGGAAATACATAGCCGACTCCCGATTCGGTAATTTCAAATGCTTTTTCGTTTCTTAAGTAAAAAAGCTTTCCCCGACCCGACCAGTCTTTTTCGTCACCATGCTTATTCATGGACAAATAATAAAAATCTTTCTCCCTGGTTCGTAGATAAATAATTACCAATATTGATAAAATAAAAATCGTAGTACTCCCCCAAAAAACAATATTTTGCTCATTGTCTTTTTTAAAGTTAAATGCAAAAAAAGCCGCTGTAAAATTTACTACGAACGAAATAAACTCATATTTGTACTTTTTCAATAATATTTGGAATATGCTTTTTTTCATTGCGCTCTCGACTTTCTCTTTGTTTCCGATATTGATTCAGCCCTATGCTATTTCTCGCTTAATACGTTATCGATAAAATTATCTACACCTGAAACTTGTTTTTGAACAGCTTTAAACAGGTCTCCAGTAGGATTAAGGTTAGAAAATCTCCATAGAACATTTTCGTGGACATCAATTAATTCAAGTCTGGATTCGACAACTACTTCCCATTCATCATCTTGTTCAAATGAAAAATTAAGAGCACGAAATCTGGGATCAATCTTTACTTTGTGGCGGTAAGAATAAACCCTCATCTTTTTTGATTTATAATCAGCAATAAAAGATCCAATGATATTCCATGCGGCATTTTTGTCTTTAATTTTGGAAGGGTCTGAGGAGGACCATTTTATAACAGATTTTTGTGTTAATTCAATTAGTTTGGTTATGAATTCTATCCCCTTGTTCTTTTCGCTCATTGTTGCTCCTAATGCATAATATTTTTATCTTCTTCATCACTTTCAATATTTAATAAAATTGCGTTGCCACTAACGTAAACCCTGTTAATGTCATCTTTCTTTACTTTTTTGATATTCTGACAAATAACTTCTAAGATTGGCAAGAATTCATCTATTTCTTTTTTAATAGGTTTACTAATATATTTTGCCAATGACTTAAGGGACGCCTTTATTCTAAAAAGTTCAAGCGAGAGCTTATTAAAATCGTCCAGAATAGTTTCTTCTGAAACCAACACAGAAAGAGACGCCTTTAATCGGTTCAGAAGTTCTGGCTTTCTTATTTTGCCAGCATAATACTGTTTAATTTTTCTAACGTCTAATAAAACCCAGACAGAAACCAGTAGCCCTAAGACACTTGCGCAGCCGGCTATCACCTCTAAAATCCTCATATCATCCTCAACTTCCCACTCATCAATCTTGACAGAAGAGAATTGCGGATTTGCGATAAAATTTTAAAAAATGTTTCAGTGTATTTCATAACTTTCCTTTAGCGGAATCGGAGCAGCACCTCTTCGATGAAGTTCTTTGCGTACTCTCAATAGCCCTTCTGCCGACTTTACACTTTGACTATTCATTACTTCTTTTATCAAGAGCATTCCACCTTTAATAAACAGTGTTGTTAGCGAATCCGGTGAAATAAACACTGGGTCGAACCCTGCTTCAGAAAATCTTTTATCTATCTCTACAATATTTTTTGCAGTTTCTGGACCATTAGGAAACATTATTGCTTGCTTTCCCTCGTACTCCGGTAGTGCAAATGCATGAATTATTGAACAACGCAATTTATACAGGTATCTTTCATCAATCTTTCTAATATAAGGGTGGTTTTTGTAGACATTGTTATCATTAGTCAAGCAGTATTTTTGAAACCATTCTTTCATTAATTTTTCATTGCCTAAATTTAGATTATAATATTTATCAAAAATTCCACACATTACTTCTGTGAAAGAAAAAGCTATGAGAAACCTCATTCTTATTAAGGAATTATCTTTTTTAAGAAGATTAATTGTTTTACTGAATTCATCAATAAAATCAACAATGATTTTGTCAACCTCATTTCTCGTTTTTTCATATTCTAACTGATTCATTTCGCCCTCAATATTCCATTCATTAATCTTGGTAAAAGGGAATTGCGGATTTGTAAAAATTTTTGCTCAAGTTGTTGTTCGGTTTGTAACATCATGACTTCGCATTCTCAGCAATATTCTTTGCGCTTATTTTTTGTGTAATTTGTTGGATTTGTTTTTTAACATCTTCATCCCTTTTCTTTTCCTCGTCTTCTTTGATCTTCTGATCCAAGATTAGCTCAATTGAAAGCTTTAAAGGCTGAAAATAAGTAAGGCAATCATTCTCATTTAACTGATGAACTCCTAGGCTAAGAATTCCGTATATCGATTTCATTGCGATCAGTTGAGATGGCAAGATCTTTTTAAGAAATCCGATCTTTTCTTCCATTCTCTTTAAAAGAAATTTTTGCTCAGTAATCTTAAGGTTACTTGCGTTTGCTCTAAAAGTAACAAGTATTAGATTTTCAAATATTCTTCTTAGATAGACAAAAGCAGCAACCCCATAACCATGTGAGGCGGAAACTATAGCTTTTTTAAATTCGTCTAAATATTGCTTTTCTAGTACATTCTCATATTTTCTTTCAATGTCAGAAAACTGTAAATCTGCAATTGATGGCATTTGGCCGACCTTCATTATAACTTTGTTTATTTGATCGTTATAAACAAAGAACCTTAAGGTATCATTTGTTTTTCTTTTACACTGCAATGTTACTAGTCCAAAACCTACATAATACTCTGTATAGCTGTTAATATATTTCGTATTAATTTTTTCTACCCAATCATAGTCAATGGCATAAGTTGTATCAGTATTATTTCTAGATGAGTATGCGTCAACATCTTTATCAAAAAGTTCATTAATTTCTGGTATCTGGGAATATTCCAATAGCTCATACAGAGGCGTCTCAAAGTAAAAGTCGTGCTTATTAACAATCTTTATCTTCCCTTCAGTTTCTTGTTTTGCTTCTTCTGTCATAGTTTCCTCTCTACACAAACATCTGCTGGAGGAGGGACTTTTTGAAAAGTTTCGCCTGCTCCAGCTCCTTATTTATTAAATCGACCTGATTATAGACCCTAATTATTAAATATTTATGAATTTTTATTAAAGATCTTCTATGCCTATTTTAGTAACAGAACTCCATAGATAATCATAATTATGAGTATAGTTAGAATAAAAAAGGTAATCTGTAAATAAAATGGAATCAGATTAGAATCTTCTTTAAATTTTATGCCCGTCTCAATATTTTGGGTTTCAATGGCTTCAAAATACGCTTTTTTAGTCCGGCAATTCAAGAAAATCAGCCTTAGATTAGAATAAAAATTTACAATATATAAGTAAAACGCTCTTTCTACTATAAGTTGAATAATGCCAGAGATAATTGAAAGAAAAATAAACAATAGTGCTATAAATAAAGATAATTTTAATCTCAAACCCAATATGTCTTTATTGTTTGCAATAAAAAAGGAAAACAAAGCAAGTAACCCAGAGCCAAGAATTATCAATTGCTTAGTTAGGTCAATAAAAATATTGTTAGCCAAATTCTCATATGCTTTCGCCGCAGTTTCATGTTCATTTATCCTGTCATGAGAAATTTTCTCATAATCAACTAGCATTATTTTTTCTTCCCTATTGGGCTTATTGCATGCCCTTTTTCATGACGAACGCCCTTAAAATCGCCACCCGATGTTTTATTATCCATTATTCTACCAGTTGTAGCATTTCTTTTTGCTGACAAACCAGTTTTAGGGTTAATAAATTGAGATCTTCCCGTCACTGCACCTTCTCTGCCACTGCCTTTTGGCCCATTTTTCGCCATAGTACTCCTTTTTTTAAGATATTAACAAAATAAGGAACTAACCATATGCTACGAACATGCAGGTAATTCCTTATCATAAAATAGAGAGCCCCCTCTACTTTTGATTCGGGATCACCCTAGTATCCCGCATTAAATTGTACCCTCCTGGACTTTTCTTCACTCAACGCTACGATTATAACCGTAATCTAAACTTTACATTTTGTCAATACAGTGGTTTTATGAGATTTTATATCCCAGATTTAGTACGATTGCAGTTTTTACACAGCATCTGGCAGTTTGCAACAATATAATTAATTTTGCCCTTCCATTCCGGAGCTGTATATTCATCCTTCTTGTCCAAACATAGTTTTATTACTTCTAGAATGTATCTATTGTCAATCTTATTATTCGAAAAAAGAAACCGAAAAATTGAGCTAAACTGAATTAGCGTCATAGGGACAATTCCCAGTTCGGCCTTGCTATCAGATGTGTTATACCACACACCTGATCTAAAAGTTTCTGCTGTATTGCTATCAATTTGATTTGCTATAAATAACCCAAAAACTGGTTTGGTTTCTCCATATTGGTTAATTGCTTGGGCTACATGGCGCCTAACTGGTTCTCCCTCGGCAGCCTCTTGCCTAGAATTATCTGTAAGTGTAGCTTCAACAACAAGTACATAATCTTCAAATTCAAATATTAAGTCGGGGCCGTTTCCCGGTGCATTTCCAATAGGCAAAATATCTTGATCAACCTTGAACCGTCTTGATTCATAAGGTGGATTTTTTAGTTTATTTATTGCTAAAAACGCACGCCACAACGCCCATTCAAAGTAAGCCGGAACTTCTGACTTGGGAAGGCGAATTTCATTGTCCTCTAATAAAGTTGCCGCACCTTTTCGATCGATAATTAATTCGAAATAAGTTAATATTTCCTCCCATTCAGAAGCCTGTCTCTTTGCGAATTCAATTTCCTTTTGCTCTCCCAATAACTCTTCCACTTTATGTCTTACAATTGCGATATTTGACGGTTTGGCCAAATTAGCAATGGAAGCATCATATTTAACACCGAATTTCTCAAGCTGAAAAGTCAAATCTTCCAGCTCTTGAAGTGCCTCTGATTTATTGTCCGTAGGAAGAGTAGCTCCCTCTGACAACATGGCTAGGTAATCTTCGTCACCATAAATGATTTCCTTGCCCTCAGCGAGTTTATTAATCAAAAAAATCTTCTGTGGGTTAAGAGCAATGCCCCTTCCCTTGCCAGAAAATAGCCCTGTGGCCTTCAAATATCTAATATTAGTGTCAGAATAGTCATTAAATGTCTGCTCTACATAGCCATGCTCTCTCGCAGTTAACGTTAATGACATTTGACCGAATTTACGCTTGTTAATAGCTATTTTTTTCTCTTTTCTAAAAGAAGCAATCTTTTCTACAATTACATCGAGTGGTGTTTCTGGACTGCTCAATTGAACTATGACAGCCATTTCTTGAAAAGAAATAAACGCCTCCATATCAGTATTTTTTTCGATAAAAAGCAACAACTTCAGTACATGCCTTAAAGGCGAAAAGGTTTTATAGCTATATTTTTGTTCGATCAAAGAAGGAATCTGATAGCAAATCAAAGACCTAAGAAAACATTCTTGGATTGCGGGGACACTGTCAGCACTGATAAGCCTTGTTCCGCTAGGTGTTATGTGATCGATCTTGTCCTTGTTACTTTTGTCGGAATAGATGAACCCGAGCTGCGATAAAGCTGAACGCCATTTACGACCAACTGAGTTAGTTTTGTCATCGCCCAATGAAACTAATCCGCTGTCACCAAGTAATTTCCTAAATGTCGCATCGTTTTCTGTGCCCCTTAAATTTCCTTGTAAATCTGACCTCGATAGAACGATCAAGCCGTCCCTTAATCTGAACGGACTTCGAACGGTTGTATTACCTAGATGCCATGGACGCATGTTAGTATCCTAAAAATAAATATTCTTTAACACAATTTCGATTGCTTCCCACTCTATGGGATTGGTTACCAAAGCTGTATTTATGGTCATGTTCAAATACTTTAATATTTGAACGATGCTTCTTCATTATTTTTACCATTTCTTCCTTCGTTGGTAAAGAGTTTGATGAATATGAGACTAAAAATATACCCTTCTGAAACTTACTGAATAATTGATCAAATGCCTCATAACATCTAACTCGAGAACTAAATGGAGTTTCTCGCTTTTCTATTCTTTTTGTTTTCGAATCAGCAATAATTTTATTATTTTTCCAGTAAGTGGCTAACCCTTCAATAAAATGATACCTGCGGATATAGTCATTGTCAGAGCGTTGCGAGTAGTATGGCGGGTCAAAGTAAATTAGATCAAAATCGTCTGTACTAATATTAAAAACATCGCCTTTCAACGCTTTATTGCTTCGATTGTTGTCAAAAATTGAATCATTGAAATCATTTACTGATTTAATAAATTGCTCTCTCATTGAAAGTCGCAAGTCTAAGCGCCCGTCATCATAACGATTACCAATAACAGTAAATACTCCGCGAGGTTGTTTTTTTAAAGCAGCTCTGCCCAATGAAGCTAGTGCTAGAGCTTTTTTGTGACCATTTTTTAGTAGAGAGATATTAGCGGAAACGTTATCAAGAAATTCATTATCCTCTGGAGTAAAATATAATCCGTTAAATGTTTCTTGAATAAATTTTTTTGCTTTAGTATTTTTTTTAAGCAAAGACACTAGATCTGCTTCTGATAATTTCTCTGTGTTGTTTTCAACTGTTGCTTTGGCGATATTGTAGCTATATGCGAGAAAGTCATTCGAAGTAACTTCTTTGCCGAGACTTTTAAATAAATACGATACGCTGCCGCTGCCGCTGAAAGCATCCAAAACGGTATCATACTTAATATCTTTGACCGTGTTTGCAATAAAGGCCAAAAGTTTCCGCTTACTACCCATAAATCGTGTTTGCGGAAACCTTGCTATTATATTTTGCGACTGTGAAATTTTTTGATCTTGTTTCTTATTCATTCATAGTTTCTTACTATAAGCTCATTCACTTTTCCTCTATTCGCTGCAATTTTATTTATCAGCCGTCTAGCCTTAACAGTCTTGACGTTATAGGGCTTAAATAGTTGATGTACAAGTGGATGATCTGAATTACTTAGCATTACATAACATCCTCTTGAATCAAGATCTTTAAATACCTCGGCCAATCTAATGTGGTCTTTCTCATAGAATGAATCTTTAGTGTAACGCTTAAAATCAGAATATTTAGAAACTGGAAGATACGGAGGATCGAAATAAACAAAATCTCCTTTTCTTGCAGATGATAGAGATTGCTCATATCCACCAGAGTGGAGCGTCATGTTGCTTAAGACCAAACTAACAGCCCTCAAATTTTCCTCATTACAAATTTTCGGATTAGCATAGTAGCCATATGGAGCATTAAATTCGCCCTTTTGGTTTACTCTATATAACCCATTGAAACAAGTACGATTTAGGAAGATTGTTCTTGATGCTCTTTCCACTGGTGTAAGATCGCCCTCCTTGGTGCCTCTTATTAAATAAAAATATTCCTTGCTATTTTCGTGGTTATTTAAGTCTAGGATTAAATCTTCAACATTATCCCTAATGACTTTGTAGCAATTAATCAAATCATCATTTGAATCATTCAAAACTGCTATTGATGGATTAATATGAAAAAATAGGGCGCCACTTCCCAGAAATGGCTCGAAGTATCTGCCAGTTTTGTCTTTGGGCATTAAAGATACAAGTTCACCTAAAAGTTGAGTTTTCCCTCCAGCCCATTTTAAGAATGGTTTTGCCTTTGGTTGAACCAGCATGCCCTCGACAAAAAACTGCTGTGATGCGATATCAATTAGACTAAGTTGCAGACTTGCAGCTTGAGCCATATCCCTCCATTTTTTCTAATATTTCTCTTAGTTGTATTATAAACAAAAAATACCAAATGACCAAATTGTGGATAAGTTCGGTTTTTGTTTGGTAAGCGCAAACTGATTTACCCCTAGATTATTAGCATTGCATCGCCGTAGGAGAAGAAGCGGTATTTTTGATCGATGGCGATTTCGTATGCTTTTTTAATGTTTTCACTGCCGGCGAATGCCGAAACCAGCATTAGTAACGTAGATTTTGGTAAATGAAAGTTGGTTATTATGCCGTCGACACATTTGAATTTATAGCCCGGATAGATGAATATGTTGGTCCAACCAGAGAAGTTGAGAGTAGAGGGTAGAAGGTTGGGAGAGCTAAAAACAGTTTCTAAAACGCGGGTTGAGGTGGTACCAACGGCAATGATTCTGCGGCCTTCTTTTTTAGCTTCAATAATTTTTTCTAATTCTTCTTTTTTAACCGTGTAATATTCCGAATGGATTTTATGATCCTCTATATTGCCTGCTTCAACTGGTGCAAAAGTGCCAAGACCAACATGCAAAGTTACCTCGACAATTTCTATGCCCTTGGCTTTTATTTGATTTAATAATTCTTTGGTAAAATGAAGCCCGGCAGTTGGAGCAGCAGCACTACCGACTGGCTTAGCATAAACTGTTTGATAATCTATTTTATCTTTTTTCGTATCATTTTTTCTTATATATGGCGGAAGTGGAGTGTGTCCAATTTTTTCAATTTCTTCAAAAAATTCTTCCCCCGAAAGATTAAATTGAATTTTTGAAATTTTATTTTCATTGCCAAGAACTTTTGCTTCCAGACACGAATTTTCGAACTTAATTTTCGTGCCGGGTTTTAAGTTTTTGCCGATAACTTCCCATGTTGAATTTTCAATATTTTTATTTAAAAGAATCTCAACTTTGCCATCGCTATCAATTCTTCGACCAAAGAGTCTGGCAGGAAAAACTTTTGAATTATTTACAACCATTACATCGCCTGGCTGTAAATAGTTCACAATTTCATAAAAAGTATGATGATTGATTTCGCCATTTTTCTTATCCAAAACTAAAAGCCGCGAGCTATCTCGCGGATCTGCAGGCTTTTGAGCAATCAATTCCAGTGGTAAGTTATAATCAAAATCTGATAATTTCATTTTTATATATCAATCTGCTTGCCTTCTTCAAGAGTCCCCTCTTCACTATTCTTCTCATGGTGATTATCCATTATTTTTTTAACTTCATCTTCATTGGTCACGATTTCATACTTTTTCACATTTTCAATCTTTGTCTCTTCTGGTTTTTCCTGTTTTTTCTCATTGTTGGGATATTCTTCTACGGAATAGCCTCTTATTTCTAGCTGATCAGTGTTGCTTGACGTCGATTCTTTACTTTTCGCCCTATTCCTGCCGACACTCGCTTCATGTAAATCCATGATTTTCTTTGAAACTGAGTAAGGATGTGGTATTGAGTCAAATATGAAATTTTCCGTTTCACCGGCAGTCTGAATGATGACTTGGCCATAGTGAAGAGTTGTTGGGAAAAAACCGTCAACTTTTGCCTTAACATCTTGAACCTCGCGCAAATAAAGTTCTGAAATTTGACGATGAAAAAAACCATTTTGCTCAATATCAACTATCCTTCGATCAGTAACAATATAGATATCCAAATAGTAGTCAACAATGCCATAAAGAAAAAGCCCCAAAGCAACAAGGCAATAAACACTCTCACCTAGAACAATAATATTTCCAGCAAGAGGAGAAATATTTTGATTATAGAGCCAGTAAGCAATAACTCCAATTGCAGGAAGAGCCAAGATAAAGCCAAGAAACCAAAAAATTACATAGGTGAACCAATGTTTTCTAACTAAAAGAAAAACTTTTTCTGATTCATCCTGTGCTGGAAATAGTTTTTTATATGCCATATTTTTCCTAAAAATTTACTACTATTGACCAATCCCTAGTAAGAATAGCTATTAATGAAACTATTATTATGGAAATGGCTAAAAAAGAATAGATAATAATAATCGGCCTAGTTAAGTCGCCAGCATAACCAAACCTCCAAAGATGATAAATCCCTGCTGCACTATAGGCCATAAACCCTAATAGAAAAACAAAATATAAAACTAATAAATACGTCATAAGATTACTCCAGTCTTCCCTCTTCCAGGGAATCGTTGCATCCACAATATGTTGGGATTACTAGATCGTGAGTTCTGGCAAAATTCCTGCCAGTCCAATAACCCTTTCTAAAATCTTTATAAAATAAATTTAACTTGTTGGCAACCCCCATCTCCAGCGACATATTCCAAATTTCGTCATGATCCTTGTAGGGAGAACAGAGCATTGAAGTGGTAAAGTGTTTGAAATGGAGTTGTTTGGTCTTTTTTACAATATTATTAATCAGCAACGAAATGCATAATTGACATCTTTTTCTACGATATCTTTTTTTATCTGAAATAAATTTAATCGAATTTTTATCTTGAAAAGGCAAGAGAGGCGAGAAAAAATCTTGAATATCGTATGGCGGAACAATTAACTTAATTTCTCTTTCATCACATAATTTTTTAACATCCGCAAGCCGTCTTTCATATTCCGCTTTTCCATGAACTTCAGGATTGTAATAGTATGCGACTATTTCAAAATCTTCCTTTTCCAACTCAGAGAAAACATAACTAGCGCAGGCAGCGCAACATACATGAACTAGAATTTTTCTTTTATGTGTAGTCATTTTTCCTCAAAGGAGCTTTGTGGCAACGCCTTGTTTTTTAATGCCTAAATGTATATAAGCTGACTCATTTGCAATGCGACCTTTTGGTGTTCTATCGATAAAACCAAGCTGAAGCAGATATGGCTCTATCACATCTTCTATAGTGTCTTTGTCTTCGGAAATTGCCGCTGAAATTGTTTCTAATCCTACCGGACCGCCATTGAACTTTTCGATAATCGTTCTTAAGTATTCCCTATCATTACGATCAAGTCCGATTTCGTCGACGTCTATTCTTTTTAATGCTTCATCGGCGATTTTTTTATCAACCTTACCATCATGTTTTACTTCCGCGTAGTCTCTGACCCTCTTTAAAATGCGGTTTGCGATTCTTGGCGTACGTCTTGATCGTTTGGCGATTTCCTGTATGCCAAGCTTATCAATCTCAACATTAAGAATTTGTGAAGATCTTCTAATAATATCTGAGAGTTCTTCTTCGGAATAAAATTCTAACCGATGAATCGCTCCAAAACGATCTCTTAGCGGCGAGGAAAGAGCGCCGATTTTAGTAGTTGCTCCGATTAAAGAAAACTTTGGTAAATCAATTCTCATCGTCTTAGCCGAAGGACCTTTTCCTAAAATCAAATCTATGGCGAAATCTTCCATTGCCGGATACAACACCTCTTCAACATT
>Ga0247841_10007334_pt1 | contig 16443 bp, 15 predicted proteins | sample LaCruzMarch2015__2_FD_192410 | JGI IMG/M metagenome (GOLD analysis project Ga0247841, IMG submission 192410) | Freshwater microbial communities from meromictic Lake La Cruz, Castile-La Mancha, Spain - LaCruzMarch2015_18m | ecosystem: Environmental > Aquatic > Freshwater > Lake | place: Spain... | reverse complement strand
CGGCAAGGGATTTCTGTAAAAAACATAACCTTTATATGATAGAGGATAATGCCCATGGGTTTCTCAGCGCTGATAAAGAAAAACCTCTGGGCAGTTACGGGGATATCAGTATTTTCAGTTTCCGCAAGATCCTGCCCATCCCCAATGGCGCAGGCCTATTGATAAATAATAAGCTGCTGCTCAATCGATTACCTAAAATCACCTATCTGCGCAAGAGAAACAGGACCTTGCGTTTTATGGTAAATAATTTGCTGATTTCCTTGCGGGATGCTCTCGCAAACACCGGCCTTAAAGAAGAGGATTTTGAAGAGGGCCGCATAAAGGATATTTCGGAAGAATATAATCTTCCGAAATATTTTATTAAATTCTCCAGTTTGAGCAAATTTGTTATAAACTATATTAACTTCGATAATATAATAGTTCAAAGAAGAAATTCTTACGACGGCTGGCTTGGCTATTTTGCTAATGAACATACAAGCGGATTGAAGGTTGTTTTTCCTTTATTGCAAGCTAACTGTGTGCCGTTTAACTTTCCGGTTTTAATTGAAAATCAAAAGGCTTTTCTTGCAAGTATGTACCGCAAGGGGATAGGCTGTTATCCCTGGCCATACTTACCTGTATCTTCGGATGAAAATTATTTAACGCGAAGATTAGTATGTCTGCCGGTTTTCCCGAATTCTAAATTAAACAAATTTTTTAAAAATGGATAAACAGATCAGAGTGGCAATAGTTTGCACAAGCTTAAACCAGATTGGCGGAAAAAACGTCCATTTTAAGAATATGTATAAAAATCTGAATAATGAAAAAATCGCTATAACCATTATTCTTTCCTCTTCCATGGAAAATGAACACAAGGCGTATTTACTGCAAGAGGGGGTTGATGAAGAAGACATTATTTTTATTCCAAGGTTAAAAAAGTGGGTAGTGATTCCTTTTATAATGGACTTGGTAATGATTTTTAAGTCAAGAAAGATAAATATTGCACATACCTTCCAAATACAGTCTGATATTTTAGGAAGCATAGCTGCGGGTATAGCAGGCGTGGATTGTGTAATATCGCAACAGGATTCCAAGGCGATTGAAGAAACTCTCCATCCATTAAAAAAAATATTTTACAGATTATTCAATAGCTGTATGATGAACTCTTTCAAGAAAACAGTGGCTGTTTCGCAGGGCCTGAAGAAAGAATTGATTGCCGATAAATTCAGGCCGAAAGAAAAAATAGAAACAATTCCTTTGGGGATCACTATTCCGGAAGAATATAGAAACCGTGAATTTTCTTTTGAGGGTCTGATAAAAAATAGCCCGCTTATAGGCACTATTGCGAGGCTAAATAAGGAAAAGGGGATTGACCGTTTTATTAATGCAGTGCCTTTTGTTTTAAAAAAAATACCCCGGGCAAGATTCATAATTATAGGCAAAGGAGACGAAAAGGGGAATTTGCAGGAACAGGTAAAAAAGTTAAAGCTAGATTCTAAAGTTGAATTCAGGGAAATCCCATGGACTGATTCTATTTATAAGGTATTAACCACTATTGATATCTTTGTGATGCCTTCTTTGCGGGAAGGCTGCCCTACCGGTTTACTTGAGGCATTGGCATCATCCCGCCCGGTAGTAGCTTCACAGATAGAAGGGGTTAATGACCTTATTGATGACGGTGAAAATGGCTTGATGGTGGATACAAAAGACCCGCGTCTTTTTGCAGAAAAGATAATATTCCTGTGTGAACATCCTGATACTGCTATAGCTATGGGGAAAGAAGGGCGTAAGAAGATCCTGAAGGACTTTACCCTTGAACGCGAAATGGAGCGTTTCAGGGAACTATATCAAGACGCATTGGTAAACAATTAAAAAAGAGGAAAAGATGAATATTTCGAACAAGAAAGTTTTAGTAACAGGGGCGGACGGTTTTATCGGAAGTCATTTGGTTGAGGGTTTACTGCGGGAAGGCTGCAAGGTAAAAGCTTTTGTATATTATAATTCCTTCAATAGCTGGGGATGGCTTGATACCTTCCCGAAAGACATATTGCGCAAGATCGAAATTTTTACGGGTGATATCAGGGACCCTAATGGCGTAAGAAAATCAATGGAAGGTATTGATATAGTATTCCATCTGGCAGCCCTGATAGCTATACCTTTTAGCTATCACTCTCCTGACAGCTATGTAGATACTAATGTCAAGGGAACGCTGAATATTCTACAGGCAGCAAAAGATAAAAAATGCCGGAAGATCCTTGTTACTTCTACTTCCGAAGTTTACGGGACAGCGCAATATGTTCCTATTGATGAAAAACACCCGTTTCAGGGTCAATCTCCGTATTCAGCGACAAAAATCGCTGCCGACAGGCTTGCCGAATCTTTTTACCGGAGTTTCAATCTGCCAGTATGTATTGTCAGGCCGTTTAATACATTTGGCCCCCGCCAATCCGCGCGGGCAATCATCCCGACCATTATTTCGCAGCTTTTATCCGGGCAGGAAAAGATCAAACTGGGCAGCCTTCATCCGAAAAGGGACTTCCTTTTTGTCAAAGATACGATTAATGGTTTTATTGAAATAGCCAAATCAGACAAGACAATCGGAGAGGAAATTAATATTGCAACGCAGAGCGAAATAAGCATACGGGACTTGGCAAAAAAGTTGACTGCAATTATTAATCCTAAAGCAAAGATTATGGCCGACGCGGTACGGGTCAGGCCGGATAAAAGTGAAGTTAAAAGGCTTATGGGTAGCAATAAAAAAATAATGAAGTTGACGAAATGGCGCCAGAAATATTCGCTTGCCGATGGCCTTAAAGAGACAGTGGAGTGGTTTAGCTCTTCCGGAAACTTAAAGAATTATAAAAACGAGATTTATAACTTATAAAGTATATGGATAAAATCTTAGCTCTAGGAATAAACGGCTTTACCGGGAAACACTTCCAGGATTTCATCGTTAAGAATACACTCTTAAAAGATTTTTCTTTTGTTGGAGCCGATCAGACAATAGAAAAGCGGATAGATATCGATTATAAAAAAATTGACTTATCCTGCCATAAAGACTTTGAGGACATTATATTAGATGCTGCTCCGGACTATATTATAAATTTCGCCGGCATATTCAGTTCAAAGAGCTTTTCAGAGCTTGAAGATATTAATGCGGGTATAGCGAGAAATATGTTCGAGATAATATTGCGGAATCGTCTTGCGGTAAAGAATATCCTGCTTATCGGATCTGCCGCCGAATACGGATTAAACAGTAATTTCCCGATTTCGGAAGAAGCACGATTAAATCCGGTAAGCCCCTATGGAGTATCGAAAGTCATTCAAACCGTATATGCAAATTATTATTATGCTAATTTTGGGGCCAATGTGAACATCGCCCGTACTTTCAACGTGGTCGGCAGGTACCTTTCTCCGCTTCTTTCCGTAAGTTCATTTGTCGAGCAGATCCGTAAAGCGCGTAATGGTGATAAAATTTTAGTCGGTAACCTGAATACAAAAAGAGATTTTCTTGATATTGCTGATGTGGTGAACGCATACTGGAAGATACTCATGAATGGGAAACAAGGGCAGGTATATAACGTCTGCAGGGGGAAGTCTCTTTGCATGAAAGATATCCTGGATTTCTTGATTGAAAAATCCGGGAAAAAGATTAGTATTGAGGTAAAAAAGGAATATCTGAGAAAAAACGATATCCTTGATAGCTACGGTGACAATAGTAAATTAAGAAATGATACGGGCTGGAAGGAAGAAAAGGACATCTTCGCCTCCCTATCGGCAATGTTAGAGGAATAATTGTTATGCTGTTAAGAAAAAATAAAGCAATCGTCGCAGCTTTAGATTCACTTGTGGGGGTGCTATTTCTTATTCCTCTTGCGATAGAGAGGGCTTTACGAAAAAAAGGCGCCTCTCCACCGCGCTCAATCCTCATAATGGAACTCTGGGGGATCGGAGACCTCGTAATGATGAGCTCTGTCCTGAAACCTCTCCGGGAACATTATCCCCAAGCGCATATTAGCCTGCTTGCAAAAAATACTGTTAGAGAATTATTCGCTCACAATCCATATATCGATGATTTTATTATTTTTGATTTTCCCTGGACTCGTTTCCGGAAAAAATACGCTTTCTGGAAATGGAATTGGCCGGGCTTGTCAAAGACAATAAACAAACTCAGGCAAAAAAAATTTGATTTAGTCATTGACGCCCGCGGTGATATCAGGAATAATCTGCTTTCGTTCTTGATAAACGGGAAAAGGCGGATCGGTTACAGTTGCAGCGGAGGAGGATATTTCCTGACTGACGCATTGCTCCCGAAAGGTAAAAACAGGCACCGCGTTGATACATGGCTGGGCCTTTTAAACCATTTAGGCATAGAAACAGATAAGTATAAACCAAGCCTTTATATTACGCAGGAAGAAGAAAAAACGGCAAGGAATTTTTTGATTAAGCAGGGTATCAAAAACAGAGAGTTGTTAGTCGGTATTCATCCCGGGGCCAAAATAAAGAGCAGATGTTGGCCGTTGGCTAATTTCGCCAGAGTTGCCGAGCATATACGTGATACTTTTGGCGCAAAAATAATCGTTTTTATCGAACCTGAAGGTTACGGAGAAGAAATACCGATAAAAAGGGACTTTATAAAAGCGAAAATTCCCCTGCGGGAAATGACCTGCCTAGTTAAGTTAGTAGATTTATTGGTCTGTAATGATTCGGGAGCCATGCATATCGCTACTGCTGTAGGTACAAAGACATTATCCATATTCGGGCCAGGTGATTATAAACGGATAGGCCCATATGGAACGGGGCATACCATTATAGCTGATAATGAGGTCAAATGCCGTCCATGCTTTGATTCTTGCAAGTACGATAAAGCATTGTGCCTCAATAAAATATCGGTCGATATGGTAGTTAATGCTGCTAACAGTATTTTAATTAAATCGAAAAGAGAGGCCATTCAAATTGAAAGTAGTCCTTATCTGCACTGATGAAAGCCCTGCGGCAATGGGGATTAAGGTTTTATCGTCAAATCTGATAAAACACGGCATTGACGCTATAGTCGTAGTCATGGCCAGCTGGGAGGATAATTTTAACAATTTCCACTGGAATGACCTCAAGGGGGCCTGTAAAGACGCTGGACTAATCGGAATCTCCTGTATGACGCACGGAGTTGGAAAGGCTATCGAGATAAAAAGGGCGCTGCAGGGGAACGTTAAAGCTCCAGTTATAATCGGAGGGATCCACTCCACACTGGATCCCGGCAGTCTTTTCGATGATTTTGATTTCGTCTGTCATGGGGAAGGCGAGGATTTGATTGTTGAATTAGCGACGCGACTTGCAAAACAAGAACCCTTTGATAATATTCCCGGCCTCTGGGGGAGGTATAACCAAAAGGTTTTCAAGAATCCACCTCAACCCTTAAGCAAAGACTTAAATGATTATCCATTTCCTGATTACGATTTAAACCACCAGTATATCCTTCAATCAAACAGGTTGGTTTCGATGGAACCCTCGCATATCATCTGCGATTATTTCGAAGTAATGGGTTCCCGCGGGTGCCCGCACGTCTGCGCGTTTTGTTCTAACTACAAAATCAAGCAGGATTTTCCCTGGAGAAAAAAGGTAAGACAGTACACCATCGACTATTTCATCGGCCATTTGAAAGAGATCTGCAGGGTATACCCCGTTGTCAGAAGCTTCTGGCTAGAAGATGATACATTCTTCGCCAAAGATTACAGCCAAATCCAGGAGTTCGCAAGCAAGTATAAACGGGAGATAAAAAGGCCATTCTGTATACTTATTTCACCATGGACATATTCCCAGGAAAAGGTCAAGCTCCTGGTAGAAGCAGGGATGAACAGATTAATCCTGGGGGTTCAAAGCGGAAGTGAAAACACCAATCATAATATCTACGACCGCAAGATTGCCAATGAAAAGATACTTGAGGTTATACGTTCCTTGAACAAGTTTAAAGACATGCTGCCGTATTATGATTTTATCGGCATGAATCCTTTTGAAACAAGGGAAGACTTAATGAATACTATCCGGTTCGTTAAGAAGTTCCCGCCGCCATTCTTTATCTTCAGCAATAACCTGGCTTTTTATCCCGGTACCAAACTCCGTGAGCGGGCGCTTAAGGCAGGCTTGGATATAAGCAGGAGAAACCGGCATACGGATGCAAAACACGGTTATTCCGTCCTAAAAAATGAAAATATAAAACACAAGCTTTTTCACCTCTTATTCCTGACGATGGGAGGCAAGGCCAATAAAATAAAAATAGGGCTGGTCCCCCGCTTTCTTATTTCCGACAACGCGCTTAAGTTCTATTGCGTTTTGGACAAGAAGTGCGGATATCTCACCAATAAATGCGCCGCCCTTTTTAGCGCTGTCATGATACATGCCGATTGGAAGGCGTTTTTGAAGAAAAGATTAAATCGCAAACAGATTCAAAACCTTAAAAAACTGTATCATAAATTTTTTAAATAATATGACACCCTTCATTACCGGTAGCGCTTTATGTTTTTATTTATTTGCTCTGTTGTTTATATTTCCGGCATTTCGGAGTAAAGCTTATACATTACTGCAAATGCCTAACCCTTCCACTCATTCATACTTGAGGGCATTGGATAGCTTTAGGGGGCTGGCTGCCTTGTGGGTTGCGGCGTTCCATATCTGGCAATGGCCTGCGCCTGCTTTTGATGAAGTATTAAGATACGCAAAATTTATTAAATACGGCAATAAAGCTGTCCCGATTTTTGTCCTTTTAAGCGGGTTTTTTATATACCGTTCATTGAAAAAAGCGATCAATCTGGAAGACCTCAGGCGCTATACCATCAGAAGGATCTTGCGTATTTTTCCACTCTATTTTTTTACTGTTATCTTTGCGTTTATTTTTGTCAGATTCCTGATTGCTGAACCATTTTTGCAAAGATTTATTGCGGAAATTTTTATGCTCAGGAGCCTGGGTTATCATAGCTTTATAACCCCTGCTGTGTGGAGCCTTTATGTTGAGATGGTTTTTTATCTCATATTGCCTATCTTTGTAATCGTCACGCGGAAACACCCGCTGTTTTGGATAATTTTATGGCTGGCTATCTTTGTTTTCGCTGATTTTGGCGCTCCCAAGGATTTTTTGTTATGGAAGTATTTTCTCTTTGGTATGCTTACCTGCGAAATGTACAGTATTTACGGTTCGAAAATAAACGAATTTTTTTCTTTGTTGATTTTTATCTTCGGTCTGGCGCTTTTGATAATTGATTTTAGATACGACTGGTTCAATGCATATATAGCTCCAAGCGGTTCAGTCCCGGGGTTCACGGCCGGGCTCGGTATAGCAATGAGCCTAATTATTTTCAGCACTATAACGTCAAAATATTTATCAAGGGTTTTTTCCTTATGGCCGTTACATTTTCTAGGCGTAATTTCATATAGCGTGTTCATGTGGCACAGTTTTATTATTGTAGCGGCATTCCCCATAACTTTTGACGGAAAAAGCGCCCCGCTCCTTTTGCATACAATCCCAAAAATTCCAGCATTACTCTTGCCGCTGGTTATATTACCGGCTCTTTTATTCTGGTCTACGGTATCTTTTTTACTGATTGAAAGGCCCTTCTTAGGACGAAGGCCTTAATTATTTCTATGCCAACAAAAAATAAGTTAGTAATCCTTACAGGAGTAATATTTTTATCGGTATCATTTTTTGTTTATAACAGTTATTTAAAGATGGACGTTCTTTTTATCGGCGATAGCCTGATACGCCATGCTGATTGGAATAAATTGCTTGCGGATGACAGAATTATGAATTTAGGGAAAGACGGAGAGACTATAAAGGCGCTTCTCAAAAGAAGATTATTTCTGTTTCCGCCTAGAGCCAGGAAAATATTTCTTATGATAGGAATAAACGATCTTGTCCATAATAGGAAACCTGCCGAGATCGCGCGTGACTACAGAAGCTTATTGCTTAAATTATTGCATAAGTATCCTCATGCCACATTCTATGTTCAGAGCGTTTTACCGATTTATCCTTCTTCTTATAAATTCCCGTTTACAAATGAAGATATTATTGCTTTGAATAGTCAAATTACCCTTATTTGTAATGAGTTGGGATTGAATTATATCGATTTATTCTCATGTTTTATAAAAGACGGCCAGTTGAACAATAATTACTCAGATGATGGGATTCATTTAAACGATAACGGATATGTATGCTGGAAGAATCTTATCAGGTATTAATGGATAACATATGTTTAAGAAAGTATTTATAATTTTTTCATTACTTTACATATTATTTTTTGTAAAGACATGGGGTAGCGTTACAGGTAATATCTATACCCACGATGACGTGGTATACTATGCCCAGACAGCTTCTCTGGTAAATGATTTTGATATTGATATCAGAAATAATTTAGGCCCGTATGCTAATATTTATCTGCAGATAAACCAACATACCGGCAGGATAATGAGTTATCAGCCGTTAGGGCCTACACTGCTATACATCGTTCCCTATCTACTCACAAAACCCGTTGTTTATTTTATTTCGATGATACGAGGAGCTGCTTTTGACCAATACGACCCGCTATTTTTCGTAATCTTATGTTTTTTTACCCTAGTCTTATTCAATATATCAGGATCCTTCCTCTGTAGAATTATGCGTCTATTTTTTGTAAAACCAATCGCTGAAATCACTGCTGTTTTTGTCCTATGGGGAACAATTTTGCCGGTTTATGTCTTTAGGAGGCCGATTTTTGGAGTTATTCCTGAATTCTTTACCGTGACCTTGCTAGTCTATTATCTTGTAAGAATATATAAGGAGAGCTCAATCTCGATTAAAAACAGTTGTATTTTAGGAGCTATTACCGGTTTTCTGGCCATAACAAGATGGAATGACGTATATTTACTTTTACCATGTCTTATCCTGCTTATTGTTTTTTCGCTAAGAGCTTATAAAAAAGATAGATTCCAAAGAAGCCTATACAATAGCGTGGCTTTTCTTACTGTATTTGGTATAATATTAAGTTTACAGGCTGCCGCGTGGGTAAAGATATACGGTTCGGTGAATGATTTTCTGTCGTATTATTATCAAATCCATGCTTCGTACATCAGCTCAAAGAATACAGCAGCAATGTACCTGAGAAACCTTTTGCACATATTTTTCGGCTTGGATTGGGGCATACTATTTACAATGCCTGTCCTGCTTTTGGGAGGAATAGCCTTTACTATCAATCCGAAAATCATGATTCCAAGGCATAAGATTTTGAGCATTATGTTGTTTATTTTGACCTTTTGGGCCTGCTTTCACGTTGTTTTGCAGTGGAAGAATACCGGAGAATTTTACGGCTACAGGTTTTTGGTATCATTATTACCTTTATGCGCTATTGGATTCGCTGCTCTGATTGAAATTCCCTGGTTGAAATATAAGAAAATAATAAGCTTTTTAATCTTGGTATTTTGCCTTTTTAACTTCTTTATCATTTTGCCTTTCGAACTTACTGATAAAACCACATTGTTACCCGATAATATTTCGCCTATGGGAGGCCGGGGTTGGGGAAATAACGCTTATTTTATTAATGCGTTAAAATTTTATTTTCAATCGGACTTGAATACATTGATTTCTGATTTTTCAAGAGGGTATCTAGCAGCATTTATTTTTGGTATAATTTCACTTTTTGGAATTGATTTGGCAAGATTCGGGGATAAAGTAAAGAACTATTTTAGCCTAACAAGCTATAGAAGCTGTATTGCCTTTTTTTACCCCGTACTTATGGCTATCTGGTTTTATTTTCTCAGAATATTGGATAGAAAGTTTATTCAAAATGAACAAAACTAAAAAACTTTATGAGTCACTGGTTACTTTTGTTTTTTTTATTTATTTAGCCGGAGTGTTATCATTCGGGAGGGCATTTTTAATCCTTCATCTGAAAATAGGGCCTATTCCGATTTTCATTACAGAATTCTTCCTTTTGTTTGCGATTCCCATGGTAGTTTTTAAAAAAAAGAAGATATTTGAATTACCAAATAAATTCCTTATCGTTTTGAGCATCTATTTCTTAATGGGCGTTTCTTATCTTAGTTTCGGCGTTCTAACAGGGAATCTTTTTAGCCTCAGAGATATCGTTTTGTGCGGCTACGTATTGTTTTTACCTATCGCTTTTATAGTGTTCTCAAAAAACGATAACGTTACGAACTTTTTGTACATCTATATTGGATGCAATATAGTTTGCATCTTGGCCGGAAGGATATGTATATTTAATAGTAATTTTTTCCCATTCCTCAATAATTACTCCGCTAACTCAAGAATGTTTAATTTTGGACTTTATTATGGCATAGCCGCCTCTTTTTTTATGTGTCTGCTGCCCATTGTAAAAGAAAGAGTTAGAAAGTTTTTCTTATCATTTATTTTAACAATCAACCTTTATATGATTTTCCTTTCCGGAGAGAGGGCAGCCTGGATCGGTTTGATTATTTTAACCATGTTTTTCTTGTTTAGATTTGGCCTTAATTTTTTTAGGCTGCTTGGAAGATTATTGCCATTTTTTTGTATAGTTTTCCCTCTTTTATGGTATTTTGATTTCATAGCCGTATCTCCTACGGGGCACATTAAAGAAGTAAGGGCAAAAGTAAAAAACACAAACATTATTGTGCAACGTATTTTACACATTCCCCAAAAAGAATCACTGATTCTTAATCAACAGGTAAGCTTAAATTTTGAATCGTCACCAATTCCTTTAGTAAATTTTCCGAATAAAAACCAAAAAACCTTATCTTTAAAGAATATGAATGATTTAAGAGACCGGGATCAAGCAGCCATAGATAATATAGCATGGCGCTTAAAACTCTGGCAACAGTCAATCAAATTCGGCCTACCATCGCTGATTTTTGGCAGGGGATTTGGTATATATCCGGATTATAGAGTTTGGCATTATGAGCATCAAGCAGAATCCAGCGCAAGGTTAATCAGAGGAATCGGGATTAATTCCAATATCGTTCCTCCCCACAATCATTTAGTAACAATATTTTATAAAATGGGCCTGCTCGGGTTAAGCTTATTTTTGTTCATAAATATATATGTCCTGCTATTCGCGTTTTTCCGCCTTGATCCTTATCCGAAGAATTTAATGCAATCTTTGTTGTCAGGGTTTTTAGGAGCATTTATCTATTGGCATGTCCTTGCTTTTTTCTTCAATGTCATTGATTCACCTTCAACAAATATTTTCTTATGGGTTATAATTGGAACAATTTTTGCGGTTATTTTAGGGGAAAAAACTGAAAAATTACCTAATGCAGAGAATGGATAACGAGAAAGTTAAATTAAGAAAAGAGGGAGGGATTGAAAAAAGCCCCTATTGCTTGATTCCTGTTTTAGTATCCGCTATTTGTATTTATGGTTTGTTCCTGAGATTTCACGGGATAGGCAACCGGCAGTATACTATTGATGAGCAGTACCAATTGATGCAGATGAAGGGATCTTTTTTAGATATGCTAAAATTGCTTCCAAATTATGAATTTTGCCCGTATCTTTCCGGTGATTATTACCTGGTATACCCCTTTTTTAAACTTTTCGGCTTTAACCACTGGGGATTGTCAATCCCGCATATTGCGGCAACCCTTTTAGCTTTCTATTTTTTGTATCTTATCTGCAAGCAGCATTTTAAAACGGTATGGGGCTACCTCATTACGTTTACCGTAGTCTGTTTTAACGCGACATTGATATGGCATGCGGGCGAAATAAGGACTTACGCTGTCTGGCCGATGCTTGCGTTGGGAGTTTTTTATTTTTCCGCGCTTTTGATAGAGAATAGAGACGGGATCAGTACCGCCAGAAAATTGGCTATCTATGTTTTTTTCACCCTCGTTATCCTGTTTCACGTTTACGGGATAATGATTTTCCTAGCGTCTTTACTTTATCAGGTATTAACCCATATAAGAAGTACAGATTTGCGTAGTTTCGCGAGAGATAATTTTAAGTTTTTTTTGCTTGTTTTTTGCATCGTTGTCCCGGTATGGTTCCTGAGCGTTTTCGGGCAACACCTGGCATACCGGCAGGATTGCCGCGTATTCGAATTTATACCCGGCCCAGCCGAAAACATTGTCGGTTTTCTAAAAGCGGTCTTCGGCAATCTTGTCGGCAGCAGGCCGTTGTACTTCCTATTAGCTGGCGTTTTCTTTCCGTTCATATTTCCTTTTAAAGACAGGAGGAATCAAATAGCGCTTTTATTGATTACTGTATTCCTGCCTATTGGATTAATATTGATCTCTGACCTAAAAACAAAATACTGGTTTATCCAGAGGCAATTCATCTGGGTGATGCCGTTTTTTGCGCTGTATCTTGGGTGGGTATGGGATTCCTTGTTTGTGTTCTCAAGGAATAGGCTTTCGAAATCCAAGGGGGCTGATTGCTTATGAAGATAGCGGTAATGCAACCATATCTATTCCCCTATATAGGATATTTTCAGTTAATAGGCGCTGTCGAAAAATTTATCATATTTGACAACGTAAACTTTATAAACAAGGGGTGGATCAATAGAAATTGCGTTCTTCTGGATGGCAAGAAATACTTGTTCACGCTTTCCCTTGAAAAAGCGAGTCAGAATAAATTGATTAACCAAATAAATGTTTTGGAAAGCCATAAACACAAAGAAGAGATTTTGAAATTGATCTATCACGCTTATTGCAAAGCTTCTGAGTACGATCGCGTCTATCCCCTGATCCATGAGATAATTAATAACAATGAATCAAATCTTTCTAGATTTACTGAAGCCGGCCTCAGAAGGATAGCGGAATTTTTAGACCTTGATACCAGTTTTTTGTGCGCTTCGCAGATAGAGAATGACGGTTCCCTAAAAGGCCGGGATAAAATAATGGCTATCTGCAAACGGTTAAATGCCGATGAGTATATTAATCCGATAGGAGGGACAGAGCTTTACGATAAGGATGAATTCCTCCGCAAAGGCATCAGGCTTTCCTTTCTGAAGACAAAGGATATAGTCTACCCTCAGTTTAAAAATGATTTTGTGCCCAACCTGTCGATCATTGATGTACTGATGTTTAACCCGAAGGCAAAGATAAAAGATTTCCTGAATGATTTTGAATTAGTTTAAGGAGTGCTTTATGCGCGTCCTGCTGATGCTACCGTATGATAAATCGTATAATTGGGCTGTCCCGGATTTGGGGCTGGGCTATATCGCCGGGAGTCTCAGGAAAGAAGGACACGATGTCCAAATGCGCGTTAATCCGGCCGAATTTGCTACTGAAGATGATTTTCGTAGATTTATCCGTCAAGGTAATTTCGATCTTATCGGGATCAAGGTGATTTATTCCGCAGTCAATGCTGCGCGCAAAACTATACATTTGATACGTAATACCGCCTCCCAGGCGACTATCGTGCTGGGAGGACCTCATGTTTCTGCTGACCCGCAGAATATTTTCAACATCATCCCTGAGGCGGATTATGCCTTCCACGGAGAAGGCGAAAAGGGGATTGTGGAATTTGCAGGTAAATTCTGCGACAACGGGCCTATTAAAGACGGTGCTGAAAAAATAACGAATCTTATCTGGAGAAGAGGCCGAGAAATCGTCGTGAACGCTTCCGAGCCGATTAACGACCTTGATAGCATACCTTTTCCTGCATGGGAACTGATGGCCCCGCGCAAGTTTAAATGCGCCCCGTTTAATAACAGCTCCAGGCGTTATCCGATTGCGCCGCTACTTATGACGCGCGGTTGCCCAAGCAAGTGCACATTTTGTGGGGCGGGGCTTGTGCAGGGTAATAGGTTACGTTCGCGCAGCGTTGACAATATCATGTCAGAAATCAGGTTTCTGACGTCACAATTCGGAGTAAGAGAGATTCATTTTTTCGACAGCAATTGCGCTCACAGGCTTGGCCCGTTAAAGGATGTATGTAAAAGGATTATCTCGGAAGAGATCGATATCTCATGGTGTGCTCCTAACGGTATCAGGATTGATTCAATAGACGAAGAATTGGCAGTTTTGATGAAAGAAAGCGGTTGTTTCCAGGTCAGCGTCGGAATAGAATCAGGTTCCTTGCGGATACTGAAGCAGATTAAGAAAGGGATAAGCACTGACATGGTACGTAAGAGGGTATCTATTCTGCGTAAAAATGACATAGAAGTCAACGGGTTCTTCGTAATAGGCTTTCCCGGAGAAAAAATTAGAGAGATAGAGGAGACGGTCTCTTTTGCGCTTGAACTGCCCCTCACCAGCGCTTCATTTTCAATTCTTACTCCTTTACCAGGAACAGAGCTGTATCATGAGGTTTATAATGGGCAAGAATTAAATATTGAGGCTTACCGGTCCCTATCTTTTATGGATTATAAAAATAATCTTTCCGAGGCTTCTGCGCAGTGGCTGATGAAGATGCAGATGAATGCATACCTGCGTTTTTATTTACGCCCCAGGATAATTTACTATTTCTTAAAGAATCTCAATAATATTCAAAAAATCGGCTTTCTTTTCTTGAGAGTTTTTTCTGTTTTATCGGTCAAAAAACGGCTCGGAAAATCAACAAAGCTTCTTAATGCTAATTCTATACTATGATCAAAGAGAAGAATTATTTGAAGATAGTCAGGCATTACGAATCCTGTCTTGAAAAATATGGGGATTCCTGTCGGGGAGTAGATTGGCCAAATCCCGAAGACGTCGATGTCCGCTACAAAGTAATGCTTGAAGTCATTAAAAACCCTCGGTTACAAAAGTTGACTTTGCTTGATTTTGGATGCGGTGCATCGCATCTGTACGAATATATAAAAAGAAATAATCTCGGGCATATTGATTACTACGGGCTGGATCTTTCAGAAAAATTTATTGAGCTTTGCAGGAGAAAATTTCCGAAAAACAATTATTATTGTGCAGATGTAATAGAATATCCTGGGTCGATACCCGATTTCGATTACATCGTCATGAACGGTATCTTTACCGAAAAAAGAGAGTTGACCTTTGATGAGATGCTGCTGTATTTTAAGGAACTACTTTCCATAGTCTTTTCGAAAGCGAAAAAAGGCGCTGCTTTCAATGTCATGTCAAAGGCGGTTGATTGGGAGAGGGAAGACCTTTTTCATTTACCGACGGATATTCTGATTGATTTTTTAAAAAAAGACATAACGAGGAATTTCGTAATCAGGAACGATTACGGCCTCTACGAATATACAGTGTATATTTATAAATAAAGGAATGAAACTATGGCAAAAGTGATAATATTCGGCACTAAGGATTTTGCTCAGTTGGCGCATTTTTATCTGACAAAAGATAGTGAACATGAAGTGGCGGCATTTACGGTAGACAAAGGATTTTTTAATGAAACGACGCTCCTGGGGTTACCGGTGATCGAGTTCGATGAGATAGAGAAGCGTTATCCTCCGGAAAAATACAAAATGTTCATACCGATGAGCCCATTAAAGCTTAATGAGGTACGGGCCCAGAAGTATTCGGAAGCTAAAAAGAAAGGTTACCTTTTTATCAATTATATCAGCTCAAAGGCGACCTATTACGATACGGCAGTAGGAGAGAATTGTTTTATTTTTGAGAACAATGTGATCCAGCCTTTTGCGAAGATCGGTAACAATGTGGTAATCTGGAGCGGAAATCATATCGGCCATCATAGCGTTATAGGTGACCATTGTTTCATTACGTCTCATTCAGTTATCTCTGGACATGTTACGATAGGAGATTATTCGTTTCTAGGGGTAAATTGCACAATAAAAGACGGCATTACCGTGGCGCAGAAGAATATTATCGGCGCAGGGGCATTGATTACGCATAATACGAAAGACTGCGAAGTGTACCCTGGGAATAAATCATCCGCATCAAAGATATTGAGCAGCGAACTAAAGGATTTTTGAAATGAATTGGAAAAAGAAAGGCCTAATTTTCAGCGTTGATAGGAATTACGAATGGGGACAGACCCACGCTTCAGTCCCTACCGTAGATAAGATCACAGAAGACAGGCTGCGGGTTTATTTTGGTACCAGAGACGCTAGAAATTTCAGCTTTACAACATTTATTGAAATCGAAGCCGATAATCCTTCCAATGTATTATATCTTCACGATAAAGCGGTATTGGTTCCAGGGCCTATAGGAGCATTCGACGATTGCGGCGCTATGCCTTCCTGGGTTGTAAATCACAGGGGAAAGAAATATCTTTATTACGTCGGCTGGAATGTCAGGAATACTGTGCCATATCATAATTCTATAGGCCTTGCGGTCAGCTCGGATAACGGGATGACTTTTCAGAAATTATCTGACGGCCCGATAATTGACCGAAATAGCGCTGAGCCGTATTTTAGCGCTTTGCCCTGCGTTCTCGTAGAAGATGGATTATGGAGGATGTGGTATCTCTCATGCGTGAAATGGTCTGCATTCAATAATAAGCCGGAGCCGTATTATCATATCAAATACGCGGAATCTAAAGATGGCGTTAACTGGAAGAGGGCAGAAAAAATATGTATTGATTTTAAA
>Ga0247841_10007332_pt1 | contig 16443 bp, 17 predicted proteins | sample LaCruzMarch2015__2_FD_192410 | JGI IMG/M metagenome (GOLD analysis project Ga0247841, IMG submission 192410) | Freshwater microbial communities from meromictic Lake La Cruz, Castile-La Mancha, Spain - LaCruzMarch2015_18m | ecosystem: Environmental > Aquatic > Freshwater > Lake | place: Spain... | reverse complement strand
GATCATGGAACTGGAAGCTTCCAGGAACCTCTTCATCATATTTCGTGATGCCGCTACGGAGAATGTTACCGTTATTTATAGACGTGATGACGGCAACTACGTCCTTGTTGAAACCAAAAGTTGAGCTTCAGGTAAAGTTATATGAAAATTGCTGAAGTTTTGAAAAAGGATTTTATTCTTGAACAATTGGCATCCCGAACCAAGGGGGATGTCCTTAAGGAATTGGCCGATGCTGTTTTAAGTGAACAAACTGACTATCACCCGGGGGAAGCCGTTAATGTCCTTCTGGAGAGGGAGAAATTAGGAAGCACCGGCATCGGTGACGGCATTGCCATCCCCCATGGGAAACTGAATATCGTAGATAACTTGGCTATTTCTTTCGGACGAAGTAAGGAAGGAATCGATTTCAACGCCATGGATGGAAAACCGGTGTATCTTTTCTTCCTGCTTCTAGCGCCGGAAAATGCCGCGGGTCAGCATTTGAAAATGCTTGCCAAACTCTCCCGGATGCTCAAGGACGCAACATTTCGCAAGAATCTTCTTGAAGCCACATCTAAGGAAGAAATCTACCGCATCATCCTCGATAAGGATGACACATGTTGATTAATTAGGGACAGAGCCCCTATTGTTTGGACCAAATAAAAAAGAATAGGGGCTCTGTCCCTAATTAATTATATCCCCTCTCGTCCCGTATAATATCATGAAAAGAGATGAAATCGGAACAAGCGCCTCCGTTCACGGATGTCTTGTGCAATGGGAAGGGACGGGCATCCTCCTGGCTGGGGAAAGCGGTGTCGGAAAAACGACTTGCGCCCTGGAAATATCAAAAAGGGGGGGAGCCTGGATTGCCGACGATATTGTCGTGCTTAACTGCCTGCCGGATCAGACGCTTTCCGGACATGCCCACAAAAAAATCCGCAACCTGTTGCATTTGCGTGCAGAAGGAATCATCGATATCCGGTCTTTACAGAGCATCCACATTGCCGGTGAGACACGTGTGGACATCGTCATTGAACTGACAAAAAAACTTGAAAAAGATCAGAAAAAAGGATTAACTGCGGAGCGTGTGCGGGGGATTGCACAGATTGAGGTACCATGCGCCCATGTTAAGGTTTACGCGGATACTGCCAGGACGGTCGGTGCCATCCTGAAGAGAGTTCGGTTGTATATGGGATGTAAAAAGGGGAGATAAGTTAATGCAAATAGTTGTCATTACGGGATTATCCGGTTCGGGAAAGAGTACGGCATTGCGGGCTCTCGAGGATATCGGGTTTTTCTGTGTCGACAATTTGCCAATTGTACTCTTGCCGAAATTTCTGGAAATCCAGTCTGAAGTTGCGAAGAAGATATCCAAAGTCGCCATGGTCATGGACCTGCGGGAGCAGAGTTTCCTGGAAAAATATCCCCGTATTTTCAAACGACTCAAAGACAAAGGGTATACTATCGAGATCCTGTTCCTTGATTCACTCGAAGATGCCTTGTTGCACCGCTTCAGCGAAACCAGAAGAACCCATCCTCTGGCGATGAGGGGGTCTGTTATGGAAGGGATCAGCATCGAAAGGGAAAAACTCTCTTCCTTGAAACTGATGGCAGACAAGGTTATCGACACGACCTCTTATAATGTGCATCAACTTAAGGATGCCGTACAGAGGATGTTCCTGTCTTCAACAACGGAAAAGAGACTCATGATCTATGTGACGTCTTTTGGATACCGCTACGGGTTACCTGTCGATGCGGATATTGTTCTCGATGTCCGTTTCCTGGCCAATCCTTACTTTGTGGAATCCCTGAAGAATCATGACGGCCATCATCCCGGGGTGAGACAGTACGTGCTGGCGTCGGAAGAGGGCAAACAATTTATCGAAAAGCTTTTTGCCCTGATGTCTTTTCTGCTTCCCCTCTATGAAAAGGAGGGGAAGGTGCGGCTCAATATCGCCCTGGGTTGCACCGGAGGCAGGCATCGGTCCGTGGCAATGGCCAATGAACTCGCCGCGTATCTTTCCGACAAGGATTACAGTGTCCAGGTGAATCACCGGGATATCGGCAAAAGCTAATTCCGGTTCTAAATCAAAGCGCTATCTTCGTTGGCATCGGCAATCGGCTCCTCGACGTATAAAAATACGCCTGCGTCGCCTCCGCCTTGCCGCCTTGATTTCATCTTTGATTTAGAACCGGAATATAATCGTTATTCCAGTTGATTCAGAACCGGAATTAGAAGGAAACTTGCATCTTCTTCGTTACGTTATCCTGTATCCAGTGGGGGTCCCACCACTCCGTCGGATTGACGAACTGTCCACCGACAAGTAACGAAAAATGGAGATGATCTCCCCCGGCCAAACCAGTCAGGCCGCTTTTCCCCAGGACCTCCCCCTTTTTGACCGCCTGTCCTTTTTTCACATCAATAACGGATAAATGGGCATAAAGGCTGGACAAGCCGTAGCCGTGATCGATCATGACCATATTGCCGTAGATGCCGAGATAGCCGGCATGTACCACGACGCCGCTGTTGGCGGCTTCAATGGGGGCGTTGGCCGTAGAGGCGAGATCGGCGCCGAAGTGGGTGCTTTCGCCAACGGTTTTCCCGGCGTATACATAGGTGCGGCGGTCGCCGAACTGAGCCATGGGGGAGGCGTCTTTCATCCGTAGAAAAGTTCCCTCCCAGAGTTGCCGGGGTTCAGATTTCTGGCAGATGGTTTGGATCGTCCGGAAATTTTCCTCCCGCAGGGTGCCGTTGACATACATAAAGACATCGATGAGGGGTTTCCCCGCAAGAGCTGGATATTGGGCCACAAATTCCGGCATTTTCTGCTGCAGGAAGGACTCGGAAAGGGGCATTTTATCATCCCGGTATTTCTTTTTAAGGAGGAGATAGGGGACGGACTGGACTGTTTCATTTCCCCCTTGATCCCGGGCGTAAACCTTGATTTGTGTCGTCCTGGACGCCGCCTGGATGGGAAGGGCGAAATAGACCAATTGACAGGGCTTATTATTGATCATCACCGGATAGGAGGGAAAGAGGAGGTCATCGACACGGACCCCGGATACAGGCACTGATTTGGATGTTCTGAAAAGCAACATGCAGGTTCCGCCCGGATTGATATGATTCACCGGTGTAAGGAGAAAGATCTGGGGAGGAACGACATCGACGTTCACCATCCTGGTTATGGAGGTCGAATTCTTCCAGACTGCTTGATCCTCCGCGGCGATGGTCAGGGTGGCCGGACCGTCATGGAGTTTCAGCGCGACCGGATCAACAGGTATCGAAACGGCATTGCGATTGGTTTTCTTCCCCTTGTACTGCAGGTTGGAGAGGATACGGGGCTGATTGTCCTGGGTAAGGGTTATCGTAGAGCTTTTCAGGCCGCTGCCGCTGTCCGAGAAGGTGACCTCCAGAACCGTGCGCTGTCCGATACTCCTGATATCCTGCATCATTTGGATCTGCGGCTTTCCAATTTCCCCAATCGTGGCGAAAAACCACCATGATAAAGCACTGATAAGTATGGCAAATACAGAAAGAAAGTAAATCTTATATGTCTTCATGGCAACCTCGTTAATAGATGAAATAGCATACCTGCGGCGACCTTTTCCCACTTTTGGTTTTTTCTTAACATACCGCTTGTTTATAATCAACCTTGAGGATACCACGCAGATCCAAAAAGTATTGGTGAGCACATCCGTAAGCGCTGATCTTTCGGATAAAACCTTCTCCCCGGAATCTTGAGGACATAAATCAATTGCTTTCAAACTCTCCGGCCTGAATTACTCGTGGGATTACAACCATCCACGAAAGGCACATTAAGAGCTTCAGGAAACTGCTGATTGCAGCCTTGACTTTCTCGGCCAAACCGCATAGAACCTACAGGAAATTATAACTTGGGTTTCAGTAACGGAACACGGTGAAAATCCGTGACGGTCCCGCCGCTGTAACCGGGGACGCAGATCAGATAGATATCAAACCACTGTACGAGGCGCCAATGCTTATTCGTGCGGGAAGGTACTGATCATGCGGGTGATCCGGAAGTCAGAAGACGACAGAAATCCGATGGTTTTAGAATCCGATGGCAAAGGGTTCTATAGCTCGCAAGGGCTATGGAACCCTTTTTTTTTGGAGCATGCTATATGGAAATGAATTGTGTCATGGTTCGGGAAATAGGATCTTTTGAGCTGACAAAAGTACCCGTGCGAAGACCTCTTGATGATGAACTACTCATCAAAGTTGAGGTGACGGGCCTTTGCCGGACGGATCTCAAATTGATCAGAACAGGGCACCGCGATCTTGTCTTGCCCAGGATACCGGGAGAAGAGGTTGTCGGCCTGGTTTGTGAAAAGGGGATAAATGTAAACGGTTTCAAGGAAGGCGACCGCGTTTATGTCTATCCCGGTCAATGGTGCGGGAATTGTCACGCCTGCCTGTGCGGTGCTGAAAATCTATGCCAGGAGATGAGGATCATGGGATTCCATCGAGATGGCGGGTTTGCGGAATACGTAACCATACCCGCCCGGAGCGTTATCCCGGTACCCCAGGGACTGAGCCCTGAGAAAGCGGTCTTTGCCGAACCGCTTTCCTGCTGCCTCAACGCCCTGGAGCTGGCTCATGCATGCAGGGGTAAAACCATCGGCATCTGGGGCGCCGGTCCGGCAGGGACATTGCTTTCGCGAGCAGCAAGAGCCATGGGAGCAGTGCCTCTTTCTATCGAGCCGGACAACCGCCGCCGGAAGCTCATCAATGGAGTGGCCTCCTGCTCTGTCAGCAGATTTGATATCTGTATCGTTGCGGTCGGTGCCAGGCAGGCCTATGAGGACGCCCTCTCCATGCTTGCTCCGCGGGGACGGCTGGTCGTATTCTCCGGACTTCTTCCGGGAGACGATCAATTTTCCGTTAGTTTCAATCAATTGCACTATTTCGAACAAACAATTGTAGGAGCCTATGGCTGTTGTTACCGGCATGGCATTCAGGCGCTGGATACCATCGCCGGCGGGATGATCAACGTTGAGGATCTAATCTCTCACCGCATGCCTTTGGATCGTCTGGAAGGTGCGCTGGCGATAGTCGAAAACCGACAAGGAATGAAGCTCCTCCTTTATCCATCATGAGGTGAAGAAAATGACATGGACTGACGAATCACTGAAATCTTTCGGTTGGAACATTCAGCGGCTGATTCAAAAGCAGGATCTCAGCCGTGAGGAAAGTTACGCAATGTTCAGGCAGATTCTTCTGAATCAGCAGCCCGAGCTGCAGCAGGGCGCCTTTCTGGCGGCGCTGGTTTCAAAAGGAGAGACAGCCCGGGAGATTGCCGGCGCCTGGCAGGCCATTATTGAGCTTGATACGAACTGCACTGCCGATGTATTTGATGGGTCACTTGTTGAGAATTCCGGCACCGGGATGGACCAGATAAAAACCTTCAATGTTAGTTCCGCTGCCGCCGTCGTCGCCGCCGCCGGAGGTGTCAGGCTGGCAAGGCATGGAGCGCGGGCGCTAACCTCCACATGCGGGACGGTGGATCTGCTCGAAGCGGTCGGTATCGATGTCGACTGCGAGGTAGAGATCGTCGTCAACAGCATCAAGCAGACGGGAATCGGCATTTTTAACGGCATGAGTTCCAAGGTGCACCCCCAATCCCTGGCGCGCATTCTGAGCCGGATCCGGTTCGGATCTACTTTGAACATTGCCGCTTCCCTTGCAAACCCATGCCGTCCGACGCATGCCCTGCGCGGAGTATATTCAAGGGATCTCATTCCAAAGGTCGCCGAAGTGATGAAAGAAATTGGGTATGAACGGGCTATGGTAGTGCATGGTCTCGATGCCGAGAACAAAAGAGGAATGGACGAATTGTCGAACTTGGGAGAGAGTGTGGTGCATGAGTTTTATCCAAATGGTGTGGAGAAAAACTATTCTTTTGTCCCCGAAGATATCGGCATCAAACGTTGTGAGTATGCGGCAATCGCGGCGTTGGGCGATATTCGGAAGGAAGCGGTTCGATTCATGCAGGTTATCGATGGGACAAATTGGCCCGAGTGCATTGATCTGACCTGTCTGAACTCAGCGGCTCTTCTCTACATAGACGGCAAGGTTAATGATCTCAAAACCGGCGTCGAGGCCAGCCGTGATCTTATCCATAGCGGCCGAGCCATTGCCAAGCTGTCTGAATGGGTTGCAGTTCAAGCAGACCCCAAGAAACAGGGGAAACGAAGATATTTTGAATTAGCCGTATCATCAGGCATCAATCTGAGCTCAATCGACCCAATGGTCTCCCCCAAAAAAAGTCGGTAGTAGTATGGTTCAGCTTGGGTGATTTATGCAAACGGAATATTTTTCATAAAAAATGCTAATGTAATCAAAACGAACGGTTTGGAGGTCGGTCCGGATCAATGATAACTGGTTGAAAGCTGCTAACCAAACGCAGGGGCGCGTCATACCGCGTCCCGACACGATGGTTCGACGAGTCGATAGTGATTTTCCCCGCTTTTGCAAGCGATACCTAGTTTATTTCATTCTCCCTATCGTCATTCCTACAAAATTGTCACAGACCGAGGAGAATCCGGAGATGATCTTCAACCGTTGCCATTGTTTCCCTGGTAACGGTTCCCCAAGGGCTGACCAGACATTCTGTGGATATTGACCGGACGTCCTCGCACTTCACGAAACTTGGTTCCTTAAGGCCGGCCTCCGGCGGTACGATCGCCACATGCGAACGAACGCCCTTGGTCCTGGTTGTGACGGGAAGGACAATAAAAATTCATTACACTCACATCAGGCGTGAAACATGGTTGAGGGTGAGATAATCAAAGGTGGAGGGGACGTTATGGATCCGCGCTTGTTTCACCGTTGACAGTACATATCTTCGCATGTGAGGACCATGGAACAATCACCAGATGCAACGCAAATTTTAATCGTTAAGGACAATCACGGCGATGCCCGCCTCATCCGGGAAATGATGGCGGGAAAAAAATAGGGACAGAGCCCCTATTTTGTGAAGGGGAAAGGCAATGGTGGAAATCATCCTCCACCATGCAGATTCGTTTGCCGGTTAATTACGCCGTTATTGGGGATTGACATTTCGTTAAATTATCATTAATGATAAGTTTATGAAATATAATGATCTGACTGCCGCCATCAAAAGCCCGGTGTTTTCCCGAACCGACCTTGCGTTGTCGAGGTATAAGGTGCTCGACTATCAGCTCAGCCTCTGGGTGAAAAAGGGGTATCTGGTCCGCCTGAAAAACGGGCTCTACGCCTTCCACCGGGAGATGGAGAAGTTACGGGGCGAGGGCGTCGCCTTTCTGCTTTGTCAGCCCAGCTATCTGAGCCTCGAGAGCGCCCTTGTCTGGTATGGCTTCATTCCGGAGATTGTGTACGCCTATACCAGCGTCACCGCCAGGATAACCCGGACCTTCGAGAACGACTGGGGACGGTTCATCTACCGGCACGTAAAGAGCGACCTTTTCTGGGGTTACCGGGAAATGAAGACGGAGCACGGCCCATACCTGCTGGCGGAGCCGGAAAAGGCGCTCCTCGATTACTTTTATCTCAATCTGGCCCGGATCAACACGGAGGATGATTTCGATAGTATCCGTCTGAATGAAGAGGAGATGGGGAAGACCCTCGACAAAGATAAATTGATGAAATATTTTAAGGTGTTCGGAGTGAAGAAGATGGAAAGATGGGTGGAACGATGCTTACCATAGAGCAGATTTTCGGATACTTCCCTCCCCCTTTGCGGCAGAGAAATCCCCGGGGGATGCTGGTGGAGTATCTCCAGTATGAATTGTTGGATTCGCTGTTCAAAAATGCGGCTGTGGCTAAGTTGAGCTTCATCGGCGGCACGGCGATTCGCATCCTCCATGACAGCCCTCGTTTCTCGGAGGATCTGGATTTTGATAATTTCGGTCTCTCTTTCGCCCAGTTCGAAGCGCTGTTGAAGACGGCCTGCCGGGACATGGAGTATAAGGGCTTCCTGATTGAATACCGCGTCGTCGAAAAGGGGGCCTGGCATTGTTATATCCGTTTTCCGAAGATCCTTCACGAAGCGGGGCTGAGCCCGGACGCGGAGCGGAAGGTTCTCATCCGCATCGACAGTGAGGCGAAGGAAAAGCTGTATGATCCGAAGAAGGTTTTCCTGAACAGATTCAGCGTTTACCGCCAGATCCTGGCGGCGCCGGCGGCGGTACTCCTGGCCCAGAAGATGATGACCATTCTGTATCGGAAGCGGGAAAAGGGACGGGATATCTTCGATGTTTCTTTTCTGACCGGTTTTGCCGCCCCCGATTTTGAATATATAGAAAGAACGGTCGGTCTGGACCGGGCAGAGTTTATCCGGCGCTTTGAAGGGCGGCTCGGGGAAGTGGACCTGAATGCTCTGGCCCGGGATGTGGAACCGTTCCTCTTTGCCCCCGAACAGCGGGAGCGGGTCGCCAGTTTCAGAGATTTCTGGCGGTTAACTAGGGATAGAAAATAATAGGGGCTCTGTCCCTAATTAACTACGCAATAAGTCACCACCTCTCTAAAAATTCATTGCATCAGGGATTCACGTGCTGTATATCTATGACTGCAAATAACGCAGTCAAGAGGTGATTTCATGAAAAGACAGGTAGCTTTTACGCTACGATTTGATCCGGCCTTTTACGAGCGGATTAAGGCGGTTTCAGCAAGTGGAGGCAGGAGCGTGACCTCTTTTGTGCAGGAGGCCGTGGCCAGAAAGTTGGACGAGGAGGCTGCCGCCTCCCTGTTTCAAGCATTTACCCTTGTCGGAGAAGATATGGCGGAAGCGAACGTCGAGTTTGCGAACAATGCCCAGCGGGAGGTGGTGCTAAAAGATGTATAAAGAAGTGCACAGAGGAGACATTTGGTTTGTGGATTGGTCGCCAAGCCGGGGATCGGAACAGGCCGGTACGAGACCGGCGGTAATCATTCAAACGAACGCGGCGAATCGGAACCCCCATTATCCAAACACGATTGTTTTGACCATCAGCACCAAAGGCAAGGCGGTTCCCTTACATGTGTCCGTGAATCCATCCGAGGAAAACGGACTTAAGGAGACCTCTTTCGTTAAGTGTGAACAAATCCTGACCATATCGAAGGAACGTCTGATTAGCTATGTGGGGCGCCTTGAAAATGAACGTCTGGAAACGGTGGCGCTAGCGATTCGCCGGGTGCTGGAAGTATAGGTGAATCTTTTTTACAGCACATTGCTGTAAAAGTCTCATTGATCTTAGCTTGCAGAATTGCTATATTCAATCCAAAGGTTAAGCCAAAGACCATTGATAAGGAAATATAAAAATGACAGAAGGAAAACGCGTTGTTCTTGGTGTAACCGGCGGCATTGCGGCCTATAAGGCAGCCGAGCTGACCAGGGCGCTGGTAAAGAAAGGCGTGTCCGTCAAGGTGATCATGACAGATCATGCCAAGGAATTTGTCTCTCCGCTAACCTTTCAGGTCCTCTCCGGGAACCCTGTTTTCAGCGATATGTTTTCCCAGGAGCATTACGACATGAACCATATCTCCCTGGCGGATTACGGGGATGTGATGGTTGTCGCCCCGGCTACGGCCAATATCATCGGCAAGATGGCAGCGGGTATTGCCGACGATCTCCTGTCCACGGTGCTCTTGGCTGCCAAGGCCCCCGTCGTCGTCTGCCCGGCCATGAACGATAATATGTATACCCATGGGGTTGTTCAGGACAATATGGCCAAATTGAAAAAGCACGGCGTCCAGTTCGTGGCGCCGGGATATGGTGAGCTGGCCTGCAAGACGGAAGGGGTGGGACGCTTGGCCGATGTCGCCGATATTGTGGAAGCCATCGAGTCAGCATGGACGGATAAGGATCTGGGGGGTGAGAAAATCCTCGTCACCGCCGGCCCTACCCGGGAACCCTTTGATCCCGTTCGTTTCATTACCAATTATTCGTCGGGGAAAATGGGATACGCCCTGGCGGTAATGGCCGTAAGGAGAGGGGCGGAGGTTATTCTCATCAGTGGACCGTCTTCCCTGACCGTTCCCCGGGGGATTACTTTCATCTCCGTAGCGAGTGCCCTGGAGATGCGGAATGCCGTGATGACGCGCCTTGAGGGAACCACGGCGATCATCAAAGCGGCCGCCGTGGCGGATTACCGGCCCGCCGTCCTTTCTGAAGCCAAGATCAAGAAGAAGAAAGGTCCCTTGACCCTCCAGTTGGAAAGAAATCCGGATATCATCGCCGAGATCGGGGCCAGGAAGGAAAACAGGGTCCTCGTGGGTTTTGCCATGGAGTCGGAAGATCTCGTTGAAAATGCCCGGGCCAAACTCCTTGCAAAGAAAATGGATTTGATCGTGGCCAATGACCTCCATCAGGCAGGGGCGGGCTTTCAAGGGGACACCAATATCATCAAGATTCTTGATCCCCAGGGAGGGGTTGAAGAGATTCCCCTGATGGATAAGCTGGATATTGCCAACCGGATTCTTGACCGGGTAAAGATACTGACAAATGCAAAACGCAGCTAAAGACGAGATGCTTGTCCTGATCAGGTCCCTGCGCTCCCATGTCGAGGCGGACAGGGATTTGCCCGGGAATGTACCCTCCTTTTGCATACAAGGCCCCCTGCCGGACCTTGGGGAGGCAACTCCGGCGGGCATACCTGCTAAAGGCAGTACCGGCCGCCAGACTATGGGGCAGCGAGAAGCCGTGCTTCCATCAACGGCGCTACCAGGGGTGGAATCAGCCCCCGCCTTGAAGGGACGCACAACGGCGCTGCCGGGAAGGGATGCGGCGCCAGCGGTGGAACTGTCAGGGGGGGTTGCGTTGCCGGGTTCGTCCGGCTCGCCGCAAATACTCGCCCCGGGGACGTACCGCCGGTTTAGCGTCCCCGAAATGCCCGCTACCCTGAAGGGCGCGAGCGATTCCGGCCCTTTGAACGATGTGCGCACGGACCTGGGGGATTGCCGGCGCTGTGACCTCCATGGGGGGAGAAAGAATATCGTTTTCGGGGAAGGCAATCCCCACGCCGGGCTTGTCTTTGTGGGGGAGGCCCCGGGGGCGGATGAAGATGACCAGGGGCGGCCTTTTGTCGGCCGGGCCGGACAGCTCCTCACGAAGATTATTGAGGCCATGAAGTTGAGGCGACAGGATGTATATATCTGCAATATCCTCAAATGCCGGCCGCCGGGAAATCGTAATCCCGCCTCCGGTGAGATCGCTGCCTGCGAACCTTTTCTCGTTAAACAATTAGAGTCCATCCGGCCGAAGGTGATCTGCGCCCTGGGGACGTTTGCCGCCCAAACGCTGTTAAAGAGCGATGTTGCCATCTCACTGTTGAGGGGACGCTTTCACCGTTATCACAACATCCCGTTGATGCCGACCTACCACCCGGCCTATCTTTTGAGGAATCCATCCCAGAAGCGTCAGGTATGGGAAGATATTCAGAAGATCATGAAATTGTTGGCGGAAGGTTCAGAATAGGGGAGGGGGACCATGGTCACGCAAAAAATGTCCATCAATAAACCGCTACAGGTGCTGTTGCTGCTCCTGATCGCTCTCGCCTGGCCCGGTTGCCTCGGGGCGGTGGAATCTTCCCCGGTATTTAATGTCATTTCCATAAGCGGCGCCATTACCCCGCCGGCGGCGGAGTACATCACCCAAAACATCAGCGAGGCGGGGAAAGAGGGGGCAGAAGGCCTGATCATTCTCCTTGACACCCCCGGGGGGCTCGATCTGGCCATGCGGGATATCGCCAAGGGCATCCTCAGTGCCCCAATACCTGTTTTTGTCTATGTATCTCCCTCGGGAGCCCGGGCGGCTTCCGCCGGCGTCATCATTACCGTGGCGGCCCATGTGGCGGGGATGGCCCCGGGAACGAATATTGGGGCCGCCCATCCGGTTGGTCTTGGCGGCGGCGGGGGTGACAAGACCATGATGGAAAAGGTTGCCAATGACGCCGCGGCCTACGTGCGGAGCATCGCCAAAATAAGGGGAAGAAACGAAGAGTGGGTGGAAAAGGCTGTGAGAATAAGCGCTTCCATCACGGCGGAAGAGGCCCTGAAAAACGGAGTCATTGATTATGTCGCCACAGATGTACAGCAACTTCTCAAGCTGGCCGACGGGAAGCAGGTACTTGTCGGTGATAAAAAGAAGATATTGAAGACCACCGGGGCGATCCTGAAGGAAAGAAAAATGGGCGCCCGCCATCGAATCCTCACGGCCCTGAGCGATCCGAACATTGCCTATATCCTCTTTCTCCTTGGCTTGGCGGGGTTGTATTTTGAATTTTCCACCCCCGGGGCCATCCTGCCCGGCGTTGTGGGTGGGATCTCACTGATTTTGGCTTTCTTCGCCATGCAAACCCTCCCGGTCAATTATGCCGCGGTCCTCCTTATCCTCTTCGGGATTGTTCTTTTTATTGCCGAAATCAAGGTTGTCAGCCACGGGATCCTTACGATCGGCGGGTTAGTTTCCCTGGCCGCGGGCTCCCTGATGCTCTTTGATTCCCCGGATCCGGCCCTGCGGGTTTCCCTCGAGGTCTTGATCCCGACCCTGACTATTATTTCACTTTTTTTCGTTGGGGTCATCAGACTGGTCATTAAAGCCCAGATGCGCAAGAAGTACACCGGAAAAGAGGGGATGATCGGGGCCGAGGGAAAAACCGTGACCAAGGTCCATGAAGAAGGGAGCGTAATGGTGAAGGGGGAATACTGGACAGCCTGGAGCGACTTGCCCCTTGAGGAGGGGACGCTGGTCCGGGTCATTCAGATCGAGGGTTTGAAGCTAAAGGTTGAAAAGCAGAAGCAAAAATAGGGGCTCTGTCCCTAATTAAAAAGGAGGGCAGTAAAATGACTTACACCGTAACAATACTGGTTTTTTTAGTCATCATGTTTTTAGCATCGGCCATACGGATAATGAATGAATACGAGCGGGCCGTTATTTTCCGACTGGGAAGGATTATCGATATCAAAGGACCGGGACTGATCATTCTGATCCCTGTTATCGATAAGATGGTCAAAGTAGATATGCGCACCATCACGATGGATGTCCCTCCCCAGGACGTTATTACCCGGGACAATGTTTCCATCAAGGTTAATGCCGTTGTCTATTTCCGGGTCGTCGACGCCACTTTGGCGGTTACGGTGGTGGAGAACTTTCTTTATGCAACCTCCCAGCTTGCTCAGACAACCCTGCGCAGCGTCTGCGGGCAGGTGGAGCTGGATGAGATTTTATCACAAAGAGAAAAAATTAATATGCATCTCCAGGAAATTCTTGATCGCAGCACCGATCCCTGGGGTATCAAGGTCTCTTTGGTGGAAGTCAAGCAAATCGACCTGCCTGAAGAGATGAAACGGGCCATCGCCAAACAGGCGGAAGCGGAACGGGAGAGAAGGGCCAAAGTTATTGCTGCCGAAGGAGAATATCAGGCAGCGGAGAAACTTTTGGAGGCCGCAAAGGTCATGACCAGGGAGCCTATCTCTTTGCAATTGCGTTATTTGCAAACGCTAAACCAGATTGCGGCGGAAAACAATTCCACGATCGTCTTTCCCATTCCCATTGACTTCTTCAAACATTTTCTGAAAGGGGATGACAAATAAAATCAATTTTTTCTGACAGGGAGGATTGAACAGCATGGAAAGGAAGGAAAAGATAAACGTCATAACCGGCGGCATGGTTCTGATCACCCTCGGGGTACTTGTAATCCTCGGGAATACCCAAGTCTGGTCCTTCACCCGGAGCTGGCCGGTGCTCTTGATTGTGATTGCCATCGGCACATTGATCCAGCGGTTCAAGGATCTGGGAGGATGGATCATTCTTGCCGTCGGTGTGGTCTTTCTGCTGACGGAAGTCTTTGGTATGCAAATATACGCGTTGGGTAAATATCTGATGCCGGTGTTGCTAATCGTGGTTGGAGCCAATATCCTCCTCAAATACAATAAGCGTTGATAAGGGGCTAAATCAACCATAAACGGATTTTAATAAATGGACAATGCCATCAAGATAACCTGTCCCGATCTGTCCCTGAGCCTGGGTTTCTGTTCCGACTGTTATCAAAAGAATGTTCAGGCAATCTCGCCCTACCTGACCTGCTACTGTGACTGCAACCGGGTGGGGGCTTATGCGGAAATCATCAGGGGGAGGGATAACGGGGCCGAAAATATCCGCCTCGGTTCCTGGAAAATGAAAATGGATGTGTCCCGTGAAGAGTTTGAAAAAAATTTACAGAAATTAAGTAATGAAAAAAACCTGCAGATCGAGATACACTTCAAGGCCTGATCACACCAGGCATTAGGTTGCTGCAATAAAAGCAAGGGGGTTGCGATTTTACTTTCGCAACCCCCTTTTCTGCTTCTTACCCCATCCCCCTCCTAACCTCCCCCTTGAAGGGGGAGGAAATAAGTTATTTTTTGGGATGGCATCAATGTTAAATCAGTCCCGCTTATTTGATTTTCTCCAGATATTCTGTGCCTCGGCGGCTTTAATGAGCCCTTCCCGGGTATCAGGATGGGCGATGCTGATGAGCATTTCCGCCCTTTCCCAGGTTGTTTTCCCCTTCAGATTGACTATGCCGTATTCCGTTACAACGTAGCTCACCACTGTCCGGGGGATTGTTACGATGCCGCCGGGCTCCAGGGTCGGGACGATCCGCGATTTGATTTCGCCGGTTTTCTTGTTCTTCTGCGATGCCGTCATACAGATAAAGGCCTTGCCGCCTTTGGAATGATAGGCGCCGAAGATGTAGTCGAACTGGCCGCCGGTACCGGTTATGTGTCGGGTCCCAGACGACTCGGAGTTGACCTGGCCGTAAAGGTCGATCTCCACGGAGTTGTTGATGGCCACCATGTTGTCGTTCTGGGCGATCCGGGCGGGACTGTTCGTGTAATCTACGGAGTAGGTGGCGCAGCATGGATTGTGATCGAGAAAATCATAGAGTTTCTGGGTTCCGAGGGCGAAGGTGTAAACCATCTTCCCGGGATTGAGCTGCTTCTTCTTGTTAGTAACAACGCCGGACTGATACATATCGACAAAGGCATCAACGAGCATCTCTGTGTGCACGCCCAGGTCTTTCAGGTCCGACTGGGCGATCATCATCCCGACGGCACTTGGCATGCCGCCGATCCCGAGCTGGATTACCGACCCGTCGTGTATCTCGTTCATGATGAGCTTAGCGATCTTATTGTCCTCTTCACTGATTGCCGCCGCCGGCAGACTGAAGAGGGGCTTGTTGTCCGACTCGACAATATAATCCACTTCCGAGACGTGAATGGACTCATTATATCCGCCATAGCAGTAGGGAGCGCTGGTATTGACCTCGACGACGACCTTCTTGGCGCGATTGGCGACGGCCTTGGAGATGGAACAGGACGGCCCGAAATTGAAGTAGCCGCTCCGGTTCATGGGCGCCACTTTAACGATGAACACGTCGGAGTCGATGAGATTATTGCTGTAGTATCCCGGGCCCTCATGATAAAGGAGGGGGACATAATTACAAAGGCCTTTGTCGTGGAGGATCCGGTCTCCGCCGCTGAAGTGCCAGTTGTTAAAGCAGAACTTCTCTCTCGTGGGATCTGCCTGGGCCACGGCGGCCAGTCCGGGATAAACGACGGCCCGCACCTTGACGTCCGTCAACTCATCGGCGCGCTTGGCCAGGAACGCATCAAGGTAGGTCGGCGCCATGGTAAAATTGCCGTAATCGACCCAGTCGCCTGATTTGACGACAGCTACGGCCACTTCAGGGGTAACCAGTTTCTTGCTGTACTCTTCTTTAAAACTCATGAAATTCCCTCCCTGTTAAGTTTTATGGATGATTTCATTGATGGCGCTGCAAAAAGCCCACATGCTTGTTGCGTTTCCCTCACCAATTATCGCTCTGTTCCGCTACTATATAAGTACTTTTTTATCAAGGGATCTCTTCTGTCTGCGTAGCCCCCTTGAGAAGGAGGCGGGACCGGGGTGGCGTTCCCCGGTCCCTTTGGTAGGCACAGCGAATAAATTATGATACTCCTTTTAATAAACAACCACCAAGCATCAAGTCTACGGACAAAAAATTATTAGTGATGGCGATTGAATAGTTTGAAAAAACAAAAAAATCAATATTAAAAGATATTAACAGGAATATTACAATAAATGTAATTCACGAAAAAGACGAGAGATAGGACTGGAGATTGGTTTTCTGCTTATTCAGACCTAGTTTGTTACGAATGCGATGGCGACAGATATTGACGGCGCTCGAAGAAATACTGAAAAAATCGGCAATCTCCTTGCTTGATTTTCCTTCCTTGATGAGATTGGCCACCTGGATTTCCCGGGCCGTCAGATTCATGTGCTGGGAGGAAAGGGTATGCGAGAAGGGCGATACAATGTCTCTCAGATTAGATTCGAGAACCTTTAAGTCGGCCCGGAAATGAGGATCGGTAATGTGATTTTTTAGCTTATCCACGTAAGGGATGACAAGTTTCTTCACATTGGACAGAACATCTGCGGCTAATTC
>Ga0247841_10007330_pt1 | contig 16446 bp, 5 predicted proteins | sample LaCruzMarch2015__2_FD_192410 | JGI IMG/M metagenome (GOLD analysis project Ga0247841, IMG submission 192410) | Freshwater microbial communities from meromictic Lake La Cruz, Castile-La Mancha, Spain - LaCruzMarch2015_18m | ecosystem: Environmental > Aquatic > Freshwater > Lake | place: Spain... | reverse complement strand
TAGGCAATGCCAATGAAAACAATCATTGAAGAAATCAGGGTCAAGGAGACTGCCGCAGAAAGCTCTTCAGGCTTCAAGGGCCAGCCAATGAAGTCAATGGCTTCCTGGAATTCAGGCTTGAACTTCGCGCCCTTTCCGCCAAGGCTCGGGGCCATTGCATATACTTTCTTGCAAAAAGCAACGAAAGGATGAAGCTTGCGCTTCTCGAGCTTTTTTTCGCTGTCATCCTCGTCAAACAGCTCTCTGTCAACTGTAATCTGCCTGTAAAGCTTGCCGAGGCTCTTCTCTTCAGGAACATTCCTTTCCCTCAACTGGCGCGGCATCTAAGAAAACCTTAAATTAGAAGAAAGTCCGGCTTTAAAAGCTTCCCGTAATAAAAAGCGCGAAGGCTATTTTTTCCTTCCTGAAATTCTCTTGGCGAAGACTTCCTTGAACCAGTTCTTCCATTCCCCAAGGACTGCATCATAGTCAACAGAGCCGAACTGCTCAATCTGGTCCTGCTTCAAAAGCATGAGCTTGTTGTTTGCAATGACAGAATTCTCAGCTTCCAAAAGCTCCGGAAGATTCAGGTCGCGCTTGACCTTGACCATGAACTCTTTCGAGGACGCATTCATCCTGATGCTTGCCCACATTTCCTGCATTGAAAGCCCGGAAATTTTTGAAATCCTGGAGAACAAGTCGCTTTCCTTCAGATTGTCCTCCATGAGCTCAAGCAAGTCCTTCTTTGCATCATAAGTCATCAAGTCCAGCAAGCCGCCTTCCCTTTCAGGGTCTGAAACCCAATGCTTCTTCACTTCAGTGACTTGCACAACTCTCCTCACTCTCTCAAGAGAGCCTGAAAACCTTATCGGCCTTGCGACAACAACAATGTCAGTCGCCTTGAACGAAGTGTTCGGAACCTGCAAGTCATTCACAACCCTGTCCCAAACGCTGTAGGCAGAATCTCCATGGATTGTGCCCATGACAATGTTTCCAGCAGCGCCAATCCTCATTGCCTCATACAATACCTTTGCCTCCAAAGAGCGAACCTCTCCCAAAATCAATGCAGAATCTCCCAATCTCAATGCAGTCCTCAAGGACTCTTCCGGAGAAACTTCAGTCTCTATCCTTGAGACAGAAATCGGGGAGCGCGTTTTAAGCCTTTGAATGTTGAAGCCCACTTCCTTCATGTAAGGCACGGGAATTTCCAAAGTGTCTTCCTGGACCAAAATCCTCGAATTTTGCGGAATCTCAAGCATCAGCGCCTGCATGAGGCTGGTTTTTCCAGAGCCCCTCGAGCCAGTCACAAGCATTGTCGCCTGAGTGTCAATGAAGAATGAAAGCAGGCCGGCGCCCAAAGGAGTAATCATCTTATTGTCAATGAACTGGCACAAGGTCCAAGGAGTGGTCTTGTGCAGTCTGAATGCAAAGGCAGAGCCGTCAGGCGAGAGCGGAGTTCCAATTACGGCAACACGTGTTTCCAATTCCTCCAGGTCAAAGTCAAGCACTGGATGGCTTTCATCAAAAGGCCTTCCGGACATTGCGCGCAATTTTGAAATCAGCGCGCCAGCCTCGTCCTCAGAGTACGAAATGTTTGTCACGCACTGGCCGAAGTCAGAATGGACTATGTAAATAGGCTTAAGGCCAATCGGGGCATCAAGGTAAATGTCTGTTATTTTCCTGTCAGAAAGCAGGATTTCCAAAATTCCATAGCCCACTGTATAGCGTGCGACAATCTCCGCAAGCTCCGAGACTTCCTCTGCAGTCAGGGAAATCTTGTTCTGCTTTGCAATGTCAATTATGGTGCTCTCATAAATCCTCTCAAAATACTTCCTGGACTTTGCGATTGTGGAAATAGTTATTTTTCCAGGCTTGTAGCTCGCGACCATTTCGCGCGCCTTAGACCAGATGAAGTACTTTTCAGGCGGAAGCGAGTATTCCGGGGGATTAATGAAGTAAAGCTTCTGCGGCTTGTGCGGATGCTTGAAAATCTGCACAGAGCTTTTCGAGACAACATAATCAGCCAAAAGTTCAAAATCTTCCTTCTGCTCAAAGGCAAGCCTAGAGCCAATGAAGGCAGGCTTTATCTGCGCCTCAAAAAACATCCTGTAAAACTCGCGCGTTTCAGGCATTTCCTTGAGCTTCAAAAGCACTTTCTTCGCCTCGTCAATCAATGCAGTCTTCTCAAACTGCTCGCGCACAAAATTCAATGTCTTCAGATAGACTGTCCAGTCCTTTTTCGCATTCTCGTCAGAGGCAGACTTTGCAAGCTCTGAAACCCTCTTCATTTCCTCAAGGCACTGGACAAAAGCCTGCACTGGATCATAGGAAATCACGTCATGGGCTATTGCGACAAGCGCGTCATGCCTTTCGCCAAAGCTCTTCTCAAACTCCAAAAGCCCGAGATTGTTGTAGGCCCAGACTCCGTCAGTCTCGAACTTGTGCATTATCCTCGAGACTTCAGCCATCATTGAAGTCTGCCTTTCAGTGTAAACCCTCTCATAAACCTCTGAGAAGACAATCATGTCGGCTTCCATTTCCTGCAATGCGTGCAAGACGTGAAAGCGGCACCTTGAATCATCGGAGAGCGAAGCGCCGTAAATGCAGTCCTTGCAGTCAAAGACGAGATTGCGCTTGCCAGAGACATTCTTGACAGCGAACTCGCCGACCTCGAATCCGTTAATCTTCAAAAAGCATCAACCGTGAAAACTAAGGAATTCGGGTTTTAAAAGAATTGCCTAAAAAGGCCAAAATCAGCGGCTTGCCTTGGAATGCTTTGCCGGCTTTGCTGCTTCAGGCGCCTGCGCCGCAAGCTTGAAGGCGCCTGTCAGGAAAGGGAATGCAATCCCAAAGGAAAATGCGCCGACAAGGAACGAAAGGGCGCTTACTATATAGTATGACACTGAGTCCTGGACAACTGTTGCAAGCTCAAGGAAAAACTCCCCAGCCAGCATTAGCAGTGCGGTGATTATCGCAAGCACTATGATGAAGGCATAAATTGAGAAAAAATTCCTGAAGCCCAAGCGCAAAGCTTCCTTCATTGAGCCAACCGCAGAGCCATTGCCGAAAAGCACTGCAGGCAAAAGAAGGACTATTGCCGGCAAAAATGCAATGGCGAGCAGTATGGCAACCAGCAGTTCAGCGGCAAACAGGATTGAATTCTGCGCCGCAAACTCCCCGGCTGCCTGCGAGACAAGCGAGAAAGCGTAAGTGCTGTCATTGCCTGCAAGCGCAAGCTGCAGGTCAAGCTTGCTGTCGACATTTGAAAAATGCGCAAAAACATGCATTATCATCGGGGCGAAAACAATGCAAAGGACTGCGAGTATGATAATATTATACAACAGCTGCTGCATGAATGCCGGGACAATCCTGCCAATTGCCTTTTTCAGCGAATCCTTCAGGGAAAATTTTTTGTCAAAGGACTGGAATGCGAGATTGTAGGCTATCCCGGAAATGAATGTTTCGGCAAGAGTCCATGCCAGCAAGAGCAGGGCAAAAAGCAAAAGCCCCAATGCAAGCATGAATCTGTCAGGCTGCGCGAAAATGAGCCCTGTCGCAGTGAAGCCGAAAAAGCCCGCAACGAGCGAGAGCAAGGTTGTTGCCGCAAAAAGCAGGATGCATGAGAGATAGAACTTCCAGCCCGCCGCCGACTTGAATGACTGCTTAATGAGCGCGTCCAATGAATGCTGCATTATAAAGGAAAAGCTCGTTTAGAATATAAAACCAAACCCAAGTGAATGCATGAAAGCAGGAAAAGGCAAAAAAGCCGGAAAGATTCCGCAGAAGCTTGACAGGAAAGAGCTTGTCAAGAACTTGAAGTTTCTCGCGCTCTGGGCAGTCCTCTTCATACTATTATATTATGGCACAATTGCGCTCATTGGCTGGAATGGAATTGAAGGATTAACTGCGCAAAGCTCGCAGAAAATCCTTGCGCTTATCGGGCAGAAGGCATCGCTTTCCCTGTCAGGGGAGTTTCCAGTGCTGAGCATTCAAGGAAAGGAAATTGCAATCTCAGAGCTTTGCACTGGCTGGCTTGAGACCGCAATACTTTGCGCTGCAATACTTGCAAGCATCGGGATTGCATGGAAAAAAAGGATTTGCGGCGCAATCTGGGCATTGGCTTTCGGGCTTGCATTCAACCAGCTGCGCATTGTCGTCTCAACAATGCAGCTTTTGTCCACTGATTTGCAGACTGCCGAGCTGACTCATGACATTCTCTTCAGGCTGAGCCTGCTGGCAGTAATTGCCGGATTTTACTACCTGTGGTTCAGGAAAAGCACCAGAGAAATGAAGGTTTAAATACCGCGACCTCTTTATTTTAACTTTAGCGGAGCTATAATTTACTAATATTATTAATGGTGCTTTGGAATGGGAGTCGGGGAAGCGCTTTCTGGATTTTACGCCCGCATTGAGGACGGCTTTTTCAAATTCCTGGATGCGATAGAAAAGCGCGGGCTTCCAGTATACAATTACGTCGAATTCCTTGAAAAGCGCGGAGTTCCGGTATTCCCATTCACTGTGGGAATTGCAATAATCGTCCTGCTTGCAATATGGTTTTTCCTGCTTGCAGCGCCTGCAAGCGTTTTCCTGACAGTCAGGTTTCAGGACGACTCGCAAAACTCGCTGAATGACGTGCAATTTTCAATACTTGACTCGGAAGGAAAACAGATTTATTCGGACAGCACTGACTCTGCGCAAAGGCTGGAGCTGAAGGGAAATGGAATTGGCGCGATAATAAAGCTGAACGCCTCAAAGGAAGGCTATGAAAGCGCGGAGCAGAACCTGACGCTTGCAAAAGAAGAGTCAGCAATTGAGCTAGAGCTCGTGAAAATAACAGAGCTGATAAACGCAAAAATAAGGCTAGTTGACTCTGAGACCGGCAATCCCATAAGGGATGCCGAAGTGACTGCAGAGTTTGAGGGAAAGACAGTGAAGGCATCGCTCAATGATGACGGCACTTGGACAATAATCGGAGTCCCGAAAAGCGCTGACATAAAGCTCACAGTGAAGTCTGACGGGTATGAGGATTCCACGCAAAACATGAGCTTTGACTCAGAGAATGCGAACACTTTGCAGCTTGCGCCAAAATCAGGCGGAACAGCCGAACAGGCAAACATTCACTTCACAGTATTGGACAAGGACACAAAAAGCCTGATTGACGGCGCAATCATCAAGCTGATGGAGGCAGAGTCAGGAAGGGAAATTTCCTCAGACTTGACAATACAAGGCGAAGCCCTTGTGCAATTGCAGAAAGGAAAAAGCATAAAATGGACTGTCGCAAAGGACGGCTATGCGACATTCGACTCCACTGACAACAATGGAACTCCTTTGACTCTGAGGAAGGATGACGAAATCATTGAAGTCATTCTCGAAAAGGGAGGCGCAGGCGTTGAAATAACAGTGGTTGACAAGGAAGGCTCGAATGTCCAGTCAGAAGCATTGGTCACGCTTTTCAACGAAAGAATGGAAATGCTCGACCAGAACTACACTGACGGCTCAGGAAGCATTGGATTCAAGGACCTGAATGTCGAGAATTACTATTATGCAAGCGCCTTCAAGCAGGGCTTTTTGCCATTGGGGCTGAAGTTTTCGCCAAGGGACTCTCCAACAGTCAGGATTGAGCTTGACAGGGCGCTTGCAGGAAACACTGCAAATGTCGCGGTCTTCGTGATTGATGCAAAGGAAAACCCAGTCCAGAATGCGACTCTCTCCTTCTCAAAGATTGTCCAAGGTGGAATGATTCCCCTTGGAATGCCTGAATCATTCACTGACGTTTCAGGATATTACGGCGCAAACTTTGAGGCAGACTCAGTGCTTTCAGTCAAGGCATTCAAGGACGAGGCAAAGGGAGATGCCAACGCGCTTGTGGAATCATCAAGCCTCAACAGGATTGAAGTGCAGATATTCTCGCCATCGCAGATTGTTGAATTCTTCTTCCAGGACTCTGACGGAAACCCAGTAAATGAAGGCAGCATAAAAATAACCTCGGACTCTGGAACAGTGCTCTTTGACGGCAACATAGAGAATGCAAGAGTTTCATTTGACAGCCAAGGCAACAAGACAGTGAAAGTCCATGTAGAGACTCCCGAAGGAGAAATTTTTGAGGAAACAGTCAAGCTTGACGGAAAGCCAATGCAGACAATAACTCTCGGAGGCGGGGCGAACAGCGGCCTTGCGCCAACAATCACTTTTTTAGAGCTGGAAAACTCCAACGGAGAGGCAGTGGAGGGAATTCCAAGGGGGCAGGAAGGCTTTTTGGTTTTCGAGACAACATGGCCTGAAAGCCTGGACTTTAAGGGCGGAATCCACGTAAGGGCTGGAAGCGATGCAATAAAGAATGTTGAAGGCCAGGACATTGCAATCATAGGATTCAACGCGGAGGCAGACTCGAGCTTTTTTGGAAGGACATACAATCCATCGCCAAAGCCAGGGAATGAAAGCATTGACTTCTCAAACAGGGCAGAGGCCGGAAAGGCAGCAAAAATTCTCGAGCTATACTACAGCAATCCAGCAGGGACAAAAATAGTGAAGGTCAGGGTAAAGGCATCTGACAGCGCGGCGCTGGCGCAGGAATTCCATTACCGCGCTTGGGCAGTCATTGACGGAAAATTCTACCGCTCTCCGGAAGACATTGCGCTTTCAGATTCGCAGTACAGCAGGGAAAGGCTCGGGCTTTATGCAGAAACACAGCTTGGAACCCTGACAGTCTTTGAGGCAGAGAAGACAGCATGCTACAAGGCGCTTTGCGCAAGCTTCAAGTTCCTGGATTCAGGATTCAACAGCTTTGAGGCAAAAGACTTCAAGGCCGCAAAAGGCAATGTTTACGCATTGGAGATAGCGCTTTCAGGAAAGGACTATGAAAGCCTTGCGATAAATGCAACAACATCAAAGGAAAGCCCGAAGATAGGATTCCAAGGAAGCGACGTTGACTCTTTCGGCGACTTCCCGGACATGAACAACTCTGACACTTCAATACAGGTAAAGGACGTCATAACAGAGACTGGAAAGGAGACAATAGTGAGGATTTACTTCAAGGCGCTCGCGGTTGGAAGCTCTGGAATAAATCTCCAATTAGTGGACAGCAATGCGCCTTCAACGCACAATTTCTCATTCAACATCTTTGAGGAAAAGCAGATTTCCGCATCATTCAGCCCAAAAATGGGTGAAATCGGAAAAAAGTTCTCAATAATGCTGAGAGCGCTTGAAGACAGCACTCCAGTCGAGAACGCGCTTATAGTTTTCAAGGACAGGGAAGGGAAGGAGGCATTCAGGATTGTCGGCAATGGAACCCTGAACAGGGGAAGCGGCGGAACATACTCTGTCAAGAACACCCTGAATGCAGGAAACTATTCAGTAGAGATTACTGCAGAAGGCTACAGGCCATTGAACACAGCATATGCAATTACAAAGTCAGGCGTCATTGCAATGCCTGAAACCTTTGAGGTAAGAATCCCTTCAACAGAAAAGACAAAGACTGCAGAGCTCCCTGTCAAGAACAATTCAAACTCGGAGATAAGCGAAATGACTGTGGAAGTCGTCAAGCCAAAAGGATTCAACAACGCATTCAGCATTGATGCCTCAGAGCTTTCAGCCATGAGCCCGAACTCAGCCTCGAACATAATGATCACCGCATCATACAATGGAAGCGCAGAAAGCGCGTCAGCAAGCTTTGACATAATAGTCAATGGAATGCTTGCGGAAAACGTGCCGGCAACAGCAAAGACAAAAGTCACTGTATCCTACAACCAAAAGCTCGACTCTGCATGCCTTGAAATAAGCCCCGCGGCCCTGCAGGCGACTCTTTACTACAATCCTGCAGACAGCTCGCAAATGCCTTATGCCCAACAGTACTACAACACAGGCTACAGCAACCCTTACACAAACAGCGCTTACGGAAGCTCGCTTTACAATGGATCGGCAGGATATAATAGCAGTTTATACAACAGCAATTACACTAGCTCTGGAGCATACAGCCCTTACGGCAGCTCAAGCTACTACCCGAACGCAAGCCAGTCGCCATATTATTCAGGAGGAGGCTCTGCAAAGCAAATACAGGTAGTCCTGAGGAACAACTGCGCAGAGGATTTGTCGCTCACTTCAAAAGTGCTTTCGCAGAACGCGGACAATGGAGTGAGCATCGCAGTGCCTGAAGTCGAATTGAAGGTAGGCGAGGAAAAGGCAATCACAATAGACATTGAGAACAGGATGCCGCGCGCATTCTACAATGTGCAGGCATTCAATTATGGAATACAATTCAAGGCAGACCAGCTCTCTAAGGAAGTTCCATTGAGCGTGAGGCTCATGAGCATCAGGTTTGCGCTGCAGGCGCCTGACGAGCTGCACATTTACGCGGCTTCAGGAAAGGAAGGCACTGCGGCATTGTTTGTGAAAAATGCGGGAAACACCGCAATAGAAAATTTGACATTCCAAGTCGGAAGCGGATATGGAGAAGGCGTGCAAATCAGGGTAATGCCTGAAAGAAGCTTTGTTGCGCTTCCTCCAGGACAGGCTGTCTTCCCTCCGGCAGTCGTTGTCGCAAGGGCAGACATTGAAAAGAGCAAGGTATTGAGGCAGATAATAGACATCAAAGGAGCAATTGACGGAAGAGAATACAACCTCAAGACAGTGAATGTCTTCATTCACGCGAGCGCTGAAAGCTGCCTTAAGATTTCCCCGGAGTCAATATCAATTTCAGAAGAGGCGACTGGGGAAGGAACAAAGCTTTCTGACAGGATAACAATCACAAACCAGTGCCTTGAGGAAGTCAGGATTTCAGACATTGAGCCGAAAAGCATTGGAATAAACGAGATAAGCCTTGCGTCAGGGCCTGCGGGAATGACAATAGCCCCGAATGCAAAGGCGACAGTGCAGCTCAAGCTTTTGAAAAAGGACGAGATTGACACCACTGTCCCGATAATATTCTATGGGGCAATGCTCAGGAGCGGAAAGCGCATCCAGACCGAACCCATCAACCTGAGCGTAAAGCTCGGAAAGGCGGCAGCAGGCCTTGAAGGCGTGACAAGCGTCACTGCACAAATACAAAGCTGCGAAGACTCGACAAAAAAGAAGACAATAAAATTCCCAAAAATAGCGAATGGAAAAGACTGCGGAAACGGCTACTGCGATGCGGAACAGCTTGCGGACTTCATTGCAGACAAGGTCTCCAAAAAAGTGTCTGAAGTGGAAAGCGCAATACTTGCAAAAAACAAGAGCCCGGAGGCAACTTGCGTTGAAAACCCGCGCTACTGCACTTTCTCAGAGCTCAACGCAAGGCCTGAAACATACACTGTATACTTCCAGAACGACAATCTCACTCCGGAAATGATGCGCGCAAAGCTCGAGAACGACTCTTACGCAGTAATCAAGGGATTCCAGGTCAATTATTTTGCGACAAGCTCTGACCCAAGCATTCTCCAGACAGTCGCCGGAAAAGGATACGGAAGGCAAATACTGTTGCCTTCAATAAAAGGCTGCGGAAAATACAGGATTAGGATTGACGGCGCAGTCGATGTCATTGGAGGACAGATGCAGTCTGGAAGGGAAAGCGTGGGAATTTTCATGCTTGAAAAAACGCAGACTCTTGAATGCGCAGCAAAAATACAGAACTTCCAGAACTTTTTGCCTGAAGACGCGTCACTCTCTTACGAAAGCTCGCACCTCACATGGCTTGGGACAGTTGACTCAGTAATGGGACTGGAAGACAGCGCAAGGCAGATTGCGCAAGGAATTTTCAAAAAGCAGGACAGGTTTGTGCAAGGCTCGACAAGCAGCAGGCTATTGCTTGACAAGAAAAGCCTGAGCCAAGGAATTGTGGAAATAACAATACCTTTCGACGAGGCGCCGCAAAATCCAGTCACAATAAACGCTTTCATAAGGCAGGAAGCGCTAACTAACGAAAAGCAGAAGAAGGAAACTTTGCAGGAAGCCGCAAGGGCAATTGCAAGCCTCAAAAGCAATGCGCCTGCAAAAGGAAGCTGCATCACAGAAGACGAGAAAACCTTGCGCATAACCTCAGCAGAGGAAAGCTTCGGCTCTTTGACAATAAGCTCTTGCGTCCAAGTCTTCAAGAAAGAAGGCTCTGGAACACAGCCAGCCTCCGGCCCTTCAAGCGCAAACAATGCGACAGGCCTTGCAACTGCGGCACCTCCAGCGCCTCCTGCAAACAAGGTGACTCCTCCCACTCCTCCAGTCGCCCCTCCTGCAAAAGCAGGAAGCACGCCTCCAGCAGGCACGCAGGCTCCTGCAACCGCGCCTTCCAATAATGCAGCAGCACCTGCAGGAACAACAGGCAACAACAATCCAATAGCCGCAGGCTCAAGCGTGCCTGAAGGACAGCTCAATGTTTTTGCAAGCTCTGAATCATGCTGCGCTTTCACTGTTTCAGGAAATTTGGAAAACCAGCGCATTGGAGTCAGGGTGGAAGACATTTTCAGCAAGGACATTGAAAAATTCCCAGGCCTATTGTGGAATGAGACTTACTTGAAGAACTCCAAGACTGGAGAAAAATCAGGCGACAATGGAGAGCTGCTGGCAAACCTTGGGTCAGGCACTGCAAAGCAGGGAAATTCAACAGTCAAGAAGAACAGCTCTGAGTTTTTGCTGTGCACAAGGGCAGACTCGCAAAACTTCGCGCTTGTCCACGCGAAAGAAATCACGATAAAGGCAGTCGACAAGAGCCTGGTGAATTCTGAGCAGAATCCAGTGACAAGCAGCGTGAAAATAGAGGCCTGTGCAATACACCCTTACGACCTTGTGGCAAGCCTTGCGAAAGAAAGCATTGCTGAAGGAAAATCAAAGGACTTTTATGCAATCCCAAGCTGGAAAGGCTCTCCAGAGAACGTAAAGCTCGGAGACCTTGTGAAGGCAATGGAGCAAAGCGAGGAAATGCGCGGAAAGCTTAATGGAAAGCACTTTGTTGATTCTGCAACAGGCCAGAACAGCATTGACTACGAGACTGGAAGAATTGCTGTTGCTGGCTCGCAGGCAACTCCATTGTTCTATTACCTGGGGGCTTGCGCTGCAACACACATTGTCTTGGATGCAGCGCTTGCTGTTCCGACTGGAGGCTGGAAGGCTTTCACAACAGTTCCAGGAACTCTCATTGACTGCGGAATTCCGACAGCAATGGGCTTTGCGTCAATCTATACTAATGTCCTCAAAAGCGATCCTACAGGATTGCTCAAAGTCATTGACAATGGAATGAAAACTCTTGGAAAGGCGGCAGCAGAAATTTTCGGCGCTGCAGAAGAGGAAGACTCTGCAAACGTGGCATTGGGGACTGGAATAGTGGCAACAACGACAAGGAATGTCGTGAACACTGTCTGGAAAAGCAAATTCTTGACAAGCATCAAAGACTGGCTTGTCAGGACAATAGCAATTGGGGAGGAAATCCCGACAAAGCTAACGCTCAAGGCCGCAAAATCATCAGAGATAGAGACTGCGGCAACAGATGCTGCAAACGCATTTGCAAAACTAGACCCGACAGTTGCAGGAACGCCTGCTGCAGACAAGGCTGCAAAAGACGCTGCTTACGCAGCAGCTGCAAACAAAAACACTAGAAAGGCAGTGCAAGATGCCCAAAAAGTTCTTGACAAAGCACAAACTACAGCAGAAGAAGCAAGAGCAAAAGCGCTCTCGCTCATTGAAGAATCAAAGTCTGCCGCGAATGCTGAAATGCAGGCAATATCTGAGGAAGTCAAGACAATCAAAAGCAGCAAGCTCCTGACAGAGGGAAGGCAGGCAGTTGTTGCAAACAGCGAAATGATAAACAAGCTTGATGACTTAGGAGGAAAAATCAAGGCAATGAGTCCAGTAACTGCAACTCATGCAATACCGGCCGCAGAGATAACTCAAGTCAAGCTCCCAAAACTCAATCTTACAGTAACTTCAAGAGGAGTTGCAAAACCTATTGGCACTCTTGGAAGCGCAGAGGCAAAGTCTTTTGCAGAAGCTGCATTGAAGACCAAGGGAATAAAGGCATTGAAGGCTGCTTCCTTGCTTGAAAGATTCCCAAAAATTACAAAGGCTGCAAAGTGGAGCGGAAAAATGCTCGGAAGCCTTTTGAAGTTCGGCGCAAGCATGGGCGTTGGATTGGCAGCAAACGCTGCCGGCTATTACACTTACCAGAAGGCAAAGGAAAAGCAGATCAACGAGCCATTGAAGGGACAGATTGTGATAAAGTGCGCTGCAGAAGCAGAGGGAAAGCAGGGATGGGACTGCGAGCTCTTGAAAAACCAGGCATACAAGGTCACAGTCAGCAAGAAAGGCGAGGGAGAATACTGGACAGTGACAAGGATGAATGATTCAAAAGAAATTCCGGCAAAAGCCGAATGGATTCAAAAATGCGACGGAAGCTTTGCGGACATTGAACTGCTTTCAGTCTCTGAAGTCAAGCCAAAGGCATTTGACCCTGCGACAATAGCAAAAGATTCCAATCCCGCAAGAAAGAAGACAAAAGAGCTTATTGTTTCAAAAGCGCAGGCTCAGGGAGTTCCAGAGCAGATTGCATTAGGGCTTGCGAGAGTTGGAAGCAATTTCAAGAAAGACGCAGTTTCAGATGCAGGAATTGGAATAATGCAGGTCAAGCCTGACACAGCGCAAAGCATTTGCGGAAAAAATGCGCAAGAGCTCAATGACGAGGCAGCGAACATTGACTGCGGGCTGAAAATACTTGCAAGCTATAATTCACAATACTCTGCGGGAATTCCAGAATCCAATGGATGCAAGTTCGAGTACAAGGGATGGAATGCGGCATTAAGGGCATACAATGGGCTTGACTGCAAGTCAGTGAAGAAAGGATTTGATCCGCAGTTTGTCGAGAAAATCAACAATGCGTCAAGGGCTTTTGTTGCAGCCTGAATTCCGCATAAAGGTTAAAAAGGCGCAAGCGCTCTAATTTTCCAGAAAGCCAATGAACTCGAAAGGATTCACACTATTTACAGCGCTCGTGAGCTTTGTGCTCATAGCTTTGGCTTTTGTGCTGATTCAAAGCATGATAGAGTCTGAAAGAAACTCGACAGACACCATCGAGACAATAAACGAGCAGACTGAAATGCAGAACATTGCAGACCTTGCAAGGGCTGATGCTTTGCAATTGTTCAACATTGGAGTCAGGAACCAGTTTGAGATTTGGGCGACAAACCAGGAGAACGAGTTCTATTACATGGACCAAAGCTCTGCAATGGGCTCTTGGGACGGCCTGGTGAAGGATTTTGCCGCGGCAGAGCTTGGCGGAAAGGAAATTACAGACGCTTCAGGGACTTCAAAGTCAACAGAGCAGTTCGCGACTGCAATGGCGCATTACATGAGCGGAATAGTCCAAAGGTCTGGAACTTACTCTTTCAAGGGATACAGCGTAAAGCTTGTAATCAATGAGGAAAATCCTTCAGACTTGTCAAAGTTCCAGCGATTCTTGCAGGGAAGGGTTGTTGCAGGAGTTGGGGCATACGATGACCCTTCATCTGCGACAAAGCCATTGCTTGAGCCAATAAACTGTGATGAAACATCATGCAACACAGGGACATTCTACATAAACTTGGATTTGACCAACATTACAAACGCAGAATACAACAATCTTCCGCAAATAGTTGTCACAAGCCACGCGACTGGAAGAGTCATAAAGCAGCCAATTCTCCCAAGGGGAAACATAAGGCTTTACATCCCGTTAAGGCTTTTCAAGGCAATATGGCACACGAGGGAAATTGCAAGAACGCAAATCTTCAGCTTTGGAACAAGCATAAAATCACTGGGGCTGGGAATGTGCGACACAGACTGCTCTGTGAGAGTAAGCCCGAACGGAGCTTCAAAGGCAATAAACAAGTCAAACTTTCCGGGAAATAATGGAAAAGGATGGCTTTGCCCGAACTCGCAAGGCTCTGACGCATACTCAAACTCGCTTGACAATGTGATCTGCGCCCCAGGGACAGACTGCCCTGACCTCGGATACTACGACCCTTCAAACGAGAATGACATGGGGAATGTGCTGAAAAGATACATTGCGCTCGCAGGAACAGGGGGAGGAAGCTTCACAATAAGCCCGCAAGAGTTCGACGGACTCAAGCTTTGGGCAGGAACAGTGGATGCATCGCAGCTCATAAAGGGAGAGACTTCCGCAATCCCCTTGAAAAAAATCAAGACCTGCTACAATGACAGCACAAACTGCCCTGGAACAGGCTTTGGGACAGCATACTGCACAATGGTTTCAGGATTGAGCGTCACTCTGGAGTTTTTGGAGACAAGGCAGGAATACAAGGTCAATGACAGCAGGGCATATGATGTTTACAAGATAAGGGTCACTGACAGCTACAAGAAAACATCGCCGGCATCCCTTGACGAATGCAATTCAGTGATAAAGTCCGGAAGCATCATAGGAACTCCCGGAGACGACGAATACTCCTGCGAAGGCTGAAAAATCCGGCAGCTTACCAAAAAAACGCAAAAGTGAAGGTTTTTAAAGTTCGAAGCAATTGTAGATTAGGAAAAGCCGCTTTTTAAGCCTGAAAAAACATTTTATATACTAAACGCGGCAAAAGAAGTATTGATTAACTTTGTTTGATTAATCGGGGGATGAGGTTGGCAAAAGACTTTTACGCAGGCCTTGAGGACAAGTATTACGCCTTCCTCGACTGGCTGGACAAGCACGGGCTTCCTGTATACAAGGTAGTTGACGCAATAGAGGCAAACAATATTCCAAGCTTTCCGCTGTTCATTCTGCTCTGCATTATAATAGTCGCGCTCTTGGGCGTTTTTGTTATACTGCCTCTTGTGCAGGGAAACTCAAGCGTCACTGTATTGCTGACAGCTGAAGGAAACCCTGTCCCGGGGGAAAAAATAATAGTAACCTTTGAAGGCCTTTCAGAGCCGATAAGCGCAAACTCGGACAATGACGGAAAGGCAATGTTTTCAGTCCCTATTGGAAAGTCAATCAAGGTGAGGCTTGACAGCGAAAACTACTCCGCAAGGGAAAAGACATTCAATGTGCAAAGCGCGAAAGAAAATTTTGAAATGCCATTGCAGGAAATAAGCAAGGTCTTCACTCCGCGCACAATAAGGCTTTTGGACTCTGAAGGAAAGCTTTACGACAGCACAAGGACTCTCACGCTCTCATTCTCATGCCTGAATTCGCAATACTCCGCAACAGAAACATCAAGCAATGGAGTCATAGTGCTTGAAGGAATCCCGAAGGACTGCGGAACTCTTGCAATAGAATTCCCGCAGGGAACTTTTTCAGGAGACAACACGCTGAACCCAGTTGACGAAAGCCTTGTCATAAACCTTTCAGCCGCTGACGAGAGAGTCGGAAAGGCGCTCATCACTGTAAAAGACTCTGACGGAAAGCCGCTTGCAGGAAAGAAAGTGCAGTTGCTTGCGGCATCATCAAGCGAAAATTTCAGGACAAGCGATGCATTCACGAACCAGACTGGAAGCGCGCTGCTTGAAAACATCCCCATAGGAAGCTACAGGGCGCAGGCAGTGGATGACCTTGGAGAATACTCTGCAGACATGACTGCGGCAAGGGAAGTGCAGGAAGGCCAGACAACAACCTTTGAAATCATAATGCAGAGGACAAGCGTTGCATCAGTGAAAGTTTTGGTTATTGACAGGGACTCAGGGCTTCCTGTTGAAAGCGCAAAAATAGACCTGTTCAAGGACAATTCAACCCCTTATGGAAGCAGCAAGTTCTCTGACAGTTCTGGAAGGGCAGAATTCAGGATTGCGGAAAACATTCCATTGAGCATTTCAGCAGACCATCCGGAATACATGAAGGTTTCAGGAATGCCTGCGCTCACTACTGGAGAGAACAGGATTGAACTGCAGAAGGCCACTCCTTCAAACTCAAACACACTTGCAGTGAAGATTGTTGACGAGAAGGGAATTCCTGTCGAGAAGACAAAGGTCAAGCTCCTGAAGAATGACGCCTCAACTGTTGACGAGAAGACGACAGGCGACAATGGAATAGTGTTCTTCGACAGGCTTGCTGAAGGAAGCTATGTCGTCAAGGCATTGAAGACAGGATTCGGCGAAGCGCTGAAGACAGTGAACGTTGCATCAAGGCAGGAAAACACTGCAACAATAACTCTTGTCATTGGAAGCGGGGAAATATTATTGAGCGTCACTGACGAGGAGAACAATCCGGCGGCAAACGCCGCAATTGCAATCTATGACGCCTCAACCGGCGAAAAGATTGCCGAAAGCTCAACTCAAAGCGACGGAAAGGCAAGCATACAGGCGCGCGCAGACAAGGCAATATTCCTTGGCATCACTGCGCAGGATTCAATACCATATTATACAGTGCCAATCCAGATGGCAAAGGGAATAAGCTTTGAAAAAAGCGTCCAGACCTTCAAGGACGCCTCAAAACTTGAAATAGTCCCAATGGGAGAGACAGGGCTTTACTCTCCAGAAGGAGAAAGCGTTTCAGACTCCTTGACTCCAGGGCAGAGATACAATGCAAGATTCTTGCTCAAG
>Ga0247841_10007329_pt1 | contig 16446 bp, 14 predicted proteins | sample LaCruzMarch2015__2_FD_192410 | JGI IMG/M metagenome (GOLD analysis project Ga0247841, IMG submission 192410) | Freshwater microbial communities from meromictic Lake La Cruz, Castile-La Mancha, Spain - LaCruzMarch2015_18m | ecosystem: Environmental > Aquatic > Freshwater > Lake | place: Spain... | reverse complement strand
AAGCGCCGGTAAGTTTAAAGATTATGGAAGTCCCGACAAAATTCTGACCGAAGATGAGAAAGAGTTAATTATTAGGGATTTAAATATAACTCACGATATTTTTATTAAGACTGTCTCAAAAAATCGTAATTTACCTATTGAAAAAGTAAAAGTTTTGGCCGATGGTTCTTCTATGCCAGGAGAAATGGCTTTAAAAAATGGCTTGATAGATAAAATAGGCGGCGTTTATGATGTAGAGGATTATTTAAAGGAAAAATTAGGCGAGGATATTGAAGTTTGTTGGTAAATAAATGAATAAAAGATCTAAAAAATATATTATAAGCATTTTATCTTTTGTCTTTTTTATTGCTTGTATTTATTTTTTAACAGATATGGGGTTGTTTTTTTCGATTGGTATTGGATTATTGATACTTATTCATGAGTTAGGCCATATTTTTGCGCTAAAAAAATTAAAAATGACGACAGGTGGAATTTATTTCTTGCCTTTTATTGGCGCACTTACAAACACTAAAGATTCATTAATTTCTGAAAATAATTTAGCCTATTTTAAATATTCAGGCCCATTTATCGGCACTTTAGGGGCATTAACTTGTTTTTTGTTATTTTTAATTTTTAAAGATTATAGATTTGTTGGATTAAGTTTTTTTGGCGCAATATTTAATTTAATAAATCTCACCCCATTAATTATATTGGATGGCTATGGGGTTTTAAAGGGGGCTGTTAAGCATTTAAGATGGCTTGGCTTGTTGGTTATCGTTATAGTTGGCATTTTTATATTCAAACTATATATACTTTCTGCTTTTTTTCTTTTAATATTTATTCTTTTTGCGGAAGGAGAAAATGGTTATGGGTATAAGCTCTATGAAGTAATTTTAGCCATTTTATTTATATCAACAATAATTTTTTTCATGATATTAGAGAATGATTTTTCGGCTTGGAATATATCAATAATTATTATGTCGTTGTTCCTACTCGGAGTATATATAAAAGCAACTCGTTTTGATAACCATAACCAACTAACGCAAGATAAAATTGAAGAACTAACACCATTAACCAAGAAACAAAAACAATCCTGGATTATTAAATGGCTGTTTCTTGCGGGGTTTCTCTCATTTTTATCTTACTTTTTTTATTCATTGCAGATTTAAAAAATTCAAAGTTAATTTATTATCTATTATTAGCCACCCAAATCCTAAAGCTATCCCTCCAGGCGAGCTAATAAAAAATGCGCTAATTTTAGCGTATTTTTTATTAGTCTGGTATCAAGAAGGATTCGAACTAGCGGCGAGCGAGACAATAGGAGGAGCGTTTGAGCGACGACTATTGGACGAGCGACGATAAATGCGACCCAAGGGAGCATTTAGCGGCCGGTCTGGACAAGTGAGCTTTTCGTTAGAAAAGCGAGCGCGATAATCCCTATCCCCGAGCAAATAGACAAAATATCACTTTCTGTGCTATTTTTTGATTAGATAATGAACTTATTTACAGCATTTATGAATAAAAATATATTTACAAAAAAGTTCGAGATTATTAATAATATTAATAAATCTGACTGGGATGAAAAAATAACATGGTATGATAACCTCTTTGGTTTCTTATTTTATTGGCCTAGTTTTAATAAACTTAAAACGGTATTAAAATTATTACTAATTGTATTGTGCGGGGTTCTTGTTGGGATTGGTATTTTTATCTTTATTGGTGAAATATTAATTAGGTAATGTTATTATAATTTTAACTATTGATATAAGAAAAGTTCCAATTATATCCCAAACTCTGAGCACCTTTATAGAAACGAGCAGAAATGCCCGTTTTTATTATGTAAAATTAGTCCTAAAATAACACTATATTTTTGGTATTTTAGCAAACACCTTGATTTTATTGGCTCAAAAAAGTTGGAATCCCTTTGCCTGTTTTGTGAATAGAATTTTTAAGATAAAATATAGTCATGAATTTGGAAAAAGCAATTTGTTATATAAATAGATCAATAAATAAAAAACAACCAAAATCATTTGATGATAAATGGATAAAGTATCGTTGTAAAATATCGTATCAATTTATAGTAGATAATATAAAAACAGAATTTGATGAGACTGACTGGGATTTAGTAATTTCAAGACTAGATAGATGGAATCAAAAATTATGGATGAAGGGAATAAAGCGAAAGATTAATGAGCCGTATATAAATGAAATTGAACTAAACATTATTTTAGACAAGTATGGAGATAAGTTATATACATTTTTAGCTCAACAAAACAAAGAAGATAGAGATATTTGCGATTTAATAGGTATAAAATTAGTTAGATTGTCCCAAAAAGGGAATATTCTTTCAGGAGACAAGACTGTTACGTTACTAAGTCATTTAATTAGCCAATGGCTAGAACATGACAGAAGTTTGTTTAGCTGGAAGGGGTACGATGAGTTAATGATTGATATTATTAAAGGTTGCATTCGTCGTTTTCGGTATGCTGGTTCATTTTTAGGATATTTATATAGAACCATTGAGTATTCTGGAAGAGGCCTTGTCCCGCTAGAAAAGTTTTCTTTAGACGATCTTTCATTAGTAACAGGAAGGAGATTATTAGAAAATTTCATTAAGGATGATATAATATGATTACTAAAAAAGAATAATAAAACTACAATTCAATATATTAATAATAAAATGCAGCAATCATTTTTTAATTTCATTAGGTTTTTTGAAAACTATCTTCAAAAATGCAGCAATAAGTTATTTATAGTGCAGCAATTATGTTATTCCAGTTTTTATGGCATAAGCATAATTAACCACCTCCTTATTCCAGTCAGCGTATACTATATTTTTGTTATTCCAGAAAAGGCTTGTAAACTAGAATAAGATATGATATAATTCTAATACTTAGAATTAACTAGAATATTTCGCTAAAATATAATAAAAATATGGCTAAAAAACCCTTTAATCCACCTTTTTTACCACCTAACTTAGATTATTCTCCTGTTTTTGGTAAAATTATCAAAACCAGAGAGATAATTGCTCGTTATGATGAGGCGGTGAAGAGACTGCTCAATCCTGAAATTATTCAGCGTTCTTTTGCTACCAAAGAAGCGCTTTTAAGCTCTAGAATTGAAGGCACGCAAGCAACCTTGGATGAAGTTTTATTGTATGACGCTAAAGACCTAAAATCAGAGGAAAATGAAAAAGAAAAGGATTATCAAGAAATTTTTAATTATCGATTAGCTATAAAACGAGGAAAAGAACTTTTAGAAAAGAGACCAATTTCAGAAAACCTAATTAAAGAACTTCATAAAATACTTTTAAATTCTTCTAGAGGAAAAAATAAAAATCCAGGAGAATTTAGACAGAATCAAGTTTTTATCGGTCCTTACGGTGCTACTATTGAACAAGCGACATTTATTCCGGCTGAGCCTCAAAATATAATTGGCTTGTTTTCTAATCTAGAAAAATATTTAAATGATAAAGAAGAAATAGACCCATTGGTTCAAATTGCTATCGCTCATTATCAGTTTGAATCGATTCACCCTTTTATGGATGGTAATGGCCGTGTTGGGCGTTTGCTTGTGCCTTTGTTTTTGTATGAAAACAAGGTAACCTCTCATCCTAATATCTATATCAGTGAGTTTTTAGAAGAGCATCGAGATGTTTATTATGAATTGTTAAAGAATGTTAGCGAAAGAGAAGATTGGATTCCTTGGATAAACTTTTTCCTTGATGCTGTTTATGAACAGACAAGCAAGACTTTTGAACGAGTTGAAAAGATTGAAAAATTATATCGCTCTTTAAAGGAAAGCATGCCTAAGATTGGTTCTATTTACGCCCATTCTTTACTGGATGCTATTTTTGTCAAACCAACTTTTATGGTTAAGACTATTAAAGAAATATCCAATATTTCTAACACCCAAACATTGTATTCGGTAATTGAAAAATTTGTTGATTTAAAAATAATTAAAGATATAACACCAGGAAGCGCTAGAAGCAAAATATATGCTTTTCCAGCACTAAGAAATATAATTAGATAATTATTTTGAGATATTTATCGAGCAATTTGAAGATGCGGTTGGTAATTATTTTAAATAAAATATAATCTTATCTATTATTAGCTACCCAAGTCCGAAAACTGTCTCTCCAAGCGAGCTAATAAAAATACACCCGTTTGGGTGTATTTTTATTAGTCTGAGATCATGCAAGGATTCGAACTGGTTGGAAGTGAGCTTAGCCGAAGGTCTCCGCCAGTTGGCGGAAGGCCGAGGCGTAGCGAGCGTCGAACGAAGCTCCCGGGGAGCTTCGGGCGCCAACCGCGACAACGAAGGCGCGAATTGATGAGCGCCTGAGGCGGAAATCCTTGTCCCCGAGTCAACGTAACTATTTTTTAAATACTAATTTCACGGTATAATGAATATATGTAAATTTGTTATGCATAAATTTTCGCCCCCAAAGGGGTTCACTTTATTAGAGTTGCTCGTAGTTATTGCGATAATAGCTGTTTTATCGGTGATTCTTTTTTTGATTATAAATCCTGCCGAAGTTTTAAGAAAATCGCGTGATGCGCAGAGAATGTCTGATCTATCAACCTTAAGTGCGGCAATCGGTTTATACAAAATTAATACTTTGGATCCTAAAATGGCCGGAATCGACAACTTTGGCTGTAAGGGTACTACTAATAGTACCGATTGGCAGACTTCTGATTATATTTATTATAGTTATCCAAGTGACTCACCAGGATCATTAATATCAAGTAAAAATTTTGATGATATGACTTTTACAACTGGCGGCCCTCATCAAGTAATCGCGAGTAATTTGGGACTAGTAAATGGTCTAGGATGGCTTCCTATTAATTTTACCTCGATAATTGGCAACTCACCTATTTCTAATCTACCAATTGATCCTGTAAATACGATAGCCGATCCTACACAGCCAAACGATAAAGATTTGGTTTATCGATATATTTGTCTTGAGACTAATCTTAAGTATGAAATTAACGCTACCTTAGAAAGTATCGCCTATACAGTTACTGAAAATAAAATGGCTAAGGATGGCGGTAATAATATTAACTATTATGAGATCGGCACTGATTTAACTCTATTTAATTCGGAAAATTCTGGTTGTGTTGCTAATTGTACTAATAAAAATTGTGGAGATGATGGCTGCGGGAGTTTTTGTGGTACTTGTGACGGAGCAATGATTTGTAATAATGGAGTCTGTGAGAGCGCTCCCATTAGTAACGTGGCTGTATATTCCGTTAACCCCAGTCTGGGATATAATACTGGCTCGATATCACTTTCTTCAATTGTTGGAACTGGTTTTCTTAGTGGAGCATTAGTAAAATTATCAAAAATCGGGCAACCAGACATTTCCTGCACCGGCTTTACAATTACCAATGAAACATTAATTACAGGCGGTTCTTGCCACACAACCTCAGCTGCCACTGGTACCTGGGACTTGGTGGTCACAAATGCTGATGCAGGTACTGGCAGCTTACTAAATGGCTTAACCGTAAATACTTATAGTATCGGTGATACTGGACCAGCTGGCGGAAAAATATTTTATATTAATTCAAATTATGCGGTTGATGGCTGGCGGTATTTAGAGGTAGCGCCAAGCGATCAAAGTACTGCTAGGAATTGGATAAAAACAGCACTCAACACAAGTCTTATTGGGGCATTAAGTACGGCCGTTGGTACTGGTTTAGCCAATTCGACCGCCATTAATAATTATACTCTTGCGCAATCTACGCCATCGTTAGATAGTGGTGCTGGTGTAGCTGAAAGCTATAGTGTAAATGGTTTTAGCGACTGGTTTTTACCCTCACAAGATGAACTCAATTTAATTCGTACTAATGTCTATTTACATGATAGCACGGGATTTTTATGCAGTAGTTATTGGAGTTCTTCTGAAGTTGATGCCTCAAACGCCAGACGGCAATCATTTAGTAGTGGCACGGCATCGACCGCTCTTAAATCGGCTAGTTATTGCGTTCGGTCAGCTCGTCGTTTTTGGTTAAATCCTACTTATACTATTACTTATAATGGCAACGGAAATACTGGCGGGACTATATCAAGCGATGCAAATCTATATCAAACAGGTGATGTTGTCCTAGTTGCTTTGGGTGGCGACCTCAGTAAAGATGGTTATACTTTTAATGGCTGGAATACTGCTGCTGATGGTACAGGAACTAATTATGCGGCCAACTCAACATTCATAATGGCATCATCAGATGTGATTTTATATGCGCAATGGTATACCCCTAATTTTACTTTAGCATTTTTACCAGATACGCAAACTTACATAAAAGATAAAAAAAATGAATTCACTTCCCAGATTTCATGGTTAATCAGTAATAAAGATGTCCAGAATATTAAATATGTTGGTCATGCAGGCGACATTGTTCAGTTTTGGGACGGGGTGCCAACAGATTGGGCCTTTGCTCAAACCGAAATGAATAGATTAACAGCCGCAGGCATAGATTATTCAACCATACCAGGAAATCATGACTACGCAGAGTTGACCAGGAATAGCTCTGTCTATAATAGTTATTTTCCATTGTCATCTTTTCAGGCAATGCCGACTTATGGAGGAGCTTATGATACAAGTAACGATAATACATATCATTTATTGGATATAAATGGCAACAAGCTGCTCGTGCTCTCATTGGAATTTGGGCCAAGAGATGCGGTTGTGGCTTGGGCAAACAATATACTTCAACAGTATTCAAGCATGAAAGCTATTGTTATTACTCACGCCTATTTAGATCCCTATGGAGAGCTATTAACGGCCGGAGTTGGTCATGCTGCTAGTAACGGCTATGGATTGGGATCAGATGTGAATGATGGCGATGAACTTTGGACAAATCTTATTTATCCGAATAATAATATTGCTTTTGTTATTTCTGGTCATGATGGTTTAATAAATGATGGATCCGCGCTAAGATCATCTGTGCACGCAGACGGCAGCCCTGTTTATCAAATAATGGCTAATTATCAATATTATCCTGTAAATAATGCGGGCTATCTCTTATTGCTGAATTTTAGTTCTACAACGGCTACCCTACATACATACTCTCCTTGGCAATCTACATATAAAAATGACATTGAGAGTCAGGCGAGTTGGAGTTGGAGTTTTTAAAAGAATTAACTTGAACAATTAAGCTAAATTTTATGCATTAAAATATTAAGTATTAGCCTCAGTATTTTTATTATTATTCACGACCTGGAGCTAACAAAAAATACACCCATTTGGGTGTATTTTAAGTTCTAAAGCGGTTCTAACTTTTTTAGGATAGTAATACTATTTTATAAAAAACCCTTAATTTTGTTGGTCTATATTGGCTGGAATCCGAGTCCTGTTTTTTTAATAATTGTTTTGATATATAATTAATGTATATGAATACGTATAATTGGTACTCTCAGTTAATTAAGCCTTCTTGGTCGCCACCATCTTGGCTTTTTGCCCCGGTCTGGACATTCCTTTATATTCTAATTATTGTTTCATTCGGAAAAGTTTTTATAATGACTTGGCAAGAACAAGTGCCATTTATTGTAGCGTTACCATTTATTCTTAATATTATTTTTAATTTGTCTTTTGTTTCGCTACAGTTTCGATTAAAAAATAATTTATTATCTGGTATTGATACTCTTTTAGTCTTGACTACACTTGTCTGGGCGATTGTGGCCATTTATCATTATTCACCATGGCTTGCATATGTTCAAGCCCCTTACTTGCTCTGGGTTTCTTTTGCGACTGTTTTACAATTATTCATTACTTATTTAAATAAATAAATAATATGTTTATTAAGCTCTATTTTATCGCTTTACCCGTTTTTTTGGGGATTGATATGATTTGGCTGGTACTAGTAGCTAGGGGTTTTTATTCTAAGCAAATTGGCTTTTTAATGAAAACAAATGTTAACTGGACGGCCGCCATAATCTTTTACTTGCTTTTTATTGTCGGTTTAGTGATATTCGTTATTGCTCCAGCTCTTGATAAAAACTCATGGCAGAAAGCGCTCTTGCTTGGTGCGCTATTTGGATTAATTACTTATGCAACTTATGATTTAACCAATCTCGCTACTATTAAAAATTGGCCGCTTTTAGTGACCTTAGTCGACTTACTCTGGGGAACTATTTTGGCAGCACTTGTCTCGATAATTACTTATTTTATAGCTACTAAAATTGGCCTATGAATTACAATATAATTCTAGCGCTTATTTTGCTGGCCTACTTGAGCCTTTGCTTTGTTTTTTGTTTATTTAAAAGTAGAAATGATGTGTCTGATAATGCTTGGGGTTTCGCTTTGTACTTATTGCTTGAGCATCATTCTCCGAGCTAATAAAAATACACTCACTTGGCTATGTTTTGTAGGCCTTAAATTAAAGTCCGAAAATATTTAGCTAGAAAGGCATTAAACAAACAAAGTATTTTGTGGTATTATTAGTGTATATTATAAAAAAATTTAAAGACAATTTTATGAATGAAACTATAAATAATATTCCTCAAAAAGAGGGACCTATTATAGTTACAGATGTAAATAGAAAGAATTTTAAGGTAGCGGTAACTGCTTTTTTTGTTAATTTTTGTTTTTTGCCAGCCCTATTCGTTGTTTGGGATATTATAGGTAATTTTTCTGATAAGGGTCTAGCTGGTTTTCTGGCCGGTTTCTTTTTAATAGCTATTGGCTTTTGGTTTGTTAATCTACCAATTGCCTTAATAGCAGCTTCTCTTTATTATTATTTTTCTAATAACAAAAAAAGTATTAATTTGTTGAAGAAAATTAATCTAATTTTATTCTTTCTTTTGTGTGTTGGTTTACTTTTTTGGAAATTATTCTATGTTGATTATGTTAATAGAATAAACTAATAAAAAATTACTTTTTTTAAATAATTTTTTTAAATTTTCCAATATTTTTCAAAATAAAGTCTGAAAGCAGCCCCCCAGTCTTTCTTCGGCTTATATTCAAACCTCAAATCAATCCAGGTTTTGCATTAATATGAACAGGATTAGAGTCTAGATTCATATTTAATATTAGCCACAGTTTTTCTTAATCAGTCGCTACTTGAAGTTAATAAACAAGAAGAGATTTTATCTCTTCTTTTGGTATTGTTTGTTTTGAGATATAATCTCTATATATGAAAAAAATCGACAAGAATGAGCAATATACAGAAGATTTTTTAAAATGGCAAAACAATCAATATAATCCAGGCGCTTATGTCGGTGGAAATTTTCCTATGGATGCTAAGCATGGGGGGAATAAAAATCGGGTAATTCTACTTATCCAATCTCTGCTCCTATTATTTGGAGGCTTGGCTATTATAATTGGGGCTGGGACAGAATCTAAAGTCTTCGGGTATATTATTTTTTTTCTTGGTTTGATTATCTCTTTTGGCTTAATATGGAGATTATATTATAAAAAGAAGCAACACTAACGCTCTATGATCGAAAATTCAATCAAACCTAAAAGACCTCTTGTATTTAGGATTGCTAAGGTCCTCATATTTTTATTGTTTATTTTTGCAGCCGCGGGTTTACTTATAAGATTTGTGGTACCGGTTGTCTTAAATGTTTTTTGGGGAAAAGACATCGCACCTATTGATGACTCATCAATGCAACTCTCGGTGATTAATTTACCTTCAGCCGATAATTCTTTCTATGATTTGGCAAAAATAAAAAATGTCGTAAATATTGCCAATGTTCCGACTGGGGAAAAACTGGCTATCGATTTTATTTCCAGCGATTCTTGGGATGGTGCTGGCGTCAAAAGCTTACTGAACGACAATCAGCTTGTTTTACAATATTTTAATGACGCTGCCAGTAAACATAAATTTCAATCACCTGAAACAGCTAACCCCGATGCAATGTCTCAAGAAACTATTGCGATGAGTTCCTGGCGTCAAGCCGCTCAATTAAGTTGCATCCAATCTATTTGGTTAGCTAAAAATGGCAAAGGGGAAGAGGCGCTTAAAGTGGCAATGACCGTGATGGCCGTCGGCGATCAAATTGAAAAATCGCAAGCTAATTTATTAACCTATCTTCTGGGCATTTCTTTGAAAAAAAATGCGCTTGATACCTTGCAAAAAGTTTTATCTATTTCTAATATTAATCAGCAGACAAGATTGGAATACAAGAATGAGTTAGTCGCTTACAGCTTAAGTGATAATAGTTCGATTTGGAAATTTGAGTATTTATTACGAAAAAACGTAATTAACGGTTTTGCTACTGGTAAGTATGATCTATCTGAAACTTCTATCCCTGAATATATTACACTGAAGACTAGTTATCATTTTAAACCAAATCTAAGTATTAAGGAGCTTTTTAGCTATTATAGTAAACTAATAAATGACGCCAAAAATCCGTGTACTTTAAATAATAGCAAGACTAATGAAATTAATATAAAATTAAGCCCAAATTTCAAATGGTATTTTACCGAAAATGCAGTTAATAAAATACTTATGAGTACGAGTGATTTGGCGCTTAAACAAGTATTAGTGAATAAATGTAAAATTCAACAAGAATATTGGGAAGTTCTTGCTGATTTTTAGGAGAAAATGGGCTACTCTGATAATTTACTTATCATAAATAATAAAAAGAGTATTAATAAACATATCATCTGCGTGGAGACGAAGCTTACGGAAATTAAGTCAAAGACTGATTAAACGTAGTCAAAATCTTGTTTATATTCACCAATCATAGTACTATAAATGCAGATTGATATTAATTAAATTTTCTTTTCACAAATGTCTTTGTGCGGGAAGATAAGCTAACAAAATGAATACTTTAGATCAGTTAATATTTTTTGTAACGAGCCGATGTAATTCAAAATGCCGCCATTGTTTCAATTGGCATAATCTTAATAATAAGATGGACTTAAGTTTGTTGGATATTGAGAATATTAGTAAAAAATTGCCAAAAATTAATAATCTTCTCATCTCGGGTGGTGAGCCATTTTTAAGAAACGATTTGCCGGAAATAATAAATATTTTTGTTAAAAATAATGATATAAAAACTGTTTCTATTCCAACTAATGGTTTGCTAACGGATAATATAGTTAAAATCAGCGAAGAAATAGTAAAAATTAGTGAACTAGAGTTAGTCAATATAAATTTTTCTCTCGATGGTCGTGCGGAAATTCATAATTATGTACGTGGTATAGAAAATAATTACGCCATTACCCGGATAACTATTAAAAAGCTAGATGAGCTTAAGAAAAAAAATCCTAAGCTAAAAATATTAATAAACTCAGTCATTATTCCGGCTAATGCCAACGAAGTTACGGAGTTCTCTGACTTAGTTAATAGTTGGCCGGAAATTAATAATCATTATTTCGAATTATTAAGGCATAACAGTAAGGAAGAATTTGATAAAATAAAAATTGATTTTGAATTTTTTGAGCATTTATTATACTTGCAATACAATAAGTATAAACGGGAGATAAGTATGAATACTAAGAACCCAATTAAATCTTTTCTCAAAAAAGTTTTATTTTTGGGAAGAAATTATTTGATTTATAGACAAGAGTTTGAAAATTATGTTAGCCAGAAAGATTGGAAAATGCCATGTACGGCCGGAAAAAATATTATGGTTATTAATGACGATGGCAGTTTATCACCTTGTGAATTAAGGCCAAAAAGATTTAATCTTTTGGCTTACAATAGCTGGTCAGAACTTAATAAGTCGCCTGACTATCAAAAGGAGCTAAAATGTATTAAAGCAGATAAATGTTTTTGTACCCATTCCTGTTTTTTAAATTCGTCTTTTTCTAGCAACAAAAAAATGAATTATTTATATGCCATCGTTCCCGGATTAATATATTATGTAAAATATGAATTTATCGATAATAATCCCAACCTATAATCGTTTTGATAGCCTTAGGCTCTGCATTAAGAAAATACAGGAGCAAACATTAGATAAGGCAAATTTTGAAGTTATAATTATTGATGATGGCTCGACGGAAGAAGGATATCGAAATCTGAGTAAAATTTTAAGTTCTTCTGGCTTAAACCAGCGATATTTCAAGCAGACAAATTCAGGGCCAGCTAAGGCAAGAAATTTTGGTATATCGGTAGCTAAAAATGACGTTTTGGTTTTTATGGGTGACGATATGATACTTGATGAAAACTGCTTAAAAATTCATTTTGCTTTCCATGAAGAAAACCCGGCGGCCGAAAACGCCCTTTTGGGAAAAGTTATTTTGCCGAAAGACGATAAATTTAAAAATGATGATTTCTTACAGTGGTTAGACGGCACCCCCCTTCAGTTTGATTTTAAGTCTATTAAGACGGGAGAAATTGTCGATTATACCCATTTTTATACTAGCAATATTTCCGTTAAAAAATCTCTTCTTTTGCATAACGGTATTTTTAATGAAGATTTTCCGGCGGCAGCCGGAGAAGACACCGAGCTTGGTTATCGATTGGAAAAGAGCGGTCTTAAATTACTATATAATGAGTTAGCAGTCGCGGAGCATAACCATTATGTCAATTTGAAAGATTACGAGAAAAGAATGTTTCAAGCGGGAAAATCAAGTAGAATGATTGTTAACTTACATCCGGAGTTAAAAAATAAGTTTGAAATAAAGAATAAGCCAATTAGAGAGGCGAAGTTTCAACTGAAAGGAGTGCTAGGAATAATTGGAGTTGTCTTAAATATAAAAAAAATAAAAGAGTTCGGCTGGTCCTATAAATTAATTTCAGCCTATAAGTCAGGCTATAAATATTAGAATGATATCGATTATTATTCCAAATTTGGATGGTGAAAAATTCCTGCCTAGTTGCTTAAAAAGTATTGAAAAACAAAGCGAAGGTCTTTATGAGATAATAGTTGTTGATAATGGTTCTAGTGATGATTCTCAAAATATTTGTGCCGGTTTTGACGATCTTAAGTTTGTAGAATTGAAGAGTAACTTAGGATTTAGTGCGGCAGTTAACAGGGGAATAAAAGAAAGCAGCGGCGAAATAATTTTTTTATTAAACAATGATACTGAGTTAGATATAAATTGTCTATTAAACATAAAAACATTCTTTGATAAATATGACAAGGTCGATATTATGGCAACAAAAATGCTATATTTCGACGCTAGAAATATTATTAATGACACCAGTGATATTTTTTCGATCTACGGTTTGGCTCATCAGAGGGGCAAGGGGGAAGTTGATATTAATCAATATGGAGCTTGCGAAAGAGTTTTTGGTGCTTGTGCCGGTGCTGCCGCTTACCGAAAAAAGGTATTCGTAGAGGTCGGTCTTTTTGATGAAGATTTTTTCGCCTATTTAGAAGATATTGATTTTAGTTTTCGAGCGAACTTATTAAATAAAGAATGTTGGTATAATCCGGCAGCCGTAGTTTATCATGTTGATGGTGGTACGAGCAAAAAAATGGGAGCATTTAGTTTCTTCTTAAACCATCGCAACGCAGCTTTTGTTATATTGAAAAATATTCCTTCATTGCTGTTGTTTAAAATTCTCCCTTTTTTATTAATTGGCCAAGCAAGAACACTAGCCGCCGGTATCAAGCATAAGAAATTTAATATAATTCTCAAAATATACTGGCAGCTTATTAATGATTTTCCTAAAATATTGAAGAAGAGAAGAAAAATCCAAAAAACGAGATTAATAAAAAATGCCGATTTATTTTCTTTATTATCGAAAAAATATCCTTTTAATATCAGAAAGTCCCTGTTTAAATAGAAAAATTAATTTACAATTTTTTTGAAAAAGACTTAGTGTTTAACTAAGTCTTTTTTGTAGTTGAAAATATGAGTCTAATTATAATAGTACTCAATATTTTGTTTGATTGGTAGATCCTTAAAGTAATAGCCACCAAGAAACAGGCTGCCGTCAAACCAGTTTATGCTGGTACTAAAGGTATTTGTGCATGGTGCCTGGAAAACATTTTGGATCAGACTTGAGGTAATAGTGCCGTTTTCTTTGCTGACGGTTGAAGCATAGAGCGAAAATATTTTTGTCGTTCCTGCCGTTATTCTTTGGTTTTCTTGGTTAAGATAGCCTCCGAATAATCCAGCTTGTCCTGATGTCTCATTGACGATGCCGATTGTAGCGCCGTTTTCATCTCCAAGCGCGAAGCCATAGGAGAGGCGACGAATAGTTGGTGGAATATTTAAACGAAATTCGAATCCGTTAATTACAATATCACCATCTAAGCTTGCCGAGATCGCAAATCTCATTAGCTGGATTGGGCCAGTTCCGTGGACAACTTCAGGGAGGGGGATTAATTTAATCTCGGGAATAGAGTTTATAAATATAATCGGGTTAAGTGCCGAAATATCCTTAATGGAACCGTCAGAATTAGGATTCTGAAGTGTTAAATCATATTTTTTGCTAAAAAAGGCAAAATCAAAGCCATCGATACTTGATGTAATCTTCACACCTGACGGCATGGATTTACTTACTTTGATTCTAATTATGATTAGTTGGTTATTTGGGTTGTTAGCCAAAAGATCCATCGGATTACAATCCTCTTCCAAGAATGTGGCGCCAGTAAAGGGACCGTTAAAAGTGGGGGTGCTTCTGCCAATGAGTTCCTCGCCGGCGTCGCTTTTAAGCCACAGGGAAATGTTTTCAATCCCGGCCACGACTTGCGCTGGGGTAGGGGGAGATAAGCTTGTTCCTTCAAACTTAAGGTTAACCCTAAGTTTTTTCATAGTAAGGTCTGACGTGTTTTTGGCATGTCTGAATATTCCGACGATTGCCTCTTTATTTTTAGTTACCATTGTCGGGTAATCTTCGAGGTTGGTATTCTTTATCGATATCTGCTCTGCAGGCTGGATATCTTTTTCTGCTTTCTTGCAACCGATTAATATGGTCATCAAAGCAAAGGCAAAATAAATGATCTTTTTCATTGGTCTGGGTTTTAGGTTTATTTTTAAGGTTCTTTTTCTTGTTTGTGTCAAATATTATATACTTATTTACAATATTGGCATTTTATGATTATATAACATTTTTAAAGATTTGTCAATAGTAATAAAATATTTATATTTCATGACTAATATAAAGAGCGATAAATATTAGATAAATATTTTTTAAAAAATAGGAAATTATGTTAAAATACCATTGTATTAATCAATAAATATATTTACTCAAAATTAGCCAAAAATAATCACCAATTATTGAAAGGGTTTACATTACTAGAATTGCTAATGGTAGTAGCTATCATTGCTCTTTTGGCCGTTGTATTAATTTTAACTCTTAATCCCTCAGAAGCTCTAAAGAAATCCCGTGATTCCTTAAGAATGTCTGACTTAAATTCTCTCAAAACAGCTATTTCGCTTTATATGCTAAGCGCATCAAACCCGCATTTAACTGGCGCTAATAATTTTGCTTGTAAAGGAACTGCGGACGATATTTCTTGGCAGCCTTCAGATTATATTTATTATAGTTATCCGAATACTTCTCCGGGTGAACAAATCACCAGTAAAAATTTGAACGGAGTAACTTTCACTAGCGGGGGAGCTTATCAAGTTAGCTCTGACAATCTCGCCGTCATCAATGGTAATGGTTGGCTGCCAATTAATTTTTCTTCTTTAGTAGGAGGATCGCCGATTTCAAATTTACCAATCGATCCGATAAACAAAATAATTGACCCAGCTAATCCCACAAATACCGACTTAGTTTATAGATATGCTTGTAATGAGAAAACTCTTAAATTTGAGTTAAATGCAAGACTAGAAAGTAGAGCGTATACTATTAGTACTAATAAGATGGCTCAAGATGGCGGCAATGATGTGGATTATTATGAAATGGGTACTGATTTAAGTATTTTTGAAAGTGAACAAACACAATCACTAGTTACTATGCGCGATGCCCAAAGACAGACCGATGTTACTAATATCTTAAATGCTGCCTATTTAAAATCAATTAGTCCAGCAAATAATTTTTTGGATAGTTTAAATACTAATTGGCAAATGATAGGTACGGCGCCGTCTGGCTGTACAGTCGCTTGTGGACCCGCTTTGCCCACAAATTTTATTAGCACTTCATCATTATCTTTTATTGATTCGGGAAAAGGTAATTTCGACTTAGGCACCTATCTACAGACTTCTTTTTCAATAGCCAGTAGCAGTGTTTCACTTACCGATATTGGTATTACTAATAAATCTGGTACTTACACCTCATCACTTAAAAATAGTAATAATGCAAATTGGTTAAGTTTATCTTGGACGCCCGAAGCACCTTATGGCAAGCCGTTACCCAACAATAGACAGACAGAAACTAGCTACCAAACAGGAAATATTAATATGAGTGGAAACGTTTTATTGTTCCATGCCGACGAAGCATCAGGAGCAACAAGTTTTACCGATTATTCCGGACTCAATAATAACGGCAATTGTGGTTTGCGCTGTCCTCAGTCGGTATCGGGAAAAATTAACTCCGGTTTATCTTTTATTTCAGCTAGCTCCTCGATTATTGTAGCTAATGTAGCAAGCCTTAACCCAACGACTAGTATTAC
>Ga0247841_10007327_pt1 | contig 16455 bp, 16 predicted proteins | sample LaCruzMarch2015__2_FD_192410 | JGI IMG/M metagenome (GOLD analysis project Ga0247841, IMG submission 192410) | Freshwater microbial communities from meromictic Lake La Cruz, Castile-La Mancha, Spain - LaCruzMarch2015_18m | ecosystem: Environmental > Aquatic > Freshwater > Lake | place: Spain... | reverse complement strand
CAGGAAATTTTCGGCAGCTGATGATAAAGAAACTTGACCGGACCGAAAGTTTCAACTTTTCCCTTGGATTCAGGGCATTTAAATACGTGTTGTTCAATGCGGGTATCTCCAATAATTTCAAGAAATCTACTACTTATGATCTGGCTACGATTGAAGGAAGCGCTGTTTTGCTACAGGATCAATTCCGTTTTACAACGGTAACGGCAGGATTCAAATGGGCATATGGCGAAAAATTCATCCAGACTGTCAACAACAAGATCTCTCTTGGCACAAAATTTCCGGTGGTTTGGTTCGAATATACCAGAGGTATCAAAAACTTTCTCGGGGGAGAATTTGACTATGACCGTTTTGATGTGAAAATACGTAAAACATTTAATATCAAATATCTCGGAAAGCTGACATTCCAACTCAATGGCGGCTATGTTGATCAACCCATCCCTGCATGCAACCTTTACTATGCTCCGGCAAGTTACAGGCTCATAACACTTTATGCTCCCAACAGCTTTGGAACCATGCGAAGCAATGAATTTCTTTCCAATGCGTATGCCTCCCTGTATTTATACCACGACTTCGGGTACCTGCTATTTAAAGGTAAGAAGTGGTTTCATCCCGAATTTGCACTCTCCCAGAACATTGGATTCGGGTGGCTCGATCACCCCGAAAAATACGCATACAACACAATCAATCCGAAGGAGATGAACCTGGGATATTACGAATCAGGTCTGCTTATTAACAACCTGGTCAACCTCAGGGTTTATACCATTGGCATTGGCGCATTTTATCGTTGGGGACCGTATTCATTTGATAATGTAGGAGATAATTTTGCTTATAAGATTTCGATGATTTTTCCTTTCTAAATGGTGGACAAGTGGGCAAGTGGACAAGTGGACGCAAACTACTCGTCCATTTGCCTCCGATTTAGACTCCTTCTTCCATTTATTGCAGTTGGCTTCAGCCAACTGTAAAAGGTTGGTGCAATTCAATGGGCTTCAGCCCCATTTTGCTTGCAATACCTCACCCCCCGGCCCCCTCTCCGCACGGAGAGGGGGAGGATGGTCGTAGAATGGTTTGGTGAACTTGCAGGAAATGACGAATGAACAAGATTTACGAACTGCGAATGAATTTTCGAATACAGATTTACGAATTTCGAATATGGGCATAGTTGGGCAATTCCGGTAAACATTTGCTTACCCGATTCGTAAATCCAAATTCCCAAATCGTACCTTGATTCGTAATTCGTAAATCTTGTTCATTCGTAAATCCTATTCAATATCAGGTTGTTGTTAATTTTCATATATTTGAACAGGCTCTTCAGTTTCTTTCATTGAGCAGAAACAGCTTTAAAATATTCAATTTTTAAAACCAAACCTCATGAAAAAATCTACCCTTGTCATTTTCTTTGTACTGGCCATGCTTCAAACCCAGGCTCAGGACTATCTGATCAGTTTTACCGGTACCGGCGGAAGTACAATTGTTGATTCTGTACAGGTTAAAAACCTTACCCAAAACACAAGTTTAACGCTGAACGGAACAGATGTTTTGCATCTGATGGGTGTTGTAGGAATTGATCAGGCAATTGAACAAACCAGTGATGGTCTGCGCATTTATCCCAACCCCATGAGTGAACAAAGTTTTGTTGTATTTGAAACTGCTTCATCCGGTGTTGCAACCATTGAGCTGTGTGATATTACCGGTAAACAGGTAGCGCTGACGCAAAACATATTGCCGTGTGGCAGACATACATTTGGTGTAAGTGGTTTAAGCAGCGGTATTTATACCCTCTTCATCAAATCGGCAGCGTATGTTTATTCGGGAAAAATAGTCTGCACAAGTACCAACCAGGGAAACGGAAAGATCAGCTATGTATCTACGCACCAACATTCAGCGGCAAAAGGCGCTTCAAAAAGCACCCAGGCCTTGGTTACAATGCAATACAATGATGGCGATCAACTTTTATTAAAATGTTTCTCAGGCATATACGCCACGGTAATTCCGTTGGTCCCCATCCAAAGCCAGACTGTTACCGCCAATTTTATAGCCTGCACTGATGCCGACAATAACAACTATGCTACCTTACAAATTGACGCCCAAACATGGATGGCGGAAAACCTGAAAGTCGGCCTCCGCATCGATGGCATTAAGGAGCAAACCAACAACGGGACCATCGAAAAGTATTGTTACAACAACGATGAAGCAAATTGCGCTATCTATGGCGGTTTATACCAGTGGGATGAGATGATGCAGTATGTTACCACATCAGGAGTTCAGGGAATTTGCCCATCGGGATGGCATATTCCGACGGATGCTGAGTGGACAACAGTTACAACTTTTCTTGGAGGAACAGGTGTAGCTGGCGGAAAGATGAAATCGACTGGTACAATCGAGGAAGGCACCGGGTTGTGGTATTCCCCCAATTACGGGGCTACCAACGAAATTGGGTTTACAGCCGTTCCGGCAGGCCACCGTGACAGCAATGGACCGTTCTACGGCATTGGCAGCGACGGCTACTGGTGGAGTTCTTCTGAGGGCAGTACAGACGTTGCCTGGTACCGGTACCTGGGCTACAACCTCAGCGGTGTGAGCAGGAACGACCTCGGTAAGAGTTTAGGGTTTTCTGTGCGTTGCCTTCGGGATTTTAATGACAATTAGCCTACAATACCTCACCCCCCGGCCCCCTCTCCGCACGGAGAGGGGGAGGATGATCGTAGAATGGTTCGAAGAATCTGAGTGCAATAAATACTCCTTTATTCATTTTGTTTCACCCGTCACGTGTCACGCGTCACGTTTTTTTGTCACGCGTCACATGTCACGTGTCACGTTTTTTTGTCACACGTCCCCAATTTAGACCGTTTCGAAATTACATTCCGGTATTTGAAGATTTGATTATTTATTTACATTTGTGCATATAAAATCCGACAAGTGATGCATTATGGAAGATAATAATACTCCTCATTCCCCCGGCGAACCTGAAAATGAAAAAGGATCCACGCGCAGGAACTTTCTGAAAAACATTGGCCTGGCGGGTGTTGGCGTTGCAACAGGTGCCGCGGCGCTCTATTCAGGTCATATTTTTGAGGCAAAGAAAGAGGTTTCAGGCGATCAGAAGGTCCTGCTTACCCAGGATGGAAAGCTGGTCCAGGTCGATTCCCTTGAGATCAAAGCCATGGAGAAAACCGGAGTTGCGCTCCATGAGATGGAAGGCCGCGAAGGAATTCCCGGTCGCCGGTGGGTAATGGTTACCGATCTTTCGAAATGCCGTAACGCCCGTAAATGTATCACGGCCTGCCAGGATGCACATCAGCTGCGCCCGGAACAGTATCACATGAATACACTGCAGATGCAGGACACGCCCGCAACAGCGCCTTACAACATTCCAAAAAACTGCCAACATTGTGACAATCCTCCCTGTGTTGCTGTTTGCCCGGTGGATGCTACCTACAAGCGCCAGGATGGCATCGTATTGATTGACAATGACAGGTGCATCGGATGCCGTTTTTGCATGGCCGCCTGCCCCTATTCTGCCAGGATTTTCAACTGGATCGAACCAAAAGATGCCGCCACACATCTGGATCAGGAATACAACGTGGAATTGAATGTTCCACAAAAATTGGGCACAATTTCAAAATGTCTTTTCAGCGCCGACCGCCTGCGGGAAGGTAAATTGCCTTATTGTGTTGAGGCTTGTCCCAACGGGGTTTACTATTTTGGTGATGAAAATGAAGATGCCGTAACCAATGGCACCACCAAGGAAACAGTGAGGCTAAGCAAGCTCCTGCGCGACAATGCAGGTTATCAGCTCATGCCTGAACTGGGAACAAAACCACGGGTTTATTACCTTCCACCGAAGAACCGCCTTTTCCCGTTTGAAGCTGCTACTGAAACAACACCCGAAAAAGTATGACGACCATGGATGATAATAAATTAACCTTTGACAAGATCACCAGCGATCTCACACACCATATCAGGATCAACAAAGGGTTTCTGATCTGGATGGGCTTTCTCACCGTTTCGCTGCTGGTATGCCTGTATGCCTATTCGATCCAGCTGAAAACCGGACTGGGTGTGGCAGGCATCCGCGATTATGTAACCTGGGGGATGTACCTTGCCAACTTCGTCTTCTTTGTTGCAGCCAGCCTTATTGGCATGCTCATCAGCGCTGTGCTTGGATTGATTGGCATGAAATGGCTGACGCCGATCACGCGGATCGCCGAGACCATTGCCGTTGCCTTTGCCGCAGTTGCAGGACTTGTTATTGTTTCCGACATGGGGCGTCCCGAGCGGCTTGCCTATGTATTTCTTTACGGGCGGCCTCAATCACCCATCCTCTGGGATGTTACCGTTATCACGACTTACTTTGTACTAAGTCTGTTGTTGCTGTTTCTGCCGCTGATTGCCGATATGGCCATTATTCACCGGAAAGTAGACTCGCTGCCATCCTGGCTTAAACCTGTTTACAAGGTATTATCACTGAATTTTACCGACAACCCGGCGCAGAATAAGATCATCAACCGGGCTATCCGTATCTTGCTCATCCTGCTGATTCCTGCTGCATTGTCGATCCACACGGTTACCTCGTGGTTGTTTGCCGTTACTTCAAGGGCTGGCTGGGACAGCACCGTGTTCGGACCCTATTTTGTTTCCGGCGCCTTTGTTGCAGGATCCGCAGCAGTTATCATCGCCATGTTCTTCTTCCGAAAGAATTACAAACTCCAGGATTACCTTACAGATCTGAATTTCAATAATATGGGCAAGGTCCTTGCAACCGTTTCACTGGTATATCTCTATTTTAACCTCAACGAATTCCTGGTTCCGGGATATAAATTAAAACGTGCAGACGCCATACATCTTCAGGAGCTTTTTGCCGGAAAAGATGCAATTCTCTTTTGGGTTGTACAGATCGGAGGACTCATTCTGCCCATTCTTTTAATGCTTTTCCGCAGGTTCCGCAAACCTTTGCCGATCATGCTCATTTCAATCGCAGTTCTTGTTGCAGCATGGTTTAAACGCTACATTATCGTAATTCCAACACAGGAGCATCCTTTTCTTCCGATTCAGCATGTTCCCCAGAATTTTGTTCATTATTCACCAACACTCATCGAAACCCTTATATCGGTTGCACCCTTCATTCTGGTTCTGATCATTATCACACTGATATCAAAGTTTTTCCCGGTCATCCCTTTGCATGAAACTGCCAGGGAAAGGGGAATTGAACATATTAAATTTGATTAACCAAGACATAATCAAGGAACTATGCGTTTCAAAAATCTACTCATCATTTTCATAATCTTAACAGGCGGGGTAAAGCTTTCAGCCCAGACCTGGGTGGTGCCCGACGATCAGAAAGCGATGGTTGCCCCGTTCAAATTCACCCCCGACATGCAAAAGCAGGGAGAGCAGATCTACCTGAAGAATTGCCAGTCATGTCACGGCATGATGGGAAAAGACAACTGGGCAAAACTGACGCCGCCCCCGGGTGACCTGGCGAAGGAAAAGGCTCAAAAACAAACCGATGGTGAATTATTCTACCGGATAACTGCGGGGAAAATACCTATGCCCGAATTTCGCAACATCCTGACTGAGGATGAACGGTGGTGGGTTGTGGCCTACATCCGTACCTTCAACCCGAACTATGTTCAGCCGAATCCGGCCGTATTGGCTTCATTTTCAGGCAGAATCGTAATACTGGCCATGCAATACAGCGACCCCATGAAAAAAATCGTTGTAACCGCCAGCGAACAGCTAAAAGATGGAAAAACAGGGCTTGCCGCAGGCGTTGAGGTTATGCTTTTTGTAAAACGTTTTTTTGGGAAAATGCAGGTAGGCGACATCAAAACGACCAATGCCCAGGGTCAGGCGGTTTTTGAATTTCCTGCCGATCTTCCCGGCAATAAAGAGGGATATGTTGACGTAACTGCCATGGTTAATGACCCGAAAAGCGTGATGAAAACAACCCCTGCAACTGCCAGCTTCGCCATCGGGGCTCCAACGGACAAACCGAGCCTTACCGCCACACGCGCCTGGTGGTCAACCCGCGGGAATGCGCCGGTTTGGATCATACTTACCTATACATTGTCGGTGCTTATTGTTTGGGGGTTTATTTTCTACATCCTTTTTTCGATCCTGAAAATAAGGAAGTTGAGTAATGGATGATTTGAAGATATGAAAATTTGAAGATTTGAAGATTTGGGGATTTGAGGATTTGAAAATTATTTTGGTTAAAAAGCTGGTGAATATGAAAAACAGGGTATTTAGATTCGGGGTTTTGATTTTTCTTTTTGCGGGATTGTTTTCATTGCCTGCAATTGCGCAGGTGGAAGGGTTGGAGGAGGAGGTTGGGATTGTGGAACATCTTGATACGATTATCCCTTCAAATCTGACCTTTTACAATGAACTGGGCCAGCAGATTCAGCTCCAATCACTGATAACAAAACCAACCATCCTGCTACCGGTCTATTATGATTGTCCGGGTATATGCCCTGCAATACTTTCCGGTGTTTCTGATGTCATCGAAAAGATGGGTATGGAACTCGGAAAGGATTACCAGGTCATAACCTTTAGTTTCAATCCTGACGACACACCGGAATCATCGGTCGAGAAAAAAAAGAACTATCTGCGGGAGCACAGCAGACCCCGGGCCGAACATTGGTTTTACCTTACTGGCGACAGCGCTAACATATATTCACTCACAAATGCTATTGGATACAATTTCACCCGGATGGGAAACGATTTCATGCATCCCTCCTGCATTATGGTACTAAGTCCCGAAGGAAAAGTAACACGTTATCTTTATGGAACCTCTTTTCTGCCTTTTGATGTTAAGATGGCCATTGTTGAAGCACAAAAAGGACAATCGAGGCCTACGATCAACAGGGTGCTTGAATATTGTTTCAGTTATGATCCTGAAGGCAGAAAATATACCTTACAGGTGACAAAGATCAGCGCTACCATCATCATATTTTTTGCGGTTGCATTATTTATCATTCTCCTTGTCCGGTCATCCCGGAAGAAATCGAAAACACAAAATTCATAATATGACAGAAGAAAAAACTCACCACCCTGAGCCCAGTTACCTTGTTGATACGGGTAAGTACAAAGGTCTGATGGCCTGGCTTACATCGACCGACCACAAGCGGATCGGGTTGATGTACATGTATGCCATGATGGTGTTTTTCGCCGTCGGAGTTATCCTTGGCATGATCATGAGAATAGAGTTATTTTATCCTGGCGAGCAGGTTTACGGGCCGCAGGCGTATAACGGAATATTCACCATCCATGGTATCATCATGATCTTTACGGTGGTCATTCCCGGACTTGCAGCAGTTTTTGGGAATTTCTCCATGCCCATCATGATCGGCGCCAAAGATGTCGCATTCCCCAGGCTAAATCTCTTTTCGTTCTACTTATACATTCTTGGCGCCGCCATTGCCCTGGCTTCACAGTTCATGGGCAACGGGCCACCCGATACAGGATGGACGTTTTACGCTCCCTACAGCATTCAAACCCATACCAACGTAGTAGCGGCTGTTTTTGGCGCATTCGTGCTGGGATTTTCCTCCATCCTCACAGGGTTGAACTTCATTGTTACCATGCATCGGCTTCGTGCGCCGGGAATGACATTTTTCAAAATGCCCCTCTTTCCATGGTCACTTTACGCCACTGCCTGGATCCAGGTTCTCGCCACCCCGATTGTTGGGATTACACTGTTGATGATCATAGCTGAGCGATGGTTGCGCATCGGATTTTTCGATCCGTCGCTCGGCGGTGACCCGGTACTGTACCAGCATCTTTTCTGGATTTATTCACACCCCGCTGTATATATCATGATATTGCCTGCCATGGGTGTGATAACGGAAATCATACCAACTTTTGCTCAAAAAAAGATATTCGGTTACAGGGCTATTGCGATATCGAGTCTTGCCATCGCCCTTGTGGGATATTTTGTGTGGGCACATCACATGTATACCTCCGGAATGAGCACCACTGCCCGCTGGGTATTTTCGCTGCTAACTTTTCTGGTCGCAGTTCCAAGCGCCATAAAGGTTTTTAACTGGGTAACCACGATGTACAAAGGATCCATCTCTGTAAAGCCGCCATTTCTTTTTGCCATCGGGTTTATCTTCCTGTTCATGATTGGTGGAATGACCGGACTTTCACTTGGCGCACTGGCCACCAATATCCATGTTCATGACACGGCATATGTTGTAGCCCATTTCCACTACATTGTTTTTGGCGGGGTTGGGTTTGCCTTTTTTGCCGCAATTTATTACTGGTATCCTAAAATGTATGGGCGGATGTACAGCTTCAAGATGGCAAACTGGTCGTTCGTATTCCTGTTTACCGGTTTCAACCTCCTATATTTCCCACAGTTTGTCATCGGGATTATGGGCATGCCGCGCCGGTATTTTGATTATCTGCCACAGTTTACCTTTGGGCATCAGCTTTCCTTCTTTGGAGGACTGTTACTTGTGATCGGATTTATTATCATGCTCATTACCCTGTTCAGTAAAAAAGGCGCCAAAGCCCCCGACAACCCATGGGGAGGAAGGACATGGGAATGGACCGTCCCTTCGCCGCCACCGCTGGAAAATTTCGAGGTGATGCCGGAGATGGGGGTGAATGAGCAGCCGTATGATTATAAGTAGTAAGTTGGCAAGTTGGCAAGCTGGTAAGTTGGTAAGCTGGTGAATAAATTCGTAATTCGTAATTCGTAATTCGTAATTTGACATATGGAACATCGCGACGACATTGGTGCAAAACTGGGCATGTGGGTTTTCATTTTTACAGAGATACTCCTCTTTGGCGGATTGTTTCTGGTTTATGCGATCATGCGCAGCAGTTTCTCAACAGAGTTTCACCAGGCAGCCCACCATTTGAATGCATTTATCGGCACCATTAATACGGTTGTACTTCTTATCAGCAGCGCAACAGTCGCCATGTCGATCACAGCCGTTCAGAAAGGCAATAACAAACTGGCTGTGATCCTGTTGGTTATCACCCTGCTATGTGCTGCCGTATTTATGGTCAATAAATATTTTGAATGGGGACATAAAATTCATATCGGCTTATACCCCGGATCTGATCTAATGCTGACGCTGAGTCACGGACAGGTGATGTTTTTCAGTCTCTATTATTTCATGACCGGTTTGCACATGTTCCACCTCGTTGTCGGCGGAATCATTCTTACGATCGTGTTGATAAAAGTCCAATCGGGAGCGATCAACGCCGGAAAATATGTTCTGCTGGAAAACGGTGGGCTCTACTGGCATCTCGTTGACCTGATCTGGATATTTTTGTTTCCGCTGCTGTATCTGATCACATAGAAAGCTGGCAAGCTGGTAAGTTGGTAAGCTGGTAAGTTGGAAAGTTGGGAAGCTGGGAAATTTGGATGTTGGGAAGTTGAAAACAGGGTACCCAAATTAAATGGTAAATTGTGCGTTCATTCGTAATTTTTAATTTTTAATTTTTAATTTTAATTTAAACCACCATGCACACCGAATCAGTTCATATAACCCCATACCGCACACATGCCTGGGTTCTGATTACCCTGCTGGCTTTCACGTTCATTACGATCACGGTGACCTGGATCGATTTGTCGGCGTTTACAGTGCTGATTGCCCTGTTGATTGCTTCGGTCAAGGCATATATCGTTCTGACCTATTTTATGCATCTGAAATTCGAATCATCCCTGTTCCGGGTTTTCGTGTTTATGGTGTTGTTTATTTATACACTGGTGATTTTGTTTACATTGTCGGATTATTTGTTCAGATAGAGGAAGCTGGTAAGTTGGTAAGTTGGTAAGTTGGTAAGCTGGTAAGCTGGTAAGTTGGCAAGTTGGCAAGTTGGTAAGTTGGGAAGTTGGTAAGTTGGGAAGTTGGTAAGTTGGGAAGTTGGTAAGCTGGCAAGCTGGTAAGTTGGCAAGTTGGTAAGTTGGTAAGCTGGTAAGTTGGTAAGTTGATAAGTTGATAGGTTGGTTGATGGACGGATGACCTGGATGAAAATTCGTAATTCGTAATTCGTAATTTAAAAATATGGGTGCTTCAAATTTTGTTGAAGGTGTTGATCTTGCCTTTAAGATCATATTTGGGATCAGTTTGTTTTTCCTGGTCGGGATTACAACTGTCATGCTTTATTTTGTTTACCGGTATGACCGTAAACGACATCCGAAAGCAGTTCAGATAAAAGACAACAACATCCTGGAGATCACATGGATAACAATCCCGTTGATCCTGGTCATCCTCATGTTTTATTACGGTTATGTTGCATTCAGCCCGATGCGCAATGTTCCCAAGGATGCTATTCCCATCACGGTTATTGGTAAAATGTGGTCGTGGACCTTTGAATATGAGGGAGGAAAGCAGTCAGCCGATTTGGTTATACCAATCAACAAGGCAATTAAACTGAACCTGCACTCTGATGATGTCATTCATGCCTTATACATTCCTGCTTTCCGTGTGAAGGAAGATGTGGTACCGGGGAAAAAGAATTATATGTGGTTCATCGCCCAGCAGCCAGGCACTTACGACATTCTATGTACTGTTTACTGCGGATTGCGTCACTCTTATATGGAAGCGAAGGCCAGAGTTGTGTCTGAAGCGGAATACCTGGCCTGGCTGAAAGCTTTACCTGAGAAATCAAGCGAACCTGAAGGTCTGTTGATTCTTAAGAAAAATGCCTGTACCGGATGTCATTCCATCGACGGTTCAAAGATAGTTAGCACTTCATTCAAAGGCCTGTATGGCAAAACAGAAAAAGTAGTGACTGATGGCAAGGAGCGAACGATCACGGTTGATGACGATTACATCAAATCCTCTGTATTTGATCCCGACAAAGATTTGGTTGTTGGGTTTCAGAAAGGCATTATGAAAACATACAAAGGCATCGTAACCGAAGACGAGATGGCCAAGGTTACAGATTATCTAAAGACGATCAGGTAGCTAATCCATTTCGTTAACGCTAAAATTGTCCGGTTTGCATACCTCCAGTTTTAAAGATATCTTTACGCTCACCCGGTTTCCGGTGTCGCTTGCAGTCACATTTTCAGCCTTTACTGCGATGGTACTGGCAAAAGGCGAACTTTCCTGGTCAATGCTGTGGCCTGTTGCCGGCATCTTTCTCCTTGCATCCGGGGCTTCAGCCTATAATCAATACCAGGAATGGCCCTACGATGAGAAAATGCAAAGAACCCGCAGAAGGCCGATCCCCTCGCGACGAATCAGTCCTGCAGAGGGCGTGCGGATTGCCCTTATTGGTATTGCTGGTGGTTTAATGATCCTGATGTATCAGGCTAACTGGATTTGTTTTTTACTGGGAATCGGTAACCTGATATGGTACAATGGAATTTATACCTGGCTCAAGCGCAAAACAGCCTTCGCTGTTGTTCCGGGTGCGCTTACCGGTGTAATACCCATCCTGATGGGCTGGACGGCAATGGAAGGCGATTTGCTGAATCCCAACGCATTGTTCCTGGCCTTCTTTATTTTCATCTGGCAGATGCCCCACTTCTGGATGCTGACGCTTAAATATGGTCATGAATACCGCAATGCCGGATTTCCTGTTCTCAGCGACCTGTTCAGTGATATCCTGATCAAGACCATTGTGATGATGTGGATGATTGCCTCATCCGGCGCATCCATTTTATTCGTTTTCTTCAGAATTATTCAGCATCCGGTTATTGGCTATACTGTTATAACCATCAATATCATGTTACTGCTGTTAATGGCGTATCAGCTCTTTCTGGCCTCCCCCATGCGATTCAGGTTGATTTTCATCACTGCAAATCTTTTTATGATGATCGTTTTACTGTCACTGATTGCCGATAAGCTGATCATTTCCTGAACCGACCTGATAACAAGAATTTTGAGGTATATTTGTCCATGCAAAAATTGCTGATCTTATCCCTGGCAGGCCTTTTATTTCTCTCGACCAAGACAATGAGCCAGCATATTATTGCCGGGGTTGTTTCACCGGGAAATTACTATCATGATTTTATTCCTGATACCTCTATCTATGTCCGGCCATTTCATATGGGCGGACCACCAGACTCACTTGATTTGATCTTCGACACACATGGAGCCCATGTCATAAGGTTTTTCAACTGGGGAGATGGTGGATTGGGTGGCGGCGGCGGAGAATGCAGGGTGTCTCCGCTGACAGGAGAAGCCGGTTTCCGCGCTTATTTAGATTCTTCATACGTATGGCCAGGCGAATATAAATATCTCTATGTTTCAGATACCCTGAATATGGGAGATACGATTAAATCAGGTCAAAATGATCTCTTCCAAACCCAGAGTTTTTTTTGGTCATCGACCTATGGAAACTGGTCACACCCGACTAATTTCACCTGGGTTGATATCGGCGATCATTACCTGGGGTTTTCCCTGTATCTTCCTTTGGATACGCTCTGCGGATGGATAAGGATTAATGTCACCTCCGAAAATAACGGGTACAGAACCACCATCAGGGATTATGCGCTTAACAACAACCCATGGCTCGGGGTCGGACCGGCAACCCGTGAAGCTTTCACGCTGTTCCCGAATCCTGCCAGGGAAACCCTAACAGTAATGTGCTCTGCAAGTGAAACAGGCAACACACTGACCATCCAAAATCTCACCGGGTTGACATTTCTATGTCAATCAATCGTTTCCGAACAGACAACCCTGAATATAAGCAGCCTGTCGGCAGGAATCTATTTTATGACCATAAGCGGCAATTCCCCCAAACTGGTCAGGAAATTCATTGTAAATAAATAGACTAAAAGGATGTTCACATGGAATAGCCATAAATTATCATTCACGGTTTGCATGTAAGTTGTACTTATGGCAATTTCATATTTCGTAAAATGCAAGTAAGAATGTTCTTTATTATCTTTGGAACCGAAAATCAACGCTTAATCACATTTGGATTATAAATTAAAGTCATGCGCGAACTCTATCAGAAAAATAAACTCTTTTTTTTGATTCTAACAACTGCCGCAATTGGTTTTCTGATATGGTATTTCGCCAACATTGTCATATTTATTATCGTGGCTGGTGTTATATCAATCATTGGCGCCCCAATAGTTGATTCTATTGATAAAATTAAGGTTGGCCGTTTCTCATTTCCTCATATACTGAGCGTCAGTATTACCCTTCTTCTCCTTTTAATGCTGGTCGTTGGAATGTTCAGCCTCTTCATTCCTCTTGTTGTCAATGAAGCCAACACTATCAGCAACATCGACGGAAAACAACTCGTGGCCTATTACCATGATGAAATTTCAGGATTGCAATCATTGCTGGTTCGCTATGGTATAATGCCCCGGGGCGCCACCATCGAATCGGCAGCAAAACAAGCCATTTTAAAGATCATTGACCTGGGGATGTTCTCCAATGTACTGTCTTCAATTATCTCATTTACCGGCACCTTTTTTTTCAACCTTTTTTCAATTCTGTTTTTATCCTTTTTCTTTCTGTTGGACAATACCATGCTGCCGCGTTTTATTCTTTTGGTTACACCTGAAAAATATGATGGACAGATAAAAAATGTGATGACTAAAAGCCGGAGCCTTTTGTCACGTTACTTCATCGGCCTCATTATTCAGATCATGGCTAATATTGTCACATACTCATTTGCCTTATACATTGTTGGTGTGCAAAGCCCCCTTGTAGTCGGCTTTTTTACCGGCATTATCATCATTATACCATACCTCGGTGGTATTATATCCATGATTATTGGCGTAATCCTGGGAATAACCGGTGTAATAAGTACCGGCGAGTACGCGATGATCATGCCGATGGTTATTAAGATCATTGCGGCTATGTTTGTAGTTCAAACAATTGACAACAATGTGTTTGCCCCGCTGATCCAGGGAAAAAGCGTAAAGGCACACCCCGTGGAAATTTTCATAGTAGTGATCGCTGCCGCCAGTTTCGGCGGCATTGTGGGGATGATTGTTGCTGTGCCAGCCTATGGGTTTATAAAAATTATTGCACGCGAATTCCTGAGTAATTTCAGGATTGTTCGTCATATATCATAAAAGAGTTAACTTTACGATATAATTAACTAAAGGTTATCAAAATGGCTAAAACAGGTTCAAAGATGTTGCTGGCTGCGGCCATAGGGCTTGCGGCCGGTATCGGCGTGGGGATGCTCATTGCGCCGGCCAAGGGGTCAAAGACCCGTAAACGGCTGAAAAAAAGGATTATGGGTATTGCCGATATGATGCAGGATGATTTCTCAGAAAAACTGAATGCATTCAAGTCGGCTTTTGCCACAGATGAAAAGGATGAACATCCGGTTGATCCGGTGGCTACGGGCGAAGAGGAGGACAAATAATGGAACCGGGAAAAATTTCTGACAATTTTTCGTCCCTGACGGAAAATATGAAGGATTATGTAAATCTTCGGATCGACCTTGCCAAGCTGGTCATCACCGAGAAGATAGCCAGGTTATCGGCCTTCTTCCTGATCTCCGTTATTTTTTTTATTCTTGCCATGTTCCTGCTGTTGTTCCTGTCCATTTTCTTTGTTTTCTGGTTTGGCGATGTGGTTGGCCCTGCCTGGGTTGGCGCCCTGATTGTCACGCTGTTCTATGTTTGCAGTGGTTTCTTTATCTATTACCGCCGCCACCAACTATTCATCAATCCTTTGGTTTCGCATTTAACTAAAATCCTGATGGAGGAGAACCATGAAAACGACTAAACGATACATGGTAAAGTCGGCAAATATCCACTCGTTAAAGGATATTGAGCTTGAAAAACAGCGGCTTCGTCTTGAAATTATGAAAACGGAGGTAGATATTCATAACGGGTACCGGAACATTATTCAGGCGCTAACCTTTAAGAATATTGCCACAACGATGATCAGGGATGTTTCAGCAACCTCCTCCGTTATGTCCAAAGTTTTTGAATTTGGAAAAACAATGCTGGAAAAGCGGAAGAAAAAGAAACATGATAAGCTGAAGGCAGTTTCCGACGATCACTCTTTATGATCCTGTCATTTACCCGCATTTTCAACCTGTTAAAAATTATTGTCAGTTATCTTATTTCCCGGATCACGGGAAGAGTTATTCATTGGGGAAACCCGGTAGCTGTCAGTATTGAACCTGCAAATTTTTGTAATCTCAGCTGCCCTGAATGTCCTGCCGGGATGAAAAAACTAACCCGCCACGAGGGGCTGATGCAACCTGAAACCTTCCAATCCATCATCAGTCAAATGTTACCCCATCTCTCCTATCTCACGCTTTATTTCCAGGGCGAGCCGTACCTGAACAGACACTTTTTAAATTTTATTGCCTTCGCAAGATCGAAAAAAATATTTGTTGCGACAGCCACCAATGGTCATTTTCTGGATGAAGCAACCGTGAGGCAAACCATTACATCAGGGCTGAACCAGTTGATCATCTCCCTTGATGGCGCTGATCAGGAGAGCTATCAAGCTTACCGCATGGGAGGTGATTTCGCAAAAGTAGTCGCCGGGATCCGGCTGCTGGTGATCGAAAAAAAGCGTATGAAATCTGACAAACCGGAGATTATCCTGCAATGCCTTTTACTAAAATCAAATGAACATAAACTGGCTGAAATAAAAAAACTGGGAAAAGATCTTGGGGTGAATAAAATCACTTTCAAAACAGCCCAGTTCAATGATTATTCACAGGGTAACCCGCTGATGCCCGAAAATCCGAAGCTCACGAGATATATAAGAATTTCGGGAAAATCAGAAGAAACTCAAAACCCTAAATTCAAAATTCAAAAGTCAAAAGTCAAAAATCAAAAATCAAAAGTTAAAAGTCAAAACCCAAAAGTTAAAATTCAAAATTCAAAATTCAAAATTCAAACTTGCAAGTCAAATCTAAAAACTGAAAAAGTATTTCATTTTCCAATCTTCAAATTCGCAGATTCTCAAATCAAAACCCCGCCAGTTAACCAAAACACGAAATCCGCTGCGACTTATAGTATCAAAAACAGGCAACCGAATTCCTGTTTCCGCATGTGGAGTTCTTGTGTGATAACATGGGATGGGAATGTAGTCCCGTGCTGCTTCGATAAGGATGCGAAATATGTGGCAGGCAATATGAATAAACAAAATTTTAACGAGATCTGGAGGGGTCATTTCTTACAGGAATTCAGAAAAAATATTTCACAAGACAGAAAATCCATCGATATTTGTACGAACTGCTCACAGAGTTTTTAATGATTGAGTGATTGAGTGATTGAGTGATTGAGTGATTGATTGACTGACTGACTGATTGATTGATTGACTGATTGATTGACTGGTTGATTGATTGATTGATTGACTGATTGACTGATTGAGTGAATTAATGAGTTCGCGAAAGAAGGCGAAAGTGTTGATTTTGAATCACTACTGACCGACTAACTTTTTAAGAGAGGGGGGTAAACCCCAAAGAGTTCCCCCCAATGTTGTAAGTTTGTTTTGCGAACCAAACTAAACAACATGGGTAAAGATACAGAAATAAAATTTG
>Ga0247841_10007326_pt1 | contig 16460 bp, 9 predicted proteins | sample LaCruzMarch2015__2_FD_192410 | JGI IMG/M metagenome (GOLD analysis project Ga0247841, IMG submission 192410) | Freshwater microbial communities from meromictic Lake La Cruz, Castile-La Mancha, Spain - LaCruzMarch2015_18m | ecosystem: Environmental > Aquatic > Freshwater > Lake | place: Spain... | reverse complement strand
ACCCCATGCCGTTCTGATCCCCGCCCGGTCGGCGCTCCTCCGTGGGCGCCCCGGCCCCCCGCTCCTACCGCAGGTGAGTTCGCCATTTTTCCGCGCTTCTTGGAAGCCGCTAACAACCGCCAGGGCTGACTGCATCTTGCATCTGTAACGCTCGGTTAAGGCACGGACCGCCGCTGCGGTCACGTCCTCGTCGGTCTCGGCCTCATCCAGCGTGTTGTCGTCCTTCTCGTGCAGCACCTCGGCCGCATCCAGCCCGAGCAACACCAAGTTCAAGCCCAGGGCGCCGGCTGCATGGGCAGGCTCGAAGTGGTTGTAACCGTTGCCGCTCGCGCCCTCGAATCCGTGCAGCCACTCACAGAGGGCCGCGGCAGTAGCCGAAACGCGAAAGTCCTCGTACACCCTGCACCCCATCAACCCGGCGTCGAAATTTCCCCCCGCTTCGAGCAGCGCCAGCCAGCTTGCCCCGCGGTGAGTGTGAGTCCACGGCAACAGGGTCTTGAAGGCGCCCACCTCGAAGGGCCATGGAAACTCCGGCGCTGCTGCTTCGCACCCGATCCACCGCCAGTCCAAGCCGCGGTATCCGTCCAGAGCACTTGCCTGCGGCGCAAGCAGGTCAAGAAGGGGAAGTGACCCCGGATGCTCGCGTTCGACCCAGCATTCAACCGCCCGCCCGATGTCCTCCTGAAAATCCTGGTCTAGGGATACGCGGCCACGTTCGTTGTAGTCCAGGGGCTTGTCTTCGCCGACGAACCGCACGTCCAGACGCGGGAAGCTGTAGGCACCTAGCGCCCGTTTCGCCGCTTCCTCGTCGCAGGCGCCATACACCACGAACAGGAACGCATCCTCAAAGCCGTCCCGATCCCGGCGCAGGGCCAGATTCGCGGCCCGTAGCAGGCTGATGTCCCGGCCGGAGTCTTTCGCCGGTGGTACGTGCGGGGCTATGAGGTCGAGTGCGAAGAGGTAGCGTAGGCCCATGCTGGCGGCTACGCCTGTCGCTGGACTGCGGCCCGCCCCAGTCTTGCCGCCAGCAGTCGGGGCAGGTTCTCTTGGTCAGGTGTCATGGCGCAGCGCTCCCGTGTTCGTGGGGTTGCGGTAAGGCTATTGTAGTGTGTTGCGCTCGTTGCGCGGGCAGTAGCACGGCCCCGAACGAAAGAGCCCGCACAGGGCGGGCTCGTTGTGGCTGGTGTGCCGGGTCGGTCAGTTGACGGTCGCACGGTCTGGTTCACCCGGTTGCCCTGCGGCGAAGGTCTGGGCGTTCTCGGCCCCCTGGCCGATGTCCGTTACCTCGTTGATCGCTTCGCCAAGGGTCGCCAGCAGGTCGCCGATGGAATACAGGTCGCTCGCCGTCAACTCGGCGGCATTGGCGTTGATCAGGAGCTTGCCAATAGTGGCCACTCCAAGCGCCAGGCTGGTAACCGCGGTGTCGGCATCGAGCGCCAGGGTTGAACGTTCTTGGTGGGTAAGCCGGGACGCGGCGTCCGCGCCGTCGCTGCCAAGAGTCCGCAGGAGCGAACCAAGCCCTGAGAAGTGCGTGAAGGGGGCTGGGCCGTCGGGTATCTGGGGTGCCGCAGTGGCGGCCAAGGAATCAGGGCTGATGACAGTGGACATGATGCCGATCTCCAAAGCGTGGATGGATCGGCCGCTTGCAGGGGCAGGCAGGGGCGCGACGAGATACCGCCGCGCTTCCGGGTGGTTGGCAACCTCGAACCCGTTCGCCGCCAGACCGGCCACCAGGGCGCCCGCCGAACTGTTTTGCCCCCGGTCCATGATGACCTCGCGCCGAAAGCGCTTGTCCAGATCCCTGAACACCAGAAGCCGCCCGAAGTCGTCGCCCTTCTCGTCACGACTGACTGCCAGCACGCGGCAGGAAGGGCAGATATACAAGCCCGGCCCGCCATCGTCCTTGTCCGCCTTGCGGTAGACGATGCCGTCCAACTCCGCATAGAACGAACTGGGCAATTCACCGTCTCCCGGTATGACTGAAACGTCGCTTTCGTCCTGAACCGATCCGCCGGCAATGCGCGGGCTCGGGTCCGTGCGCTGTTTCAAGTCCGGGCGGGTCAAGTGGTCCGGCAAGATCGGACGCCAGCGGGCCGCCGTCGCCATGCGGTCCGCGGTCCAGCCGTCCGCGATGGCGTCCGCCGCGTCCCAGCCCTTGGGCAGGTCTTGTTGTCGGGTCATTCGGCACCCCTCAAGCAAGACAGGTCCAAGACCCCCACCGCGACCGCACCAGCCGCCAGGGCCAGGGCCGCGACCCATCGGGCATACTCCGCGCCGGGCTCGTCGTGGTCCGGCCAGATGCGAACTCGGCGCCCCGCGAGGGGGCGAAAGTCCGACTTGCTGGGGGACTGGGCGCCGTTCATGGTGGTCGTCGTCGCCGCATCCGGGAACAGCACGGCCGCCGCGTCCGCCGCCTTCTCGCCTTCAGCGAACAACACCGGGGCCGCCGGCCGGGCGGCCAATTGGTCAAGGTGGTACAGGGGCCGGGGCTCCGGCGGGGCCTTCCACTGCCACCCTGCCGCGGGGGTCCAGGTCAGGGGCGCGAACAGCTTCCGACCGCTTTTCGGGTCGAACCGACAGACGAAGAACAGGGGCCGCCCGTCCGGGCCGCGGTACGCCCAAACCGCCGACGGGGTGCCGTTCTTCGGGTGGGTCTTGGGCCGGATCGCCAGGGCCTCATCCGGGATCGGGAGCAGGGGCGCGGGGGCCGGTTTGGGTGCTGCGCCCGTGGGCGCCGGGGCCGGGCGCTCGGCCCTCGGGCCGGCAGGGGAAGCGCCGGGCTTGACCCCATAGGTTTCGGCAAGGTACGCACGGGCGCCGTCCAGGTCCAAGCCGTCACGGAGCATGATGAAGTCAAGAACGCTGCCGCCTTGGGCGCCGCACCCAAAGCAGCGAAAACCGCCGGTCTTGAGGTTGACCCCGAAAGACCCGTTCGCGTCCTCATGGAAGCAACAGGGGAAATTCTGGGTCCAGCCGTCCGCCTGCGGCTTGAAGTCCGGCGGGTGCTTAATCTCGCGCCGGTAGAACTCCGCGGGGTCGATCGCCCGCTTGATCGCGTCCGGCCGCGGTAGCCCTTGGGCTTGTCCCTGCCGTTCTGCCGTCGTAGACTTCTGATCGCTTTGATTCTTCGGCCGGCCCTTGGGTCGGCCTTTTTCTTGTTCGTCCATGGGGCCGCCCTCAAGCTGCGAGGGGGCCGGGGTCGCCCAATTCTTGGGCCGGAGTTTCCGCTTTGCGGGCGGACTCAAGTAGCTTCACCAGTTCGCGAATTTCCTCGTCAGACTTCCCCGCTATGCGCGCGTCGATTAGGGTTGCAACTTCATCCGCGGGCCAACCAACCGCCCGCGCGTCCAAGCGCACGGGCTTAGTCCATAGCCCCCGTGATATCTTGAGGTAAAACGTAGACTTTTTGTCGCCTGACGCGGCCGTGACGCTGGGAAGACGCAGGAGGGTTCTTGGGGCGTTGGACAGGGCAAGGGGCGTAGGGGTGCAATTCTGAGCGGTTTTAGGTGGCAATGGAATGCTCCGGGCGTTGTTGGACTGTGCCAACGAGCATCCATCGACGGTATTCCAATCAAAAATCTGATTGATTTGGACTCATGGCGGGCCGTAAAAGCCCCCAGAAATGGAGCGGTGGGGGAGCGAAGGGCCAGGAATCAGCCGGGGGGCGCGGTCTCGGGCTCACCGATGAAACGCCGACAGTCGGCGGCCTCGGCTTCAAGTTGCTCAAGCGTCAATTCGTCAAGAAAACCAGAGGGCCGGATTTCCCGAAAGGCTTTCAGCTTTGCATAGACCCATGATGTTCGGTCGATATCCATTCCCTGCGTCCCGTTGCGGGGTAGTTTTCGCCGACTGGGGAAATCCTTGGCTGCTTGCTTAATCGCGTCAGTCTCGTTCATGCCCCGCTTCTTCAACAGCGCCACATGAACGGCAACTTGAGTTGCTTCAATCAGCTTTTACCATGATTCCTTAGCCGGTGCCGAACCCCTTTTCTTATCCCAACCGAACGCCTTATTCGGGTCCACCACGGCAAGGGATTCAGTGTCAACGCAACCCGCGGCCCCCGCGGACTGCCCAACCATCCGCAAAATTACGGCCTTACCAAACCGCAAGATCAATTCATCAATATGAACACGCGAGCGCCGATCCCCCCAAACAATGATAGCCTTGGTTGCTTGTTCGCGTATCTGTTCCTCAACCAACATGCGCCGTTCTGGATCTTCCTCAACATAAGGGTCAAGGTTTATTAACCGATGGGCGAAGAACAACGCAAGCTGTTCGGTCATGTCCTTGAGTAAGTCCGGGTACCGGGCGCCGTCAAGGCTCTCGAACGCCCCAAGGCAAAAGCGTGCATCCTGCAAGGTCTCAATCTCGCGAGTTACCAGCTTCGTTTTCGGCATGACGGACCTCCAGGCGCAAGCCTTCAAAGGGGGAGGGGACGGGTCAGGGCGGTGAAGGGGCCGCATTTTCGGGGATCAGCCTAGACCCGGCCATGACTGCCCAGCGGCTTCAGGCGGCAACCCGACCCCGAAACTGCACGACGTCCGCGCCGTTCTTCAGGCGGTCCAGGTAGTCGGCCCATGACTGCATCATCGCCCGCCGCCCCTCCAGGTGGGCGGTGCGGTTGTACGCGCGCCCGAGCGGGTCACGCACGGCGTGGGCAAGCTGTTGCTCGATCCACTCAGGGCGGTACCCGAGAACCTCATCCAAGATGGTGCGCGCCATGGCCCGGAAGCCATGCCCGCTCATCTCGTCCTTGCCGATCCCCAGGCGCCGAAGCGCCGCCAGGATGGCGTTGTCACTCATCGGCCGGTCTGCCGTGCGGGCGCTCGGGAACACGAACTCACCCCGGCCGGTCAGGGGGTGCAGTTCGCGCAGGATGGAAACCGCCTGGGTGGATAGGGGGACGATGTGCGGGGTCTGGGTCTTGGTGACCAGACAGCGCCACTCGCCCGCGTTCAGGTCGAAGTCCGCCCATTTGGCCTTGCGCAGTTCACCCGGCCGCACGAATACCAAGGGGGCCAACCGAAGGGCGCAGCACACAGGCAGCGTGCCGTTGTAGCCGTCCAGCGCCCGCAGCAGGTCCCCAACCTTGCCGGGTTCCGTGACCGCGGCGAAGTGGCCCTTTGTCATCGGGGTAAGGGCGCCCCGCAGGTCCCCGGTTGGGTCACGTTCTGCCCGGCCCGTAGCGACGGCGTAGCGGAACCTGCCCGCAGGATTGCAAGGCGCGGTGCGCCGTCTCCAATGCCCCCCGGCTCTCGACGCGCCGCAGGGCCTTCAGCAGTTCAGGGGCGGTAATCTCGCCGATCGGACGGGGGCCGATCCAGGGGAACACGTCAACCTCGAAGCGCCGGATGATCTTGTCCGCGTGGGCCGGTACCCACTTGATGGAGTTGCGCCCGAACCACGCCCGCGCGACCGCTTCAAAGGTGCCTATCTCGGCGGCCTTGCTGGCTTTGCGCTCCGCGCTCGGGTCGATCCCCCGGGCGATCTGTTCGCGGGCTTCATCGCGACGGGTGCGGGCTTCCTTCAGCGAAACGTCAGGATAGGTTCCAAGCGACAGCATCTTTTCTTTGCCGTCTACGCGGTACTTGAGCCTCCACCACTTGCCGCCCTGGGGGTTGACCAAGAGGAACAGCCCGCGCTCGTCCCCCAGCTTGTAGGGCTTCGCGGCGGGCTTGGCGCTTCGGATTTTGGGATCGGTCAGGGGCATGGGGGTAACCCTCCGGCCCGGGGTCCGGGTAACCCCCAAGGTTACCCCCACTTACCACCGGCTCTTACTGGACTACCATAGACTACCGCAGACACTCCAGCAACAAAAAAGCCCGCGGTAGCGCGGGCTTGTGGACTCTCTTGGACTTCCCTAAACGTCGATTTGGTGCCCTCGGCGGGAATTGAACCCACGACCTATCGCTTAGGAGGCGATCGCTCTATCCAACTGAGCTACGAGGGCAAACGGGCGGGCGAACGGAAGGGCGGGGCGGCGGTGCTGAGCGGTTGCGCCCCAAGGCGGCGCGCTCCTCCACTTGGGGTCTAGTGTAACCCGAGCGGGCGCGGCGAGACACCCGCGAAATCCCGGGCGCACGGCATCGGCCTCGGTCGCTGCCGGGTGTGACCGATCCCCAGCGCCGGGGCGAGGTGGGGCCCGAGGTCGCGGGTCGCGTCGGCTTGCGCCGCCCGCACGGCGTGAACTCGTGCTCCGGTTCGGGGTACCATCCGGGTCTGACGATCCAACCAATACCAGCCCCGTTCTTGATTGTTTGCGACCCCGGGGCGAATCCGGGATCATGGGCTACCTTCACCGAACGGCGCAGGAACCACCATGGCCGAGACACTGGGATCGGGAGTCCTCGACGACCCCTTCGCACCCGATTTGTCACTTGAAGAGCGGCTGCGCGCCCTGGAGTCCGCCTGGGCGGAGCCGGGGCCCGCTCATACGGCGGCGGATCAGCGCCTTGCAGCCCAGGCCGCCCGCTTGGAGATGCTGGCCGCCGAGGTCGTGGCCCAGCGCGAACGCTTGCGCGACCAAGAGAAATCGCTGGTGGAGCGGATCGCCGATGTGGACGACGACCGCCGCCTGACCAGCAGCCAGCTGCAGCGCGGCTGGCAGGCGCAGCGCGAGGAGTTCGAGGCCCGGGTGCGCCGCCACGGTCGCGCCAGTGCTCTGGTGCTGGCCCTGGCGTTGGCCGGTGGAGTGCTGCTGGCCCTCTACCTGCACGCGCGGGCCGCGCCCGCCGCCCTCTCCGGGGAGGTTGCGGGCCTGCGCCAGGACCTGCAGCGCCTCTCCGGCCTGGTGCAGCAGGATGCCCAGCTGCAGGAGCGGCTGGCGGTGCTCGCCGCCACCGTGGGCGACCTCTCGACCCGGCAGCGCCGCGGCACCAAATCCGCGGAGCTGGCCCCGGCGGCCGAGGGTGCGGCCCTGGCGGAACGCTTGGAGCGCCTGACGACCGAGCAGCGGCGCCAGGGGGGGGAACTGGAGGCCCTGCAGCGCGCCGTCCAGGCACTGGCCGCCGGGTCACGCCCGTCCAAGTCCGCCGCCGAGCCTGACCCGGCCCCAGGGTCGGCCGCACCGCCCCCGGATCCGGTCCCCGCGACGACCACCCCCGGGACCACCCCCGGGACCACCCCCGGGACCACCCCCGGGACCACCCAGGTCCCGCCGCGCCTCAGCCGCACGACGGTCACCGACCGCCCCTTCGCCCTGCAACTGCTGGGCGGCTACAACCGCGACAAGCTCCTGGAACTGGCCGTGCGACCGGACCTGCCAGACCCGGTCTATCTGCGCGCAGAGTCGCGCCGCGGCCGTCCCTGGTTCGTGCTGATCCACAGCCTGCACGCCAGCAACGCGGAGGCGCAGGCGGCCCTGGCAAAGCTGCCCGCGGGCCTGCGCGCCCCATCTCCCTGGATTCGCGACCTGCCCCGCGGGGTTGAACTGGAGGTCGTCAAGCGCGCGAGCGCCCGTCGCTGAGCGGTACGCCCCCCGCGGTGTGGGGAAACGGGCGCGGTCCGGCCGGGGCGGGTGCGTCGGCGCCCCCGGCCGCGCCCCTGTCCGTCTCCGCACGGGCGTGGCCCATACCAAGATGACCGGGACTCCGCGCAACGCCCGGCGCCGAAACCGGCGACAATAGGCGGTCGCTCCGACTCCTTTGCGTTCCCACTGCCATGCCCCGCCCCCTGACCCGAGACGATATCCGGCACGCGATCGACCTGAGTTCCTTCAATCGGGGGCTGCACTATTTCCGGCAGGGGATGGTGATCGACCTCACCGAGGAGCGGCGCGACGCCGAGGGTGTCAGCCTCCAGGCGCGGGTGCGCGGCAGCGGCGGGCGCTTCTATCGCCAGTCCATCTTCATCCCCGCAAACCCCGACAAACGCGACATCACGGGCTCCTGCGGCTGTCCGGTGGGCTACAACTGCAAGCACGTGGCCGCCGCCTGCCTGGCCTATGAGGAGCGCGAGCGCCAGTTTCAGCCCGTGGACGGCAGTGCCGCGACGGAGTTCCTTAAGCGCTGGCTGACCCGGGTGCTGGTGGCCGGCCAGGAGGCGCCCGCGGTCGCGGACGCGGAGCGCCTTGTCTATGTGCTCCAGCCGAGCCCGACCGACGCCCAGGGGGTCGCCGTCGAACTGCGGGTCGCCAAGCCCCTGCGTCGCGGCGGGCTCTCCAAGGGGCGCCAGGCGAACCTGTACAACCTGTTGCACGGCTACTCCACCCCCGAGTACCTGGTCGCGGCGGACCACGACATCCTGGGGATGCTGCGCGCGGCGTCCGCCGGGCAATGGATCACCAGCGTCCCGCTCATCGGACTGAACGGCCACCTGACCCTGATGCGGATGATCGCGACCGGTCGCTGCCACTGGCAGGCGATCGACGCGACCCCCATGGGCCTGGGGGCGCCGCGCGACCTGCAGCTCGAGTGGCACGAGGGCGCCGACGGGCTCCTGACCCTGACACTCGGCGTGGCACCGGCGGCCCGCCTCCTGCTCCTGGAGCCACCCCTGTATCTGGACAGCATGCGGCACCAGGCCGGCCCCCTGGAGGCGCGGGGCCTGGGTGCCGCCCAATTGCGCGAACTCCTGGCCGCCCCGCGCCTGCGCGCGACCCAGGCGGAGGCCATCTCCCGCACCCTGGTGCTGGACTTCCCCCAACTGCCCCTGCCGACCCCGGTGCCGGTGCCGGTGACCGAGGTGACGAGCGCCCCGGCCAAGCCCTGGCTGAGCCTGACCTGTGAATCCCTGTCCGGCGTCGCGACCGACCTCCTCAACCTGGATTTCGACTACGCCGGCCATCGCGTCCCCGGCCTGCCGGTGGTCTCCCACAGCGTGCTGCCCCAGGGCGGCGGAACGGTGCGGATCCATCGTGACCTGGAGGCCGAGCGGGGCGCCCTGGACACCCTGGCCGAGCGCGGTTTCGTCGTGGCCGAGGTCAGCCCCCCGCGCCCGGGCGGCCATCGGCTGCTGCCCGCCGCCACCAACCCCATTGAGCGTGCCGGCTGCTGGTCCGCCCTGCTGCGCGACGGCGTGTCGGCCCTGGAGGCGGCCGGCTGGCGGGTGGACATCGCCGACAGCTTCCGGCTGCGCTTCGAGGCGGCGGACTGGGACCTTGCGGTGGAGGAGGAAGCCCAGGGCGAGGGCAATGACTGGTTCGGTCTGCGCTTCGACCTGGATCTCAACGGGCGGCGCATCCCCCTGCTCCCGATCATCGCCCCCCTGCTGGCGCTGGGCCTGGGCGCGGAACTGCCGCAGATCATCAGCCTGCCCCTGGACCCGACCGGGACGGACCCGGAGGCCGCCCACCGCTATGTCGACCTGCCCGCGGCCCGTCTGGCGCCCTTCATCGAGACCCTGCGCGACCTCTTCGACCGCGCCGAGCCGGGGGCGGACGGGCAACTGCGCATCTCGCGCTTCGACGCCGCCGCACTCGCCGAGCTGGAGGCCCAGGGGTACGCCATCCGCGGGGCCGAGCGGCTGCGTGAGCTCGCCCGGCGCCTCAAGGACTTCACCGGCATCGAATCGGTGGAGCCGCCGGTCGGGCTCACGGTGGAACTGCGCCCCTACCAGCGGCGCGGGCTCGACTGGCTCCAGTTCCTGCGCGCCTGGGACCTGGCCGGCATCCTGGCCGACGACATGGGGCTCGGCAAGACCGTCCAGGCCCTGGCCCACCTGCTGCTCGAGAAGGAGGCCGGGCGGCTCGACCGCCCGGCCCTGGTGGTCGCCCCCACCAGCCTGATGGGCAACTGGCGGCGCGAGGCGGCGCGCTTCACCCCGGGCCTGCGCACCCTGGTCCTGCACGGGTCCGACCGGCACCAACTCTTTGATCGGATGCCCAGGCATGACCTGGTCCTGACCACCTACCCCCTGCTGTCCCGCGACCAGGAGCGCCTCGCCGAGCAGTCCTTCCACAGCCTGATCCTGGACGAGGCACAGTCGGTCAAGAACCCCAGGTCCCAGGCGGCCGTCGTGGTGCGGGCGCTCAAGGCCGATCACCGCCTCTGCCTCACCGGCACCCCCATGGAGAACCACTTGGGTGAGCTCTGGACCCAGTTCGATTTCCTGATGCCCGGTTTCCTCGGTGACCAGGGGAGCTTCAAGCGCCTCTGGCGCACCCCCATCGAGCAGCACCACGACCGGGAGCGCCACGCCCGCCTGGCACAGCGCATCGCCCCCTTCATGCTGCGCCGCCGCAAGCAGGACGTGGCGACCGAGCTGCCGCCCAAGACCGAGATCATCAAGAGCGTCACCTTAGGCGAGGCCCAGGCGGCGCTCTACGAGGGCATTCGGCTGTCCATGGAGAAGCGGGTGCGCGAGGCGATCGCCGCCCAGGGCCTGGCGCGCAGCCACATCACCATCCTGGATGCGTTGCTCAAGCTGCGCCAGACCTGCTGTGACCCGCGCCTGCTGAAGCTCCCGGCCGCCGCCCGGGTCAAGGAGTCCGCCAAGCTGGAACTGTTGATGGATCTGCTGCCCGAGCAATTGGAAGAGGGCCGGCGCATCCTGCTCTTCTCCCAGTTCACCAGCATGCTCGCCCTGATCGAGACGGAGCTCGATGACCGCGGCATCCCCTATGCCAAGCTCACCGGCCAGACCCGCAAGCGCGACGAGGCGATCGACGCCTTCCGCTCCGGGGCGGTCAACCTGTTCCTCATCAGCCTCAAGGCCGGGGGCGTGGGGCTCAACCTCACGGAGGCGGACACCGTGATCCTCTATGACCCCTGGTGGAACCCGGCGGTCGAGTCCCAGGCCGCGGACCGGGCGCACCGCATCGGCCAGGACAAACCGGTCTTCGTCTACAAGCTGGTGACCGAGCAGACGGTGGAGGAGCGCATCCTGACCATGCAGGAGCGCAAGCGCGCGCTCGCCGCCGGGGTCTATCAGGAGGCGGAAGGGGAGCCGGATTTGGGCTTCAATGGGGCGGACCTGCAGGCGCTGTTTGCGCCGCTGGCGCAGGGGTAGGTCAGCAAATCCATGCTTTATCACAGTTCCGGTCGGCGACGATCGGTCGGTCCGCACCATGGATTGGCCCCGTAGGGTCCGCTGTGCGGACCGACGACCTCGCGGGTCACGGGATGGCCGCATCCCGTAGGGTCCGCTGTGCGGACCAGCGACCTTGCGGCCGGCAGGGTTGCCGGCATCATGATCCAACGCCCGCCGCCACCAAGCCGCTGACAGGGCCAGCCTTGGCCCCGGAGTTCAAGGCTTCAGCCTTGGACCTGGGCTACACTCTTGCGCATTGCCACTGACTTTTCCCGGAGGGACAGACCCATGGGCTCCGTCGTCGAACTCTATGAAGCCCTCGCCAGCGCGCCGGATGAGCGGGCCCGGGCGCGCCTCATCGCCGCCGCTTTCGAGCGTCTGGAGGAGCGTTACCCCCACCTGCCGGACCTCGTCACCCACCAGCAGTTGCGCGAGACGGAACTGCGCCTGCAAAAGGAGATCGAGCAGGGACGTGCGGACCTCAGCGTGCAGATCGAGAAGCTGCGAGGTGAAATCAAGACGGATGTCGAACAATTGCGGGGTGAGTTCAAGACCGAGATCGAACAGTTGCGCGGTGAGGTCGGGACCGACATCGAGAAGTTGCGCGGTGAGGTCAGGACCGATATCGAGAAGCTGCGTGCTGAGGTCAAGACCGACATCGAAAAGCTGCGTGCTGAGGTCAAGACCGACATCGAAAAGCTGCGCGGCGAACTGCGTGAGACGGAGCTGCGGCTCCAAAAGGAGATCGAGCGCAGCCGCAACAGTCTGCTGATGTGGCTGATTCCACTGATGTTTGCCCAGGTCGGCGCGCTGGCGGCGCTGGTCAAGCTGCTGTGAGGGTCGCTACAAGCTCGCCGCTCCGCGATTCCGGGACAGGTTACGCAATCGAGGTTGGCCTCACGCTCAATTCAGTATACTGTCCGCGGAACTCCCCTGTCCCCGGAACTCTTGGACAGCGGCAACGACGCGGATCATCCTGTATAGAAGGTCTCGTCCTGAAGCTGGTCATGCTGGTCTGTCACGATGATACCCCGTCAAGTCTTTCTTCGTCCGGGATGGCTGGGAATGCGCAACAGAAGACATACTCTGGACCGGCGCGATACCGGTTTTCCCGCGGAAGACCGCTTACGGATCAGGAAGGCCGATCACATGACGTACAGCATCGAGATTTTCATCGCCGCCCACCAGGCCATGGTCGCGGGCATTGACATGACTCCGCGCAGCGCCGGCGACAAGGAGGCATTTGCGCAGGACTGGTTCGCCGCCCGGGTCGGTGCGCTCGGCCTGCCGCTGCACCCGCAGGGCCGCCGCCACTACCCGGACTTCTGGGTCGGGGAGGAGACGCACCCACCCGCGGAGGGCTACGAGGTCAAGTCACTGGCCTTGAGGAACGGTAAACCCGCACGCAAAGACTATGACTCCGACAGCCGCCTCCCACCGCAATCCAAGGACGCCCGCGACTGCTTTCTGGTCTTCCTCCTCTATAGCGGGAGCGGCGGTAAACCGCGATCGATCCATTCGCTCTGCATCGCCCACCGTGACCTGATCGATGCCGACCATGAGGGCGGTGCGAGCCACATCGAAGAGACGATCGAGGACTTCGGCTCCTACGGCGACGGAGCCATTCGCAGCCGCAAGCAATACCGCTTCCCGACGCCCTTTACCCTGGACCCGAGCGGCCTCGGGCGCTGCCGGCTCATTCTGCCCGCCGACTGGGCGGCAGCCGACCCCCGGCTGGTTCAGGTGGGCACCCTGGAGCGAAGCATCGCCTATACCATGCTCGACAACTACCGCATTCATTTGAACGGCACGACCCGGCCGACGCGGCACGCTAACCCGCGGCACGATGCGGGGCAGGTGCACCAGTTTCAGGTGTTCGAACATCGCGCCGACTGACGAGTGCGGCCTTGATCATTGTTCCGGCCGGCGGCGACCTTCTGGAGTCCAAGGCTTCAGCCTTGGTCTTGTACATCCAAGGCTGAAGCCTTGGACTCCGACCCGGGGGTGGCCGGAACGATGATCAAGGCCTGCGCGGACCCCCCGGGCATAGAGCCGCAGCGAACTGAGTTCGCAGCCCTTCGGCGACACGCTCCGGCGCATCGGCAGCCAGCCCGTTTGCAGCCGCCTCTCGGTCTTCTGATCAGAGAATGAAGTCCGCGGCAGAGAGGCCGGAAACGCCCGTCATCTGAACGGCGAATTCGGCGTCCGCATCAGTATCCGTGCTGCCGTACAACGTGCTCAAGCCGCCTAGGCCGTCATAGACATCGCGCAGTTGCCCGGTGGCATCGGTGCTGCTGAAGGCGCCGGTGCCGATGACGGCAAAGGTTTCGTCGGTCGCGGACGTGGCCGCGTTGGCGTCCAGGGTGGCGAGGTCGATCCTGTCCCCGGCCGAGAAGTCGGTGATCACGCCACAGGTGGCGCTGCTGTTACCTGACTCGATGAGTGCGTTGAAGTCGAAGGTGTCGCTTCCGTCGATGGTGAGGGTACCGGCGCTGGCCGATCCGTTCAGCACATTGTCCCCGGTGTTGTCGGCGGTGCGGTTTTCGGCATATCCCCACTTGATGAAGTGATTGGTGGCGGCGTCGAGGTTGGTGCCGAACGCACTGCGCAGATCACTATACTTGGCGAGGTAGAACTCGGCATCGAAGGTGGCGCTGCGTCCCTCGGCGAATCCGTAGTCGATGTAATGAGCGGTCCCGGCCTCTGCATCGTTGCCAAAGGCCCGGATCAGATCACCGTAGCTGGCGATGTACTTGAGGCCGTCGAAGGTGCTGCGGCGTCCTTCGGTTAAGCCCCAGTCGATGTAGTGGGCGGCCCCGGCCGCTGCATCGCTGCCGAAGGCCTGGATCAGGTCGCCATAGCTGGCGATGTAATTGAGGCCGTCGAAGGTGCTGCGGCGTCCTTCGGTGAAGCCCCAGTCGATGTAGTGCGCAGCCCCGGCCGCCGCATCGCGGTGCAACGCCTGGATCAGGTCACCGTAGCCGGCGATGTACTCGAGGCCGTCGAAGGTGATGCGGCGTCCTTCGGCGAGACCGTAGGCGGCGTAGTGAGCGGCCCCGGCCTCCGCATTGCTGCCGAAGGCCTGGATCAGGTCTGCGTAGCTCGCGATGTAGCTCAATCCATCGAACCCGGCCACCGCCGCAGTGGTGCTGCTGGTGATGCTCTCCGCGGCACCGAAACCGTCGGTGTAGCTGGCCATGACGCTGATGGTTTTCCCGACCTGCGCTTGCGTCAGCGTGAAGGTGTCGCCGATGGCACCGGCGACCGTTTTCCCGTTGGCCAGCCATTGATAAGCAATGGTGCCCAGGCCATCGACATCGTCCAAGTTGTTGGCGGCCCTGAGCGTATGCCCCTGGGCCGCCGTGCCGCCAATGATCACCGTGCCGGTGGGGGCGTCGTTGCTATTGGCGACAGCGCCGGTCTCGGCGCTGGTCTTGCTCTCGGGCGAGCCGCCGCCATCGGTGTAGCCGGCGACGACGCTGATCGCCTTACCGACTTGGGCCTGACTAAGCACCAGGGTGGCGCCCGTGGCGTCGCTGATGGCACTGCCGCCGGCCAGCCACTGGTAGCCGATCGCGCCCAGGCCGTCGAGATCGGCCAGGGTGTTGACCGCTGTCAGCGTCTGGCCCTGGGTGGCCGTACCGCTGATGCTCACCGTGCCCGTGGGCGGGTCGTTGACATTGGCGACGGCGCCGGTCGCGGTGCTGGTCTTGCTCTCGGCCGTGCCGCCGCCGTCGGTGTAGCCGGCGGCGACGCTGATCGTCTTGCCGACCTGGGTCTGGCCCAGCACCAGCGTGGCACTGGTGGCACCGCTGATGGCGCTGCCGTCGGCCAGCCACTGGTAACCGATCGGTCCCAGGCCGTCGAGATCGGCCAGGGTGTTGACCGCTGTCAGCGTCTGGCCCTGGGTGGCCGTACCGCTGATGTTCACCGTGCCGGTGGGCGGGTCGTTGACATTGGCGACGGCGCTGGTCGCGGTGCTGGTCTTGCTCTCGGCCGCGCCGCCGCCGTCGGTGTAGCCGGCGGCGACGCTGATCGCCTTACCGACCTGGGCCTGGCCCAGCACCAGCGTGGCGCCGGTGGCACCGAGGATGGCGCTGCCGCCGGCCAGCCACTGGTAGCCGATCGGGCCCAGGCCGTCGAGGTCGGCCAGGGTGTTGGCCGCTGTCAGCGTCTGGCCCTGGGTGGCGGTACCACTGATGCTCACCGTGCCAGTGGGCGCGTCGTTGACATTGGCCACGGCAATCGTGGATGAGCTGGTCTTGCCCTCCGCGGCACCGAATCCGTCGGTGTAGCTGGCCTGGACACTGATGCTCTTGCCCACCTGGGCCTGCGTCAGCATAAAGGTCGAGTGGGTGGCGTCCGCAATGGTACTGCCATCGGCCAACCACTGGTAACCGATCGCGCCGAGGCCGTCGAGGTCGGCCAGGGTATTGGATGCCGTGAGCGTCTGGCCCTGTGCGGCCGTGCCACTGATGATCACGGTGCCGGTGGGGGGATTGTTGACCCTGGCCGCGGTCGTAAAACCATAACTGGTGGTGCCGGCATAGCTGTTGCCAATCAAGTCCGTGATGCTGCCGGCCGCGAAGTCGACCTGATAGTGTGTGCCGTAGGACAGGTCATCGGTCGGATTGATCGTCAGTACGCGGTCTGAGATGGAGAGCTGACTGCTGGTGGCCGCATCATAGGAGGCAACCACCAGGCCGGCCGCGGTCTTGATCACGATGCTGCCCGTACCGCGCTGAATGGCCTCGCTGAAACTGAGCACGATGTTGCTGCCGACCGCCACACTGGTGTTTGCCGGAGAGGGATCGAAGGTGGTCACCGTCGGGGCGGTCGTGTCCAGCGGATCGACCGGACCGTACAGCGAATTGATGCCGTATTGCCCACCCAGGCCATCGCCGCCGTAGATCCACCACAAGGCATCGAGATCATATTCCTGATAGGTGGTCTTGTTCTCGCCAACCCAGGTATATGACATCACCGTATGATCAGTATCATCAAGAGACGCCGGAAGCTGAGGGCTGCCTTCAAACGGGTGTTTCAGGCCCAAGGCATGTCCAATCTCGTGCAGCAGAGTCTGGTAGCCGGCCGAGCCCGCAGTGGGACTCAGATTGTCGGCAAAATCGATGACATCGAGAAAGATATCCGCCTCAGCACTATAGGCAGTGATTTGTTCGTCGTCGGTATACGAATAATCATAGCTCCAACTGGCCAGGCCAGAAATATTGTCGCCCGCTACATCCGCATTCAGGAATGCGAACTGAGCGAGTGACGGCGCGGCGGTCTCGACAAAGTCGATGCCGGTCACGGACTCGATGTAACCGAGTGCGCCGCGGGCCGCACCTGCTTGTATTGCGTTGAATGTCGTGATACCGGAGACCCCTTCGTCATGACTTCCATCATCGGCAAAGGTGTAATAGATGACATTTCCCGGGCTTGGAGTCAAATAGTTCCAGGCTGGGCCGTCGTTCAACAAGGCATCGATCGTC
>Ga0247841_10007325_pt1 | contig 16461 bp, 17 predicted proteins | sample LaCruzMarch2015__2_FD_192410 | JGI IMG/M metagenome (GOLD analysis project Ga0247841, IMG submission 192410) | Freshwater microbial communities from meromictic Lake La Cruz, Castile-La Mancha, Spain - LaCruzMarch2015_18m | ecosystem: Environmental > Aquatic > Freshwater > Lake | place: Spain... | reverse complement strand
AGGGATATTTTTGTAGAAGCATTGGTTCAACAACAAATGAAGCTGTTGAATTCTACATCAATGAATCTCAACAGAAGCATTGGAATTAATTACACGCCATACCCTTTAGGGTATGGTTCTTGACATCAAGAAACCTCAAAACCAAACACTCCTGCAAAAAGTGAAGATGGTTTGAAGAAAAATTTTGATGCTACAATAGCCAATATAACTGCTGGATATGATAAAAGAATAGCAGAAGACACAGCCAAAATTGCAAGTTTAACAGGACAAATTACTACATTAAGGGGAGAAGCAGACAAATTTAAAGCAGAAAAAGATAGTCTAGCAACAAGAGTTGCTGATTATGAAAGAGCTGGAAGAGTTGCTGTTGCAAGAGAAGAGCCAACAACAAGTTCAAATCTTTATTTATTTTTATTAGATTCATTTCCTGAATTATTTGAAGGAGTAGAGGGTTTAAAGAGAGATATAAAAACATGCGACTTAGGAGAGGATAAATCTCATTCAAGACTTATTATTCAAAGAATGATTAAGGGTGGTAATGAGGGTTTGGAAGATTTTATTTTAGCAAGAATGAAAGACAGACATGCTGAAATTCCAGAAGAAGATATAAGAGCAATAGTTCAGCCGATAAGTCCTGAAATGAAAGCAAGATATGATGAAGCAAAAGCAGAGATTGATTTTGCTGCAAATTATGCAACAGGAAAATTGCCTCAAGGTATTCCCAAGAGTATGGTTGAAAAATTAATGAAAGGAATTAATCTTGAAGCAGATAGACAGACTGTTCAAGATTTTGAAAATGCAGAAGAAAGAAGAAGAACAGTTGGAAAGAAGTTTAAAGATGAAATAGCACAACTAAGAGAAGGCTATACTCGAGATAAAGAATTAGCAGAAAGAGTAAAAACAAGAGCTGAAAATCCACTTGCAATTCCTTATTTTGTTTTATTTAGAGAGGGCAAAGCTTTTGATATAATAATTCCAACAGAACTTTCAGATGGTTTAATAGACAGGGAAATTAATGAGCATATTGCTGCTTCTTGTCCTGAATTTACAAAAATACAAGAAGGAGACACTCAAAAATATTCAATTAAAGATAGTGCAAAAGCGACGCGAAGTTTTTTTGTAAGAGCTTTAAACAATTTAGTTAGAACACAGCAAGGATATCTTTTCTATGACCTTGGTGGAAGAGTAGAACTAAGAAGTTTAGCAGGAAAAATATGCCCTAATGATTTAGAAGAAAAGGCAGAATATTATCTTGTTGCAAAGCCTGCAAAACAGACTGCTGAACGTGTTGCAAAACCTGTAATTGTTAACAAAGCAGGATTTGGTTATGATGATTATAAAGGCTTAGTTGATGGAATGGGTAAAGAAGAAGCAAGGATGCATTTAAGAGAAAGAGGAGTAAGTGGTCAGCAGATTGGTGCTTGGAGCAATAAATATAGAGCAGATGCAGGAACATTTGTAAGAAGCCTACCACAAATAACACCAGAAGCATATGCAAGAGAAAGAGATAAGGGAAGAGACCATGCTTATATATTAGCACATTATAAAGTAGGAGACAAGAGAACATTTGGCGGACTTGCCCTAGGTTATAATCATAGAAAAGCTAAAGAACATAAAAGTGTAGGAGAATAAATTCTAAATAATTAAAATGGTAGACGAAACACCTAAAATAAGTCAAGTGACAGCAGATTCAGCAGGTTCAGAAACAAAACCAGCTGAAAAATCTCTTGCTCAACAGATGCATGAGTGGTGGGAAAGTGAAGGACAGTTTAAATATGTTAGTTATAGTGACGCTGCTCGTAAAATTGGGATGGGTATCTCAACATTTAAAGATCATATTGAAGGAAAAATTAAAAATATAGACAGAATGCGACCAGAAGTAAGAGCAAGAATGCATCAAGCAACAAAAATTCAGGCTTATCATTTTAAAGGATATGAAAAACATTTAGAAGGTGGAGCAAAACCCGTAATAGAAACAGGAGTAGAAGCAAGGCAAGAAGAAAAAACAAGTCCAAGTTCAACAGCACAAGAAAAATCAGAGATGCCTGAACTTAGTTTTTTAAAAGGATTGCAAGGCATGTTGGGGGCTCATATACAAGCATTAGGAGAAAGAAGAGGAAAAGAATTTGAGGTTTCTCCTTCAATGGAAAAATTAGTAGATAGTTTTTATGATTTAGTGGAAAATTTAAGTTATCTTAATAGGGCTTCAAAAGCAGAAAGAGATAGTTTTAAAACTGCTGTTCCAGGAGCAGATGTTGGTTTTATGATTTCTGCATTTAATGCTTTATATAAAGGAGAAGATGCATTTTTATCTTGGGTAAGATCTTCAGGATATACTCCTATTAGGCCCAAGATAAAGGGGAAATAAAATGGATGGCGGGATTCTAAAGCGTTTTGATGCTCGTTATGAAATTCCAGATGCACTTTCTGTAATTCATGAAATAGCTGGAATGTATAGGCATCCTCATCTTGCTTTTAAAGAATATATTTCAAATTCAGTTGATAATCGAGTTGTTATTGTTTCTAGACAGGATCCTGCTTCAGGCAAAATTAAAAAAATAATGATGTCTTTGATAGATGCTGTTAAAAATAAAGAACAAATTATAGAAGAAATTCCAGAAGGAATAATTGTTTCTATAAATAAATCACAGAGAACAATATCTATTCAGGATGATGGGTTTGGTTTAAGTCCTGAAGAAGTTGATGCAATTCCAAGAAGTATTGGAACATCAAGATCAAAAGGTATAGAAGGAATTATTGGTGGAAAGGCTTTTGGATTATTTAGTTTTGTTTCATGCGGAGCAAATCAAATGCTTTGGGTAACAAAGAAATTTGGCTCTACATCTGAGCAATATACTCTTTGTAGAATGAGAAAAGATGAAAGTTTGCCAGATATTACTGTAAGAAATGTTGAGGGATTGAAATTAATAGGTGTTAATCCTTTTGCACATGGTTCAAGAATAATTTTAAGCGGGTTTGAAGAAGAGCAAATAGAGAGATATTTTACACCTGCTCAAATTGTTGATTTAACTTCGGGAATGTTTTCTCCTTTAATAAGAAGCGGAACAATAAAAGCAGGAGTTGGCTATGAAGCAAAATCACAAAAAGATATTATTGTGCCATCAAGAACTTACAAAGGAGAGCTTGTTTTAGAAGAACAATTAGAAGTTGAGTTTGAAGAAGGCGGGCAGGCAAAAAAAGGAAAACTCGATGTGTTATTATATTTAAATCCAAGAGGAACTGTTGAAAAAGTTGCTCTTTATAATAAAGGAGTTAGAGTTACAGAATCTTTAACACATATAGATGACTTGGATTGTGAACCATGGAATACTGGCAAATTATCAGGAGAGGTAAATCCAAGTTTTTTAACACTTGTTCCTGCAAGAGATGCTCCTAGAAGAGATACAAATAGATACAAAGCTTTTGTTCAGGCAGTAAGAAAATATGAATCTCGACTTTCACAAATAATAAAAGATGCAAAAGTAACAGAAGAAAAACACGAATCAGAAGAATTTGGAAAAGAATTTTTAAGAACAATTGATGAAGTTTTTAGAGAAGTTGCTGATGAATATCCTGTTCTTGTTGAGGGAAGAAATGGAGATGATTTGCAAAAAGTAAAGGCAGGTGGAAAAGAAAGAGCTTCTGCAAGAATGGGTGGAGAAAGACAACAGCCTGTAAAGGCTCCTGGTAGAAGAGTTTATTTTCATGATGAAGAAGGAGAAGCTCGTGTAGTAAGAAGAGCGAGAAAAATAATTTCTTCTGCTTATAATCTTGAGTTTGTTGATTTTGATTTAGGAAAAGAGAATTTAATGTCTGAATTAGATACAACTTTTAAAGTGATTAGAATTAATACTGCTCATGGAAATTATAAATCTGCACTAGAAGTTTCTGGCAAAGATAAAAAGCCATTAAGAAGATATGAAGCTTTGTTAATAAGTAAAGAAGCTGCAACAGGAGAGTTTAAGCGCGCTGTTGATGAAAATCTTATACCTCCTAGTGATATTCATATATTAACAGAAATGACTGCTGCATTCTATCAAAGGGGAATTAGACTTAAGGGTTTAGATAGATAATTGTTTTTTGATAATAAATAAAATTATATTGTGTTGTGTGGGGATTTAGAATTATTAATTGTGTAAATTAATTATAAGATATTTTACAATTATAAGCTCAAGACATAAAAATTGTTATTAATAATGTGTAAGTGTTTTATTGACAAAACAGAAATGTGAATTTATTGAACAACAGCAACACTTCTATTTTCTGTTGTTAAAATTCGAGTTGTGCAGGGAAGCTTTGCTTTTATTTTGTGCAAGGCTGCTCTTGCAATTCCAAGACCTTTTTCACTGTCAATGGCAACAACAAATATTGGATGGTCTGCAGGAACTAAAGCTGCTCTTCCTTCTGATGTTCCAAATGAGTGTGCCATTCCAATAGCCATTCTGTCTGCTCCTACTCCTGTTAAAACTTTATGGTTTCTTTGAATATGGTGTGGATAAACTTTAACTTCAAAATAAAATTGTCCTAAAAGATTTGTTTCAAGTTCTTTAACAACATACTGACGGCATGCTTCTAAAGCTAAATCTCTAATCTGGATTTTTTCCTTGCTTTCCATTGTAAGAACATATCTAAATTTATTATCTTTATATTTATTAAAATCACCCATGTGGAACTTTGTTATTTTTTGAGAAGGAACTGTTTTAATATAATTTTGATTCTTTCTAGAACTTCTTCTTGTGCTTGGGCGTGCGTATTTTCTTGAATATGCTCTTGCTTTTCTTACTCCCATTTTACTTTCCTCCCTCTTTCATCTCGATATCTGTTGCAACTGCCTGTCCTGGAAGCCCTGTTTCAAATATAGCTCTATTTAGTCCTTTATTACCGTGACTTGATGAGACTTTTCCTTTTATGATTTTTCCTGCTGGTGATTTCCAAGAAACTTCTTTTCCAACTAGTTTTCTTGCTTCTTCTTTTGTTTTTGCTCCCAAGTCTAGAATAAAGTGTCTTGGCTTATAAGTATGGACGCCTCTTCTAAATTGGATAACTTTTCCTTTTGTCATAAATTAGTTATATAAAAGTGGTTTTTAAAGGTTATGTTTTATGGGTTGGGTTTTAGAATTTCTTAAGTGCCTCGATGGTCTGCTTCTATGCTGGTTTTTTCTACAACTTTTGTATTATTTAATTTTCGAAGAAAGTTGGTTTTTACAATTTCTCCTTGTTTTTCAAGATTTTCACATCTTATCCTTTCATGATAAGTATCATAGCCAAAACTTCTTGCTACCTGAATTTGCAGTTGTGCTTCTTGGAGCATTAGTTGAGTAGTTCTTCTAATTAGCGGTCTTCTGTGAATTCCCTCTTCATAGGCATCCATTAATTCTTTTGCTTTTTCTAATGCGGCTTCGCCTGTGTTTAGCTGTTTTTGTGGTTGGGCTTGAAATTCGTATGGCATTTTAATTTTAAGTTTGGTTTGAGTTTATTATAAAAAGATTAATAGCGGCTAATTAGTTTTAGGTTTAAAGATATACATTCTAAACTTATTAAATTGGCATATAGGGCCACCTAATCCTCGTGAAGGGGCATGACTTCTTAATTCTTCTAAGCCTTTTTTACCAACTAGGTTGAATATTGGTGATAAACTTTTGTCATCTAGTATTGTGTCTGATATTAGAAGTGTGTCTTCATGTAACAAAGTTTTATAGAAAGATAAGACCTCTTTATATTCTGCTTGGGGTGTAGGTATTTTAATTAAAGCAACTTCTGGAGTATATTCTGCAATTTTAGGATCCAAATTCCGATTATTTATTGGTGCTCTTCTCCCTTTGTTTTTTTCAAAACTTTGATTACCTATTCTAAAATATATCTCATCTTCTAATATCTGACTAGTTGATGTTTTAATCCTGCCTTCTAATATACCTTGTCTGCCAAAATTAGTTTCACCCCTTATAGATTCTGCGTAGTCTCCATAGGGCCAATTAGGTTCAATTATTAGCCATTCTCCCCCAAGTTGATAGGGCAAATCAATGTCAAGACCAGCATAAGCATATATTCCTCTAAAATTTAACCCAACCCTCGCTTCTAAATCAATTGCACATAATTTTGTTAAGATAACTGGGTTTCTTTGTTGCAAAGACGCTACTTTTGTAGCGGTTTTATTCTTTAAGTAGCAGTAATTAGCTAAATCCATAAAGTATCTATCATTTGTGAGGAGATTTTCAAAGTGTTTCATATTATCTGGGATAGGAAATGGATTGAAGTTAATATTAACTGGCGAACTTCTTTGTTCATCGTCTCTCAAAAGCATATAATCTGTATTCTCTGATATCTCTCTACGCCATTCAGGACTATGTTCAAAATAGTTTATTATAGGTAATTGTTGCTTTAAGATATTTCTAACAACATTCCAAAAATGTTCTACAGGAGCTTTAATTTGGGAGTTATTTTTATCTAATTCTTGAATAAGGTAATCTCTATGTTCAGATTTTTCCTGTGATAAATTGCATATATCTAAATTTTTCTTAGTCATTTCTTGATTTTATCAACTCTATCCCCAGAATCAGCAATATATAATTATAAAACTATCTCAAAATCTCCTAATTCCTTCTTCAAAATGTCAAAGATTTTTCCTGATGTTTTTATGCTTGTTTTTCCTTTTTGATCCATAAGAGCTTTTTCAAATTCTTCTTTGCTTGATTTTTCCAGCCCCTTATTTGTAACTTTGTCTATTCCAGATGGTCTTATTAAAAATACTGCGTTTTCTGCAATAAATAAATCACATTCGTCTTTTCCAGAGTTATAGACAATTCGCATTTTTCCTTTGTCAAGAGAAACTAATTCACATCTTTGGTTATATTCTATTAGATGGGAAATTAATATTGTTCCATTTTTTCTTGCATCATCAACAGCATGCCTGTCTAATTTTCCTTTTTTGAATTCTTCTCTTGCTTTAAATACATCTTTTAGGATTTTAAGATGTTGTTCTGGAAGTTTTCCTGTTTTTATAAACTTCTTTTCAAAATCTTTTTCAATATCAGCTGGTTTTTTCTTTCCAAATATAGCTTCTAAAATTCTTATAGTATCATTGTAAATTTGCTCTATTGTTTTTTCGTGTGTTCTCTTTTCGATCTGTTCTCTTAGTTCTTTTAATCTTTTCATATAGTCTTCTGCATCTTTTAGGAATTCATCAACTTCTGCACCTTTAACTTTCTTGACTTTTTCGTGTTCATATTCTTTATAGAATTTAACTATTCTATCTAAAATATTAATGTATTTTACTTCAAGGATTTTTTCTTTATCTACAAAGATTTCTTTCATTAGTGGAGCTGTTTCTTTTGGTTTTGGAGGTGCAATTCCATATAACATCAATAAAGCTTGAGAAGGTGTTAGAACTCCCCAATAAATATCTCCTATAACCATATCTAAAAATCTATTGCTAATAACTTCTCCTAATTTATCTCCCATGCTCATAAACATGTCAATTGCTTCTGGACTTGGTTTTATTCTTCCCATTTTAAGAAGAGCTTTCCATGGCATGAATGTTCCTCTGTCATATAAAGGAACTCCATCTCTTAGGAATGTAAAAATTACAGGATGAGCATCTTTTACAGATTCCCAGAAATCAGTAAGAGTATAAACTTGAACATTTAACAAATTATTTTTAACTCCTGCTAATTCAGATGCTTCCATTATATATGAATAAATAATTCCTCTTAGTTTTTCTTTTAGTTCAACTCTTGACATTCTTTTAACATCTGTATCATCAATTATTATGAAAACATCAACATCTGATGTTTTTACTGCGTTTCCTGCTACTAAACTTCCTGCAATAATATATGAAACTACATATCTTTCGAATTTTCTTAGACAAAGAGATTTATGAATTTCAGAAACTCTTAGTGCTGCTAGTATTCCATTATCATGAAGTGGGAAAGACATTGCAACTCCTGAAGTTAGTTCAAATTTTCCATCTAAACAATAATTCCAGATATCTACAGGAGATTTAACATGTATCCAGATTTTTGGCTTGACTTCTTTTGCCATTTGGATTAATTCTGCTTTTATTTTCTTTACTTCTTTAAAATTTTCTTCTGGAATTAGCACCATTATATGAATTGGTTTTTCTTTATCTTTTTCTACAACTGCTCTTTCTTCTTCTGTTAGCTCTTCTTCTTCAAATTTAGCACAGGCTTGTGGAGGAATAATCCCTACACCAATTATAAAGTTAAATTTTTTTAGAATGTCTTTTTTAAACTTCTCAAGTCTTTCTTTTGTTTTTTCCATTTCTTCTCTTACATTGTCTGGAATATTGCTTAAGCCCTGAGCTATTTTTGCAGGGTCATAATTAATTTGAGATTGCTGTGATTGAGAAGATTCTTTTACTTCTTCTTTTGCTTTTTTCTCTGATTTTTCATTTGCCATAAGTAATTATAAATTTAAGGATATTTAAACCTTATTAAATGTATTCTGCTGTGAATCCTTCAGCAGTTAGAAGCCTTTCTACGGTCTCACGATCATATGCTCCAAACTCGCCACTTTCTCCATAAATTTTTACATGTTTACCTTGTAAATCAATATCTACAGCTCCTCCTCCTATATTCTGCTCTGGCTTGTCTTTATCAATAGTCCCCAATGGAATTTGCAGAGCAGTTTCTAGGCTTCTTGCAATTTGTGCATGTCTATTTTCACCTGGCCTAGAAAACCACATAAAATCCTCTCCTTTAAGTTTAACATGTAAGAATAAATATTCTTTTCCGCTTTCTCTGGGCCAATTTACTCTTTTAATAAAAAGCATTCTATCAATTTCTTTCATGGCAATATTCCAATAATTAGGTTTATAAAATTTTGCATAATTGGGAATAGCAAAAAGAATAAACTTTAAAAGTATGGGTTTTATCTTAATGTTAAGGGCCTATCGTTCATCGGTAGGACATATCGTTTACACCGATAGGAGAGAGGTTCGACTCCTCTTAGGCCCATATAGTGAGTCGAACAGAGGAGATAAGAAGAACCTAGGTTCTTGGGTTGCTGGAATAACTAGAACCCGCAGGAGGTTCTAGGTTTGACTCCTCTTAGGCCCATATTTCTTACCCCTATGCTACTATATTCTTTATATCGACAAGTGATAAATATGACTTAATGCTCTAAATAGCATGGCAACAGCAACATTAGAGACGGGAGTAAGACACTCAGTAATATTCCCTGAGATAAGCGGACAGAAATATGGTTTTATTCATGTTGATTTAGATGGAGTTAAGTATCTTAGATTTTCAGCAAAAGCAGGACTTTCAGGACATCCACCAATAGCCTGGAAATTAGAAGATGAATTAGGATTGTCACGAGATTTTTTGTTTTCAAATGGAAGAAAGGGTGGGGGAATGGTAGATGTTGATTTAGAGAAAAAAGAATTAAGATTTTATGGTTCAAGTGGGATGTTTGGCAAATATAATTATGCAGTTCTTGAAGAGGTTTTAGAAGAAGCAGCAGAAGATTATGGTTATAAATTTGAGTAAGTTTGTTAAAAATTCTTATTCTTCCTATGTGAATATATCGCAATATATTCTTCACAAAATGTATATGGGCTAATCCTATAAACCTATTTTTCATATATTTTCAAAGGAGAGCCAGAAATGAGCGAAGAAAATTTAGACAGAAAAGTTGAATTATATGAAGTTGGATTTAGAGATTGGAGACTTTGCCATAAAAAGACGCTCGAAATTCCAGATATGTTAAAAACAATAAGTCTACTTGAGGATGCGGGGATTAGGCATATTGAGATAGGTGCTTCTGTTAATTATGAGAAATATCCTTGGGTAGATAATACTTATGAATTATTAGGAGAATTAAGGAAAAGAAATGGAAAATCAAAATATTCTATTTATATAGGCCCTTCTATTAAAAATTATCCGAGGAATAAAATTGATGAGTTATTAGAGAAAAAAATTCTAAAAGAAGATCCTGGGATGCCTGATGAAATTTGTGTTTCTATTTCTGCTTCAGAAGACAGATGCCAAGAGATTTATGGTAAGAGCAGAAAAATAATTAGAAAGCAAGTTTTAAGACAGATTAAAAGGGCTGTTAAAGATGGAATTCCTGTCAGAGGTTATGTTTCTGCTGTTTTTGGTTATTATGCTCCATTTGATGTTGATATAGTGAGAGATGTTATTCCATTATGTAGAGATTTGCTTAAAGCAGGATGTTATCAGGTTTGTTTGGGAGATAAGGCAAAGATAGATGCCAATACAATTGAAGAAAAATTAAGAATAATAACTGAAAAGCCTACAGAAGAAGATATTAATTCAATTCTAAAAGAAAAAGAAGCCAAGAAAATCCTAAAAAAATATAAAATAGAATCAAATGTAATAACAAGAGATAATCTTAATGAAAATATTGCAGAAGAATTTGGGGCAATAATAAATAAACATCGTCCTGTTTTAGATAAAAGTAAGATTGCTTTGCACTTTCATGAGCCTGAATATATTAAATGGGAATCGCCAATCATAAAATTAGTAAGTAAGGGATTCAGAACTTTTGATACTTCTATTGTTGATGTTTTAGAACCAGGAAAAGAACCACCACACGGACCTGTTCGTCCTATAAATCCTGGAATTGCTCCAAATGCTTCAACTCAAAAGTTTGTTATGTTTGAGAAACAGTTAAAAGAGGATTATGGGATTCCTATTTCAGAGAGTTTTTACACAGGATTAGATTGTGATAAAATTATAGCTGCAGGAGATTATATAAGGGGATATGTTAAAATAAAAAATGGAAGTTTAAGACAGGCTGGTTAGTTATTTTTTATAATTAGTTGTTAATAATCCATAACTATTTTAATATCTTGAGCTCATTATTATAATTACTTTTGATATTAATTTATTAACAATAAGAGTAGAAGTTGTATGATTAAAAGACTATTGATAATTATTAATGGTAATAATGAAATGTTATTATATTTAATTGTAAATTATTAGTAATGTGTGAAAGTTATTCAATTTGAGTTTAAGTTATTAATAATGTGTGGGAAATTGTAATGATTTAAAATCATTTCTTCTTCTCAGTTTTATCTTCCTTTTCTTCTTTATCTTGCTTTTTTGATTTCTTACCTATAATCTTATCTAATTTTTCTTCTATAACATTTAATCTTTCTTTTATTTCTTCTGTGTTTGTGTATGTTTTTTTTATCCTTCTATTTTGAATTGCTGAATAAATAAATGAGATTAGCTTTAAAATTAAATAAACAATTAGAATAGCTATTGCTATTTTTAGAGATGTTTGAAGAATTTCTTTTAGCTGGGGATTATTAAAGATGTCTTTTACAACATCATTTAAATTTGGCATTTGCACAAATTCCGAGATATTAACTGTGTTATTCATGAGTTATGTAGGAAAATTAGATTTAAATATGTTTATACTGATAACTTACTATCATAAGCTGCACAAGTTCGCTTATTATAGATTTTTATTAATAATACTTATGTAGGGATATAAGATTTATTGGTTTTTTAGTAATCAGAGATTGTTTTTAATATATTTAACAATTAAAAGATTTTTAATATATATTTTGAAGCATAATAATGCTTTTAAACTGGTTTTACACCAAATGTAAATGGCAGACGAGATTTTAGTCAATGGTTTTGGGGTTTTTAACTGGCAATTAGAAAGGTTTAACTTTTTTCATAATGAAAGAAGTTTAGGATATAAAGTAAGAGTTAAAGAACGAGTTAAACAGTCTTTGGCTCTTGCAAAAGAGTTTGGACTTGAGGTTGGTTTGGATTGTTCTTGGCCATATTTAAATAATGCCGAAGTAACTTATATTACACCTAATCCGCCTTTGAGTATTGCACTTGATGATGCAAAAGAGCTAGAGAAAATTTGCAAAGAGGAAGCTAGAGGAAGAGAGTTATCTTCTTTTTTTCCAAGATATAATATTCCTGCTTTTAATGAAAAATTAAATAGTTTTTATGTTTGCGAAAGAGATGAGATAGTAAGAGAAGATTTCAAACTCCCTTGCAATAAAGATAGTATTTTACTGCAAATTCAAGTAAGAGGTTCTGCTTTAAGAGGTAATCTTGAAACTTTATTTCCAGGCTATAAAATAGAAAAATTTGAACCTGCTGACTGTCTTTATGTGTTGAGTTCTTGTGATGGTAAAGAAGTACTTAATAAATCTCCTTATGCACTTCTTACTCTTGAATTTGGTTTTAATAAATTAAATACAAACCTTGAAGCTATAAATGCTGAAGTTAAAAAATATCAAGAATATGCAAAAGGTTGTGTTTTTATTTATAATGAAGCAAATGGAATAAATGAGCCTAGTTTAGAACGCAATAGCATAACTTTTAAGGCTATTTTCTTAACAGATATTAATGGTAAGCAATATGTTGCTCAAACTGCCAATTAACTAAATCTTTTTAAACTATTATTCTTAATGATTTATAGATAATACGCGCCGGTAATATAGTGGTTAGTATATCTCGTTGCCAATAACAACTTTTCTTTAGAAAAGAAAAGTTCTTAGAGTCAAAAGAAACTAAGAAAGCAAAGACGAGGTCACCCGGGTTCGAGTCCCGGCTGGCGCATCTCATCTTACTAAATTTTAAATATATATTTGGAGATGAGATGCGACATTGGCGCATAGTACGACTTTTCTTAGAAAGAAAAGTTGTACGCATCAAAAGAACTAATAGAGTGAGGACACCCTCAGGGCTGGTGAATGAGAAATAGATTTATTAATATCTAAAGTCTATAATATATAATTAGATTTTGAAGTAATTAATACTAGTCCAAAAGAACATTTATGACTTCAAAATCTTTTATATACGGGACTTTTAATCTTAAGTCTTCCAGAAATGCATCAAGGTCTGCTGTTGTTTTAAATTCAACTTCAAAATCCATATCTTTTCTTCCTATCATTTCTGTAATTTTTGTAACATGATTATTTGAAGCAAGATATTCTATTGCTTCTTTTTTCTTTAAAGTATTATTCAGAGTTATTTCAATTCTATAGATATTATATCCTAGTAAACTCTGATTAATAATTGGAATACAGCATTTAAGTATGCCTTTTGAAGCAAGTTGTTTTACTCTATAATTTGTTTTGCTTGGGGAAATATGCAGTTTTTCTGCTAATCTTAGTATTTCTATTTTGGGATTTTCTTCTATTTCCCCTATTATTCTTTCATCAGTTTCATCAATTTCCACAATCTTTTTTTCTTCTCCTAAAATAGTTTCCCTATGATTATGGTGAATATAGCCGTGTCCAAATAAATAGATTTTTGTTATAATATAAAATTCTTTATCTGCAATATATTCTGCATACTTTTCAATAAACTCATTGTAAAAGTCATAAAATTCTTTTGAATTTTTAACCCATAGATTTATTTCCAAATCCCAGTCACTTAGCAAATAAACATTTAAATCAATATTTTTATTTTTCTTAAGCTCTTCAATTATATTTTTTCTGATATAATATTTGAGATTATGTAGGTTTATTATTAGCCTGTAAAATTTATGATTAAGGGCAAAATAATCAATTACAGGAATAAACCTCTTGATTAAGCCTTTTTTAATAAGATTTTTAATGCGGTAGTTTGCAACTTCTTTGCTTATCTTTATTCTTTTGGCTATCTGTGAAATTGGTTTTCTGCTGTCTTTCTCAAGTTCACTTAGCAACTTTACATTTTTTACATCAAGTTTTATTTCTTTTGCCATTTTTTATCAAATAATCAATTATTTATATACTTTTCTGTTTTTGATAAAAAATTAGGTAAGAAATTTTATATAATCTTTATATCTATAATATATCATTAGACAACATAAATACTTATAAACTACAAAAATACAAAGATAAAGATGATAAAAGAATTTTTAGATGACGACCCTGACAAATTAACTGCCTGGAAATGGATTAAGGGCATAAGTATGGCTGCTGTTGCAGCTATTGGGATTTTTTCTTCAATATATACTGTTCCTGCTGATTCTGTTGGAGTTGTTCAGAGATTTGGAAAATGCATAAGGCAGGAAAATCCAGGAATTCATTTAAGGTTGCCTTTTGGACTTGAAGAGGTAACAAAAGTGCCTGTTCAGCAGGTTCAGAAGATTGAGTGTGGTTTTAGAACTGTAAAATCAGGAGTTAATAGTGAGTATATTGGTATTAAAGAAATTGAACAAGGGAAAGTAAGTAATTCAGATTTAGGAGATTTAATAGCAGAGAGTGGAGAGAGAGTTCCCCCTGGTGTTGACCGCGCTGCTTTTGCAAAAGAACTTTTGAAAAGAGAATATTTAATTTTAACAGGAGACTTAAATATGGCTGATTTAGAATGGGTTGTTCAGTATACTATAAAAGATGCTAAAGATTATTTATTTAATGTAAAAGAAGTTGGTTGGACAATAAGAGATTGTAGTCAGTCTGTGCTTAGACAATTGGTGGGAAATGGAAGTATTGATGAAGCAATTACAATTGGAAGAGCTGATTATGAAAGTCAGGGAAAAGAATTATTGCAAAAAATGCTTGATGATTATCATACAGGAGTTCAGGTTGTTAAACTTGTTCTTCAGTCTTCACATCCTCCAGAAAGAGTTAGGGCTTCTTTTGATGGGGTAAATCAAGCTCAGCAACAAAAAGAAACAAAAATTAATGAAGCAAGAAAAGATTATAATGAAGCTGTTCCAAAAGCTTCAGGAGAGGCAAAGGGAAAAATAGAAAGAGCAGAAGGATATGCTTTAGAAAGAGTAAATACTGCAAAAGGAGATGTTTTAAGATTTAATGGACTTTATAGCCAGTATAAACAAAATCCAGCAGTTACAAAACAAAGATTATATTTTGAAACAATGACTAAAGTTCTTCCTGAATTTGATGAAAGATGGATAGTTGAGCAGGGCGACTCTTCAAATTTGCTTAAACTTTTAAATTTAACTCCTTCAGGACTTCCTGAACAAGCAATTAAAGGAGGAACTAAATAAAATGGCAAGACGAGTTGAAAATTATGATTCTCAAGATTCAAATAGGGATGATGATGCAAGATTTCAAGCAGAATTACAAGAAAAAAGAAAAAGAGCAGAAGAAGAAAGAAAAAGTAAGAAAGGATGGGCTGTTGTGAAATTAGCAGGATTGGCTTTAACAGGAATATTAGGATATGCTTCATTTTTTACAGTAGATCAAACAGAGCAGGCAGTTGTTACAAGATTAGGAAGACCTGTGGAAGTAATTCTAAATCCTTTAGATAGAAGTGATAAAGAAGAAAGAACAAAACAACTAAAAGAAGATTATGCAAAACAAGGCATTGGGATAGGCGAGGGAGCAGGACTTTATTTTAAAATTCCAATTATCGAAAGTGTTACGAAATTTGACAGGAGAATATTAAGATGGAATGGTTATCCTGAAAATATGCCTACTAAAGATAAAAGATATATTTGGGTAGACCCAACAGCAAGAGCTTATATTGAAGATCCTTTGCAACATTTAAGAAGAGGCGGAACAGATGCTCAGTTTCATGGAAGATTAGATGAAGTTGTGGATTCTGCAGTAGGAACAGCAGTAAGAACACATGATTTAATTGAAATTGTAAGAACAGATAATAGGGAGATGAAATTTACAGAGCCTGAATTAGCAAAAACAATTGATATTTCAGTAGTTAAGTTAGGAAGAGCTAAAATAGTTAATCAGATAACAGCTCAGGTAAAAGAAACATGTAAAGAATATGGGATAGGAATTCATCAGACAGAAGGAGTTTTGATAAAAGGGCTTGTTTATGTTGATAGTGTTAAGGCCAGTGTAGAAGATAGAATGATTTCTGAAAGAAATAGAATTGCTGCTAAATATACTTCAGAAGGAAAAGGAGAGGCTGATAATATTATGGGGCAGAAAGAAAGAGAAGTTAAAAGAATTCAATCAGAGGCATATAGAACTTCTGAAGAGATAAAAGGTAGGGCAGATGGAGAATCAACAAGAATTTATGCAGAAGGATTTGTAAATGAGATAAGAAATAAAGAAGGGGCTGTAACAGGAACAGAAAAAATGGTTGGATTAAATACAGACCCTGAATTTTATGGTTTTGTAAGGTCTTTGCAATTATATGAAGATGCTCTTGCAAAAGGTGGAAAGACAAGATTAATAATCGGAACAAGTAATCCTCTTTTGAAAAATCTTACAGGGCAGGATTATTCTAAAACTCCTGCTAAATAAAATGATGCTTGAAGATAAAAAAACAGAAACTTCTGATGGGGTGAAGACTCTTGAACATATCGCATTAGCTGCTTTAGTAATAGTTGGCGTGGTTGTTGCTGCAAAAGGGCTTTCCAAACTTTATGATTCTGTTTTTCCTGAAAAAGATAATTATAAATCAGGAGAAAAAGATAAAGGGGAATATAGGAAGTAAAATGTTTTATAAGCTCGCCTGCTGAAAGAAAACTGCCCTGCTTTAGCTCGGAGTGAATTTCAGCTAACCTATTGGCGAGCTTAGTAAGATA
>Ga0247841_10007324_pt1 | contig 16463 bp, 16 predicted proteins | sample LaCruzMarch2015__2_FD_192410 | JGI IMG/M metagenome (GOLD analysis project Ga0247841, IMG submission 192410) | Freshwater microbial communities from meromictic Lake La Cruz, Castile-La Mancha, Spain - LaCruzMarch2015_18m | ecosystem: Environmental > Aquatic > Freshwater > Lake | place: Spain... | reverse complement strand
TGCGGTATTTCGATATCGGACGCTGTCGGAATGGCATCTGCCAATCCTGCGCGGTTATTTGGTGTAAGTAAATGCAAGGGTTCGATAGCACCGGGTAAAGATGCCGACCTCGTCCTATTTGATAAAAATTTTAATGTGGAATTCACTATCATAGGTGGTAGAATAGTGTATCAAAAAAGGGGATCACACAAGCGATGTGCGGGATAATAGGGTATATAGGTAATAGAGAAGCGCAAGGCGTCATACTAAAGGCTTTGAGCCGCCTGGAATATAGAGGCTATGATTCTGCCGGGGCGGCAATAATCGATAGAGACGGCATAGACCTCGTCAAGAGACAGGGGAAGCTAAGCGTTCTTGCCAAAGAGCTCCGCGCCCATCCCGTAACCGGCAACATGGGCATAGGCCACACCAGGTGGGCCACACACGGCATACCGAATGACAGGAACGCCCACCCGCATACGGATTGCACCGGCAAGATAGCCGTGGTACATAACGGTATTATAGAGAATTACCTCGATCTTAAAAATTCCCTCTTGAAAGACGGCCATAAGTTCTCGTCACAGACCGATAGTGAAGTTATCGCTCACCTCGTAGAAAAATTTTATAAGGGAAATCTTGAGCGGGCCGTTATTAAAACCGTCAAACTGCTCAAAGGGTCGTATGCGATAGCCGTAATACATAAAGATTCACCGGACCGCGTTGTGGGGGCAAGGCTCGACTCTCCTTTGATAGCAGGTATCGGTAAGGGCGAGAATTTTATAGCGAGCGACGTTCCCGCCGTGCTCGATTACACAAACTCCGTCTTGTATCTGGATAATAATGAGATTGTGACGATAACGAAATCAAGCGTGAAGGTATCCGATATATCCGGGGGGCTGATAAACAAAAAACCAGTTCAAATAAAATGGGATATAAGCGCCGCCGAAAAGGCGGGATATTCGCATTTTATGCTTAAAGAGATATTCGAACAGGCCGATATAGTAAGAAAGATACTGGAGGAGCGTACTTTAACCGGGAAAATTTATTTTAGCGAACTAAAGATAAAGGATTCAGATTTAAAACGTATCAAAAATATATCGATCATAGCCTGCGGCACGGCGTATCATGCTGCTTTGACCGGCAGTTATATGCTGGAAGAATATGCAAAACTTCCGGTTCAGACGGATACATCCAGCGAATTTCGCTATCGCGATCCGGTCATGGGCCGCGACACGCTCGCCATAATTGTATCACAATCGGGTGAAACCGCCGACAGTTTGGCTGCGCTGAGAGAAGCAAAAAAGCGCGGGGCCATCACTATGGGCATATGCAATGTTCTGGGCAGTTCCATCGCGCGCGAAGCCGATGGTGTCATATATACGCATGCAGGCCCGGAGATAGCGGTAGCATCCACAAAGGCCTACACGGCACAGCTTGCCATATTTTATCTCTTTACATTGTATCTGGCTAATCTGCGCAAGACTATGACGCCGGCCGGCTGTGCTAAGCTTTTAAAAGAGTTCGGTAAAGTTCCCGGGTGTATGGAAGAGCTGCTCGGAGAATATAAATCAGAGTATAATGAGATAGCGGCGTATGCGCAGGAGTTTAAGCGGTACTACATCGAAAAGAAGCATAAATCCTACTTCTTATTCCTGGGCCGGAATATAAATTTTCCCAATGCGCTCGAAGGCGCGCTCAAGCTTAAAGAGATATCCTATATAATAGCCGAGGGATATCCGGCAGGCGAGATGAAGCACGGCCCTATCGCCCTCATTGATGAAAACCCGTGGGTTGTCTGCATAGCTACTCAGTCGAAGACCTATGATAAGATGCTTTCAAATATCCAGGAAATAAAAGCCCGCGGCGGGATAATAATAACGATATCTACCGAAGGCGATAAGGAGATACTCCATCAAAAAGTGAATTATATGCTGGAGATACCAAAGGTGGCGGAGTTATTTTCGCCGCTTCTAGTAGTCATACCTTTGCAGCTATTGGCTTACTACGTCGCAAAAGAGTTTGGATACGATATCGACCAGCCGCGTAACCTGGCCAAGTCCGTTACAGTAGAATAATGTAAGGCTAAAATATGCCGGGCACCCTCTACATAGTTGCTACCCCAATAGGCAATCTCGAAGATATAACTCTGCGCGCGATATCGACATTAAAGACCGTCGATCTTATAGCGGCCGAAGATACACGCCATACAAAGATACTGCTGGATAGGTATGAGATATCAAAACCCGCCACAAGTTATTTCGCCCACTCGAAGATACAGAAGACAGAATATATAATAAGCATCCTTAAAGAAGGCAAGTCGGTGGCGATCGTTTCCGATGCCGGGACCCCCGGGATATCGGATCCTGGTTATAAAATAATCAGGACAGCGATAGATAACGGCATCGCTGTAGTCCCGATACCGGGCCCATCAGGGCTCATCACTGCGCTTACGGCCTCAGGCAAGCCCACAGACTCTTTCACTTTTGAAGGCTTTCTATCAAACAAATCCGGCAAGCGGAAGAACCAGCTAAAAAAGCTTCGGGACGAAGGGCGCACAGCGGTTATATACGAATCCCCTCACAGGATCTTAAAGACACTTGATGACATCCTGGAAGTTTACGGGGATATAGAGATAGTCCTGGCCAGAGAACTTACAAAGAAATTTGAAGAAATAAGGCGAGAAAAGGTTTCTGAGGCGATTATGCACTTCAAGCCCAGCCAGCCCAAAGGCGAATTTATAGTAGTCATATAGCCCAAAAATGTAGTTGACAAATGGTATTTATGGGTGTACCATATTGTATAGATAAACCTTTTAAGACCGGTCCTGAGAGGCTGGAAAAGGAGAGTAAAAGATGATAAAGATTAATCCGTTTCCTACACAAAGGGGACGGTTTTTTTATGCCCATTCTAACCCAGAAAAACACCTATGAATCTTAAAGAAAAAGCAAAGATACTTGACGAGCTTGCTATAGATAAGACGCTGGAAAGGATAGCTCACGAGATAATAGAGAAGACACCTCCCGGGACGGAGACTGTGGTGGTCGGGATAAAATCAAGAGGTGCCCACCTTGGTGAAAGATTAGCCGATAAGATAAAGGCCATATCCGGATCCAGGCCGCCGGTAGGAGCGCTCGATATCACGCTTTATAGGGATGATCTTACCAGGGCCTCGGAACAGCCGGTCGTCCACGCCACAGAGATAGATTTCGACATCGATGGTAAAAGGATAATCCTTGTGGACGATGTGCTATTTACAGGCAGGACTATAAGGTGCGCTCTAGATGCGCTTATAGATTTCGGAAGGCCTGCGGAGATACAGCTGGCAGTCCTGGTGGATAGAGGGCACAGGGAGCTTCCGATAAGGGCCGATTATGTAGGAAAGAATATCCCCACATCTACAGGAGAGACGGTGGAAGTGAGGCTGAAGGAATCCGAAGGTAAAGACGAGGTCGTCATATGCGAAAAGGTCAAATGATATGCCAAGCGTAGCGGCAAAGATAGCCTGGACCAAGAAAGATCTGCTCGGGCTGGAGAATCTCTCCAAAGAAGAGATAGATCTTATACTATACACCGCAGAAAGCTTTAAAGAGGTAACGACGCGCCGGGTAAAGAAGGTGCCCGCTTTGAGAGGCAAGACCGTAGTCAATCTCTTCTATGAACCTTCGACAAGGACGCGGACATCTTTCGAGCTGGCTGCCAAAAGGCTTTCGGCCGATGTGGTCAATATAGAGATAGAAGCCTCAAGCGTTAAGAAGGGCGAGACGCTTATAGATACAGGCCGGAATATCGAAGCGTTGAAGATCGATATAATAGTCGTGCGCCATAACTGTTCCGGCGCGCCTAATATACTTGCCCGCTCGGTGAAATCGAGCGTCGTAAATGCCGGGGACGGATGGCACGAGCATCCGACACAGGCACTTCTCGATATGTTTACGCTTAAATCCAAACTAGGGCGGCTCGAGGGGCTGAATGTGAGTATAATAGGTGACATCGCCCATTCGCGCGTAGCGCGCTCGAACATATGGGGGCTCACGAAGTTCGGAGCGAAGGTTACCGTATGTGCCCCCAAAATGCTGATACCCGAAGGCATAGAGAAGATGGGAGTTAAAGTCACCAGCGATATAAACGAGGCCCTGACAGGCGCCGATGCTATAAATGTGCTCAGGATGCAATTTGAGCGCGATGCCGGAGGGGCTTTCCCCACCAGGATGGAATATTTTAAACAGTATGGTATAACGAAAGAGAGACTTGCAAGATGCAAGCCCGACATAGTAGTAATGCATCCCGGCCCGATAAACAGGGGGATAGAGATGTCGAGCGACGTTGCCGATGGCAAAAACTCGGTAATACTGGAGCAAGTTACTAACGGCATAGCCGTGAGAATGGCCGTCCTTTATCTGGTCGGGCTTGTGAAGGAAGGTGCCCGATGAAGTACCTTATAAAAGGCGGCAGAGTAGTTGATCCATCGGGGAAAATAGATGAGATTCTCGATGTACTTGTATCGCATGGCAAGATATTAGATGTAGGACAGTCTATCCATATAAAAGATGCCGAGGTGATCGATGTTAGCGGCATGATAGTTGCGCCCGGTTTTATAGATATGCACGTGCACCTGCGTGAGCCGGGACGCGAGGATGAAGAGACCGTACTTACCGGTACGCGTGCTGCGGCAAAAGGAGGTTTTGCCACAGTCGTCTGTATGCCAAATACAGACCCGGCGCTTGATAATGTGGAAAGGTTGATAGGATTAAAAAATATAATCTTAAAAGACGCCATAGTAAACGTATTGCCTGCAGGCGCCATAACCGTCGGCAGATTCGGCAAGGAACTCACCGATATTAAGGCGATGGTAAAAGAGGGTATAGTTGCCATATCGGATGACGGTTCTTCGGTGGAAGACGCGGAGTTGATGCTGAAAGCTTTAAAAAATGCCAAGGTCTCCGGCGTGGCGGTTATCGATCATTGCGAAGACACCGCCTTATCAAATAAAGGCGTGATAAATAAAGGTTTTATATCTACCAAGATGGGCCTGCGGGGAATATCGCGCGAATCGGAATGGAAGAGGATAGAGCGCGATATAACGCTTGCTGAAAAAGCCGGCGCCAAGATCCATATAGCCCATGTGAGCTGCAAGGAGTCGGTGGATGTGATACGCGCTGCCAAGGCGCGCGGTGTTTTGGTGACGGCCGAAACGGCTCCTCACTATTTTGCGCTGACCGACGAATGCTGCGCCACTTATGATACGAATACAAAGATAAACCCGCCGCTTAGAAGTCCGGAGGATGTTGCGGCGATAAAAAAAGCGCTGGCCGACGGTACCATAGATGTGATAGCTTCGGACCACGCGCCGCATACGGATTCGGAAAAAGATGTTGAATTCGACTTTGCACCTTTCGGGAAGATCGGGCTCGAAAGCTCGCTCGGCGTCTCAATATCAGAACTTATAGAAAAGAAGGTTCTTACCTGGCCAAAACTTGTAGAAAAATTCGCTTTGAATCCGGCGCGGATACTCGCCTTAAAGTCCGGTATGTTGAAAAAAGGCTCTCCGGCGGATATCACTATAATAAACCCTAAAAGGGAATATACGATAACGAAGGAAACCCTCGAATCAAAGAGCAGGAATAGCCCGTTTATCGGCTGGAAGCTGACCGGCAAAGCTGTGCATCTATTTGTCTCCGGCAAGCCCGTCATGCTGGACGAGAAGATATTGTGAAAAAGATAATAGCGGAAATCATAAATAACCGGAAGGTGTCCCCGTTATTTTACAGAATGTCCGTAAGATCAGCGTATCTTGCCGGAAATACCCGCCCGGGCCAGTTTTTTGAAGTGAAATGCCCGGACGGATCCGGTGCCTTCTTAAGGCGCCCGCTGGGGGCGCACAGGATCCATAAGGGCGGAGTTGAGATGCTGTATGAAGTTGCCGGTAAAGGCACGCTTTCACTATCCGGAATGAAGACGGGCCAGGAAATCGATATCATAGGCCCCATCGGCAAAGGATTTAAAATAGAGGGAGCAAGCGGTAAAGGCAGCGAAGCGATACTGGTCGCCGGAGGTATCGGTGTAGCTCCGCTCGTCGCTTTGGCAGAGGCCTTAGCATCCAAAGGAAAAATAAAAATTCAGGCCTTTATCGGAGCAAAAACGAAATCGCACATCCTGTGCGAAAAAGAATTTAAAAAAATGGGTTGTGAAGTATCTGTTTCAACAGAGGATGGTTCAAAAGGCAGAAAAGGGCTTATTACAAATTTGTTAGAGAAATTTTTAAGCAATAGCCGGACAAACAAAGCTCTCTATGCCTGCGGTCCAAAAGGGATGCTCAAGGCCGTGGCCGGTATTGCTGAAAAGCATGGCATCTCGTGCCAGGTGTCTATGGAAGAACACATGGCCTGCGGCGTCGGTGTCTGCCTGGGCTGCCCGGTCAAGATGAAGGGAGATATCGGGTATAAGATGGTGTGTAAAGACGGCCCGGTATTTGACGCGAAAGGAATAGCCTGGTGAAACTCGAAGTCAGCATAGGAAAGTTAAAGCTCAAAAACCCGGTGATGGTTGCTTCGGGCACATTCGGCAAAGAGTATGGAGACTTTTTTGACTTAAATATCCTGGGGGCATATGTCGCAAAGACGGTTACGTTAAAAGCGAGAACCGGTAATATGCCGCCGCGTGTCACAGAAGCTTTTACCGGAATGCTGAACTCCATAGGCCTCGAGAATAAAGGAATAGAGGATTTTATAAATAATAAACTGCCGGAACTAAAAAATTTGAAGATCCCGATAATAGCAAGTGTAGCGGGGGATAACGAAGATGAATATGCGCACTTATGCAGAAGGCTGGACGGTTGCAGCAAAGTAAATGCAATAGAGCTTAATCTCTCGTGTCCGAATGTGCGGCATGGCCGGCATTCGGGGCTTATCGCGCAGGATGAGAAGGCCGTGTACGACACCGTTAAAAAAGCGAGAGGTTCGACGGGCAAGACTTTGATAGCCAAACTGTCTCCTAACGTGACCGACATAGCCATGATAGCTCTTGCTGCAGAAAAAGCGGGATGCGATGCGGTGTCCCTTGTTAATACGTTCCCGGCGCTTGCGGTAGATGTTGAGACATTTAAACCGGTGCTTGGCAATATCACGGGAGGATTAAGCGGACCTGCGATAAAACCGATAGCCCTTAAGATGGTGCGCGATGTCTATGGTAAAATCAGGGTGCCGATAATAGGTATCGGCGGCATAACCAATTACGCAGACTCGCTTGAATTCATGATATGCGGAGCGGCGGCTTTCCAGGTCGGCACAGCCAATTTTGTAAATCCGGAAGCGCCGGCCGAAATATTGGAAGGAATTAAAGATTATCTAAAAAGGAAGGGCATTAAGGATATAAAAAATATTATAGGGAGTCTTAAGGCGTGAAACATAATAGCAAGCTTATAGTTGCACTCGACTTCGATAGCAAATACAAAGCTCTTCAGGCGGTTGACCATCTGGGAGCTGATGTCAAACTGTTCAAAGTAGGGCTTGAACTATTTTCCGCGTGCGGCCCGGAGATAGTGACCGGGATAATAGAAAAAGGCTGCGATGTCTTCCTCGACCTAAAGTTCCATGACATACCAAATACTGTAGAGAAAGCAGCCCGGGCGGTATCCGGGCTGGGAGCTTTCATGTTCAATGTTCACGCATTGGGCGGCTTCGATATGATGAAGAGGGCCAAGGGCGCTGCTGGCGGCAGATCTAAGGTCATAGCCGTCACTATCCTGACGAGCACTGACGAAAACGCATTGAAGAAGTGCGGAATAAATGTTAATATAGAAGACGAAGTGATAAGGCTTGCCGTCTTGGCCAAAGAAGCCGGATTGGACGGAGTGGTTGCCTCGGCCAAGGAGGCCGGGCGGATACGGAAAGAGTTAGGAAAAGATTTTCTTATTGTGGCGCCTGGGATACGGCCGGCTTCGGCGGCCACTGACGACCAGAAAAGGGTCGCCACGCCGCTTGAAGCCATAACCGCTGGCGCCGATTACATAGTTGTGGGAAGGCCTATTACTACCGCGCCGGATCCGGCACAGGCCGCCAGAGACATTATTAAAGAACTGACATAATGACCGAAAATGAAGTTTTAGATATCTTCGTTAAGAAGAACGCGCTATTAACAGGCCATTTTAAATTATCAAGCGGCCTGCACAGCGAAAAATACCTGCAGTGCGCTCTTGTATTGCAATATCCGGACGCGGCAGAGAAGCTTGCCAAAGAAATAGCCAAGAAGTTTTCGGCTGAGAAGATCGATTTTGTCGTAGGGCCGGCACTCGGCGGAGTTACACTGGCTTATGAAGTTGCAAGGGCTCTTGGGTGCCGCGGGCTGTTTACCGAACGGCAGGACGGTAAGATGACGCTTCGGCGCGGATTTTCCTTAAAAAAGGGTGAAAAAGCGCTGGTAGTCGAGGATGTTGTAACTACCGGAGGTTCGACGAAGGAAGTCATCGAAGTCGTGAAATCTTTAGGCGCGGATATCGCCGGTGTAGCGTGTGTCATAGACAGGTCAGGCGGTAAGGCCGCCTTCGGCATTAAATTCGAAGCACTGGCCAAGGTAAAAGCCGAAACTTTTGAAGAAAAGGATTGCCCCCTCTGTAAGTCCGGGGTATCCGTAACGAAACCAGGTTCAAGGGGCAGGTAGCTCAATGGCGGAGCAATCGGTTTACATCCGATAGGTTACAGGTTCGACCCCTGTCCTGCCCACCAATAACAAAAACTCCCGAGTTTAATCCGGGAGTTTTTGTTTCAAAGGGGGAAACGTTGTTTCCCCCTTATGACGTTCGCTCGCAACTGAAAACCTACAAGGTTGCTCGCTCTCTGTATCCCCCTTCCTTAAAGGAAAATATCTTTATTAAGGGAAGGGGAAATTTTCCCCTTCCCTTAGAAATCCCATCCCTTTTACATATGTGTTGCTTCGCGGCCTTTATATAGCTGCTTGCGTTTTGTTTTGACTGGGCGGGGGGTGTTATTGTACAATGGTTTTGTGCATATAAGCACTTCAACAGAAAAATCCTTCCGGAGGTAAAGATGCTCGAATCTGGCATATCAAACATAACGATGTTTTTCGTAATAGTCGGCGTTGCGGTCATTTTTGTGGTCGTGTGGATAATTAAATCGGAGTCGAGAGTTACAATTGCCAAAGACCAGATCAAGGCCTTAAGGCTGCGCCTTGAGGCCGGTGAAAGGGAGCGCTATATGCTTGCCGAGAAGTTATCGGCCGTAGATGGAGCGCTGCCGGCAGGATCGGATGCCTCCGTTCCAAAAGAAGAGCCGTTGCCTAAAGATAAGGGAGTATCGAAGAAGAAGCTGGAAGAGGCTATAAAAGCCAAAGAAGCGCTGGAGAGCGAAAACAGTAAACTAAAATCTGAGCTTGCCGAAGCCACGGCATCATTGGCCGAAGTATACAAAGCGCTCTGCGAAAAATAAGGAACTAAAATTTATGAGTAAGATCTTCGACCTGCTTAAGAAAAATTCCGAAGCTAAGCTTAAAAAAGAGAAACAGCCTGCTGCACCTGCCGATGCCGGAATTCCGGAGGCTATAGATGTGAAAGGAATGAAGTCGAGGATCCTGGAGAGAATAAAAGAAACCAAAAAAGACGAAGCTATAGCAGAGGCCGCCAAGGTTATTAAGAAAGAAGAAATTCCTGCCCCCATAATAAAGGAAGTCCAGGTCCAAGATCCTAAACTAAAGAGAAAAGTCGAAGAGCTGGAAAAAGAAAATAGACGCCTCGCGGCAGAAAAACTTGAGTTTGAGACATCGAAGAAGGGTTTACAGGCAAGAATTGCCAGTCTGGAAGGTGATGAGGGTAAATTCATCTCGGACGGCGAAAGGCTAACAAAAGAATTCGAAAAATCTAAAGGTGAAAATAATAAACTTGCCGGTGAGCTTGAAAACCTTAGAGGGGAATTGAAGGGCCTGCAAGAGAGGCTTGAAAAGTCGCAGGCAGAGGCCGATGAAAAGATAGCTGCTGCGGAAAATATCCGTAAAGGTTTTGAGATCGAAAAGGAAGAATCCAGAAAAGAAAGGGATAAGGCGGCCTCAAATGTTGAGAATTTAAGGTCTAAGCTGTACGCCGCGACCAAGGAGCTTAAGGAAGAAGCCGACAAGTCCTCCCAGCTTGAGGAGACGCTCAAAGCCCGTGATAAAAAAATAGCGGCATTCGAAAATCAGTCCAAGGCCCTCGAGGCCGCGAAGGCTTCGCTTGCCGCGGAGCTTTCGGCTGCCGAAGAAAAGATAAAGTCCGCAAGCGAAAAGATATCGATCCTTGAGGCGGACATTGATATCCGCGATAAGAAGCTGGGCGATGTAGAAAAATCGCATTCTAAGGATGTTGAGATGGCTAAGGCAGAGCTTTTAGCCAAAATACAATCCGTTGAACGCGAAAAGAAAGATCTGGACGGTAAGATATCACAGCTGGCCCGTGAGATAGAGGCCAAGAACAAGCGTCTTGCTGAGGCCGAGGGGTTTTCCAAAGAGCTGGAGGATTCTATAAAGGATTCGGCGCTTAAATTAAAGACTGCCGAGATGGAAAAGAAAGAACTTGAACGCGAAAAAAGGAGTTTTGAAGGAAAGTTTTCACAGCTCGAAGGTGAGATCGAGGCGAAAAATTCAAGGATCACCGAAATAGAGAATTCCAAAAAAGAGCTGGATGATATGCTTAAGGAAGCCGCGCTCAAGGTCCAGGAGGCGGAATCGGCCAGGAAAGAACACGAAGAGTCAGCCATGGAGGCCAAGCGCGTGTTCGAAGCCGAGATAGCCCGCCGTGAAAACGAGAAAGCGGCTGCCGCGGAAGCAATGAGCTCGCTTAAAGAAGAAATAGGGGCTCTCAAGAAAAATATACAGGAAAAAGAATCGGCCGAGGGGGAGTTAAAAGAATCTATTCAGACGCTCAAGGGCGAGATTGATGAGCGCGATCAGAAGATAGGCAGGGATCTTAAGTATTGTGAAGGTTTGCTTCGCGAATTGAACGAACTACGGAAGAGGGCGAGACCCTCTTTCTTCAAGGCAAAATAGGATGGCGCGGGCTAGAGCAAAAAAACATCTTTTTCTGAACTATAAGGGCGGTACCGGGAAGACTAGCGTATCGGCCGCCTATGGTTATTATCTCGCCGGTAAGGGTAAGCGCGTGCTGATGGTCGATCTGGATGCGCAGGCCCATCTGACAGCCTGTTTGAATGAAGAATCGGTACACCACGAAAAGAGTCTCTACAGCGTGATAGTCAAAGGGGAGGATATAAGAAAGGTCGTAGTAGATACATCCTCGCCGAATTTAAAATTAGTCCCGTCGTCCATATCGCTTTCATCGCTGGAACTACCGCTATTCAGGATGCCGCTTAGGGAATTCAGGCTGCGTCAGGCGTTTAAAAATGTCGAGAGGGAATACGATTATATCATCATAGATTCTGCGCCCTCGATTGGTCTTATGAGCCTGAATGCTATACTTGCCTCCGACGAAATACTTGTGCCCCTTCTGGCCGATTTCCTTTCGTTCCATGGTCTGAAGATATTATTGGAGACCCTAGCTTCGATAGAAAAAGATTTTTCTTACTATCTCGGCAAGATACACATATTTCTAAATAGATACAACCCCGACTATCCTATATGCAAGGAATGCGAGGAGGCCGTAAGTCGTTTCTATCCGGAGCACCTGCTTAAGACGGTGGTGCGTGAATCACAGGATATAATGAATGCTTCCAGTGAAGGCAAATCGGTGTTTGAGCTATACCCGGAATCCAAAGCCGCTCAAGATATAACAAAACTTGTACATGAGGTCAACGGAGGAGAACTATGAAGAAAAAATTCGAGGATAATGTAGCTAACCAAATGCCTAAGACTAAATCCGAGGAGCCTTCTCTTCCCTGGAAGATAGACGAATCAGATCTTGCCAAGATCGATTCAGAGAACCAGGGCTATAAGGATCTCGAGCAGGGTTTGCCGCCTTTAAAAACGCGCCCGGTATTCCTGATATCGTTAGTAATAGCGATATTTGCTGCGGCCCTATTCATGGTTGCCGGCATAGCCATCGAGAACGACAGGATAAAGGCCGGCATATCCGAGAAAGAAAAGGAAGCCGCTATTTTGCAGGTGGATCTGGATAAGGCCGCTGCTGAAAAAGCGGCGCTCGAACATAATGCTTCTCAGCTTGAGAAACGTGTGAATGATCTTTCAGCGCAGAAAGAGCTGTTCACCGCCGTTCTGGAAAGCCTCACTAAGAAAAGCGATGAGATCCCGGCCTCTAGTTCCTCGCCGTCTCAAGTCCCATCTGCTGAAAACCATGGAAGGCTCGAGTGAATAGACCTCTATCCCTGGTACTAGTGCTTCTCCTGTTGTCCTGTGCGCCGGTATGCGCATCTGTGGAGAGGGCCTATGATGAAAATTCCATAAAACTACTGGAGACCAAAGCTTCCGGTTATGAAGCTAGTAAAGATTATACCAGGGCCGAAGCCGTGCTCAAGAAGATAGTCGCCGCCAGGACGCTTTTAGTCGGCGACAGTATAACCGAAGACGACTACTCGTCAATAGCATCCTCTTTACGGAACCTGGCCAATATATATAAACTCGAAGGCAAACGCCAGGAATCCAAGGTGGTTATGGCCAGGGTTGTAGAGATCGATGATAAACTGGCTGATAAATATCCTGAAACTGTGATAGCAGACATCAAGACCCTTATCTCCGTGTATGAGGAGGATGGTGACCGGCAGGACCGGGAGGCGCTGTATAAGCGAATAGTGGTTTTGGCAGGGAAGATGTCCGATCGGGGAAATCCGGATCACGCCGCCGCTTTAAACGGACTCGCCGGTTTATACAGGGTCCAGAATCGCTATCAGGAGGCCGAAGATCTTCTGAAAAAAGCGATCGAAATAACGGAAAAAGCTGCTAATCCGGATAATCAGGCTCTGGCTATATATATTAATAATCTGGGAGCGATATATTCTTCTCAGGGGAAGTATAAAGAAATCGTGCCGTTATTGGAAAGAATGCTGGATATAGACACCAAGACCTTCGGAGAAGACAGTCCTGAAGCTATATCAGATCTTAATAATCTCGCTGCGCTCTATGCGTCCCAGGAAGAATACGATAAGGCTATTGTCAGTTACAAGAAAGCGCTGGAGGCTGGTGAGCGCAGGCTGGGTCCCGATAGCGCCGGATTATCCAAGAGCCTTAACGATCTCGCCTCAATATATTCGTATAAGAAGGAATACGCTTCTGCAGAAGCGCTCCTTAAGCGCGCACTCGAAATAAACATTAAGGCGGCAGGCCCTGATAGCCCGGCCTGCGCGGCATCGCTTAATAATCTGGCAACGGTATATTCCTATCAGGAGAGATATTCCGATGCCGAGCCTCTATTGTCCAGAGCGCTTATCATAGACCGTAAAACTTTCGGGCCGGACAATCCGGATGTTGCTACGGACTTAAACAATCTTGCCACTATATATTTTCACCAGGGAAGATACGCCGAAGCCGAACCGCTTTTGTACAGTGCACTGGCTATAGACGAAAAGACGTCAGGTGAAGACAGTCTTAACGTAGTAAGCGACCTGAGAGCTCTTATAGCGGCATATGAGGCCCAGGGCAAATATTCCGAAACTGAACTTTTTCACAAGAGAGTTATATCGATACTCGGACGTACCATCGGAAGCGCGCATCCCGATTTTGCGGCTGCATTGAATGCGCTGGCATCTTCCTACAGAGTGCAGAAGATGTATGAAGAATCCGCGGAACTTCTGAATAAGGCCATAGAGATATCAGAAAAGGCGCTGGGGCCGGACAACGTTTTGATAGCAACTTATCTAAATAACCTGGCCGCAGCGTATTCATACCAGGGCAAATACAAAAATGCGGAACCGCTCTTAAAAAGAGCCCTTGCCATAGATGAAAAATCCCTCGGTGCCAACCATGCTGCCACGCTCACCGATCTGAACAATCTGGTTACAATATATACGCTCCAAGGTAAGAGTGCCGAAGCCGAAGAGATACATAAGAAGATACTCGGCGTAAAAAATACCTCCTCTATTAAAAATTAAATCGGACTCCTTGCTCTTGACTTTGACTGGGGCATTATGTATACTTATTCGAAAGTTAGTTACTAACGCAAGCCAGGGTTAAGAAAATGAAAATAGAGCGAGACGAGAAATTTACGTTCACCGATCTTTCCGATAAGGAATCTAAAAATCTCCTGGTGTTCGATCTTATAAAATCAAAAAACGCAATTTCAAGAACAGACATATCCAGAGATACCGGCATCAACATGGTATCTATCTCTAATTACATTAAGAGCTTCATGGATAAGGGGTTATTATACGACAAGGGACCCGACGTTTCGACTGGGGGCAGAAAGCCCGAGCTTCTCGAGCTCGCCGCCAGTAACGTAGGAGCCTTGGGGATAAGTATAAACAGGGATACAGGCGATGTAATAATGACAGACTTGACCGCTGGGCCTATTGAAAAGCGGCGCTCGGCCGTTGGAGATGTTCCAAAGCTGGTTGAGGAGCTTTGTGCGGCGGCAAATTCCCGCGGGATTAAGATCGAGACCGTCGGTATCGGATTCGACGGCAATAGCTCTAAGGCGCTGCTTAAGGAGATAGGCAATGTGTCCAAAGCCCCTGTTTTCAGCGGAAGAAATATATATTGCGCCGCATTCGGCGAGGGGACGCTCGGCAATAAAGCTTTTTATGGAGGAGCCCTTTACGTACATTCAAGCCTTGGAGAATGTGTGCTTATGAAAGACAGTAAGCTTATCGGCTCTTCCGATGAACCCAAAGAGAATGCTAAATACTTGCGGGCCTGGGGCAGTGCCTTGTCCGCTGAAACTATGGCAAGAGATGAAGTGGCCAAGGGCGTCGGGACGAAGATAGTTCACATAGCCGGTGCCGACATAAATAAGATAACGGAAGATTCCGTGATCAAGGCCCTGAAAGAAGGAGATGAGGTGGCCGAAGGCATAATAGAATCCGTCGGGATAAATTTAGGCTTGAGAATAGCGTATCTTGTAAATATATTTGCTCCGAAAACTGTCATCATAGGCGGCGGCATAGAGGGAGCCGGAGAAGCAGTATTATCCGGCATAAAAAGAACAGTAGCGAAGCTTGCGTATTCATCCGTATCAAAAAACATTTCCATAATACCGTCGGCTCTCGGTTCCGATGGTGCGGCTCTCGGTGCTTCGGCGCTTGCGGTCAGAGAGCTTTTTCTAAGATCATAGGAGGAGAATTTATGGCGGAAGAGAGAAACTGCAAGACATGCGGAAAACCCTTTCTGACGAATAAATACAGGCCCAACCAGACGATATGCTCGTCCCTGGAGTGCCAATACCAGAGACAGCTGGAGAATATGCGGGCCTGGCGCGACAGGAACCCGAACTACTTCAAATACAAGGAAGCCAAAGACTCTTCCTGGAAAGAGACCTGCCGCCAGCGGTCTCTAGATTGGCGCAAGAAACACTACGAGTATCTGAAACTATACAGGGAAGAACACAGGGATCGCCACCGGAACTACATGCGCGACTATATGAGAGAATATAGAAAGAGCCACAAAGCAGAATGATAAAAAGGTTTTTACTTACACTGATGGTTACTGCGGCCGTTTGCGGCGCTGTATTTGCCGCCGATGACGGGTCTGCGGGCAGGGAAGAGATATCGCTTGAATCGGCCAAAAAGGAGCGGATGGCTACTATATCTGCGCAGCCGGATGAGGGCGTATCCAGAGTGGCGATCGATATAGGCGACGCAGCACTTCCGAAACCCGTGCCTGTCGAAAACACAGAGAATACAACCGTTCCCGCGGCTCCGGTTGAGGAAAAAGCCGTGATATCTCAGATTGAAACCCCGTCTCCTGAACCTAAGTCCGAAATTGCGGAAGAGGTGAAAACTGTAACCGTTGTCGAAACACCGGTTACAGTAGTTCAGCCGCTTCCAAAGAAGAATGTCTTCCCCGAAATAAAGATCACGCTGCCATGGCAGACGAAGCCCAAGAAAAAATTGACCGCAGAAGAGGAGATCGAGAAGAAGATCGAAGGCCGTCCATTTATGGGCGAGACCGGATTTACTACGGTTACCGGATATAGAAATAAAGATATTAAAGCCTCCGGCGTGCAGCCGGAAGCGGCACTGGCGGAGAGCGCTCCGGTGATGTTAAGCATAGACGATTGTATAAAGATAGCCGAGGTGAACAATATACAGGCGCTTGTGGCTAAGAAGTCGGTAAAGCTCGCCGAGATGAGGATATTCGAGGCGCGGCGCAACCTGCTTCCTTCAGCTACGATAGTCGTGGAAAGATCGAAGGGTACCGTGTCCGATCAGGACTATTTAGGCAGGAAGCAGTATATCGAAGGGCAGCAGCCTATATTTCATGGAGGAGAATTATATTTTGCTATGAAGCAGGCAGAGGTCAATCTGCAAATAGCGAAAAATGATTATAACAGGGTGAAAAATGAACTCGTGCTGCAGGTAAAGAAGGCCTACTATACGATC
>Ga0247841_10007321_pt1 | contig 16468 bp, 17 predicted proteins | sample LaCruzMarch2015__2_FD_192410 | JGI IMG/M metagenome (GOLD analysis project Ga0247841, IMG submission 192410) | Freshwater microbial communities from meromictic Lake La Cruz, Castile-La Mancha, Spain - LaCruzMarch2015_18m | ecosystem: Environmental > Aquatic > Freshwater > Lake | place: Spain... | reverse complement strand
AGGAGCGTTGATTTGCCGATGCCGTTGGCCCCGACAATCGCCACGCGATCCCCGGCCGAAAGCTTCAAGCGCACATCGCAAAAAAGCTCGTCTTTGCCGTACGATTTGCCCACATCTTTCAATATCACCAAGGGATCGCCTCCCGAACTTGCGGCGGCGCCCCGGGCGAAACTTTTCGGAATATTTATTTTTGATTTTGTTTTATCTTCTTCCATATTTTTAAATCCGTCTTCTCGCGGACCACGAATCATTTTGAGGCCAAACAACAAAAAAACAGGATTTGCCAAATGTTATTAACTCAAACAAGCCGCTTTACGCGGTTAGCAAATTGCCTGTTACGTCGTTAGCTTGATTTCCTGATAGTCGAAGAATATTTTCATGATTTGGGAGATATAAAATTGAACATACATATTATAACATTAAAAGTATTTAAGTTCAAGTTTCCAGCTCGCGGCGTCAGTTTTTTATCCACAACCCGCGGTTTGACAACAATAATTTCGGTGATAACATTATATCCGTAAGAGCTCTTTACGTGCGTCATTTTCGAGCGACTCGTTCGGAAAACGCCTTCATGAGTAAAGAAAAGGATACCATACGGCGTCTTTCTCTTTATTCCCTTGCCCGTTACTCATAAAGAGGGCGGCGACAAGTTCAAAAACGCGCCTTTTGGCGCGTTTTTGAGTTAATGGGAGGATGTTGTATGATTAAAAAACCTGGTCAAAATTTTTGCATTTTAAATTAAATGGCTTACGCAGGAACACGCACAAAGAATATCTTATGGCACATCCGCATATCATCAAGGTTCGCGACGGCATCATGCGCTTAAAACACCGCACCAGCTGGAAAATAAAGATCGGGGCCGCGGCCACCGGGATCACCCTGTCCCTGGGAGCGGTTTGGTGGCTATCCCTGCCCATGCCGCAAAACTACGAGACCGAGGTCCCGGTAATGGCAAGGTCGTATTCCGTCACTCCGGTTTCCTGTGATTGCCCGGATAACGGCGGCTGCCGGATACAATTGAAATTTTACGCAATGGAACCGGCGCAAAAGACAATGCCCGAATACACGGTCCAAGAAGTATCGTCGCTGGCCAAAACCGTAATCACGTTCGCCCGCGTATCAAAAATAAACCGGGAGTTCGACTACAGCCAGATCACAAACAGCCCGCTCATCGACTCGGTCGAATACGGCGTCAAAGACGGCAATCTCGTCCTCGAAATATACCGCAAAGGCGCCTATCTTCCCGCCAAGGTATCCGTCGAACAAACCCTGGCGACAATCGCGCTATCCCCGGCCAATGAAAATTATCCGCTGACATCAAACCAGACGCCGGCCGATAATTCCGCGGCGTTTCCCGCGCTGCACCCGATAAGTTTCGACGCATTGCTGAAAAGCCCGCTTAAAAACGCGGCGGTATTTTTCCAGGGATCGCCCGTGGAGTTTGAAACTTCGACCACGACGGACAACGGATATCATTTTTCGTTTGAAAAAACATTGGAGATCGACAAGGAGTACACGGTAAAAACGATCATCGCCGACAGCATGGGGCGCACTATCGTTTCGTCATGGACATTTTTGGCCCAGATACCCAGCGCCGTGGCACTGGGAAAGGACCGGTTCAAATACCTCGGCTGGTGGGGAGAAATAAATTCCAACTCAGTTGCGGTGCGCAAGGGCGTGGCGGCAAATTCCGATAAATTGGGCACGCTGTCATCGGCCAACCGCGTCAAAGTCATCAAAGAGGTATACGGCGAATGGGTGGACGGCAAGAATCTCTGGTACCAGATCGACGGCGGAATGTACGCCGACGCGTATATTTTTTCCGATTACGTAACTCCGATGGAACAGCCGCAACCGCCGAAAACGTTTATCATCCCCGAAGGCGTGGCGCTCGGGCAGAATTGGATCGATGTCGATCTGACAAAAAAAGTACTCACTTTGTTTAACTTCGACAAGCCTGTTTTCGCCACTTATATTTCCTCCGGCAGAGATGGGAACGAAACCGAAACCGGCACCTTCCACGTTTGGTATAAATTGAAAAAAGCGGAAATGAAAGGCGGGCCGCCGCTGCATTCCTACCGCTACCATTTGAAAAACATTCCTTGGACGATGTATTACAACAACGATTACGCGATGCACGGAACCTACTGGCACGACAAATTCGGCTCTCCCCAAAGCGCCGGTTGCACCAACCTGACGCGGGGCGACGCGAAATACGTATTCGACAATACCCTGCCGGTCATCCCCGACGGCAAAGACAGTGTCTTTGCCCGGGACAATAGCGGCACCGTGGTTTTCAACCACAAATAAAATCCAAAAACTCCCGCGGTTGCGGGAGTTTTTTTATAATAAATCGCAAAAAAACTCGGATTAACGGATATTTAATGGTTGATCGGTAAAATTAATTTAATTAACGATCCCTGCAAAAACAGGGAAACTAAAAATTATGAACAGGGTAATGCATTTTGAGATCGGCGCCGACGACGTTCCGCGCGCGATACTTTTCTACCAAAAGGTATTCGGATGGACCATTAAAAAATGGGAAGGCGACATGGATTACTGGCTGGTGACCACCGGAACCAAAGACGAACCGGGAATCGACGGCGGAATGATGAAACGCCAAAAGCCCGGCCCGTGCGACTGCGCCGGAGGCTATATCTGTACCATAGGCGTTAAAACGATCGACGAAATACTAGAAAAAATAACTCAAAACGGAGGAAAGATCGCGATACCCAAGCGCGAGGTGATGAAAACCGGGATTCTCGCCTATTGCAACGACACCGAAGGCAACATGTTCGGGGTCATGCAATCAACAATGCCACAGATGTAAAAAGCAGTTACGTAAAAAACAAAAACCGCTCGCTCGCGGTTTTTTGATTGTTATTTTTTATCTTTCAAGCTCGCGTCGCCGTCATTGAATTTCTCGTCGATATGGCAGCCGTTGCAAAACGGCTTGTTTTTCGATTTGCCGCAGCGGCACAGCGTCACGCGGTTGCGCGTTTCATACTTATGGCCGTCGGCGGATTCGATCTCGACGCCGCCCTTTACCCACACCGGCCCGCTGGCATGTTTTTGCGGATCCTCGATCAATCCGATCTCTTGGGGCAGTTCGGGCTCGATCGGTTCGCCCGTATCCTTGTCACGGGCCACCAACCGCCCCGCCGTGCATAATTTTGCCCGGCAAATGGCTTTTTCTTTTGATGTCGGATCATCGGAAAGCACGGTGTTCTCCCAGACATCGTCCACGTGGTCATGGCAGAATCGCGCCCAGGCACACAGCTCGGGAAGGTCATCCAGATCAAGATCCGGCCCGTTGATCTTTTCGCACCGCGCCCCAAACCTTGCGCGATCGGCAATTTCGTTACCGTCAAAACCGACGCGCGAGTGGCTGCCATCGCAAAAAGGCGCGTTTTTGGACGCACCGCAACGGCACAACGCATATTGATTCGGGCATTCATAAACTTCCCCTTTTTTATAGCCGACCGAATCGCCATTGTTATCGCTTACAATAATTTCTTTTGCCAACGGCAAATTGCCGCTAACAATGTACGGCCCGTCCTTGGAAATTTTTATCTTCACTTTTTTATCTTCCATTTTTTTCTGATAATTTTGTTTATGTTTGCATTTTAACAAATAACGCCCTCTCGGGCGATATTTGACTATCCATTATTCAAAACCGCGCCAAATAACCTTTTAATTCCAAACCTCCATCACGCATTTGTCGCAATCAAAACTTAGGCGCAGTTTCCGGCCCTGGTAAACCAGGTACAACGGCTCTTTGAATTCGGGCGGCGTTTTGCCCGGATCATTGGGACAAGCGCCCAGAAAATATTTCAGGCAATGCTTGCAGGTCATCACATTCTTATCGCTGGTATCGGATAATTGCTCGAACGCCTTTTCGCAAACCCGCGCCCCGTGCCTTTTGTAAAAGTCCCGCGCCAAGCCGTTGGCAACATTGAACGAATAATCAAGATCCAGGCACGGATAATGATGGCTGGTTTTTTTGTGATCGGCCGATATCCTGGGATAATTTTTCATCCTCTCGAGATACAACGCCTCAACAACTTCCCGGCGCCACTCGTTTAACACCGACAAGGGAACAAAATACGGCGCGCCAAAATCAAACATAAAATCACGGGCAATAAATACCGTCTCCCCCAATTTCGAGAATTGCTGTTTCCAGGAGCTTTGGACCATCTCCGGTTTTTGGGCCGGATTTTTTTCAAAAACAAATTCCTTGCCCGCCGAATTACCGTCTTCGTCTTTGGCGGTAACGCCAAAACCATCGGCGGTTTCCCTGAAAATAAAATCTATTTCCACCCGCCGCCGGGCGCCGCCCGAAACTTTCTTTTCAAAATTCGGATCCAGGTTGCGGTAAATTTCCGTGCCCGGTTTTATCGGCAGCCACTTGGCTGGATAGATCCGTCCGGACTGCGCCACGTTGATATTCACTCCGGTCAATTCGCCCGAATCGCTAAACCAGCAAATGCCGTCTCCGTTATAAAGGTCGGTATCGCGATCCATTACGAAATGATCACCGCCGATCTTGGCCACCTTGCCCATCAGTTTTCCCAAAGATTTCTGGCTGTCCAAAGAAATAATATCGCGGCGGCGTCCACGTAAAAAATGATCGGTATAGCCGCGGTTAAACGTCTTGTCCGGATCCGGTTCAAAACTTAATTTAACCGTTCCCGATGACTGCTTTTTATATTTCCCGACGCCGGCCGCGATGATCTTATCAAGTTCCAAACGGTATTTGGCAACCACGTTTGCGACATAGGTTTCGTTTTTCAGACGGCCTTCGATCTTGAAAGAAGTCACCCCCGCGTCCGCCAGGTCCTGCAAAGAATCGGCAAGATTAAAATCCTTGAGCGATAATAAATATTTATCTTTGGCCAGAACTTTGCCCTCCGCATCTTCGAGCGAGTATGGCAGGCGGCAGGCTTGCGCGCATTTCCCCCGGTTGGCGGAGCGCCCGCATAACGTTTGGCTCAGATAGCACCGACCCGAAAACGACACGCATAGCGCGCCGTGCACGAAAGTCTCCAAATCGACATCCGTATTTTGCCGGATCTTTTTTATCTGTTCAAGACTCAGCTCCCGGGCCAGGATCACCCGCGAAAACCCCGCCAGTTCCAAAAACTTAACTTGGTCGGCTTCGTAATTATGCGTTTGCGTGCTGGCAAAAACCGGCATCGGCGGCAGATCCATTTCCATGATCCCCATATCCTGGATAATGATCGCATCCACCCCGATCCCGTACGCTTTCCAAATCGCGTCTTTCACTTCCGCGGCCTCATTCGCCGCGCCCTCCGAAGCTTCACGCGAAGGAGGGTCAAAAAAGATCGTATTGATCGGAAGGTAAACCTTAACGTAATATTGGTGCGCGAATTTAACCAGTTCTTCAATATCCTCCCAAGGATTGCCCGCTCCCGCGCGCGCGCCGAATTGCGGCCCGCCGATGAACACGGCATCCGCCCCCGCCAAAACCGCGGCCTTGCCGGTATTCAAATCCTTGGCCGGCGCCAATAATTCCAACTCGATTGCTTTTTTATCGCCTTGAATCATTTTTAAATATTGATATTAAATAAAACCTCAGACCAGCTTCCCAATATAAAATGAGACCGCTGGGCGAACCATGCGGCAACAATATCCATCAGGCCAAGTTTAAACTTTAAGCCATTCGGGCACAAACTGGGTACCGATCCAATAACTGACTACTCCTACCTCCATCAATCGCTTCACCAACTCCAGGTCATCCCCGCAATTGACCATAAATTTAAGGCCGCCATCCACAGACTGGCCGAATAGCTCTTTTAGCCTTTCAAAACCAAGCTCGCCATAAACGACCACTCCGTCGATAAATGGCTTTTTGGCTTCTTCGTTGGCATTGATAGCGGCAAATACGGGTTTCTTCCAACCGCCACCCAAGAACCATCTTTCCACCGCAGAATGAGCTGCATCTTTTAAAATATCCGGATTGGGCGAAAGAACCGCCGCCCCGATCGGAAGTTTTGGAAGCAAATCCTCCAAATAGCCGTCGCGCTCAATTACCGCGAATATCCTGGCGTCTCCGGCCAGTTCCACGACCTCATCCACGGTCATTACCCATGGAAGCATATTCCTTATCTCTTCCAGTGTCATGAAGGCAATATACCTCCCCCCAAATTTGACATCATCGAAAACGATCAATTCTTGACTCTTGCATTTTTGGATTTTGACACCTATTGCGGCCGCATCACTTAAATCAGCGGCACATTGTAATGAATCGGCTTTTATTCTTTTAACAGCGAGCATCTCGCTCACCTCCGTGCGTTGTATTATGAATAAAAACCAGAAATTGTCAACTAAAAGCCTGAGCGATTTCCTTAATCATGGAAAAGCACACTTTTGATCACCAAAAAGAAATACGCCCCGTCGCGCTCGCCGGTCGCTTCGCCTTTGAAATGGCCCATGTTATCCACCGGCAATAATTCGGCGCCCAGTTTATCCCGCAGATCTTCGCTCTGGAAAAATTCCACCACCGGATCATCCTTGGAACTGGTTATGACAAATCTTTTGGCGGCTTTCCTTATCTTTCCGTAATCGACCGGGCAGTAAAAATCCGCCACGTTGCCGCCGGCCTTCTCGCGGTTCTTTTCCCGACCTACGTCCACCGCCGAAAACAGCACCACCGATTCGATATTGCCCGGCGCGTTCTGGTCCAGATAAAGCAGGATCGCGGCCGTGCCCAAACTGTGGCCCGCCAATACGACCGGGCCGTTGGCCGCGGCAACTTCATTTTTGATCACTTCCACCCAATCCCGGCGGCGCGGCACCAAATCACCCGGCATCGCCGGCATCACGCAATCAACGCCCAGATCCGCAAGCCTCTGCCTGATGATCTGGTATTTGCGTTTCAAAGGATTGGTATCGTATCCATGGATAAATATGACTTTCATATTCGTTTACCGTCCCGCCGTATTATGTCAGGATGGTTTGCTTGATGTCTTTTAAATCTACATCAAACCCAAGTCCCTTGCCAGTCCCGATGCCATTCATGCGGATCTTTCCACCGGCCGCTTCGAAAAGAAAACGATATCGCTCCTTGACGCGCCGCTTTTGCAAATCGTTATCGATGAATTTGGGGGAATTTATTTCCACCCCCTCGACCCTGTTTTCAATCCGTGACGCAAACGCACAATGGAAAAGATAAGCCAAAGGCGCAGCGTTTGTAAGATCGGCAATACTTACCTTAAAACCGATTTCCTCGATCAAGGGTAGCATCCGCACCGTTTCGCTCAAAGTCTTCGCCGTCGGCTTGAGAGCAATTCCACGGTATCCCAAACGCCGCGCAACCATAAGGTCGCCACAATCACACACCATTTCATCGGCAAATACCGGCACGGTATCTCCCGCAACCATCACACTTTCACCGCCGGATCGCGAAACCGGCTGCTCGATATACTCGACGCTCGTAAAAAATTCCTCTTTTGAAAGAGCCGAAACCAGCGATTCCAGATCATTTGCCGAATAGCCCTCATTGCCGTCCAAAATAACTTGCGGACTTATTCCCGAAAACACAGAGAAAAACTTTTTTATCGCGCGAATATCATCTTCGATATTGCCTTTCAGTTTTAATTTAAACCATCTTATTCCGTGCTTTACCGCAAATTTCAATTCCACGGCCGGGTCTTCCCCCACGCCGATAGTATGCGCCACTTCCAAGTCGCGCGGTGCGCCGAAAAACCGCCCCAATTCCGGAAACTCACCGGCAATGCACTCGAATACATTTTGATCCCGAAAACGCGCGTATGCATCCCAAACAGCCATATCGATCGGCGACAGGCAAACATACCGGCTCAATCGTGGAAGCCCGATGGCGGCGGAAAATTCGTCAGCTGCCGCTTTCATAAAATCGAACGCCTCAAAAGGGTTTTCAAACGATCGACCCGCCAACCGACCCGCCACAAATCCGGCAAGCTCAACACTTTGTCTTTCTTTGTCATCGAAAGACACATCCGGCCGCTTATCGCTCCAAACAGGGCTGATGCCGGAGTGCCCCAGCCCCAACACTCCGTCCGTAGTTTCAATTTCGCAAAAAAGCTGAAGAAACGAAGTAATCGTTCCCCCGCTTAAAACGAACGGCTTGATGAATGGATACCTCCCGGTACGGATCACACAGTTTTTCACGGTAAACATATTTTTTTATTTTTTAACGGCATTGATTATGTCTTGAATCTACCCTTAACCGTCTGTTTTTTCAATTAATCCGCCGTTTAAATTCCATAAACCGGTCTCCTCCGATTGTTGCCCTCGGCGAAAAAAAAGAGGCTCGATTGCTCTCGAGACCCCGCTACACATTCGCTCCCGGTTCCATTTTTCTCAAAGGTACAACTTCGTTTAAAGCCAGCTCCCTGCCGATCAGCACGATCGGCCTTTCGAACCCTCCGCGGTAATCAGACACTCTCATGATCGTTTTTGCCACCATGTCATGGTACGTCCTTTGCGCACCGACGTCATATTGATGATTCTGCCAAAATCTTTCCGCGTCCGCCTCGTCGATTATGAATATGTCATTGCCATTTTCAGGCTTTATCCCGAAAAGATAGTCGTCACACAAACCAATGACTTCACAAGGACAACCGCTAAGCTTAAGGGATGCTATCGTAACATCCAAAGGCACTTCACCAACCGCCGCCCACAAAAATTCACCGCCCGCGCCCGGCAACAGCGCATCGCTGCCGCCCGGCAACCATACGTAGCCGATCAGTCCGTATCGCTCATGCGGCGCCAGCAAACTAGGATCTTTGCGACCCAAATTGACCCTTTCCCAGCTTATCAGCGTCGACATCGTAAACAATGGACCGATGCAGCTTGGAAAATCAACTCTTGGCTGCCCGGGAAACAAGTCGATCTTTGGAGGCACCGCAAAGGACCGGATATACGGCAATACCGACTTTTCCAAATATACCGCGATCCTTTTTGACACCGCGACAAGATCAATGGCTTTAGGATCGCCGTCCTCCGGGGCGTACTCGCGCCTCGAATCATCGACCGCCGGCAACATCATTTCACCGTTGATATTATCTTTAAACGAAGCGCGGCTGCCGCAGTATTTGAGATAAATCCTGGGCGCGCCGTGCAATTTGGCAAAATATTTTTTGCCGTCAAGAAATTGATCACGATCTTTAACCCAATCTTTACCCACATAATAATAAAAGCTGGCGGCATTGCCAAATTCCAACTCCAATTCTCCGCCCATGATCGCGATCCTTTCCACCGCCGCGTAATCCTCAAAACGGCCGGTTGCCTCGCGCTGGTCCCTGAAAAATTTCAACTTGAAATTTTTCCCGCGCACCGAACGGACCTGGCGGAACTTGTTTTCTCCCGTACCGTATCGCGCGAATTCAACATCTATCCCCGGAACCAGAAAATTGCGTTTTTCCAGCTCCAAAGTTATTTCCCGGCAAATTCCGTCGAACGGGAATTCGCTTATCTCCGGATACAAAAAAATCCGGCCGTCGGGAATAATTTCACAAACACTCTCACCCATGGCTGTCACCTTCTCCTTTTTTGGCCAAAGAACATGCTATATCTATAATTTTTTTCCAACAATTAGTCAACGATATCACGAATTGACGATCAAAATGTAAAAAACCATAAAAAAATTAGCCAAACATGACCATAAACCTATTTTGCCGCGAACAGCATCATCTTGGCGGAATTGACATCGTCGACAAAAAATATCTCGTTGCCCCGGTTGCTCTCGAATACAAATGCTTTCAGCACCTTGCTTTCGATATTGTCAAAGTCACCAACGATTGCCACCTTAAAATAATAATTAACGAATTTTTGCAAAACATCCCCGGCCACGCGCGTGCGCAACTCAAAAAAATCCGGCGTGATGTTTTTTTGCTCAATGATCAATCTTTTCGCTCCGCACAATCGCGGATCGGCCATCAGGTTTAAGGCATCCTGCTCGTTGTTTAAAATCACCGAATCGCTGAAAATCTGGGCGATCTTCTTACCGGCTTCTTCATGAATTAAAATTTCCATTTTGATAATATTAAATGCGATCAAAAAAATTCATTGTTTATTTAAATTTAGCGCTTTTACCGATCGTTTTCAACACTTCCCGAAGAAACATCGCTTTGGCGCCGCTCATTAATTTTTAAATTAAAAGATGTAAATTCAATTTAACAAAAAAACGAGGCAATGACATGGCTAAGAAACCGAATGGAAGAAGAAAGCAGGAAAACAAAGATGGCCACAGGAAGCGCGGTCGCCGTAATTAGAACATTTCAAAGGAGACAACCATGGCAAAAGGAGATATCCACGACGGCAAGAAAACTCGACGCCAACAAAGGAAGGACCGGCAAGAGAACTCCAGGAGGAAAAGAACCAGGGGAAATCCCCAACGTTCGCAATAGAAAAGGTACACCATCGTCACCTTTTTTTAGTTTACGATGCCAAGCAAACATTCCCGACCGGATCACGCCCTTCCGGATAAACCAAAAGCCGCCCTTGGCGGCTTTTAACAACTGGGCTACGTCAGCCCATCAAGCGAACGTCATTCTTAACCGACGGAGCTTTAATGATCAGTACTTCGGTATCCTTATCCGCCGACAGCGCCCGGCCGCAAGATTCCGCCTCCTTGAACACAAAATCTTTTTCTCCCAATTCAATCGTTTCCCCGTCCATTTCCACGACGAATCTGCCCCGCAAAACAATCACAACCTCGTCCATTTTTTCATGGACATGGAGCCGGCCGGGAAAATCTTGCGGATTAAGTTTCCGGAAACATATCTCGACCTTATCCGAACTCAATCCGCTTTCTTTTGTAAGTCCCGACCCCACCATGCATCCGTCTTTGCCCAAGCCTTCGCCAAGTTTGCCTTTTTTATGCATTTTTTAAAATTTTAACCGCGTTACCAAACAAAAACGCTGAAAATGAAAAATACAAAACAAATCCCGAGCACGATCCAACTTAAAGATCCTCCTTTTTGATCCGCCGGACGGTTGCCGATAAGAAGCGCCAGTACGCGATGGCTGAATCTGACAATAACCGCGATAATGACCAGCAAGATACCGAATATTTCGTCAATCAGTCCCGCCAATGCTCCCAATATCGGCTGGATACCCGATGCCGCGCCGCTCAAAATACCGCCAATGCTAGTTTGCCCAAGCTGAGATTGAGGCAGGCTCGAAGCAATACCGCCGATATCGTTTGGCGTAGTCTCCAAAACCGTCTTTGCCGCGCCGCCGATCACCGGGCTTAATGGCGAAGCAAAGAAAAACTGATAGATACCCGCGATCACAAACATCACCGCCAGAATCAGCGCCAGCAGGACGAAAACAACATCTCCCAGCGCGGATCTGGCAACCCGGGGCGCGTTATAACGCAAATTACGTTTCCAATCGCCGCTTTGGCCCGCACCCAGGTCGCGGAACCCGCCAACCGCCGCGCGGAATAAATTTCTCTTAAATATTTTTTTTAGTAAGCTCATGTTTTTATTTGTTCAGTTAATGGCTATAATATCAAAAAAAACGCCGGGACGCCACAACAATTCCACCGACAAAAAAACGCCCCCAAGGGGCGTTTTTAACAAACTCGTTAATTTGAAATCATCGGAGCTCCATTCTCATCAAAAACCTGTCCTGCGGTAAACCTGGAAGGAACAGCTGGAACCGCTTCTCCGCCAACAGCTTCATCCACCGCAACCTCCTTGTCCAACCGACCGTTATCCTTAAGCGGCACGCTGATATCACCGCTAAGCATCTCCATATTACCGGCACCCATGCTCAATTCCGCATCAAGCGCCGATTGCTCCATGATAACGGCAAACTCCGCCGCAACCAACACCACTGCCACTAAAATTACCGCGACCAAAGCCGATCTCATTATTGTTTTATTTCCTTGAACCTGGTTATTTTTTGTTTCTTCCATATTCGTTAATTAATATTTCGCCTCTTTCCCTTGCGGGGAAATCCGGCCTTTTATGCCTTTATTAGAGTATAATCGAAAAAAATATTTCTTTCCAGGCCTCTTTTCCGGACGAACCGACCATCCAGTCTATTTTTTATCAACCTCATCTTTGATCTCTTTGATCTCCTTGGCAACGAATTTTTCCGAAATGTCCAGCGCGTCTTTTAAATCATCCGAAACTTGTTTTTCTCTTTTGCTCAAACCGGGACGCCCGTCGATCTTTGCCACCTGGTCTTGGACTTCTTTTTTCAAAAGGGAAAATGCGGTAAACGACGCCTTTTGAGCTTCGGAAATTTGGGAACCGACCCTGGTCTTCTTATTTCTCAAAAAACCGGCGATCCAAACGAATCCGCAGATCGAAATCCCCACCAACGCCAATAATGTGACAATTACCGATAAATAGTCCACCGCGATCCGTCCGTATCTGATGAACGGCGGTTTTTCCACGGTCACCACGATCTTTTCCGAATCATCACTGGCCGCCCCCGTCTCGTCGATATTGTTGGCCCAAACCAAATAGACACCCGCTTCAAGCGGAAAACCGTTATAATCCCAGAAACCGGCGTCATCGCTCCTCACCTGGCCCGCGATAATTTCCCCCGCCTGGTCCTGAAGGAAAATATTCACCATGACATTGGCCGGAGAAATTCCTTTTAAAAGAAAAGGTGATCCTTCGTCCAAACGCGAGCGATATTTAAGTACTTTGGGTTCCGCAATGGGAATGATATTGATGGTAGTCGTTGCCTGGAAATAATTGCCCGCCCTGTCATAGGCAATGACGGTGATATTATGATTTCCCGTTTTTAAAAAATCGCTTTTCAACCTCATCTCGCGGGTCTCCACCGGCGATTTGTCATCGATCTTTACCGAATAACGATCAATACCGGAAAGGCCATCGGCCGTACCGAACGACAAAACCGGGCGCGGATTGGCGTTGTCCCTTCCTCCATCAACAATGATCTGGAACGTAACCGGCGGTTCATTGTCTATATTTATCCTAAAATTGGCAGTCTTTCCCCAGCCATTTTGGTCTTTTTGCTGCAAATGAAAATACCAGATCCCGCTATCCAGGTCATCGACTTTCTTTTCGGTTATCGGCGGCAAATATTCAACACGGGTTTTGGAAACCGGGTCCTCATCGATCGCGAGCCTAACCGAAATTACCGATTTGGAATTTTTCCAGCTGAAAACCGGGGCATTGCCGGAATACCATCCCCCCTGGTCCGGATGAGTCAAGGAAAAAATTTCGGGCGCAGGAAGGTTGCCCTGCGGCAAGGCCTGGACGGCGGCGGTATTAGCCACCGAAGTTTTCAGCGGCACGATAGTGTAATTAGCCGCGCCGGCCTTCGCCTGCATATTTGTGCCCTTGCCGTCGTTGGCAAGTACTGCGGCGGTTTTAAAATCAAGACTTGCGGTCCCCGCACCCTTGGCGCGGAAAACAATATCCAACACTTTGCCCGACGGCCCCTTGAACCCGGGATTCAAAACGATTCCTTCAAAATTAATTGTCCCCGCGGTATTTGAAAATTCCGGCTCTTTGATCCAAAGATTGAAGGTCGCGCCTTTTGTCAGGGAAACCACTTCCATAATTCCGGCCGGAAACGATATTGATCCGGAAGCGGCGTTTACCGGCTGGTCCGGGCTGGAAACATAAACGCCAACACCAAAGCGTTCGCCCGCCGAAAATGTCGCGGCCGCAGGAAAAAAACCGATAGTTGCCGCAAAAACCTCGGGCGTGCCAATAAATAAAAACGCAACCGACAGCAATACCGATCTGTTTAAAAAATTATTCATCGTTTTTTTAAAATTCTAAAAACCAATAATAACGCCCCCGCAAAGAATAAACCCAAAATCGACACTATGAAAATATTATCGAACCACGCAAGCTTTTTTGACGGCGCGATAAAAATTATCTTATGATTTCCGGCCCGGTCGGATGCCTTGGCGTATATCGCGCTTCCAAGCGATTGGTCTTCCAAGGCACAGGGACTCTGGCAATCCCTCCATTCCGGTTTTTTAGCGGCCAATGGCCAAGCGCCAAACGGCTTAATTTCCATTATTTGGAAACCGGCGATGCCGGAATCATCATCGCGCGCGTTCAATGCCACAAAATATTTTCCGCCCATAATTGAATCGCTTTTTGTTACTGACGCCTCAAATTCAAAAGGAGGATTGTTGTCGATATCCGGGCCGTCCTTACCCAAAACCGGATTTTCGGAAATCACTATCGTGGTCTTTGCCGGTTCTTGATTCAATCCCACCGGGCTGGCGGCGCCGTCATTGGCCAGCGCCCTCATTCCGGAAAAATCAAACGCCGCGACACCCTCTTCTTTAGCGATAAAATCCGCTGAAAATATTTCTCCGGACGGCCCGGAAAAACCAGCTTTGATGATGCCCGCGAATTTTATTTCCGCATCCGCCAATTGCGGACGGACGATCCACAAGTCGACAAACGAGCGGCCATCGCGAAGACCGTCAAAAACTATCGAATCCTCCAGCCCGAAAATTTGCGTCACACCTTCCACAGCGTTGATATCGGCGCCTTCCGGATCAAGCATCACTCTTATTTGTAATTTTTCCCCTACCGCCACGCTATCCGGCGCCGAAATATACAAAACCGCGGCAGACACGCTTTGCGCCGTGGCCAGAAAAGCCGCAGAAGCAACCGCGAGAAACAACCTATTTTTTTTAGCGAAAAAATTCATCGTCATTCCGACCAGTAATAGGCCATTATGGAAAAATCTGCCAAGTCAACCTTGCCGTCGGAGTTAAGATCACTGGCTTTGGCAGCTGGTAAAAATACCCGTCCGTACCAATAAGCGGCGATAGAAAAATCAACCAAGTTAACCTTCCCGTCGGAGTTAAGATCTCCTTTTGCGAGAACTCCGCTTGCGACCAGCTTTGCTACTGCCGCGGCATTATTGATAATTTGCGCCGGAACGGAACCGGCCGAGGAACCCGACGAAGATTGCGTTCGCGAACAACCGGCAACATTCAATTCGCAAGACGGCTTGCACGACAATACCCCCCTTGAAAATCCCAGGGTCTGGCAATTTTTCCCCGCCATGTCGGCGCCGTCGCACTGCTCGTCGTTTTCCCGGATGCCATTGCCGCAAACCGGCATCCCGACCCGGACATCTATCTTGGAAACCTGATCCTGGGCAAAAACCGGGCCGGGCACCGCGCAATAACAAAAACCGGCGGCGGTGATCGCGGTAAAAAAAACACATTCCGAAACTATTTTTCCGTATCCGATATTATCCACGTCCGGGCGTCAATTTTTTTTAAAACTGACATTAACTTTAAACGAGAAAAACTTTTTTATGACCGCGAGGAATGCCAGAGACAAAATCGTAAAAAACACGATCCAGGTCCAGGGGGAATAAATTGCCATAAAACCTGTGACGCGGTAATACAATCCTTCGAAAAAATTTGCCGGCGCGACAGTAAAATATAGTTTCGCGGCGGCGGCGATCCCGACGCTGGCGGTGCCTCCCTCATTGCTTGTGCGCGGATGCGCCTCTATGTAGGCAAAATAATCGCCGGGAACCGCTTTCAACGGAAGCTTTATTTCCACGGCAACATTTTTTGTCTGGCCCGCACCAAGCTCGAACAGCTGCGGCCCGAAATAAAACCAATCCGCTTGTGGCTTTAGCTGGGATTGCTGGGTATGGTACTGGATCGTGATCTCGTATTCCGAAGTCTCATCGCCGGTATTGATGACCGGCAATACCGGCAGTTGGTAGATCATCCCCGGTTTCAATATTTGGTCAACATTGATCTTGCCCGATCCTACCCCGACACCTACGCGGGCCAGGATCATCCCGGGCAAGATCAAAAACGCGGCCAATAACAATGGAAGATATTTTATTTTCATATAACCCTGCGGCATGGCGCGTTATTTTTCAATTCATTATCGCGACCCGCGAAACTCAAGCCGCGTTTACAACCGGATTTTTAACTGGCGGTTGCCTGGACGACCACGTCAACGCTCTGCGAAGAATAGTCCGTCGTCGAAGACGGCATAATGATCTTCAAATCGAATTCCTTATTGCTGCCCGCCGCGATTCCCGTACCCAAAGTGCCGTAACTTCCCGATTCCAAATGGCTCCAAACCGCCTCGGCATCGCACAAATCGTCCGACCCGGTCCCGGCAACGCAATAGTCATGGACATAAACATTCTCGGCCGCGGCGGCTCCCAACGACCACGATGACGAATTCTGGCCTCTGATATTAAGGTCTTCGGAAACATTGCCGGCATTAACGGCCACCTGGGTATCGTTCACACCGGTATTAGTGGTATCCTTACTTGTTCCCAACGGCACCGTGCCATAATTAACGGAACCGTCGGAAACCGTTATCGAAACTTTCTGGGCGGTAACCGTTGCCGCCACCGTTGCCGTATCCGCCGCGATCGCCGCGGCCCCGACAACAATCGAATTGACCAAAAAGACAGCCAGCGCTTCTTTCATGGAAACAGATATTTTTTTTGCCATTTT
>Ga0247841_10007320_pt1 | contig 16469 bp, 15 predicted proteins | sample LaCruzMarch2015__2_FD_192410 | JGI IMG/M metagenome (GOLD analysis project Ga0247841, IMG submission 192410) | Freshwater microbial communities from meromictic Lake La Cruz, Castile-La Mancha, Spain - LaCruzMarch2015_18m | ecosystem: Environmental > Aquatic > Freshwater > Lake | place: Spain... | reverse complement strand
CCTTTAGAGCACGCGACTTTAAATAAAATCTTAGGCAGCTCAATGCCGGTGATCTCTAGCTTCTTTATAAATATCTTACGGGGTTCTTTTTTTATGAATATACCCTTGCGGGCCAGCTCGTATAATTTCTTTCCGTTATGCCTGACGGCCGAATACGCGGGCGGGACCTGCTCTATGGCTCCGGTAAAAGCGCGAAACGCCTTTTCGATGGCATCCTCTTTAATATCGCATGAGACTCCGGAACAGATGATATCACCTTCCGCGTCGCCGGTATCGGACCTTGCGCCGAGAGTTAGTTCGCATTCGTATTCCTTATCGCCGTTTAAGAATTCGTCGGAACGTTTTGTGCAATTTCCGGTCAATACCACCAATACGCCCGTAGCCATAGGGTCAAGCGTTCCGGCATGGCCCACCTTCCTCATCTTAAGACGTCTGCGGACGAAGTCGACGACATCATGGCTCGTTATGCCCTTCGGCTTATCTATTATTATTATTTTGTCCACGGCCCAATACTTCTTCTATCTTTGACATCACTTTCCTCTTAACCCCGGGCAGGGTGCCGGCGATCACGCATCCCGACGCCTTCATGTGCCCGCCTCCGCCAAATGCCGACGCTATCTTGTTGACATCCACATCGCCCTTAGACCGAAAGCTTATATTTATTATCCCCGGCTTCTTTAGGTCTTCCTTGAATATCACGGCTACCTTCACGCCATTTATGGATCTGGCGTAATTAACGAAACCTTCGGATTTAGCCGCGTCGGCGTGGGTGGCCTTAAGCATTCTTTTCGCTATCTCCAGAAACGCCACCTCGCCCGTCTTGTTTAATTTTACGGTAGCAAGCACCATACCGAGGAACTTTATATCTATTATCTCTTTTCTTTCGTAGATATCTTCCGAGACTGTGGCCGGATCTATTCCGTAATCCATGAGCTCGCCGGCTATCTGATGCGTGCGGCTAGTCGTATTGTCGTAATTGAACGATCCGGTATCTGTCAATATGGCTATGTACATCGCAAGCGCCGCGTCTTTGGACGGCTTCACGCCGAGGCGCTTAAAAAGCATATAAACCATTTCTCCTGCGGAACTGGCGTTCGGGTCGACCCATCTGGCGTCGCCGAACTTTTCGTTCGAGATATGATGATCTATATTGATCACGAATTTATCTTCAGTCAAAAGGTCATTGACCCTGCCTATCCTTTTTAGCGTTGGGCAATCGAGGACTACGGCGGCGTCAAAATCCAGATTCTTTCCGGGAGAGTTCAATATAAATCGGGCGGAGGATAAAAATTTATAGTGTTCGGGAACCGGGTCGTTGTCGACTATGACGACCTTCTTACCTATCTTTTCCAGGAGCTCCTTCATCGCCAGCTGGCTGCCTATCGCGTCGCCTTCTGGGTTTATATGAGCCGTTATGAGAAATTTTTTATGCTTCTTTATCTGGCTTAGTATCTTTTCCATCTATCCTATTCCTTTCTATGCTGTTTAGTAGCGCCATTATCTGGCTTGAATATTCACCGGAGTCGTCTATCTTAAACGATATCTCCGGCATATATCTCAACTTTATCCGATCCGATATGAGACCTTTTATGTAACCCTTGGCGCTGTTCAAAGCCCTTAGTGTAAGATTTTTATCGGAATCTTTCCCTAAAACGCTGAAAAATACTCTCGCGTATCTGAGATCCCTGGTCAGGTCCACCTTTGTTATCGTTATGAACCCCATCCTCGGGTCCTTAACCTCTTCCTGAACGATCCTCGATATCTCCTGCCTCAGTGCTTCCTGCACCCTTTCCGGGCGTTGTCTGCTCATTTGGTCTCCTTATTTCCTCTCTCTTTTTCGCATAATCAATATCTCTTTCTCTATTCTGCCGGATGAAACGGTTTCCAGCGCCTTAGTTTCCAGCGCGCTCTTCATCAACCTTTTTGTGCCGGGCTCTATCCGGAAAGCGAACCTCAATGCGAACCTTAAGGCTCTCAATATTCTCGTCGGGTCATCTATGAATGAGGCGTCGTGCATCACCTTTATAACCCCGTTTTTCAAATCTCTCATTCCACTAAACGGGTCGAAGAGTCTTCCAAAATCCTTATCGCTTATGGAGACGGCCATCGCGTTTATTGTGAAGTCGCGGCGCTTAAGATCGTCCTCAAGCGAACCCGGCTTTACCGTGGGCATCGCGCCGGGACGCTTATATATTTCCTTCCGAGCCATAGCCAGATCCAGCTTCAATCCTTTTTTGACATTTATCGAACATGTTCCGAAACTTTTGTAAGAGACGAAACCGGCTCCCGGCAATAGACGTCCGACTATGACCCTGCCTAGTCTTATAGCGTCGCCTTCAACGACTATGTCGATATCTCCTGAATTCCGACCGAGGATAATATCGCGCACCGTGCCGCCTACAATATAAGCGCGCCATCCGAAAGAGGCGGATTCTCCGCCGATCTTCTTAAGAAACCGCGCCATCCCTGTTCCGAAAGTTTTATCTATATTTTTCGCCAGATTCATAATTCGCAACTTTCCACAAAAGGGGTCTGACCCCTCTTTCTTTACAAATTTTTTTAGTAAGAAGTGCCTGACCCCTTTACCTTTACGGCCGCGGATGAAATTGCTTGTGTATGGACTTCAGCCGCTCCCTGTTAATATGAGTATACAACTGCGTCGTCGATATATCCGAATGTCCCAGCATCTCCTGTACGACGCGCAGGTCGGCGCCCCTCTCCAGAAGATGCGTAGCGAAACTATGCCTTAATGTATGGGGCGTGATATCTTTCTTAATACGGGCGAGCTTCGCGTATTTTTTTATCATCTTCCAGAAGGTCTGCCTCGATATCTTTCTGCCGAGCCTGGAAAGGAACAGGTGATTATCCTGCTTCTTCACGGATAGTTTAGGCCTCACTTTTTCCTTATATCTGGCGATAGCCTCTTTGGCTTTGCCGCCCACCGGGACTATCCTCTCCTTGTCGCCCTTGCCCCTGCACCTGACGAACCCGACATCCATATTCATCCCTTCCACCGAAAGCTCTACCATCTCCGAGACTCGCATACCGGTGGCGTACATAAGTTCTATCGCCGCCTTATCTCTGATACCGACCGGATCCCTTAAATCCGGCCCCGACAGTATCTTCTCCACCTCCGCGAAATTAAGCACCGAAGGAAGCGTCCTTATGAGCTTTGGCGACTCGAGGATCCCCGCGACATCTTCTTTAACAAGCCTCTCCTGAACCAAAAATCTGTAGAACATCTTTACGGCCACAAGGGCCCTGGAGATTGAATTACCTCCGATACCGCCATCCTTAAGGGATAAAAGATAGGTCGTTATGTGCTGTCTGTTTATCTTATCAATATCCTTAATCCCGCGCGAATCCATGTAAGAAGCGAAATGCTTAAGATCCGTCCCGTAAGCCAGTATTGTATTTTTGCTTAAACCCTTCTCGACCGCTATGTAGTTCAAAAATTCCGCTATCAGATTGTCCATTATCGACTTTCAGTTTATTGCAAAAACGGGTTTGATCTCTTCTCTTCGCCTATCGTAGATCTATCGCCATGGCCAGGATAGACCGTCACGTTATCATCCAGCGTAAGAAGTTTTGAGCGTATGGACTCATACAGTTTTTTTTCATCGCCATAATCGAAATCGGTCCTGCCCACGCTCGATCGGAACAATGTATCTCCGGTAAATACGGAATTTTCAACTTTTATTGATATAGAGCCCGGCGTATGACCCGGCGTATGCAATATCTCAAGCTTTAATCCGCCGAGACTCAGGCTCTGACCATCTTTCAATAGCCCGGAGGCCTCTGGTGACTTCAATTTGAAAAAAAACATACTGGAAAGGTTCTTATCCGGATCCGTCAGGAAATCCTTGTCGAGCGAATGTATATATATCGGAACACGGAAGGAGGCGTTAGCGGCTATGTGATCTCCGTGGCCGTGTGTATTAATAATGTACTTAAGCTCCAGCCCTTCCTTTTTTAAAAAATCCTTTATAACATCGGGATCTGCGCCCGGATCTATAAGACACGCCTCTTTTGTCCCGGGGTCGGAGAGCACATAACAATTGGCGGCGATAGGCCCGACTACAAAACGCTTCACCAGCATATTATTCACCTGACCCAGACGTTTCAACCTTAGGAGCCTCGACCTTAGGAGCCTCGACATCAGGCATTTCGTCAAAACTCTGTTTTAAATACCCTTTCACCTTATCATAACGAAATTCCCGCTTTATGTAGCGGCTCTCTCTGTCGAGAGTCGAAAACGCCCAACCCTTGTCGGCATGAGACCCGCTCTCCCTATAAATGATATCTTTGACCTGCTTGAGTCTTTCGATATGCTTTGTGAGCTCATCGCCTTTTTCCGGGACGAGAATATTCTGCATATCTTCTAAGTTCGAGATTATCTGCTCTATGCACAACGTATCCTTCTTGTGGTTCTGCCCTAGAACTTTTATAAGTTCGGATTGCCATGACTCCCAATATGAAAAATGCTTTTTGTAAAGCTCAGGCGTGGGCTTCTTCTCGTATTTTCGCAGCTGATAGCCGCGGGGCATCTTCACCGTCTCTTTTTTCTTCCTCGTAAACTTCTTCTGGACGTTCGCGCATCCGGAAACAGTTGTTATCAGAAAAATCGCCAATACAAAATATGTCAACCTTTTCATCGTTCACTCCGTGATCTTTTTAAATTCCTCTTCAGTAACGACCCTGACCCCCAGAGCTCTGGCCTTCTCGAGTTTCGATCCCGGCTCCGCGCCGGCTACGAGCATGTCGGTCTTTTTGCTTACGCTGGAAGACGCGGTGCCGCCGTGTCTCCTTACCAACTCTTCGGCCTCCTGCCTCGACAATGAAACGAGCGTCCCGGTTATGACCACCGTCTTTCCGGCGAATCTGGCGGAAGAGTCCTTTTCGGGCGGCGCCATCTTAAGCCCGGCGGCTTCAAGCTTCGCCACCACAGAGATATTCTCTCTGCTGGCAAAAAAATCGAGGATCGATCCGGCCGCGGCCGGGCCTATATCCCGGATCTTCATAAGTTCTTCGCCGGTAGCCCTCTTAAGCTTTTCTATCGAACCGAATGCTTTTGCGAGCACCCACGCCGCTCTTTCGCCTACATGGCGTATTCCCAAGCCGTATATCAGGCGATTCAGTTCGTTAGACCTCGATTTTTCTATGGCCTTAATGAGATTCGACGCGCTCTTTTCGGCCATACGATCGAGCTTTATGAGGTCTTCATTTTTAAGCGCATATATGTCGCCGTAATCTTTTATCAAGCCTTTGCCGACAAGGCCTTCGACCACGACATCCCCCATCCCTTCGATGTCCATGGCGTTCCTCGAAGCGAAGTGCAGCACCGCCTCTTTTATCTGGGCCGGGCACGTAACATTGGCGCAGCGAAGCGCCACTTCTTCCGGATCCCTTACGAGCTTAGATCCGCAAGCGGGACACTTACCGGGGGTCTTTATCTCTTTTTCCCTGCCGGTCCTATTCTCCTTAGCCACTGAAAGCACCTTAGGTATTATCTCGCCTGACTTCTCAACATATACCTTATCGCCTATCATCACCCCAAGTCTCTGGATCTCGTCGAAATTGTGCAGCGTCGCTCTTGAAACCGTGGTGCCGGAAAGATGTACGGGCTTCAATATGGCCACTGGGGTCACGGTCCCGGTGCGCCCAACGCCGAAGATCACATCCAGAACTTCGGTAAGCGCCTTCTCGGCCGGGAACTTATAAGCTATGGCCCATCTCGGACTCTTCGATGTCACGCCAAGCGAATCCCTGTCGGAAAGATCGTTTACTTTCAGCACCATACCGTCGATATCGAAATCGAGTTTATCCTTCCTGGGCTCCCAAGAATCGCAAAAAGCTATCACATCTTCTATATCGGAACAAAGTTTATAATGCGGGTTTACTTTAAACCCCGCCTCTTTTAGATACTCAAGGACTTCGGTATGTTTTTTAAAACGCATTCCTTCGCAATGTCCTATGCCCCAGACGAACATATCGAGCCCCCTCTTCGCGGCCTCTTTAGGGTCGAGAAGCTTGAGGGATCCCGCGGCCGCGTTCCTGGGGTTGGCAAAAAGTTCTTCGCCACGGCCTTCCTTGCCGCGGTTTATACGCTCAAAAGCCTTTTTAGTCATATAAACTTCTCCGCGGACTTCTACCGTATCCGGGACGTCTTTTGCCGGGCCGGTGAAGTCAAGCGGTATAGACCTTATCGTCCTCAAATTTCCGGAAACATCTTCCCCATTCTCCCCGTCTCCTCTGGTAGCCCCCCTGACTAGAAAGCCGGACTTATACAATAGCGATATACTCACGCCGTCGAATTTAAGTTCGACGACATACTCGACTTTCTTCCCCGCCAGATTCTTTCTCACCCTCCTGTCAAAATCCCGTATCTCTTCGGGTGAATATGTATTGTCCATGCTGAGCATCGGGACTATATGCTTAACGGTAGAAAAACCCTTAGATGGTTCGCCCCCTACACGCTGCGTCGGAGAATCGGGCGTTACTAGCGAAGGGTGTTCCGTTTCCAGATCTTTCAATTTACGGTAGATGCGGTCATATTCGCCGTCGGACACCTCCGGAGCGTTATCGACATAGTAAAGACGATCGTGTTTTCGTATTACGCTCTTCAACGTCTCGATCTCCTTCTTCGCGTCTCTGACATTCATATTAATTTATTCCCGTTTAAGATCTTACTTCGAAATCTTCGAACTCTCCGCCTGGGTCCGAACGCTCAACCGACGCTTCGCGTATATAACCGGCGAACACCTCCGAGATCTTCGCCAGAAGCGCGTCAACAGCGGACTCTTCTCCTTCGCATACAAGCTCGACCCTGCCATCTTCTATATTTCTCACCCAGCCTTTAAGCCCGAGTTTAGAAGCGACCCGCTCGGTAGTGAAGCGGAACCCTACACCCTGAACCGAACCGGAATAATAAACGTGGACGCGCTTATTCAATATCGCTACCTGTTAAATTTAAACGTATCGGAGATTATAAGCAGTATTACGGTCTTCATAAGGATGGGTCTGCTTCGCCTTCACATCTTAAATTGACTGTGGCTTCGCAGGACCTGTAAATCTTAGTAATCTCTGCGAAGCTCGAGAACGAAAGTTCTCGAGCGAAGCAGGATGGGTCTGCTTCGCCTTCACATCTTAAATTGACTGTGGCTTCGCAGGACCTGTAAATCTTAGTAAGGATGGTCGGGGCGGACGGATTTGAACCGTCGACCTCTTGGTCCCGAACCAAGCGCGCTAGCCAGCTGCGCTACGCCCCGTCTAATTGTCAAAACTATATACCGACAAGTCCCGAAACATAACTTATAAAATGTACATCTAAGATAATAGCCATGTTTCGGGGCTGCGCTACGCCCCGCCTTTTACAATAGAACATTTTAGAAGGTAAATTGCGAAATGCTATATACAATATCAGGGTGTTATCTTACCACACCATAATAGCATCGGCAATAAAAAGAGTAGCGCGCCTGTAATGGCGCGCTACTCTTGTGGATAACCCCTTATTGCTTACCAGTTCGTGCCTTCAAAGAAAAACTCAGGATCGGTCAGTATAGGCTTGTATTCCTTAGGCAGCGGGACTGGGAATGTGGCCGTTTCATATACTCCTACCGCAGCCCGCACTACGGTCATTCCCACCCCTTTAAGCACACCGTAAGTGAACGCCGCCATCGGGCCGTCCGAATTATTGACCCTCTTAACCTGCTCCAATATCTCTATCGGGCATGTTAAGCAGTTAGCTAGTCCGCGGCCTAATTTCTTCAGCGCGTCATCGCAGTAAGCGTCCTTCGTCACCGCCAATATCGATAATATCACAAGCGACACTACAATGAATCTCTTCATATTCCATCCCCTCCCTCTGGTTATGTAAAATATATCACACCTTCCGGGCTTTTTCAAACGAATCCTTTTTCCGCGAGGAACTTTTCATTTAATTTCGAATTTTTAATTTTGAATTTTGCATTTCCTAATAAATACTTGCCTATAATGTCGAACTCGATATTTACCCGTCCGCCTTGCTTCAGCCTTCCTATGGTGGTATCTTTCATGGTGTGGGGTATTATGTAAACTTTGAACGAATCATTGCCTGGATCGCCTACAGTGAGGCTGACTCCATCGACGGCGACCGAGCCTTTATCCACCACAAGGCCGGAGAATTTTTGTGGTATCTTTATCTCTATAGCGAGGCTTGCGGCGCTATTCTTTACCGAGCCGATCGTTCCAACGCAGTCAATATGCCCGAGAACGAAATGGCCTCCGAATGTGCCGTCCGCGCGCATCGATCCTTCAAGATTCACGATGTCATCGTCTTTGAGGAGCCGAAGATTTGAATTTGAGAGCGTCTCGGCCATAACATCGAATCCGACTACGCCGGAAACCTTCGATACGACGGTAAGACATACGCCGTTCACGGAGATGCTATCCCCTATACCACATGGCGAGGCCACCGTTTTCGAACGTATCTCAAGCCTCAAGCCGTCGTCTTGTTTCCTAACGCTCTTCACAGAGCCCGATTCCGTCACTATTCCTGTAAACATTATGTCGCGTATGCCTCTATTAATAAATCTTCGCCGATCTTATTGACACTCATATTTTTCAATCTTACCGCATCCCTTAAATATTTTATGCCGTCGCCTTCTACCGATGCAATGGCGTCTCTACCACCTATTATCTTCGGCGCTACGAAAAAAAGATACTGGTCGACAAGGCGCTCTTTTATGAAACTGGCTGCCAGTTCCCCTCCGCCTTCAACGAGAATATGCGCCACCCCGGAATCCCCAAGTTTTTTCAATAATTTTTGAAGATCGACCCTTCCGCCGGAGCCCCTAACTATTAAAACTTCGGATGACCCATTATCGGATAATATCTTAGCCGAGCGAGGTATCCCGGACTTTCCGCCGGCAACTATCCTTAAAGGCTGTTTCGCCCCCGGGATCTTACAGGTCAGAGACGGGTCGTCTTTTAATATAGTATTCGAACCCACCATCACCGCGTCGACACGGCCGCGCAAGGCGTCGACATAGCGTCTCGACGCTTCCGAAGTTATCCATTTTGACTCCCCGGTGCGCGTCGCTATCTTGCCGTCCAGCGACTGGGCCATCTTGAGCGTTACATAAGGGATCTTATTTTTTATAAATTTAATATAAGGCCTGTTGAGCGCCTCCGCCTCTTCGGCCAAAACGCCCGTGATGAGCTTTATGCCGGCGCTGCGAAGTTTCGCGGATCCTTTGCCGTTATTTATAGGATTTGGGTCCTTCATAGCTATTACGATGCGCTTTATTCCGGCGCGTATTATAGCGTCGGTGCACGGAGGGGTCCTTCCAAAATGGCAACACGGCTCGAGCGTCACATAAAGATCGGCGCCCTTCGCCTTATCGCCGGCGGAGACAAGAGCGTTGACTTCCGCGTGCGGAAGGCCGCATTTTTTATGACAGCCGCTGCCGACTATCTTGCCGCGCTTTACCACGACTGCTCCGACGGTCGGATTCGGGTTCGTCAGGCCCCGTCTTGCCCCCGCGAGCTTAAGCGCCCGGCGCATATATACTTCATCTTTTTCCATTACGGATCTCTTCGGATTTGTCTTTTAATTTTTCCACGAGTTCGTATGGTATCCTTACGGTGCCGATCAAAGCCCTGCCCTTACCCATGCCGTGGCAGTCCGAACCCCCGGTCATGAGAAGGCCGAGGCTTGCGGCAACCTCTTCGTAGTGCTTACGCTTAACGCTGCCGTGATCCGTATGATAGACCTCTATCCCCTTAAGCCCGTAACTTACAAGCTCGGGAATATAATCATCCCTGTTCATGATTCCCGGATGGGCCAGGACCGGAACGCCTCCGGCGTCGAGCACCATGCTTATCGCGTCCTGCGGAGTAAAACGTATATTTGGAACATAGCTCGGTTTTCCGAAGCCTATATATTTATCGAACGCATCCCAGAATGTCTTCACGCCTCCGGAATTTATCATCGCCCGGGCCAGATGGAGCCTGCCGACGGAGCCTTTTCCCGCGACCTTAAAAACATCTTCGGCGGTTATAAATACGTTCTGAGCGGATAACTTCTCGATCATCTTATGAATTCGCTTTATCCTGTATTCCTGGATCTCTTTTAATCTCTTCCTGAGCCAGTCGAACTTACCGTCTATGAGATAGCCCAATATATGTATCTCCACATCCGGCTTCTCTATGGTCAGCTCTATACCGGACAGCACCTCGATCCCGCAAGCTTTACCCAGCGTTACGCATGGCTCAACGCCGTCGATAGAATCGTGATCGCATATCGCTATAGCCGAAAGGTCTTTGGCCCTGGCGTGGTCTATGACCTCTTCCGGGGAGAATGTGGAATCGGAATAATATGTATGTATGTGCAAGTCCGCGAACTTTGTCAATTTTTCTTTACCCGTTCCGCTTTATTTATCTTATCCAGAACGCCATTCGCGAAACTGCCGGAATCCTTATCCCCGTACTTCTTGGCCATATCTATAGCTTCGTTTATCGATACCTTCGGAGGGATGTCCTCGCGGAACAGGAGCTCGTAAGTGGCGCATCTGATAACATTCCTGTCGATTACGGCCATGCGCTTCAACTGCCAGTTCGTCGTATATTTCGTGATCGTGGAATCTATCAGCTCCAAATTCTTGCATACCCCGCGCACAACGCTATTAGCGAATTCTTTAGTTTGATTATCGGAATCCTCGCTATTGAGCCAGAAAACATCTATCGATTCGTCCGGCCCCTGCCCGGTTATATCGATGGCATACAGGATCTTAAGCGCGCACTCTCTCGCCTTCGTTCGTTTTCGCATGTCTACCCCTTTTCTATTCTCACTGCACCCTGAACCCTGTACCCTGAAAACCGGCTATAGCTTGCCGTATAAATTAGCCATCTCTATCGCAGATAACGCCGCGTCGCGGCCCTTATTACCATCCTTAGTCCCGGCGCGTTCAATGGCCTGTTCCAGATTATCAACCGTTATGACGCCGAATATACAAGGCACTCCGGTGTCGAGCGATACTTTCGCCACGCCCTTCGAGACTTCGCTTGCGACAAATTCAAAATGCGGAGTCGCGCCTCTTATCACCGTGCCGAGGCATATTATCGCGTCATATTTTTTGCCCTTGGCCATCTTAAGAGCTATCATAGGGATCTCGAAAGCTCCCGGCACCCATACGACATCCTGCGCCTTTTCATCGGCTCCGTGTCTGACCAGCGTATCGACGCAGCCTTCCAAAAGCTTCGATGAGATGAACTCATTGAACCGAGATATCACTATGCCGAACTTTTTCCCTTTTGCCAATACATCCGCTTTTATCACATTTACCATTTTCTTCCTCCTTGTTTTATCCGTTATCTACAGAACATGCCCCATCTTCTCCATCTTCGTCCTCAAATACCGCCTGTTCGTCTTAACCGGCTTTATCCGTAAAGGCACCCGCTCGACGACCTTCAAGCCATATCCTTCCAGCCCCACTATCTTTTTGGGATTGTTCGTCAAGAGCCTGATATTGTGCAGACCGAGGTCCGCCAATATCTGCGCTCCTATGCCGTAGTCTCTGAGATCGGCCTTAAAGCCAAGCGCGTTATTAGCTTCGACGGTATCCATACCTTTATCCTGGAGTTCATAGGCCTTAAGTTTATTCGCCAGGCCTATCCCCCGACCCTCCTGACGCATGTATAGTATGACGCCGCTTCCGTTTTTATCTATCACCCTCATGGCGGCTTTTAATTGTTCCCCGCAATCGCATCTCTTCGATCCGAAAACATCCCCCGTCAGACACTCCGAATGGACTCTTACGAGAGCCTTATTCGGACTGGGCCTACCTCTTACGAGAGCCAGATGATGATATTTATCGGTAACGGATTCGTAAACATATACTTTGAAATCGCCGAAATCGGTCGGCATCTTCGTCTCGGCTATTCTGGTGATAAGTTTTTCGGATTTTCTCCTGTATTCTATAAGTCCGGCTATAGTGCATATCTTAAACCCATGCTCTTTGGCAAATTTAATAAGATCGGCGCCCCGCGCCATTGTGCCGTCGTCTTTCATGATCTCGCATATGACTCCGACAGGGAATAACTTCGCGAGGCTCAGCAGGTCAACACACGCCTCGGTGTGGCCGGCCCTCACGAGAACTCCTCCCTGATGCGGCCTCAAAGGGAATATGTGGCCGGGTCTGATAATGTCCGATGATTTTGCCTTCGGGTCGGACAGGATATTTATAGTTCTGGCTCTATCCTGAGCCGATATTCCGGTAGTAACGCCGCGAGCGGCGTCGCAGGATATAGCCCAACCTGTCTTGTAGGGATCGGGCGCCTTCGTAGACATCGGATGCAGATCGAGATCGTCGAGGCGTTTCGCGTCCATCGGCACGCAGACAAGGCCGCGCCCGTATCTGGCCATGAAATTAATATCGGACGGCTTGGTAAACTCGCCCGCCATCACGAGATCTCCCTCGTTCTCCCGGTCCTCGTCATCCATGACGATTACCATCCTGCCGAGTTTCAGATCGTGAAGTATTTCCGGAATTGGATTAAGGTTCATAAATGACGAAACCCCGTTTTCTTTCTTCGGGGTTTGTGTATTTTGGATAGCCGCCGGTCGATGACCGGCAAAAAGTCTTCTCCCATCCCGACTATACGGTCGGCGCCTGAATTTCACAGGCTCGTATCCCGTCTATGGACGGGACTTGCGGGCTTTAACCGCCGGTTGAGGAAACTCACCTCACCCCGAAGACAAATGTATTATACCACGTCTATTATAGCTGTCAAGCCAAAAAATAACTGCGGCAAAATTTTTCTCTTTAGCGGGAATTAAAAGGCTACCCGGACATGTGGGTTTCGCCTGATATTTTCAATGTGCTCGCTATAACTCCTGTCTTGGGGTTTTAACAGAAAAGCGTAGCTGTAATTTCTTATGCTGAAGACGGTAGGCAATAGCCACCCGGACATGTGGGCTGAACCGTATAAATTTTGCGCAGTACTTAACTATTACGCGGTCTTCCCTTGAAAATACGGATATAGCTACGAATACTATGCTAATCCTTGACAAGCAAAATTAGGTGAAGCCCACTGTCCGGGTGGCAAAGATTGCTGTTGAAGTGCTGGAAGAAAATTATATGCGGAGCGACAGTCGTTATGCCGCCTCGGCGAATCTTCTGGCTGCTTCGTGCATCTGCTCGATAAGCGCGGAGTTGGTTATATTCACGATCTTGCCTATGGCGTTGATTATCTTCTTTACTATGATCTCTATAGAAGGAATGCCGTCGGCGTCTTTTTCGCCGGACGCCCTGAAGTAACAGAACCTCGCCGAATTTCTCAAGCCCAATCTGGCTTCGTCGACGGTGGCGCCGCATACGATCTTTTGTTCCGGACTTAGGATCTGAGCGTTTATCTCTTCTATAAGCGCTCTCTGCCTGTCGGTCGTAGCGACTACAGCTATCCTTACGTCGGATTTGATTATATTCGGGAGCAATATGCCGAGACCCTCGTCATAGCTTCCGTCGCTTAACAGCTCTCCGAACGTTACCCTCTCCGAGAATATAAGCCCCAGTTTACCGTCCCATAGATCGTCGGCAACAGATAAAGTATTAGAGGAAATGGCCTCTTTCAGAGCATCCCGCATCGTACCTACATCGAGCGTCCCGTCAATCCAGTCGACCGGCACTAACCCGAGGATGTCATCTAAGCCAGTCTCGCCCTGCGGAACAATTGATGGAAGAGCCATATCTTTAGCTGGCTTAACTCCCGTATATTCTTCGGCGGGCGTAGCTTCCACAACTTCTTCAGCCACCATTTCCTGCGAAACAGATCCCGGTTCGGTGAAGTTTGCCGCAAATACCTGCATGTTTCTCGCAATTATGCCGGCAACCTCTCCATTAGCATTCATCTCTCCGTAAAGTTCATAAAGTCTTTGATAAACCGTCTCGGGATTATATCCTTCCCTCATGCTGGTGATCAATCCGTCCCTTACGGCCAATAAGGCGACAGTGGCATCCTGATTTTCCTGGTTTCTATCGATAAATTCATAAAGATTTGCTTGTAGCGTTCTAATAATCTCTTTGCCTCGCTCAAGATCGCCGGTCAACACCGCTGCCGCCGCAACCTCCGGGCCAGCGAATCCCGTATGAGGCCCGATCGCATCCGGCGTGGGCAGAACGGGACCGGTATTCAGCTGATCGCCCATAATTATCCCTCTGGAAACGTTCATCTTGCCATCTTTAATATTTATCGTAAGTCCGGTAGATGGAATATTTATTGCGGTTGTTTTCCTCATAGCGAGAACGGATATCGTGCCATCGCCCGCGTTTTCTCTGATGAATCTTATGATCTCAGCGCAAGGAGCCGGCACATCGATCTTCCTAAGAGAGCCGTTCCTTTCAGCAAATGCCGCGATCTCCGTCACTTCCCCGAAATTGAATGTTCCGAGCCGGCCGGGAGCCATTACTCGTATTAAAATTACGGGCTTGCCGGCAGATTCCTGGTATCTGAACAAAGTGAGGCCCGGCATAAGGGCCAACTCGGCATACCTTTCCCCGAAAACTTCGCTCTTGCCCGCGCTGCCTGCCGCCGGCGCGGGTGAATCCATCATCGCCATGGCCCGCATGCCGACAAGCTGATTGTAAAGTGTGTCCGCCATTCCGATTTTAATCGAAGGAAGTATCTCTTCCAGTCTCGGTAAAGCCTCGCCGCGAGTAGAGATAAATCCGGTTCGGACCGCTTCAAGCAACTGAAAATTATATTCTTTCAGATCTACTCCATATTGGCCTATTATATTTCCGATCATAAATCTGATATTCGGCGCCATCTCGATATCGGTAATATCATTAGGACCCTGTGCAGAAGATACTCGCGCCGCAGATGCTTGCCTGCGGTTAAAGCCCGCGGTCTCGCGCGCCTCCTGATCTATCGGTGAACGAAGGAGCGGGACGGACGTATTTACGTCGAACCTCTCAAGCCCAGCATCCGCCGCCGATATTTTTTTCAAATATCTCCATATAGAATCGAAACTACCCGCTACATAAGATTTTAGCTCGTGTAATGAAACTCCGTAACTGCTATTCCAGTTTCCGTCACCGGTAAAAATCTTAAGGTCATACGCGTTAGGGCTCGACGGGAGGCGATGAAAGCATTTTATATCATAGATAATTTTGGCAAGTTCTACTTTGGTGTCGGGATCCTTTCTCGTAAATGTGACCATTATCCTATCGATAGGCACAAGAGTCAACTCGTCATGATCTTCAAAAAACTCAACTTCTTGAGAAAGCCCTGATAGTACCGGATTCGCAAGGATAGTTGTTATTACCGGTATGATTTCCGGAAACGACGTGCGAACTTTTGTAAGTTTAGGATACAGTTTTTCAATTTCACTCCAGTCCGTTATTGCAGCCGTCGCCGGCGCGGAAGGCTTTATCATCGCGGTCGGATTTCCCGTTATCCTGTTATAATCGACAATCGCCTGTGATGCCATGGCTTTGCATGCGGGATTTTTAGAGCCAACCTTTACCCTGTTAAGAAGACCGATAACCCTTTCCAGCCTGTTGTGTAAAAGACCTGCCTTAAGATCGCGCGCCACCCCTTCCAGATATTGCAGAGATATCACGCTTATTCCGCTACGCTGTTCACTGGTATGCAGGACATCGAAGGACCTTTCAGCCAAAGCTATGGCGCTTTGGGATGGTCCCGACGCGGCAGGCATTGCGGTCGCAGTTACGGTTGTAGCCGGGGCGTGTATCTTTGGTGTTATTACAACAGACGCGGCTGGCGTCTCTTCCAACACTTTCGGGAACTCTTCAGCTAGCTTGCCGGCGGCCTCACTTATGATATCGGATACCGCCTGAGCCTCTTTCTTCCTTAGCTGGCTTGCGTCAGCGCCCGGCATATTCGATATTTTGGACGCAAGCTCGAGTAACCCTTTATGGACATCCCGAAGATCTGTAAATTTAAGCGCTTTTGCGATCTCGCCTACAACCTTGCGGGCCGTATCGGTATATACGCGATACCCATCGATAGTCAGTTCTACGTTATGATCGAATAATTCTTGGCTCAAGGCCGTTATCACACCGAGGCCTTCGAAAACGGTCGAGTCGGCTTTAGCCTGAACGGCCGCGGCGGCCTGGCCGGAAACGCTGACCGTGCCCTTTATGAGATCATCCGGCAATCCTTTGGCTTTTACGCACAGCTCGATCTTTGCTCCGATCTTATTCAATACGACAACATACCCGGTGACGGATCCTTCGCCGGAGGTTGAAAACTGTATACTCTGGATCGAACCCCGGCTCATTATATCGTTCAGATTACCGTCTGATGATTCCACCAACTGCCTCAGCGCGGCTATTATCTGGTTATTATTAAAAGGAAACCTCTTCCTGTCGGCAACGATATCGAAGGCCGCCATGAGGCCGTTACATTCAAACGAGACGTTATTATCCTCAGCGACATCTTTAGCCGATACGACCGCGCCGCCACCA
>Ga0247841_10007319_pt1 | contig 16470 bp, 14 predicted proteins | sample LaCruzMarch2015__2_FD_192410 | JGI IMG/M metagenome (GOLD analysis project Ga0247841, IMG submission 192410) | Freshwater microbial communities from meromictic Lake La Cruz, Castile-La Mancha, Spain - LaCruzMarch2015_18m | ecosystem: Environmental > Aquatic > Freshwater > Lake | place: Spain... | reverse complement strand
TGCTGGGATATTTTGCGTTGTCCCATGTTATTTTCAGCAGGCATTCGCGGTAATGCGCCCCCTGGGTCATCCAGATATGGGTAATGATTCCCGGCCCGCGGATATCCGCCAATACTTTTGATTGGCCGGCGGGAATTGTCCAGGCATCGGCATTACGGCCGGTCCGGTCCCATGAAGAAAAACGTCCGGTCTTGCGGTTACGGATTTTACAAAGGTCTTGCAACATGGCGGCTTCCTCCTGTTTTGGTTAATATTTCGTAACAGTTTCAGTGTCATTCCGACCCGCCACAGGCGGAGAGGAATCTCGTCCGGGATTGTCAATATGGCAGAGATCCATCGCTTCCCTGGCCGACACGAGGCGTGTCGTCTCGGGCAGGCGCTCTGGATGACAGCATTTATTTTCCACTTTCGGTCTACAGCTTATCTGTCTTAATAACGCCCATAGATTATTGCTTGCGGGCGTTTTGAGGAATGAGTATTGTTATGAAAAACTTGTACAATATTATGGCGTCCCAAAGTTTCAAACACTGGTTCGTACCTCCCCTGGATATCGCCCCTGATTTACGAATTCGCGGGATCGGGGTCCGGGAATTGATGTCGCCCTGCATTGTCAACCGCCCCGCCGGCACTGAGGACTATATGTTCATGTTTTTTTATGATTCGGTTCAGATTGATGACCATGGACATAAAGAGTTTCGCGTGCCGGAGAGCATGAAAATATGGGAGCCCGGGCAAAAGCAGTGGTATGGGCATCCCGAACAGTCCTGGAATCATTCCTGGATACACTGTGAAGGCGCCTTTGTCCGCCGGCTCCTGAAAACGGAGCGGCTTCCGCTGAACAGAACTTTGAGCCTGCCTGACCCGGCCTTGACTGAAAAAGCCCTGCTTGAAATTCATGGGGAGCTGACCGGTTTTTCTCCGCCTCATCCGGTCATTGTCAAACATCTTTTTGAAAACTGGATTTGCCGCATAGCCCGGATGCTTTCCGGCCGGGACCGGATAAATAGTGTTCCCAAAAAACTGCTGGAGGCAAAACAATTTATTGAAATGCATTTTACGGAGAAATTGCGCCTTGGCGACTTGGCCTTCCGGACCTGTCTTTCGGTCCCGCACTTTTGCAGTGAATTCAAGAGGCATTTCAAGGTGTCGGCGCTCCATTACGTGATTCAACTCCGGCTGCACTGGGCGGCCCAGGAACTGCACAACCAAAACCGTAACATTTCGGAAATCGCCGTCCTGGCGGGATTCAACGATCTGTTCTATTTTTCCAGGCTGTTTAAAAAATATTTCGGCGTTGGGCCGAGGCTGATGCGGCGCCGGTGGTCGCTTCCTTCCCGCTCCGTAAAAATCCGGGGTTAAAATAATTCGCAGGACAACTGGGGAGGGAAGTGGTTGACAGCACTTTGGCTAAAATGTATATATCTTGCCGCTAACCCGGATATTTCTTAAATATCCGCCTGAAAGGCTTCGATGCGCACGCTAGAGCGTGCTTGCTCAGGATTATCCTTTCGGCGTGTCGAAGGGTTAATCTTGAGCAAGGCGTATTTTACGCCGCGCCGAAACTTTTACTATCCGTCAGTTGACGGATAGCAAAAGCACATATTTCACAAACGGATTATCGCTTGTGAAATATGTGGGCTAATTGGGTCAATTTCTTGTTTTGGTGGGGTACCGAAGTGGCTAAACGGGGCAGACTGTAAATCTGTTGGCTAACGCCTTCGATGGTTCGAATCCATCCCCCACCACCATTCCGAAAACATTGATTTTCTTAATGTTTATAGCGATTTTCAGCTTCTAAACCCTTTTTTGGCGTTCGCTTGCATTTGCCTTGTAATTCCTCTATTCGCTACATTTAAGCACCCCATAAACACCCCGCATGCAAAAAAGTCTGCTTGAAAGTCTGTTTGGTGGTGTGCTTTCGGGTGGTCAAAAAACGTGTCCAATGTGCACTTTTCGGGTTTAGAAAGCGTATATTCCCCGGAATCAGTTGAATTATTTTAACTTTGTCGGCATCCTGCAATGCCCCGGTAAACGTTCAATGGCCATGTCCCTTGAACGTTTTCAACTCCTATAAATGGCGATCTATGCCGGGGCATAGATTAATCATGCCCGGAATGAGATAGGCGCCGGAAGTGGCAACCATGGCGATGTAAATGACTCTGCCGGGGCTGTGGCTTGAATGTAAGCAACAAGCGCGCCAATGTATGACAGGTGATATTTAACCGCACCGTGACAAATTATTTTAACCTTACCGGCGGTCCGGTTAGTAATCTTTGCATGTTTGATAAGTTGATTGGCCGGCTATGACGATTTAAGCCGGGCGCGAATCCTGCCGCCGTTGTAGAGCACAAGGTCGGCGTTGCCGTTCATTCCGCCGCCGGTTGGTACTCCAGACCGCCGAAGCCGCCGCTGAATTTCTGATAACCCCGGCTTGAGAGGAACAATTCCCAAATACCCGTTTCCTGATGATACACGGCCAAATCAGCTTTTCCGTCACCGTCATAATCCGCCGGAACAGGAATGCCTCCTATGCTCCCGGCCACACCGCCCCACCATGTATAGACCTCCTGCGTAGCTAATGAACCGGACATTAATACCTGCCAATAAGCCGTGGACGGAGCATATATGGCCGGGTCCGCCAACCCATCACCGTCATAATCAGCGCTGGCCGGCAGATAACCAATTCCTCCGAATAATCCGGTCATAAGTTGATATCCGGTCCCGGATAAGGCAATGCCCCAAAGGCCCGTTGTCCGGTTATAAACCGCCGGATCAGCCAACCCATCACCGTCGTAATCCGCCATCACCGGCTGATATCCTGTCCTACCAAGAGATGTATAACAAGGAGCATACCCTCTTGACGAAGCCGCTCCCATCCAGTATCCATCCGCTTCGCGATAAACAACCAGATCGGTTATGGCGTCCCCGTCAAAATCGCATTGTGCCGCAGTAAACTCCGGTCCGCCAAATGGGCAGACGACCACCTGACCGCTGGAGGAAAACCTTACCAGCCACTGCCCGCACAAGCAGTCATAGGCCGCCACATCCGTGAGTCCATCGCCATCATAATCCCCGGGAACCGGCGTCCATCCAATCCCAACATCCCCAATCCAGACGCCTTCACCATACCGCACTCCGGACAATTCCGCATACCAGCGTCCCAAAGCGCTTTGATAGAGGCATCCATCGGACTTGCCGTCGCCGTCATAATCATTCACCGACCGTCCCGGCGAGTTGACGCCGGAAGCCTTGACTCTGACCGGTCCCGCAGCAGTCGTTATATTGTTCGTAAGATTCGGATCGTTTAACATGCTCAAGTGTCTTACAGCCACTTTTACCTGTTGAATCCCGCTCAAATCTCCGCGCACCGTTAGACCGCGCTTCGCTTGCGGCGTCAGAATCACCAATTTTTCTTCACCCGCCGCCAGAGTGTAATTACCCTGGTCTGAGCCGAACCACAACATCCCTGCTGCGCTTGTGCCCATGGAGAAATCAAACTCTATACCCGACTCATTCAACGCGTCTGGACCCAAGTTTGCCAGCCGGCACGATACCGTCCCGGCATGGGACAGATTCGTCACGTTCACCGGCAGGTAAACCAGATCACTGACCCCGATATCCGCCGTCCCCTGCGTCTGTTCCGGTGATAGCGCCGCATAGCCCATTCCGACATAATTCAGCGGACTGATCAGCGTCGCCGTCTTGGCCCGGATCCAGTAATAATAGCTATGGACCGGCACGACGTCATAGTCGTCGTAGATATACGTGTTGCCCAATTTCCATGCGGTTGTGGCAATTTGCACCGCGAAGTCGCCGAGGTCGCAGAGATTTTTCTTGCCTGCGAATGATGAATTCTCCGGAATATCCGCAATCCGTCCGGCCGCATTCGCGTCATTTGTCAGGCTTCGCCAGACTTCATACCCCAATGCCCCGTCCACGCCCTGCCATGAAATCCGGACTTTGTTAGTGTATGTCCCTTCCGTGGCCGAGACTGACGGCGTTCCGATATTCGTTGAGATCATCAAATACACGCTTGCAAAGAGCGTTGTGCTTCCGCCGGTTACAAACTGAAATTGATTAGTCGGCGCCACGTAGCCGGAGAGTGCTCCCCACGCCAGAGAATATAGACCGGTCGGCGCGATTACCGCCGCAAGATTGCCCATACCAGAAGTCGGGCCGGCGTATTCCGCCGGAGCGGTTAACTGCCATGTTCCGCTTGCCGGCGTAACCTGAATCGCCAGCCAGCCGTCCTGCACAGGAGGAACCGGCGCGGGCAGAACGTTGAATGTATTGGTTACATCCGGCGCCGCCGCATACATGACATCGCCCGTCTGGCTGGCCACAATACTGACCACGCCCGTGGCGGTAAATGTCAGATTCGTGTTGCCGGCGATTGTGCCGGGACCGCTCCCCACGCTGAAACTCACCGGCAGACCGGACGAAGCCGTTGCGCTCAAACCGACCACACTCGTGACAGTCTGATCAGGAATTGCAGGGAACGTAATTGTCTGACTTAATGTGCCCACATTAAACGTATTGGTTACCGTTGGCGCGGAATTCCAGTTGGTATCCCCGGCCTGGTCCGCCGTCACGCGCACTGTCCCGGAATTCGTGAACGTCAGATTGGTCAGCCCCGAAATCACGCCCGGACCTGATAGCACCGCAAACGTCACCGGATTCGTCGAGCCGCCGCCCGCAGCATTCAACCCCACCGCGTTCGTCACCGCAAACACGGACCCGTTTGTGGGCGTAAAGCCCGTGATCGCCTGGTTCGCCTTGTTCACGGTCAGCGTTACTGCCAGATATTGCGGGCTGTTGGTCGCCTCGGACGAAATGACCGCGTTCGTCACGTAATACGTCCCCGCGTTCAGATCGGTAATGTCAATACTCCCCGATATTGTTTGGTATGCGGCGCCTGCCAGGGCGCCAGTTGCCGGAGTTGTCATCCACCAGCCGGAAGCGTTAGCAGAATATCCTGCGCTGTTCGTGAAATTGAAATCCCAATAACCGGAATTGGTCACCACAAAGCTCTGCGCCGCGGGATTCGCGCCGCCATATACGCCCGTATAACTCAAACTCGCCGGCAGTAACCCGATCGCGGCCTCCGAAACCGTCATCACATCCGAATTCGTGCTCATCCCGGTGGCATTCTCCGCCCGCGCCCGGTAATAATACACTGCCCTTGCCGGCAGTCCGGTCACCGCGCAAGTCAGTTCCATCCCAACCGTCCGGTTGCTGTATCCGGCCAGGTATTCCGTCCAGTCGTTTGTCGCGGACACATCCAGCAGGTAATTGGTTGAACCGATTGAAGACTGCCAGTTCGCATAAAGCGCGTTCGTCGTGATATTTGTCGGCGATAATATCACCGGCGCAGCCGGCCTTGTCAGGAATGAGCTTTCCGCCGTGTTAGTTGTCCCCTGGCTGTTCGCCGCGAACGCCAGGAAATAATTAGTTCTGCCAGACGGCAGGTTGGTCACAAAGAAGCTGAAATCGCCCACATCAAAGGTTCCGCTCTCGGAATATTTGGTTCCATCAGTCAGCACGCTTCCGGAATTCGTGCCCCAATAAATGCCCCGCTCAGATACCGGATGTCCGTTGGTCGCCGTGACGCTCCCGCCCAGATACGCCGTATCCGCCATAATGTTGCTTGAAACCACCGGCCCCAATGAAGGCGGCTGGTTGGTTACGGCCAGGGAAACGGTGACCGTAATCGTTTCGCTAGGCTGCGCATAAACCTGATTCAGGCAAAAAGACAGAAGAATGGAAATCAGAAACTGGAAATTAGAAATTGGGATTCTGGTTTTCATTTTGTCTTTATCTGCACGCGCGCGAAATTGGCCAAACCTTCTTCGGATTCAACAAAAATTATCCCTTCCCAGCGTTGATTGATAAAATCCGTCTTTTGGGGAATATCTAAATCTAAAGTTATCTCTTTCATTTCATCAGGTCCGATTTTTAAGTCGCTGATATCGGGCTTAAGCCATTCTCTTTTCGGTATCCAGGAAAAACCGGGCGAAAGGCCGATCACCTGCCGGCCCGGTTCCGCGGAAGGGATAATTGAGCTGATCTTATAAAGATGCGGTCGGCTGTCATTGTTGAACACCTTTATTTTAGAGATAGCTTTGCTCTTGCCCAGAGCCGCGTTTTCCAGGACGATTGTCCCCGGCGCCAGACCCGGGAAACCCGCCGGTTTTTCTTGGACCTCAGCCCGCGCTTCCGTCTCAATATAGAAAACCGGCGAGACCGCCAAAACCAGCCCTTCGCCCGCCTCGGGTTTTCCTTCCACGTCTATCCCCACCGCCCATTTCTGGTTGCAGTATTTCTCCTCATCGGGAATGCGCACGAACATTTTTATTTCTTCCGCGCCATTTGCCGGCGCCAAGACCTCGTTTTTCTCAAACCAGAACCAGGCCGGATCGGGTATGCCGGCATATCCCTTAAGGACCTTTACGCCCACCTTGTCCGGCTTATCAGCCTTCAAGCTGTAACGACGGGGCTTGTCCGAGCCATTGTGGACCTTAAAACGCGTCTTTGTCCGGTAGTCCAGATCATAAAGCTGACCGACGGGAACGTTCCGGATTAAAAGCCATCCCGGCTCAACGGATAAACCTATATCCTTCTTCGCTCCCCCGGCGGTTTCAGCGCCGACGTGAAAAACGAAAAGAAGAAACAGGAAATTAGAAATTAGAAATTTGGCGCAAAATCGGAATCCTTGGCCGAGACTCGGGCAGGCTTCCTTCCCTAATTTCAAATTTCGAGTTTCTAATTTCATTCCGCTCATCTTTTGCCCTAATTCCCAATTTCCAATTTCGAATTTCCTCCCTCAATCCGCACCCTTACAAACCCGGCGGCGCCTTTGCTCTCTATAAAAATGATGGATTCATATTTTTTATCGGACTTTCCCTCTTTTTCCGGCAAGGCCGATTTCAGGCCGAGAGTTTTTTTGCCGCCGGCGGGTATTTTCAAACTCCGGACGCTTGCCTTGAGCCAGTCCGGATCCGGCAAAGGACTGAACCCGGCGGACATATATTTTACAAACCTTTCTTTATCGGCCAGCGGGTAAATTTTATAGGTCTCGTCGGCAGGACCGTTATTGAAGACGACAACCTCTCCCTTTTCTTCTTTTGCTTTCAGAGTAATAATGGAAGGGACAACGCCGATCAGCCCGTCTGGGGTCGCGCCTTTCAGGTCGGCCCTGGTTTGAGTTTCAATCTGGGCACGGATGTTTATCGCCACACCCATTCCGCCTCCTCCCGGCGGGGGCTTGCCGGCTATATTCAGGGTAACCACCCAGCGTTGGTTATAATAGCGCTCCTCATCAGGAATTTTTAAGTGAAACTTGCCATAACTCTTGCCGTTTGCTTCCACCTTTATCTCGTTATTCTCAAACCAGCACCACTTCGCGTCAGGTATTTCCAGGTAGCCCTTTTCCCATGCTCCGCATTCGGAAGGACGGTGCGCGGAAAGGAGATAAGTATGGGCCGCCGGATTATCGTTATAAATGGTCAACTGCAGTCCCGTTTCCTGATATACATCGTAGGTCTTGCCCGGCGTGACATTATGGATGATAAATCCCGCCGGCCCTACCTTCAGCGATGCCGCCTCCAACCGGCCGGAGGAAGCCGTCAGTAAAATCAGCGGTAATATCAAGTAATATATTTTTTTCATGTTAAAATATTGAATAACTTGACTTTGATTGTCATTCCGGGCTTGACCCGGAATCCAGTCTTTCTAATCTGGGTTCCCGTTTTCACGGGAATGACAGCGCGTTCTATCATTTTTACACATTTTTCTTTACAATCTCCACCTGCGGAGCGGGGGGATATCCCCCCGCTCCATCAGGAATTTTTATCTCACTTTAGCGTCTTATTAAGGGCCCGTGGCCGTCACGGTTATAGCGAAACCATGGACAGTTCCACCGCCCTGGTCATCACTGCTCGGCGCGACATACCGAACCTGGAAGTCTTGACCAACGTTCTGTGCTACACTCGCCGCTAATACGCTACCAGGAGTATTGGTAACGGCAATGTCCCATGAAGTACCGTCATGAGAGGCACCGGCCAACACCTTGAATGTATCCAGACCAACCGCGGCGCCATTCGTCCACCCATTGAGACCATCTGCTCCCTTAATGGTGAACGACTCAGTCACGTTGCCATTGTTGGTGGCAGTGCACGTTATCAGGTCGTTGGTAGTATTCAGCGCAATATCGCTGAGGGACCACGAGGTTGGCAGAACATCAACCGAGACGGTTGATGCCAACGTAACCGTAACCGCGATACTGTCGTCAGCCGCGTATGCTTTGGGTATGCCCAAGAAGACGAAGCCGGCCACCAGCACCGCTAATACTAACTTTGTCATTTTTTTCATTCTATTTTTCCTTTTACCACGCTTTAAGGCGTGATTCACTTTTTGTTTCTACGTTTCGAACTGATCTCTGACCTCTATCTTCTGCCATTCACCTCCTTTCCAGTATTTTTTTATGGCTGTATACAGCCAACTCGTACAGTAATTTTATGCGCGACCCGCCCCAGACCCGCAGTGGGCGTATCCAGTCTTAACCACAGGGAACGTCCGTCATCTGCGGAAACATTCTCTCCCGTTGCGGTTCCTTCCACGTAAGCAAACTGTGTGGCTGTGGCAGTCTGCCTGATCGTGGTCAAAACATCATTGTTGCCTGCTTGATTAAAACTGTCCTGTGCCGGAACATTTATCCCTGCGCAGAATATCCCCGAGAGAACATACACGTTAGCCGCCGCGCCGTTAGTTAATGATGAATGCGTCCATTCGCCTTTATCATCTTCATCGGCAATTTTTAACGTGAAGGTTTCCGTGACGCTGCCATTATTAGTAACAGATATTTTGTTGGCGGCGGAGCTCATCTGGACCGTGCCCGTGGCGACCGTTCCCACCGTCCAAGTTGAGGGTGAGACGGAGATGGACAGAACAAGCAATGAGTTGGATGCCACGCTTGCATTGTCCATGTAGGACGTGGAAGCGCCGTTATAGATGTCAAACCCGCTAAAGTTGGTGATACTTGTTTTTATAAATTCAATATTCGTCATCAGCGTGATGCCGCCGGCGTACAGGGTCCAATTCGTGTTCAGGTAATCCAGGAAAACATCAATGTTAGTCCAGGTGCCAGCGATAACTTTTGCGGCGGCATCGCCGGCGGCATTGGTAGTGAGCGTGACCCAACTCTGACTATTCGTGGGACCGGGGTTGGTGGCGGGTCCATTATGCACCACGAAATAACCGTCGGTGTTGATGTAGAACATCGCCGCCACGTTCGTGTTGTCCACCACCGGGTTGGTTTGTCCGTCATACAGACACGGCCGAATATACATCTGAATCCAGACGTTCGTGTTCGCATTTTGCTGGAACCGGTTGGAGAGTGTGCAGTCCACCGGAATCATCGCCGCTCTGATGCTGTAGGAGACGTTTGTCTGCACAATGCAACTGCCGGAAGAAGCGTACCATCCGTTCGTGCCGTTAATCAAAGGGGTGTTATTGGTATAATTATCAAAATCATCGTCCCAGGGAATGACGCTCTCCCCCGCGGGAGACGCATAAGCGATCAAACAAAGGCATACCATGGTAATAATTTTTTCCGTTGTTTTCATGAACCTATGTCGCCGGACGCAAAAACATTCTTGAAACGACTCTGCATGATAGTTTAAGTTACGTGAGGAAAAGATTCCAACACTCCAATTCTACAATTTGTAGAAGATGATATTCTTATTTCGACCAGTATGATTAAGCAGAAGAAGAGTTCTTTACAATTTCACCGCTTTTTATTTTCGGGCAATAGCCGCATTGATCACGCGTGAATGGGCAAAGCAGAAGACAGGGCGGCAGGCGCAGATATTGCGCCAGAAGATTTAAATCATCCATGGTGGGAAAGCGCCGGCCTTTTTCCCAATGGTCCCAAGTCGCAAAGGAAACGCCCAGTTCAGCGGCCGCATGTTTAATCGGAATGTCATGCTGTTCGCGCCAAGAACGCAATCGCTTGGCGAGCAATACCCCGGCAGAAGGTAAGATTTCAGAGACGGTTGAATTGACTGTTTCTGACATGACGATCCTTAAAAACAAAAAGGGCGCGAACTCCTGTTCGTGCCTCTTCTGAGGGACCAGCAAGCCCCTATGCTGAAACACAAAACAAAAGCCGCGCCCAGTCGGGCGCGTCCCCGTCAGTGTCATTTCAGCATAATGAAAATTGCTGGTTTTCAGAAGAAACGACGACTGCGTTAATCCCCCGATAAACTCAGGGCGTGGCCCTTTGCTTATCTCGGGATGAGACGCAAAATTATGTTCTTTTTTGCCCGTTCCGCTGCCAAGTTGCCGCAGCTCCCAACCTTCGCTCAGAGAGCTACGGTGGGCAAGCAGGCATCAATCATTCTTTTCCTCCATTTTCTACTCTTTTGTTCAACATCGCCCCTTTTGTCCAAAGCTCCGATTCGCTCAAATCAATATCATCGCTCCATGAAATGCCATATCCGCCTGCGTCAACTTTAACACCACGGAAGAAAGATTCGTTTTTGAATGCCGCGAACGGCCCTTTATTGATCAGAGCATGGCAGTCGAAAATCTTTTCTTTCCCATTGTTAAACCGAACGCGAAGTCGTTTCCCTTGCAGGGGATTGACCGTCTCTACTTTAGGATAACCGGATGTTTTCATTATTTTAGACCTGGGAGTTGTTTGTATTCCCGCTTCTTCCACATTTTTATCAGTTCTTCCTGATATGTTTTTGCCCAATCTTTAACCATTTTCTGGGCGCGCAGGGGCAAATCACCCTCGATCATTTCAATAGTTTGAATCTTGAAGACACCGTTAAATTCGCCATAGACGGCATGAAAATGGGGTATGCCGTGTTCATTGAAATACATCTTAATCAAAATGCCATAGAATCGCGTAATTACTGGCATATATTCACCTTTTTCATGCTTGTAGAATAACAGAACACCGAAAATTGTCAACTTTTTTAAGTCTCGGGAAAATTGCCTTCCATTCGCAACGCTTTTTAAACAGATTTATCGAATAAAACTGTTTTCAGCTTCTGCTCATAACTCCGTAATCATTGTTTCATAAACTTCCGCAATCATTACTCCGTAAGACCCAACTTTTACACAGACCAGAGAAGGACCGCCCCAAGATTCGCAACACGTTCAAACAGATTCACCAAATGAAACTGTTTTTAGTTTTTGCTCATACTCCACAATCATTACTTCATAAAACTTTCGTAATCATTGCTCCGTTACCAGACCCGACTTTTACACAGCACCAGAGAGGACAGACAGACCGGAGCGGAGCATCCCATCGCACATCCTCAAGACGTTTGGCGTGTTTTAACTCAATTTCGCCCGCGCCATGGCCTCGAAAAGGAGTGATGTTTCCTTGCTGTCGGATTTTTTCCAGACGGTCAATGTCTATGTTCATTATGATCCCTCTTCCGGTCGATCTGGAATTGTTCAAAAAGCCGCACAAAACCGCCCTTACTTAAACCGCTAACCCCACATGGACTGAATTTTGACACACCTATATTCAAGCCACCTACGCCGTCCGCGCTTCGCGCGTCCGCCGCAGGAGCCTGATTTTTCACGGCTGGAAGAACTTCCAGCGGCCACAAGCACCGTTCTGCGCCGTGTCACATGTTTCCGTCCGTCCTCAACGTCGCCAGCCTTGATTGATCTCAAGACCGACTTGGACACACGTCGGAACCGAACCTGCCGCCCCACATTCTGCGCTTTTACACGCTTTTTAATCTGGGACCTATATCAGGGGCCGAACTTTAATCGGCAATATGCGGTAACCCATGCAAACGATCACCGTAATTTTATGCCCTGTTCCGGCAGTCCGGACAACAAGAAAAACTGCAAACGCCCGGCCTTGTCGTTACACATTCCAGACGTAATGCCAGGAGCACATCAGCGCATAACCGAAGTCGGCGAAAATGTCTCCGGGATTCGGACATCATGATTTCAACATGATTATCGGTCAGATATTGGGCGCGTTTACGCGACTTTCATATAGCTTGCAGACATCATGCCTCTCTATATATACCGCAAAATGAACCAAAATGTAGTGCCTAACTGGCATAAAACACTGTCCTGCGTTGCCAAAATCACGTTCCGATGTCATCGACTGGTGATCGCCAGTAAATATGTTTTCAGGGCAGGAAATGTTTTGACCGTGCGCGCTATTGCCGCACAAATTTCATTCTCGGCATTTATCGGGGGTGGATTTGAAAACTTGTATCCTTCAAACAACCGGCGGGCCTTGCCGATTTGCCTGGACGCCTCATAAAATGCCATGTCCCTTTCATGTTCGATTTTTTCTTGCATGAATTTTAATTTCGCGTCTAACAGTGCCTTTATTCTGGGAAGTTCAACGTCATGTTCAAAGAGAAGCCTCAAATTAGAAAAGATTGATTCGTAAAAAACATAATGGCGGATACCTTCGAAACAAGCATCGGCCAGGAATTTGCATGCCTTGCCTGCCGGCATCAATGGAACTTTTATTTTTGAGCATATTCGATCCATGATAACCAGTTTTTTCAACTCTTCGGCCTTCTGTTTATTGTTTGTTTTTTCCCAGTATTCAATCGCCCGGTTAATTGTGGCGCATTCTTCGGATTCCCCGGGCCCTAAATAGCAGATTGTTTTACGGCAGACTTTCTTCCTATGGCGTTGAGACGTGCAAAGATAGAAATATTCCCGTCCTTTAATGCGTTTTTTAACAACATACATGAACGCGCCGGTTTTTATGCAGCCGCTAAGGGCTAAGAGGTCTTTCTTATTCGCAAGCGGTCATCCATAACGGTGACCAGACTGTTGTGTAAATTCATGCCCCGGATTTTTTCCAAGGCCGCTTTGAGCAGGGGATGCACATGATACACACGTTGGTTCTCAATCCGCAACCGGATAACGCCGTGATGGTCTTTACCGGCCAAGTCACGGATATCGGCAAAGTCGCAGTTATACGTCAAGACGACTCGTTGTTCCTGCTGGGCTTTTTGAAAGATGTCCGTGTCCGGAGCAGATTTCAATCCGGCTTCATTCACACCGATGACGTCATGTCCCAACTCGCGTAAAAAAAGAAGGGTGGGTTCCTGAATGTTTTCGTCGGCTAAGATGCGCATCAAGCAAAAGTCGGAATGACTTCCTCGTCGTTCACCAGGGCTTCCGCATATTCCAACGCGGCATGAATGTCGTCCTGGGTAAGTTGCGGATAACCAGCCAAAACTTCATCTTCCGTCGCCCCATGAGCCAGCAGATTCAGGATGTTGCTGACCATGATGCGCGTGCCGCGGATGCAGGGCTTTCCGTGACAAATATTCGGGTCTATGACGATACGTTCTTGTGTAACGGATACTGTTGTCATGGTTTTACTATCCTGCATTAACCATAGTTGGTCAAGTCAATATTCGCAATATTTCTTTTTTCACCTTGCGCCAAGTTTTGGTGTTCATCCCCTCGGCCAGGGCCCGGACTTTGTCGGCTTCAATCATCCGCGCCGCTGGCGCGAGTAGGGCGGTGGGCACGGTGTCGCCCATGACTGACGGTAAGGCGCAAATGGCTCGCGTGGCGGCGGCGCGGTCTTCATGAATGTAATGCCTGGTCATGCTCGGATTTGAATGTCCCACAAAGTTTTGCATAGTCCCCAGTGGCGTGCCGGCGGCAGCGTTCATAGATACGAATGAATGCCGCATGCTATGAAAGCCGACTTCCAGAACGGCCCTTTTACCTGTCCCAGCGCCGGTGCCGGGCTGGTAAGTACGGATGCCGCAAGCGCGAAAATGCGCTTGAATACGGTCGGTGACTTGGTCGCGCTTTACTCGGTATAATGCGGCCATTTCCGGCATGATGTCGCCTGTTCTCTCTTTTATCGGTATTTCTTGGAGAATGCCTGCAAGGCTCGGATGAATAGGGATGCTCACTTCTTTTCCAGTCTTGCGGTTTCGGTTTAAAATGTAATTGCGCACCAGGTCAACAGCGCCCCAATCCAACAGCACGGCGTCGGCTAAGCGCAGGCCGCAATATATGCCTATGGCCAACAGCGTCCGCAATTCCCCTGTTGCTTGAGTGCAAACCCGGATCAGCTCCGCGATGGTTAATTCCCTGCGGCTTTGCTGGACGGCTTTTTCAGGTTGAATTTCGGCAAACGGGTTGCCGGTCATTTTTGAGGTCTTCTCCTTCGTCAGTACACGGAAAAACCCCCGCAAAAAAGTAATGTGCCGGTTCGATGTTGATGGAACTACGGCCTTGCTCAGGTTGTTTGCATAGTCGGCGGCGTCCTGTTCGGTAACGTGGCGCAACTCGATGGCGGCAGGGCGATTGACAGTCAACCACCGTTCAAACCGGTTCCATTGGAAACTGTACTGCTGCAGAGTTTGCGGTGCAGGTCTCCGGCGTTTTCGGGATGCCTCGAATGCGGTCCATGCATTTTTTATCAGGATGCCAGGTTCTTTATCCTCGACGCGCGCCAGGTTGGCTTGTGCTCCTGCCATACGCTCGACAAGGTTTTGCAAAGTGGCGGCCTCGCTCTCCATGCGGAAAGGCGCAAGGATTTCATCGCGGATGCGTTCGGCTTCCCTTTTTGTGCCTGTGCCGGTGCTTCTCTTAAATCGCTTGCCGTTCGCTTGCCAGGCTACAACCCAGATCCCGCCTCGCTTAAACAGATAACCGGACACTTTTTTCATTGACGGCCCCTTTCGTTTTCGCTTTCATACGCCTAGTTGCTTTTAGGTATGCATGATTCTTTATTTGGGGCAAGATGTCAACCCATAAATACACCACTATATTAAAAACATGAATAAAAGGATGTTTTTGGGCAGACTGTAAATCTGTTGGCTAACGCCTTCGATGGTTCGAATCCATCCCCCACCACCATCCAAACAAACCCCTGTGCTTGCAGGACTTTCTCGCATTCCCCCTTTTGTTTACAAGGCTTTCCCGCGTTCTCCAATCTGCTGAATATCCCTTCGCCTACCGCATCCTGTCGCTGGCAGTCATTGCCTGTCACGGTCTGTCACAGCGTTTTTGAGGGCGATAAAGGGCACAATTTTCAAATCTTTTAAGGGCATTTTAATGTGCGTGACTTCACGCTCATTCAATTTCCAAATTTCCTGGGGGAATAAAAAACCTTGACTTTTTTTAAAGTAAGATTATTTTATACTTAAAAGTGAATGGTTTATGCTTTTTGCCAATTAAAATCATCATGGTGAAGAGAATCAAATGCAAACAATGCTGGATAAGTTGTTAATTTCTTTTGTTTTGACGCTTGGTTTTTGCGTCTCGGTTTCAGCTCAAATATCTCCGCCGCCCACTAACCGGCTGGAGACCGGCGGAAATTATCAAATCAGGCCGCCGCCTGCCAATATGATGTTCCAGATTACTGATAATCCGACCAACTCCGGAGATGACAACCTGGTCTGGTCGCACAGCGGTCGAATGCTGGCTATTGACCGTACCGACCCAAGCGTCCAGGGTCCAAATAAAAAATATATTTACATACTTGATGTACGTAATTTGGGCCATATCCAGGAAATCGGAGCGCGCAGTTCGGCCATGTCCAATGCGGTTTTTCCCAATATTACTGACTTTACGTGGAATGATGACCGGGTGCTGTTCGGCTGGGTGCCGGTTGGGCCGGGCGACCCGCCAACTTTTGGCAAATGCGTGCTTATGAGTTGTACCCCTACGGGAGCGGTCAGCGTGGTGCCGTTCCTTCAGTCTGATCCTCAGGGGGGTAATCCGACAAATAATGTATTTTCACCCAGTGTTGTTTATGACCAGACAGCCGGCAAGGAAAGACTTCTTTGCCTGGTTTCCACGGGCCCTGAACCGTTTGATCCCGACCCGGCCACACGGGTAAATCTTTTCACGGTTACATATGACCATGGTGGCGTCCCGAATTGGAATGACCGCGTGCAGTTGACCCGCTTTAACTCTAATTTGCCGATTAATTCGGTAAAATGGTGCCCTGAACTTGGAACAAATTATCAGCCCATTTGTAATCGGATTGAAATGATGGTTACTTATGGCGGGAGCGCGTTAACAAACGAGAACAATCAAATCATCGTTTTTAACAGTGTTCAAGAAGTTATTGCCGATTCTGCCAAGGCGCCGACCAGCCTTGACGATCCGCATCTGGTGGTTGTTGAGACGAACTTGTTGGCGAATTCGCAGGTCAGTTGGACCTTTGACGGCCAATATCTGATGTATGGACGGATGGGCACCAACACGCCGCCGGCGCCACCCGCGTTCGATATTTATTCAAAATTATCCAGCAACCCCACAAACCCCGCGGTTAAATTCGAGGTTCCTTCCAGTATTTCCGGTGAGCAACAGCAGTGGTTGGCTATTTCGCCCGATGGCATGAAGGCGGCATTCACCGTGGATCACAAGGCGTATGTTATTCCCCTGCAGTTTGATAACGTTGCCGTCACCGGCGCGGTGGTCATAAATATC
>Ga0247841_10007318_pt1 | contig 16470 bp, 15 predicted proteins | sample LaCruzMarch2015__2_FD_192410 | JGI IMG/M metagenome (GOLD analysis project Ga0247841, IMG submission 192410) | Freshwater microbial communities from meromictic Lake La Cruz, Castile-La Mancha, Spain - LaCruzMarch2015_18m | ecosystem: Environmental > Aquatic > Freshwater > Lake | place: Spain... | reverse complement strand
GTACTTAAGCCAGATGAGCGCCCGTTCGATCGGGTACTCCCCGGAACAACTCCTGGGAAAATCGATGTTCTCACTCGTCCCGGAAAAGGACCAACCAGCTGTCCGGGCGGCGTTTACAGCGCGGATTGAAGGAAAGGACGTGTCCCCGTTCATCGAAGTGCCCGTGACCGCAAGTGACGGGCAGAAAAAGATCGTTGAGATCCGCCCGGCTCCTCTCCTTGATGGGGACGGGCATACACGGGGATTATGCGGGATCGCCCTTGACATCACCGAACGTAAAGAGATGGAGAACGCGCTCCGGGAGAATGAGTTCCTCCTCGAGAGTTTCTTCAACAGTCCCGGCATAAAAAAAGGCATTGTTGAGATAGTAGGAAATGACATCCTCCATATCGCGGATAACGAAGCCTCCGCCACATTCTACGGGCAGACACGGGAATCGATGCGGAACACGTATGCCACAGAGCTGGGCGTCCCGACAAAAATTGTTCAGGAATGGATCAGGCAGTGCGAGAAGAGCCGTACCACGAAACAGCCGGTCCAGTTCGAATATGAACACACGACCGGCTCATCTTCACTCTGGTTCTCCCCAACGGTAAATTATCTTGGACTCGCCCGTAATGGCAGGCGCCGGTTCTCATATGTTGTGTACGAGGTCACGGAACGGAAGAAGATGGAGCGGGCGCTTGTCGAAAGTGAAGCGCGGTTCCGTGCGCTGTTTGACCACATGATCGAAGGACACGCCCTCCATGAGCTGATCTATGACAAAAACGGAAAAGCAGTCGAATACCGTATCCTCGAAGTGAACAAGGCGTACGAGACCCTGATGGGACTCTCACGGGGCACGACCATTGGCAGGTTGAGCCGGAATGTGTACGGGGGGGATACGCCGCGTTTCCTCGATATCTATGCCCGTGTCGCACGCACCGGGAAAGCAGAATCCTTTGAGATGTATTACGCTCCTCAAAACAAGCACTTCGCAGTCTCGGTCTACTCTCCGGAAAAGGGACAGTTCGCGCTGGTGTTTGAGGATATCACCAGTCGTAAGCGGATAAAAGAGGCACTGGAGAACGAACGGAACCAGCTGGAACGGATCACGAGCACGAGCCCGGTGGGGATTGTGGTCATAGACAGAACCGGAGTGATCACCTATGCAAACCGCCGCGCAGAACAGACCCTGAATCTGATCCGTGACGAGACAGGACAGCGGACGTATCGTGCACCGGAATGGCAGATCACGACCTGTGACGGGCAACCGTTCAAGGACTCCGACCTCCCCTTATCCCGTATCAAGGCAACCGGGCTTCCGGTCACGGGAATCGAGCATGCGATTGAATTCAAGGATCACCGGCGTGTGATGCTCTCGGTGAATGCCACGCCGGTACTGGATGCGGATCACCATGTCGAGGGGATTGTTGCATCGATCGAGGATATTACCGGGCGAAAAAAGATGGAAGCCGCGATACAGGAACGCGAAGAACAACTCGCCCTTGCGCTCGAAGGTTCTGGCGCGTGCCTGTGGGACTGGCAGGTACAGACCGGGGAGATCGTCTTTACCGAGCGCTGGGTAGAGATTCTCGGATATACCCTGGAGGAACTGGCTCCGCTCTCACTGGATACCTGGGTCCACCTGATCCATCCCGAGGACTACCTCAAATCCGAGGCATTGATACAAAAACACTTCAATGGCGAGACCCCGCGCTATGAATGTGAAGTCCGTATGCGACATAAAGAGGGGCATTGGATATGGTTGCTCGACCAGGGTATGGTCACCCGGCGGGATGACGAGAACCGACCCGTCCGTATGACCGGCACCCATCTCGATATCACCAACCACAAGCGGATGGAGGAGGCTCTCATCCGGAGTGAAGAGCAGTACCGGCTCCTGACAGATCGGATGAATGACATTCTCTGGATCCTTGATCCGTCCCTGCATACCACGTATGTGAGCCCGTCAATCAGAACGATCCTTGGATTTACCCCCGAAGAACGGATACGGCAGGAAGTCATCGAACAGCTGACCCCGGATTCACTCGCAGTAGTTCATGGGATACTGGAGAGCGAACTCGCGAAAGAACACGAGGAAGGAGTGGATCCTGACCGGACCGTAAAGATCGAACTGGAATACTACCACAAGGATAAAACGACCCGCTGGCTGGAAAACGTCATCAGTATCATCCGGAATAACGACGGTACGATGTCCGGCATCCAGGGCGTATCGCGGGACATCACCGAACGCAGGCAGACGGACAAGGCATTACGGCAGGCACACAAACAGCTCAATCTCTTAACGAGCATCACCCGCCATGACATCCTCAACCAGATCCTCGCGCTCAACGGCTATCTCGAGTTGTCCGGCATATACATCAATGACCCGGTGCGTCTTTTTGACTTTTTAGAGAAAGAAAAGGCAGCGACGGCTGCCATTGAGTCCCATATCGCCCTCACGCGGGAGTATGAAGAGATGGGTGTCAAGGAACCGGTTTGGCAGAACATACATCTCATCATCGGGCAGATGTGTTCCATTCTTCCCCTCCGGCAGATCCATGTTGAATCCTGCTGTGAGGGTTACGAAGTGTTCGCGGATCCGCTTTTTGAACGGGTCATCTACAACCTGATCGACAATGCGCTGCGGTATGGCGGGGACAAAATGACCGTGATCCGGTTCTCTATTCACGAATCCGACGGAAACCTTGTCCTCACCTGCGAGAATGATGGCGAGGGAATCCCCTATGAGGAGAAAAAACACCTGTTCCGCCGGGGCTTTGGCAAACATACCGGGCTTGGACTGTTCTTATCCTGCGAGATCCTTCATATCACCGGAATGACTATCAGGGAGAACGGAGAACCGGGAAGTGGTGCACGCTTCGAGATCATGGTGCCAACCGGACATTTCCGCACCCGCACGACCGGGCTGCCCAGTGAAGGAACAGGCGAATGATCCCCTCTGTTGTTGAACCGGCAACGATCGCAATGTGTACCGTTGCATTTCCCGCAGGTCAAACCTGTGCGTATCCTGCCCTTGCCGGAGGGGACTTTTGATGATCAGAAAAATACGGTGGTGGCATCTTGTCGCGGTGCTTATCATCATTGTCGGTATCGGTATCGTCTTCTGGTCTGCTAAAGAGCAGGGCGCTGCCCAGCAAAAAGAGCTGCTCACAAAGACCCGGCTTGCCGGGACCGGTATCCTTGCCGGGGATATTGTCCGGTTATCCGGGTCCAGTACTGACCTCACCTCCCCGGAATATGTAACACTCAAAAACCATCTGCACCAGCTCCGTCAGTCTGAGCCCCATGTCAGGTTTGCATACCTGATGGGACAGAAAAATGACGGCACGGTCTTCTTCTACGCTGATTCGGAAGATCCCACTTCGGGGGATTATTCCCCGCCCGGTCAGGTGTATACCGAAGTTTCTGCGGATGCCAGATCGGTCTTTTCAAACGGGAATGCGGTAACCGTGGGTCCGGTTACGGATCGGTGGGGAACGTGGGTGAGCGGGTATGTGCCGGTTATTGATCCCACCACCGGAAAGGTCGTTGCAGTCTTCGGGATGGATGTTGATGCATCTGCATGGTACTGGGAGATCATCAGTCACGGTCTGCCGTCTCTTGCTGCGATACTGCTGATCCTTATCCTGTTTGCGGCGTTTGTTGTTTTTGACGAGCGCAGCCAGAACGAGAAACACCGGATCGCTGCTTCGGAAGAATCCCTGCGCGAGAAAGAGGCATTCCAGCGGGCGCTTCTCGACAACCTGACCGCAGGTGTGGTTATCGTTGACGCAAAGACCCATCGCATTGATCTGGTCAACCCGACCGCCGCAGCGCTCTTTGGTGCACCCCCGGATCAGATCGTCGGAAAGAAATGTAACCGGTTTCTCTGCCCGGCTTTCGAAGGTGCCTGCCCGGTCATCGACCTGTCACAGGATGTCAACTACGCGGAACGTATCATGCTGCGCAGTGACGGTACACAGATCCCAATCCTAAAATCGGTCAAACGGATCACTCTTGGCGGTCAGGAGAAACTGCTGGAAAATTTTATCGATATCACGGAGCGCAAACGGGTCGAAAAGGCGCTCCTGGAGAGCACCGAGAAGTATCGCCTCGTCGTTGACAATGCCAACGAAGCGATCCTGGTCGCACAGGACGGGATGGCGAAACTGGTCAATCGCATGACTGCCGAATTGACAGGTTACCCGGAAGAGGAACTTACATCGAAGCCGTTTGCCGGATTCATCCACCCTGCCGACCGGGAGATGGTGGTAGAGAACTACGCGCGGCGGATTCGGGGAGAAGACCTCCCTGCCCGTTACCAGTTCAGGGTTCTATGTAAGGATGGAGATGTCCGATGGGTTGAGATCGGCGCAGTGCGGATCGCATGGGAAGGACGTCCCGCAAGCCTGAACTTCCTGACAGATATTACCAAACGAAAAAAGTTTGAAGCTGCGCTCTTTGAGAGTACCGAGAAATACCGCCTCCTCGTAGAGAACGCAAGTGAGATCATCGCTGTTGTCCAGGACGGGATGTTTAAGTTTGTGAACAAGAAAGGGATCGAACTCACCGGGTACAGTCTGGCGGAACTCATGGCACGTCCGTCACTGGAGTTTGTGTATCCTGCGGACAGGGACCTGGTAATCCACCACCACCAGAGCCGGTTACAAAAAGAGACGGAACTGGATCATTTCCCGGCGAGGATCATTATAAAGGATGGCTCGATCCGGTGGTTTGAGATCAAAGGTGTGCAGATCACCTGGGAAGACCAGCCGGCGGTTCTGTACTTTTACACGGATATCACCCGGAGGAAACAGGCAGAAATCGCGGTGCAGGCAGCGAACAAGAAGCTCAATATGCTCTCTTCCGTCACCCGCCACGATATTCTCAACCAGCTGATGGGGTTACGGACATTTCTGGAACTCTCGCGGGAGGACACGAAAGATCCGACGTTACTTGGGTATATCGAAAAAGAGGATCAGGCAGCAGAGGCGATCCAGTGGCAGATCGAGTTCACCCGGGATTTTGAGGATATCGGGACAAAGGAACCGACCTGGCAGGATGTGGCAGCGGCGGTCGGGGTAGCAAAGACGGAATTGAAAGGGATGCCGGGCGTTGAGGTGGAGATTCGGATCTCCGGACTGGAAGTTTTCGCCGATGCACCGTTTGAGAAGGTCTTTTTTAATCTCATGGAGAATTCGGTGCGCCACGGTGAACACGTAACGAGGATTGCATTCTCCCTGCGGGAGACTGAGACGGGACTTGTGATCGTCTACGAGGATAACGGGATAGGGATCCCGGAGGCGGACAAGAAGAGACTCTTCCGGAAAGGGTTCGGGAAACATACCGGGCTCGGGCTCTTCCTGTCACGGGAGATCCTCTCGATCACCGGAATCACCATCACCGAGAACGGCGTGGCGGGCGAAGGTGCCCGGTTTGAGATCACGGTGCCGAAAGGGGTGTACCGGTTCAGCCGGGCGAAGGTTGCGTAGACCGGAGTTTGTGGGGAACTGGTCACTCTGATGAGGGAAAGAACACATGAAAGAAAAGTATCGCATCTCAGGTAGGTCAGAACCCCTTAATGGAGATAAAATACCTTCAAATTCCAGAGACTTTCTTTTACCGTTTATACATGGCTCCGATATCTTTTGTTGTGACCCGACATGATCTGTCCCCCTCACAGTCGCGTCCCACCGACGACCACATTGTCAGGTCATTTGCACATTCAACGTGGAAATACTGGTCTATCCAATGGGTATCCCACTCACGACCACATTGTCAATGTACCCGTAATCATTGGAATTCGCCCCGGTGTTCCCGAACCAGAGGGTAAAGTTGGGATTGTTACTGGCTGCTGCAGGAAGCGCGTAGGTAAAGTCGTGCAATTGACCATCCTCTTCAGGATCTCCATCGTCGATAATTTTCAATACCGTCCACGCGGATCCATCCGCGGACCAGAACGCCCGTACCTTTTCTGAACCTTCGATAGATGATGCACCCATGGCAAAGGATACTGTTATTGTCTTATACCCTGCTGTTGAGATGGTTCTTTTTATCTGTCCACCTCCCTTCATCTGAATACTATTCGTCCCTTTTTTTGGTTCACCGGTATAACTGTTGACATCTCCCGTTATCGTCCACCCGGACGAGCCACTGTCAAAGTCTTCGGATAAGATCAAGGGTGGAAAAACGGATGGGACACCCCCAGTTGTCCTCTTCCATTCTGCAACGAGTACTTTGGTCTTTTCATCGACAACCCGAACCGTTATCGCACCCTCTTCAACAGACTGGACGTGCGATGATTGGAGATCTATGAGATTGCTGGTGATCGTGTACGTGCCGTACCTGTTGTATACGTACAGGGTTGAACCCGGACTGAAGAGATCAAGCCCCAGGACTGGCAGGGCACGATGACTGCCCGATGTAGTATCAAGATAAATGCCAATATGGTTGTCCTCGTGACCAGTCTGGTTCAGGCATCCGGTATCACCGCCCTGATTGCATATCCTGATAAACCCTTTATTTCCGATCTCGGGATCTGTGATATCAATAGCAATAAATGCGGTTTTCTGCGGCACAACCACCATGCCAAGAACAGTAACGAGGAGAATACCTGCGATGATCACAACAAGACTCGTGATCAGGATCACAGACACGATTTCAGACAGTGCTTGTTCATTGTTCATAAAAAAACCCCGGTTATTTATCTATGTGCCAGACGGGAATGGTCATGGCGATAGTCTTACGACGACTGGTTGAGTGCCACAAAGACCACCTGCCAGGTCTCTTGTTCAATCCGGTAGGTTTGGGTAATTCAGGCAATTGCATCGTCACCATTTTTTTTAATGATTGATTACTCCAGCAGAGGAAGAGATCCCGTCACTATGCAGGAATATGTGACCGGCAGACATTCCGTTTCTAAAAAAAACGGCTTTCGCCGTTTTCAAGCCCATAGATTTGTGCCAACTTCGGCACATCGGGGTTGTCGTGAAAACCGGTAAACCGGTTTTCCATTAAGGGGGATTGAACCTGATTGGTTCATTCACGAAATTTGGCGGGATGAAAAGCTGGAACGACCTTCTGTATTTTTTTAATAAGACATGCTTCGGCTTAACGATTTCGATCTGATTCCCGCGACCGATTGGAAAAAAGTACTGCCTGGCATATGGAGAGAAACCCATTGAACCGCTGTTTCGCTCGCTACACATCCAGTCAGAAATGTTATGGATTATGGGGATTTGAGATACCCCTCAATGGCTTCCTTCAACTGTTTCGGGGTGACGGGTTTCATGAGATAAATCTTAAATTGTCCTCGATATTTCTGCTCTTCACTATCCGTGATTGCCTTCCCTGTGACCATGAAGACGGGGACATTTTTCATCGCAGGTGTGTTTTTGATCAGCGTGAGGGTCTGCCAGCCATCCATCGGTTCCATCATGATATCGAGAAGGATCAGATCCGGTTGGTTCTTCTCAAGGAGTGAAAGGCATTCTTCCCCCCCGGGAGCAGACAAGGTCGTATATCCGGCGATTGTGAGAAATGTCGTGAACAATTCACGGATATCCGCATTATCATCGACGATGAGAATAGTGGTCATGAGCCTGATGCTCCTCTTGTGTTACGCACTGCGCCATCCTGGGTCTTAATGTTCATGTTCAATGGAATCACCGGGGATATTTGAGTATTTGACAGTTGTGGGGGATATTAATCAATCCCGCCGGACGTGAATGCCAGTATGAATAATTGTGTGTTACGGGAGCGTTTTAGTGTTGTGTTTGTGAACCAGGTGGGGGTGGGGTGTGTGCGATCTGTGGGGGATACCGGTATTGTGATAGTAGGATGAGCAAGAGATTGGAAACTGAAGTGCTGAGCATTCCAGAAATTGGATTGAAATGTGCAGTAATCTGATGATCCGGGATGCGGGTTCGTGGCAATGAGGATCAATATCCAACTCATCAAGGAGGGAGTTGGCGGATTTACCGAAACTGTTCCGGTTCTCTCCGGATGGATGTCCTAAAGTGAAACCGAATAGGAGGCATGGGCAAACATCAGCGAACTTCTTCCGGGATACCGTGAAATATACCGCGAGGATGGAAATGCCGGGACATTGCCTACCCACAAGGAGATTCTGGTTGTCGCATGATAAGAATGCCAGTAATCTCCGGACGGGTGAGGGTCAAGAGGCTCTACCGCAACGGCTGGAAACCTATACGACCGGCAGGCACCAGTCAACGGATTATGGAGATGGATGGTGTGCCGGATCCTCTCTCAATTCAGATGAACGATGAGTAAAAACCTGGGATAGTCCACACGTGTATCAGAATTGCCGGACTGACAGAAGATCGTTTATGAGCAACACGACATTTGTTGTCATTTTCATTTGGCGATGACTGATGCATTACGCACTCAAACGAAGAGGAGATCATGGCTGACCACCATCCGGGCTAATTCAGGAACTCGTGACTACACTGGTGCGGCGCGCAACCCGGTGCAGGATTCGGGTGACATGCTCATCATCAAAATTGTCGGGATTGCAGCGGTGAAATGATTTTTTCCCGGTTACCACTTCTTCTCGTAATAGGACCGCCTCGGATCGTCTCCCATGTTGATGCACGACATCATGCTGTGCGGGAAACTCAAAGCGAGGGTTGATTAATTTACAACACAGACACAGGAATAATTTGTTATAGCAATCGCAGGAAGATGTGTTTGTGTTTATATCAGGATCTATTTTACATGAAGAACGGAAACTATCTTGGCATCCATCGGGAGGGAGTCATGTATGCCATTGTTCATCTTCCTGCAAAAACTGATCCAGCGGGGGATGCAGGTAGATGCAGCAAGTGGATTCTTTTAATTATTGCCAATCAATAGTATTATTGTGTTAATCGCTTATCACACCAGAGAGGATCACTATGACCGAGGTTATACTTAGAGTTCCCAATGATATTGTGGATGCGATCCGTCTTCCACCGGATGATATCCATGTCGAGTTACAGAAAGAGCTGGCACTTGCCCTCTATAAACGCGGGATTTTATCATCCGGTAAAGCCTGTGCTCTTGCCAATCTTTCCAGATGGGAATGGATAGAACTATTAGGGCAAAGGAAGGTTTCCCGTCACTACACCACCGGCGACCTTGAGAAGGACATTGCCCATGTCAAACATTGTCAGTGACTCCTCCCCGTTGATTCACCTGGCGGCTATCGGACGCCTCTCTCTTTTACGAGAGTATTATCATTCCATCATTATACCGACCGCAGTCTGGCGGGAAGTGGTGGAACAGGGGGGAAACCGGGAAGGGGCGAAGGAGATCAAAAATGCCCGGGCTGAGGGATGGATTACTGTTGCGTCGCCAAAAAATACTGCACTAATTAAAGCCCTTTTACAGGATCTCCATGAAGGGGAGGCGGAGAGTATCGCTCTTGCTATTGAATTAACTGCTGGTATTATTATTCTCGATGAAACAGAAGCGCGACGTATTGCAGAGCAGCAGGGTTTACTCGTGATTGGAATAATCGGCATCCTTTTACAGGCAAAAGTGGACAAAAAGATCAGGTCGATGCGAGCGGAGATGGATCGATTGCAGAGAACAGGAAATTTCTGGATCAGTAAATCTCTGCGTCAGATGATTCTTACAACTGCTGGTGAAAGCAGAAAAGATTCATTGTGACCGATTTTCGGAATTTCAAATACAACGAACAATTGATCACCCCTCAATTCCCAATGTTTTATTAAGGCATCACAGTTTGTCTGAAGAACCGGTCACCATTCAGAAAATCATCGAGATCCATGCAGATATCATCAGAGATTTTGGCTGAGCCTCTGGCATACGCGATAATGCAATGCGGGATTATGCAATCTATCAAGTGAACCGGAGCAGGAATGTTTTACGGAAATCCACGATCATTCTTCATGGCATAGCAACCGGGCACCCTTTCGTTGATGGAAATAAAAGGACCGCATTTGTTGTGGCTGATAACCTGGTACGGGATCAGGGGTGCCAGATCAGCGCAACAGATGAAGAGGTCGTTTCCTTCATACTTGAAGTGGCAGAATACAAGCACACCAGAGAATCCTGTTGAAGCGTGGTTAAAAGAAAAGACCGGATTATAACCGGCTCAACTGCTCAAGCGCCCCACGGTACCTGCGTTTCGTCTCTTCGAGGTTCTTTTTCTGCGTGGGAGTTAATGTCTCTTTTTGAGCCGGGCGTTCTTTGGTTTCTTTGACCGTAGGGGTCATGCTACTACGTTATTGTCCTAGTGAGAATAAAATGCTTGCCGGGTAAGGTGAGATCCACGGGTCACTGACTGGCTGGCAGTGCGGGTATTGCCTAAAACAAAACCTGTGGCTCTCTTATTTTTCATACGGCTACATATTACCATACCCGTGCCCTGATTTGCCGGAACCAGACCGGAACGATCTCAAATATTATGATTCTGTTTTAAAAAAAGCCGATACCTCACACAGTGCCAATTACAGGCACCTTCTTAATATGCCGCGAACATGCCACGATTGAAATTCAATAGAAAAATCAAAGAGATTATCAGGCTATTAGGCAAAATCTCAAGTATTTACGGTTTTTACTGGGATTCGTCTCACATCCTTAAAGGGGTAAGATATTAATCCGGGAGATGGAAGATCATGGCAATGAAAATTAAAGTCCAACTCATCTGGGAGGATGTTGGCGGATTCACGGTGGTTGTTCCGGGACTCCCCGAATGTATGTCCCAAGGTGAAACCGAAGATGAGGCACTGGCAAACATCAGCGAACTTATCCCGGTATACCTGGGGGCATACAACGAAGAAAATGCCAAGACCTTGCCAAACATCAAGGAGATTCTTGTAGCTGCATGACAAGACTGCCGGTAATCTCCGGACTGGAGATAGTCAAGGTACTCTACCGCAAAGGTTGGACACCAGTCCGGAGGGTGGGCACCAGCCATGAATACTTTGGTTCTTCTCCCCATTTGGGATGACCGAAAATTTCTAAAAAGACTCCTTGAACTCCATTTGTTACACTTCACCAGCTACGCATCGTAAACAAGGCAACCAACAAGATACAATTTCAGCCACTGTTCTTACATGCCCAAAAAACAAACAGAGCCGAAACCGGTAAAGGATGATTTTTTATGTATACATGCTTATACATCTGTATATGCCACAAGGGACGACGGTGAGGATATCCCTCAGGACAAAAACGGTTCTTGATGACCTGAAGATCCATCCAAAGGAGAGCTATGATGAGGTAATTAGTCGGTTATCTCACCTTGCGTATGATGATGAGCCCATGACCGATGAGGAATTGCAGGCTCTCAAAGAGGGTTTGGATGATGTCAAAGCGGGTCGGACCAGATCACTCGATGAAATTATGAAGGATCTGGGTGATGACAAATTTGCTGCTACGTTGAGGAAGAATGGGGTATCTTGTTAAATTTTCCCGCAAGGCAGAGAAGAGTTTTAAGAAAATTCCTCAATTTGCCCGTATTAAAATTGAAACAGCACTCAAATCTTTTGCAGAGAATAGTTTTGGACATCACGACGTAGTCCGGATCAAAGGTAGTCCGAAAGATATCCCAAGTTATCGTATCCGTGCAGGGGAATATCGTGCATCCTTTGTAATCTGGCATGATGTCCTGATAGTTTTTGTTTTTGATGTCGGGAAGAAAGAAAATTACGAATATCGATGAGTTATGATCATCGACGGGAGCGTAACGTTTTTTGCTAAAAACAACCGATTCACTTAAACCACACCCCTCGCGCCCTCCTTGAAAAAAACCGCCCTCGGACCTTAGCTGATCTCGGGTTCATTACACCCCGAATCCGGGCATTTTCCAGCTCTCGTCCCATCTCGTTTGATCTTGGTATTGGGTGGAATTCGTTTTATGGTGGATCAAAATTGGATTGGCGTTTCCTTTCGTCGATCAAAAAGGAATTGGCAATATGATACGCAATGAGAACGCAATTATGACGAATCATCAGATTTTTCCAGCAGATCCATAATCTCGCGGGTAAGCACGGGAGGTTGGTTTCAAGTACACCCCAGACGACTTCGTCTGCGATAGTTGCATACCCGTGAATCAGACGGTTGCGGAAGGAAATGATCCTCGATGCATACCATGCTACCGCCATGATCTCGTGATCGATTCCCATGAGCGGTTAGCAACAGCGATCTCCGCCATCCGGGCATCGACCGGATTACTGTTCACTACTGTATCACGGTTTTCTGTTACAGTAACCGATTACCGTAACAATTTTTACGGCATGCAGGTAACCAGTAACTCTTCCCAGCGGTGGATGAAGTGGATTACGCGATCGAAAAAGGATGTAAAAATGGAAAGGGTATGCGAACTTTCCCGCGTTGCCGATCTCGATTGCATGGGAAACGACCTGCCGATCGCATATTCTTCATACATTTGAACACCGGGGCACCGTGTACGCGTAACAGATCGGTCACGAACCCGGTCTGCCGACCGAATTGCTCATAAACCGGAATGCCCCTTTCGGTACCAGCATCTCGAACCGGGCGCCTTTTCCCGGTATACCGGTTCGGTTATGGTAATTCCTGTAATGGCGAGGATCTCCTGTGAAAGGAACAGCAGCCAGAGCCCGGTATTCTTCCCGAAACCCCGTAAAAAGAGGCTTTTTTTGTCCTCATCCGTAATCCCCATGGATTCAAGGGCTTGAACGTAGCGGGATGATGATGTCATTTTGTCGAAAAAAGTTTCCGGAAATTTTTCTCACATCTAAAAATATTTTCCGGGAATTTTTCTCACTCCTGGAAAAATATTTCCCGGATTTTTTCCTACCGATAAAATTTTCCCGTGATCTTTTTGCCGGCAGTAAATCAGTTTTCATTTGGTGATGACTGATGCATTACGCACTCAAACTGCGCCTTCAGGTGAAAAGTACCTGTCTGCCCCAGCCGGTTCCCGTGTCCTGCGGTTGTCCCGGATTCGCCGCCATGTGGAAAAAAGGATCAATCTCATTGCAGCCAGGATGTCAGGGAATCCAGGCGAGGCAAAGACGATGGTGTTCAAGCTCTGCAATGGCACGGCAGATACTCCGGTGTATGCGGTGGAACCAACCTATCACGTAACACCGGATAATGAGGCGATCATACCGACACCGTACGGGGAAATCCTTGAGATTAAGAGCAGGAGTTAATATATACCCATATATCTATTCGCCAAGGTACAACACACCCGGTACATTTTTGAAATCCTTATCACCCGTGCAAATCGTAAGCCCGTGCGCCTCCGCCGTTGCATAGATGATGCGGTCCGCTATGCCACCGGGAAACTCTTTTTTACTATATTGTCCTGCCCGTATCGCTATTATCGACGTAATGGGTAAGATATGGCTTACACCCATAAGTTTGGTAGCTGCCAAACTCCCTTCGGTAACCGATTTGTTACGGGTAATTGAGGTTACGACTTCCATCAAGGATATAATCGAGGTGTAATTCATTTCCTTACCATTGATGATATCAACGACTTCTTTCGATGGACGACTGAAATATTCCACCCACACCCATGAGTCAATAAGGTACACGATTCAAATCCTCATCTTCCCGTTCAAATGGACCAACCCCCGGGAACATGCCCGCTGCGGACGGGATAGTGCTTTTCCACACCCCGTATAAGTGATTGATAACGGCATTATACGAATCGAGGTTTTCCGCTTGCTTCACGTGATCCAACTTATCTTTCGCAAGTTTCGAGAACTGGACCGGGGCCCGGGCATCCCCGTTATGGGTGGGTTTGTGCACATCGATTGATCTACCCTCATGTTTCTTTTTCATCTTTGGGGCTTGCATAGTAATGTGTATACAGTATACATCAATAAATGGTTTTTCCTCACATTGGATCCATAAGAATATCTGACACCCGGAACTAGGTTTGCAGCACTTAACCGGCTAACCATCGCAAACAAGGTAAAATAACACGATACAATTTCAGCCAATGTTCTTACACAACCAAGTGATTGAGTTGGTGAGGAATCCAAAGGGACCCGAATTGATGGAGAAACTTAAACAAGGGTCTTTCGATTTTGAATGGGATGAATGTTCAGGATATGAAAGGGCGATATGTGCAGTTCAAATTATAGTTGGCATTGTGGTAAAGTTTAATTTTGCATACGTTTTGATTATACCCTGAAGTCATGTATAGTCAGTGTAACGAGGGTTAGGTGGATCATGGCAGTCCAGCTAACCCGTTTGGTTCAGGTTCCCCTCAGATCAAAATGGATAATCATCCGGATCACTGACATACGTATCAAGATTCCTGAAAATGACCTCCGTGCCGCCACTGGTGACATCGAAGCCATCGCGAGCGATCACAAGTCCCTCGAAACGCTCCCCGTTAAAGGTTACCTTTCCATTGGGAGCAAACAATACGCCGGTAAGTGTGCTACCCCCAAATCCAGTTATTGTGATATCTCCACTGGTTGCCACAATTATGACATTCGATGCACCGGGATTCCAGGTACTTGAGGAATAACTGGATGCATAGATCTTTTTGTAATCTGTTAAAGTTCCACCTGATACATATCCCCGTTCCGCATACCAGGCAGCGGATTTCGCCGGAGGTATATCCATGTTAGGCATCTCAACGGCAGGTACGGTTGCCTGGTGGATGCACTTGGAGACAATCTCGGGATGATTATAATTGGTGGGAACCGTGAGTGTGCCGGTGTAGTAAATATGTGAATTTGCGTCAAGGGTAGGTGTGTATCCCAAGGTAACATCGCCATCAACATACACATCTCCATGTATCCGGGCGTCTTTTAAGCTGAAATCACCCGCGACATAGACATCCCCGTAGATGTCCCGTTGTCCTTTCCATAACGTCAGACTTCCGTTAACATAGATGTCACCAGGCTCGATCGACGATCCCAAACCGGCGCTTCCACCGTCCAGATTAACATTACCATCGATATAGATGGTTGTGACATCGATAGAGGTTCCACCATTCAGGTCAGTTGTGGTCAGATCACCGGTAACGACAACCGTGGATCCGGGTCCATATACAGAATCACCACCGAAACTCAACTGATTTCCATAGACAAAGACGTTTTCTTCAATCGTGTAATTGACAAAGGATTTTTTCGTTACCCGTATGTAATTCGTCCGTGTCAAGGTGTCAGACCCGGTGCCGTTACCTACCGTCAGGCTGATGGTATAATTCCCGACGTTCTGGTATGTCTTTGACGGGTTCTGAACGGTTGATGTGGTGCCATCGCCAAACGCCCAGTTCCACGAGATCACCCCTCCGGTTGATGTATCTGTGAACTGGACAGTAAGTGGTTTCTCACCAATAACCGGGTTTCCGGTGAAGTTGGCTTTCACAGGCAATCTCGCGAAGGTTCCGACAATGGTCTTGTTCGTGGTTACTGCCGGGAACGTGTAATTGTTACCGGTCGGTGTGACCAGCGTGCCGTTCACGGTTACAGTATTCAGCCGATACCCGGTATTCGGCGTGAACATGAACGTTGGTGTATCTCCGTAGTTCACGATCTGGACGGTTGACGGACTGATCGTGCCGTTCCCACCCGATATCGATGGCGTGATCGTATATGTGTTGATTGCAAACGTAGCGACGATCGTCTTGTTCGTCGTTACAGATGGGAACGTGAAATTGTTTCCGGTTGGTGTGACCTGCGTGCCGTTCACGGTTACGGTATTCAGATGATATCCGGTATTCGGGGTAAACGTGAATATTGGCGTGGCTCCGTAATTGACGGTCTGTACCGTAGACGGGCTGATTGTACCATTTCCTCCGGAGACCGATGGCGTAATCGTATACGTGTTGATCGTAAACGTAGCGACGATCGTCTTGTTGGTCGTCACGGCGGGGAATGTATAACTGTTCCCGGAGGGAGTGACCTGCGTGCCGTTCACGGTTACGGTATTCAGGTGATACCCGGTATTCGGGGTAAACGAGAATATTGGCGTGGCTCCGTAATTGACGGTCTGTACCGTAGACGGGCTGATTGTACCATTTCCTCCGGAAACCGATGGCGTGATCGTGTACGTGTTGATCGCAAACGTAGCTGCGATCGTCTTGTTCGTTGTCACTGCCGGGAACACGTAACTCGTTACTGCTCCCACCGATGTGCCGTTCACTGTCACGTCAACGACGTGATAGCCCACATTTGGAGTGATCGTGTACGTCGGTGTTGCTCCATAGTTGACGGTCGTCACTCCTGCCGGACTGATCGCTCCGTTTGCTCCCGGATTCGCTGTGATCGTGTACGTGTTAATCGCAAACGTGGCAGCTATCGTCTTGTTCGTTGTCACTGCCGGGAACACGTAACTCGTTACTGCTCCAACAGATGTGCCGTTCACTGTCACGTCAACAACGTGATAGCCCACATTTGGAGTGATCGTGTAGGTTGGTGTCGCTCCATAGTTGACGGTCGTCACTCCTGCCGGACTGATCGCTCCGTTTGCTCCCGGATTCGCTGTGATCGTGTACGTGTTAAT
>Ga0247841_10007314_pt1 | contig 16473 bp, 12 predicted proteins | sample LaCruzMarch2015__2_FD_192410 | JGI IMG/M metagenome (GOLD analysis project Ga0247841, IMG submission 192410) | Freshwater microbial communities from meromictic Lake La Cruz, Castile-La Mancha, Spain - LaCruzMarch2015_18m | ecosystem: Environmental > Aquatic > Freshwater > Lake | place: Spain... | reverse complement strand
TAGCGCTAAGGCCAAGAGCTAGCGTAATAAAACCTACCGTGTCAAACGAATGTTTTTTCCCCTCTGTTTTAGGCACTGATAGCATCGCTAAGGTAAAGCCTAGCGTTGCTATCGGAAGGTTAATAAAAAAGATCATCCTCCAGCTAAAATACTCGGTCAAGCTTCCTCCTAAAAAAGGGCCAAACGCGAGAAAGATAGAGCCAATGCTTACATACAGCCCCATTGCTTTTCCTCTTTGATGAGAGGGAAAGTTCGTAAATAAAATAGCAGAGGTGGTGGGAATAAGGATGGCGCCTCCTATTCCTTGGAGCACACGGCTTGCAATAAAGGCGCTCATATTAGGACTTATGCCGCAGAAAGCGGATGAGATCGCAAAAAGAAACAGGCCCAGACAAAAAGTGCGTCTATGTCCCCATATATCTCCCATTTTGCCGCCGGCTAAAACAAAAACGCTAAGAGCCAGTGTGTATCCGTTAATGATCCACTGCAATGCAGCGACCGATGAATTAAACTGACGCTCAATAGTGGGAAGAGCTACAGGCAGTACAGTCACATCGACGAAGATCATCGATATGCAGCTTGTCATAGCAAATAATATCCACCATTTGCGGTTTGCTTCTTTGAATAGCGCCATGTTAACCCTGATTAAGAGTATTTACATTTTTAGAAAAATCTTTAAATCTTCGAGAAGCTTGGAACTGCTGTATAACAAGTTCACCTGGAGCTACTGTCTCGAAATCAACATCGAAAACTTTACAGTAGCTAAGGGGCATATTATAAATCTTGGCCTCTGTATTTTTTTCTAGCACCTCACAAAGGCTGCTCTGGTCTAAAAACGGAGTTGCATCCTTTTCTCTTTCAACGACGTTTTTTGTCTCTGTGCACCAGTCTTCTAAAAGCTTTCTAGCAAGGGCTGTAGCATTCACAAAAAGACTCGAAGCTCTTATTTTAAAATGCTTGTCTTCTGTTTTTAAATGCATGACAGAAAAGTCATATGAAAAAAAAGAAGTAAAGTCAGGTGATTTGCAAAAAACTGCATCTGCATCTACAAAAAATAAAGGTCTTTGGAACTGCATCCATTTATTTAAAATAAAGAAGGGCTTAATAGCGCAATTTCTTTCCCAGCTTCCTCTGTTTTTTACTCCTTCTATATGAGCATCAATTCCCCATGCTTTACAGGATGCTTGCAGATTCTCGACCTCTTTTTCATAGGGAGTGTCTAAGGTGTAATAACTGATTACAAGTACTTGGTCACTTAAGAAACTTGCCATTTTTCCTCTTTGCCTAGAAATAACTTATTAAAAACAGCAGGCAATTTAAAAACAATAAGCGTTGGATTAAAGTAATAAGTTATTCTTTAAGATGTTTTTCTGTAGTAGCATCTCAGCGATTTGTACGGCGTTAAGAGCAGCTCCTTTAAGGAGCTGATCTCCTACCACCCAAAGATCTAGGGTGTTATCTTGTGAGATATCTTCTCTGATCCTGCCACAATAAATAGGGTTTTTACCAATGGCATCAAAGGGCATAGGAAAACGATTTTTGTCTTTTTCTTCTAATATTTCAACACCTGGGCTACTGCGCAGAATCTCATAGGCTTTACTTGCAGGTAGTGGAGAGTGGAATTCTACATTGAGTGCTTCAGAGTGAGCTCTGAGGACTGGGACCCTAACGCATGTCGCTGTGATACGTATACTATCATCGTTTAAGATTTTTCGTGTCTCATACAGCATTTTTAGCTCTTCTTCCGTATAGCTGTTTTCTTGCAGGGTAGAGTTATGGAGGAAAAGGTTAAATGCATAGGGGAAGGGGATGACAGAGCGTTTGTAGTCTTTGCCGCTCAGCTGAGCTCTTGTTTCTTCCTGAAGATCTTGCATCGCTTTTGCTCCAGCGCCACTTGCCGCTTGATACGTTGCTGCAACGATCCTTTTGATTTTACAAACTTTATGAAGAGGGGCTAAGGCCATCAGCATAAGAATAGTGGCGCAGTTCGGATTGGCGATGATCCCTTTATGGTCTTGCATAGCCTCGGGGTTAATTTCGGGTATGATAAGAGGTACATCCTTTTGCATACGGAACGCTGAGCTGTTGTCGATGACCGTAGCGCCGGCTCTGCAGGCTTTTTCTGCGTAGGCTTTAGAGATTTTGCCTCCCGCACTAAAAAATACGATGTCAAGGCCATCAAAACATTCCTCTTGTAACACTTCCAAGGGGATCTTTCTCCCTTGGAATACAAGGGTGCTGCCCAGTGATTTTTCTGAGGCGAAGAGCTTTATGTTTTTTATAGGGAACCCTCTTTTTTCTAAAAGAGAGAGGATTTCACATCCGACAGCGCCGCTTGCGCCTACTATGCCGATGTTAAGAATTTGCTCCATGAAAAGACCTAAAGTATTACGTATTTACAACTCAGTATACGGAGCACGTTTTTAACGTGGTAGTCGTGATTATTTTTTAGGCTTTCTTGCAGATAGAGAGAACTTGTTTTAGAGACCACGGGCCTAAGTAGGTTAGCCATATACCCATTACCATGCCAAAGATCATTTTCAATGGAGAGCTAAGACCTGAGCCTAGCGCAAGAGCAAATAGTCCGATGATAATAACGATGGTATTGATAACACGGGTAGAGAGCTTTTGCTTTGTGTTGTCTATTCTTTTTCCGGTTGCAATGAGTCCTATTTCAACGCCTACGGTAATACTGAAAAAAAGCAAAGCAGAAAGCCCATCGATCAAAAGAAGTGATAAAGGAAAAATCACAAGTGTTGGTTTCCAGTGTTTTTCAAGAATTGGAAACAGCCTTGCATAGATCACGACCAGCAGCGCCCCTGACACCATCCCCCCTAGAACATCGCTAAAGAAATGGACTCCGAGATAGATGCGGGAAAGGCACATAAAGAAGGCAAAGAGTATAGCTAAGACTCGGTAGATCGTCTTTTTAGATTCTACAAAAGCAATGCCAGCAAGTAGTACCCCTGTTTGAGCTGCTCCACTTGGGAATCCATACGAAGATGAGAAACAGATTACGCCAACGCCTGGATCGATCTGGCAGGGTCTTGGTAGGGCAAAGAGTCCTTTAAGAGCGTGGTTTACAGCACCTGCTAAAATCAGAATATAGAAAAGTTTAATCCCTTTTTCTCTTCCGACGAGATACCAAATTACGGTGATAAGAATGATCGCAAATCCAAAGCTATCAACGAAGTTCCAACCGAGAAAAAATGTATCGAGAAACGGGCACCTTAGAGTCTCTTGAAGGGACTTAATCCAGGATAGCTCGTGCTGTTGTAGCTCAGCAATAGTCATGAAACACACTTCAGTTGTGTAGAATTTTGGCTTTTAATAAAAAAAATGGCTTCTTCACCTTTCGGGGAAAAAGCCACTTTATCAACTCTCTATTAAAATGTGAATCCAACTTTTAGGGTAAATCCTTGTGTGGTCATGTTGCCACTAGGTGTAGCTGTAGGGTTCAGGAATTGGTTCATAGAAAACCAAACTTGTTCTTCCCATCCAGCTTTTACTTCTAGCATGTAGGTTTCATTAGAAAACCATCCCATATAGCTGAGTCCGATCCCCATTTCTAAAACAGGAAGTACTGTGTGAAAGTTTTTTTCATAATTCAAAACAGTAAGAGGTCCACTAGTTTGATTCAGAACATCTCTTCTATCACTAGAAACATGATTCCACATGATAGAACAAGCAAGATCACCGTATACGCCCCAATTCTGGAGGAAATGCCATACAGGGCTTACACCGCCGCGTATACCGATACCTTGGAACTCTTCTTTCATGTTGTAGTTTGCAGAAAGGTATGCTGCTGTACTTGCAACGCGAGGTGCATTTGTTATATCGTAGTCTTGTTTAAGCCAGGCTCCTTTGAGTCCTATAAATGGTCGTAAAGTAAGGAATTTACTGATAAAGAAATTTCGTCCAAGTTCTAAATCAATTACATTGAAATTTAACTTCCAAGAGGCGCTAGCGCTTGCTAAACTATCTGTCAAAGCTGGTACGAATGTGTGGCCCCACTGGCCATTCCATAGGTAAGAATCGGACGGTTGGTTAATGGTTTCAGTGTGGCTTGCTGGGTTAAGCCAAGTATAATTTGCATAAAGATCCCATCCGTCGTGGGCAAAATCAAGGCCAACGCCTACTTTAAAACCTGGCTGAAAGGTGAAATCAGGTTGCTTGTCTTCTCCTTTTCCTACATTAGTATAGGGAGATCCTCCAAAAGGATCGTTATATACGCCAGAAGCAGCAAAATCTAAGCCCTCTTGCTGCGCTTTCCAATAAATGAAATCCGCTGTTACGAATACATTGACCCCATTCTTCACCGCTGGAGCTACAGCTGGTGTCATAGAGCTTGTGGGTTGTGAAGTGAACTCTTGAGAAGGTGTGGTCATTGGAGTTGCGGATTGACCCTGATCATTATCAACTACTAGAGAGTCTTCATCTAAATTCTCATCGTCCCTTAGTGAAAGTGTGCTTTCCTGAGCGTAATCATCGTATTCATCATCGAAGTCTTGTGCATGTATTTGGGTGCTAGCCAAAAGGGGAGCTAAAAGAAACGTAAATTTCCATGTATTCATAATAACCTATGGTGGTTCTAAGTTTTGCATCGAGTTTTTAGTAGATGCTTTCTTTATGTGTAATTTCTATACAAATATTTTTTCAATAAAATACTCAAATTTTTCTTTGGATATCTTTAAATTCAAAAAACCCCCTTATAAGATTTTCTGGTTTTCCTTCTGGGAGCGATGGTGATACTAGTAAAACCGATGTAGATTCTAAAATGCGCTTATTCTATGATTAAAGGCTCATATCCATAGCAATCTTTATTTTACTACACAAGGAGCTCTATGAGCGCTTTAAGAGAGAAAATTGAGTCTTCGGTACAAGATGGAATTCGTGCGATAGAGTTTTTACAAAAGCCAGAGAGTCTTGAGTTTATAGAAAATTGCGCGGCAAAGATTGTCTGCTGTTTTGAGCGAGGAGGCAAGCTGATGATTGCGGGTAATGGCGGGAGCCTTTGCGATGCGATGCATTTTGCAGAAGAGCTCAGTGGACTGTATCGTGAAAAAAGGCCAGCTATGGCAGCAATGGCTCTTTCCGATCCAGGGCTTATGAGTTGTGTAGCGAATGATATTGGATATGAAAAAGTATTTTCTAGAGCATTAGAAGCTTTTGGAAAAAAAGAAGATATTTTTATAGGACTTACTACAAGTGGTAATTCGCCAAACATCTTAGAAGCTGTCCGCACTGCAAAACAACTACAAATGGAAACGATTTCCTTTATTGGAAGATCGGGTGGCGTTTTAAAAGGGCTATGTGATTTAGAGCTACTCGTCGATGGATTTCGTTATTCTGATCGTGTACAAGAAGCACACATGACAGCTATCCATATCATTATTGAAATGGTAGAGACTCTTATGCTTCCGTCTTTACAAAATAGAGAAGAGCTCTTACTTACCAATGTCTCTTGAAACGTATATTTTAGATATCATCGAAGGAAAGCGAAAGGCTCCAGGCTTTGCAAGACTCTTAAGTTTTGCAGCCTTAGGCTTTCGCTCACTTATAGCTTGTCGTAACAAACTCTATGATAAAAAAATCTGCAAAAGTCATCCAGTGGAAGCCTGTGTTGTAAGTATAGGAAATATAGTATCAGGAGGGACTGGTAAGACGCCTCTGATACATCTTTTAGCTAAGACGCTCGGCTCTACAGAAAAAGTGGCTATCGTTACAAGAGGATTTCGCTCTGGTATTGAAAAATTGGGAAAGTCGGTAGAGATTTCCAAAGGCTCAGGCCCAATAATGAATGTAGAAGAATGTGGTGATGAGCCATATTGGCTTGCCCTGTACACCTCTGCATCGATTTGGGTAGGCAGCGATAAGCTACAAAGCGCCAAAAATGCAGTGGAGAATGGATCGAATATTCTTCTTATCGACGACGGCATGCAGCATAGACGTTTGCATAGAGATGTTGAAATCGTTCTGCTAGATGGTGCAGACCCTTGGGGTAAAGGGGCTTTCCTTCCAAGAGGTCTACTGAGAGATTCTCCTAAACGACTCTCTATCGCAGATCTTATTGTCGTTACTAACATAGACTCTAAGGGATTTGATGAACTCAAAAAGCAAATCGCTAGCTACTCAAAGAGTCCTGTAGTAAGGATGCAGAGAAACTATAGCTTAAGTGGTGTTGCAGTAGATAAAGTGGGAGTTTTTTGTGGTATAGCAAAACCTCATCACTTTGCATCAGCCGTGATAAGCCTTGGCAAAACAATAGTAGATAGCCTCTTTTCTCTAGATCATATGATACCGAGCATGCCTGCTCTTCAAAGCTTTGCTTTTACTTGTAAAGAAAAAGGGGCAAGCGCTCTAGTATGTACTGAAAAAGATTTTGTAAAATTACCTAAAGATCTTTCCTTAAGTCTGCCTATTGCCGTTTTGAAGATGGATATTGAAATAGCCGACGGCAAAGAAGATTGGAAAAAATGTATTGAGAAAATTCAGCTAAAGGGAAAAACCTTTTCAAAAAGTTCGAGGAATGAAAAATGAGTGAAGAAATTACCATAGCACTTCCCAAGCTTGGGGAGAGTATCGTTAGCGCAACTATTGTACAATGGTTTAAGAAAGAAGGGGACGAGGTTGCACTTGATGAGCCACTCTTGGAAGTATCGACAGACAAAGTAAACAGCGAAATTCCCTCACCCGTTGCTGGTCGTTTAACTAAGATTTTAGCATCGCCAGATGAAGAGTTGCAGGTGGGAGATCCGCTTGCTAAAATCTCTGCTTCATTTCCCTCTCAAAATGCCTCTGGTCCAGCTCCACAAATAGAGAAAACTGTTTCAGCTCAAGTACAAACAACAGGCGCAATGAGAGAGTTTTTCTCTCCTGCAGTTTTAAGAGTTGCCTCCGAGCTCGGAGTGAGTCTCGATGAAATGAAAAAGATACCGGCCACTGGCGCTGGTGGAAGAATTACTAAGCAAGACATCGAAGCTTATGCACTTAAGAAAACTGCATCGACTTCTTCGTGCTCTCAGACTCCGAAGGGTGCATGTTCTAAAGTGGCTCCTTGCTCATCTTCTTACGACAATACAGGCGGTAGTGAGATAGAGAAATTACAAATGACAGGTATGAGAAAAGCGATCGCTGACAATATGGTCAAATCGTTTTATCAAGCGCCTCATGCGACACTTGTCAATGAAGTGGATGTGAGCGAAGTGCTAAAGCTGATCGCAGCTCAAAAAGATGCTTTTTTAGCAAAGCATGGCGTCAAGCTTACGATCACAAGTTTTGTGGCAAAAGCGATTTCAAGAGCTCTACAAGAATACCCTCTGATTAACTCATCGCTTGATAAGGATACAATCCTTGTAAAGAAATTTGTCAATCTAGGTATTGCTGTCAGCATCGATCAAGGGCTTATCGTTCCTGTAATCAAAAATTGTCAGAGAATGAACATAGTAGATATTGCTAAAACGATCACTGAACTCTCTACGAAAGCAAGAACTGGTAAGCTTACTCAAAATGATATCTCTGACGGAACGATCAGCATGACTAACTTCGGTATGTCAGGTGTTGCGATTGGAATTCCTATTATCCGCTACCCAGAAGTTGCAATCGTAGGTATTGGAGCGATTCAGAAAAGAGTGGTAGCGCTTGATGGAGATCTTATGGCGATCCGCTCGCTGATGCATGTATCTCTTACATTCGACCATAGAGTGCTTGATGGTATGTACGGATGTGGATTCCTCGGATCGGTGAAAAAACACCTAGAGCAAGACCTGAAAATTGAATAGGGAATCTATGAGACATTTTGTCAGAGTACTTAAGCTTTTACTCGTTTTAGGATCAGCCCAGCTCATAGCAAATGAAAGGATCTCCCACGAGGTCCTTTTTGTTTCTTTCGACACGGCAGAGACGCTTGTCTGGAGGGAGCTTATGCAAAATAATCCCGAGCTCTCTGAAAGGAGCTCAGTGATTTGTATGGCAACAGGGGCAAAGCTTGCCAGTGAGGGCGCTTTTTCCTTTTTAAAAGGAGAGCAAATAGTGATCTTAAATGATCTGCTGCCGCAAAGACTTGCGAGGCTGTCAGAAGATTCTCTTGATAAATTGTCAGAGCTTTCTCCTCATTGTGTTGTTACAGGGATGTATTCGACATCTCAGGCAGAAATTGCCGAGCTATATGCTAAAAAGGGAGTAAATGTCATAGCATTTTGGGATAATCCTTCATCTTATGAGTACCTTCCTAAGGATCTCGTTGGGAATGTGGAAAAAATTGTAAATATCGCCACCTATGTCTTGTGTCCTACCGAAGAAATAGCCAGAGACTTAAATAAGCGTTTTAGCAGACAAAATACAAGAGTTGTAGGTCATCCGACTATTGACTCTCAAGTTGCTGAAATACTTGTTAAAAACACGAAGGAAATAGAAAAAAAACTTCCTTGGACCAAGGATAAACCTCTTATGATGTACGTGGGAGGTTATGAGGAAAATGCCAACGCTTATGAAGATAGTGTGCACATTTTTTTAGAGGGAGTCAAAGATCTCGGAGTAAAATTCGATCTCTTACTCCAACTCCATCCAAGATCTGATGGCTGTTTTGAATCTAAAGTAGTAAAACAGATGCAAAGTAAGTATCCAGAATTTCCTCGCACTTATATTTCTAACTCTAGGGAAGGGATCTCCTCTTTCGATGCAGTAGCGATAGCAGATTTTGTTGTTGCCAATAGATCCACTCTTGGGTTCCAAGCCTTTCTAGCAGGTAAAAAGATTGCCTATGTAGATGTTCCACAAACGCGGTATAGCAATGTGTTTATTGATCAGGGGCTTGCGCCCCAGTTCACAGTGTCAGATAAGTTCAATGGATATTTGAAGAATGTTTCTATGCAGCCCTCCGAAGACAAAAAGACCAGCCCTATTCCCTGTGGCGGCAAAGAAAGAATGAGCCGAATAATAGAGAGCCTTTCTCATCCATCAGCGGAAGAATAACCAGCTACATCATCGATCAAATACAGGTTCTCTGTTTTGATCATGTCAAAACCATGACTCTCTAGCTCTTCACCGAGAGCTATGATCTCTCTTTGTGATATGGGATGATTCTTTTGCTTACTCATAAATCTAAGGCGCCACTGCTCAACGCAGGAAGTTTCTGGATGACCATTCGGCCATATTCTTACCCCACGATTGGTAATCATCTTAAGAGATAGTGCAGGAGTTGCAATAGGGGAGGCTTTTTTTATTAGCCCTTCCGCTTTATCATGAGAGTAGACAAACACATCGACTCCTACGAGTTCTCTTTTGTGCTTACCTTGGAAATGTTCAGTCATAAGAGGGGCGATTTTTTTCTTAGTATCTGCATAAACGACAGGTTTTAGATGGGAGGGCTTTTCTCCTAAGAATTTCACAATCGCTTGCGCAAATTCTTTTGTTCCAACTTTTCTCTTGCTCTTCCCTTCTGTAAAAATATCGTAGGTATGAATCCCTTCTTCGAGAGTTTTAAGCCAGGCATTATGGATTCTTTCGGCAATACGATGCTCTCCTAAATGAACCAGCATCATAACGGAGGCTAAAAGAAGGCCCGAAGGGTTCGCCATATTTTGCCCAGCTCGTCTAGGAGCCGATCCATGGATCGCTTCAAACATAGCTCCTTTATCACCGATGTTAGCGGATCCTGCAAGGCCGACTGACCCAGAAATTTGTGCTGCCACATCGGAGAGGATATCTCCATAGAGGTTCGGCATTACGATTACATCGAAGGCCTCAGGTGTATCGGCAAGCTTTGCAGCACCGATGTCAACGATCCAATGCTCATTTTCTATGTCGGGGTATTCTTTAGCGATTTCATCAAAAACTTTATGAAAGAGACCATCAGAAAATTTCATGATGTTGTCTTTTGTAAAGCACGTTACTTTTTTTCTGCCGTAATGCCTTGCATATTCAAAGGCATGACGTACAATTTTTTCGCATCCATAGCGAGAAATGATTTTAATCGATTCGCAGACGCCCGGAGTTTGCTTATATTCAATACCTGCATAGAGATCTTCCTCGTTCTCTCTTACGATGACAACATCCATCGAAGGATGTTTTGTTCTTACAAAGGGACTGTAGGATACGCAAGGGCGGATATTAGCAAATAAGCCGAGAGTGGTTCGAATTGTGACGTTTAAACTTTTAAAGCCCCCTCCCTGAGGAGTAGTAATAGGTGCTTTCAAAAAAGCTTTTGTCTTTTTAATTGTCTCCCATGAGGAATCTTCGATCCCTGTTGGGTGGCCACCTAGATATACCTTTTCCCCGATTTCAATTTTTTTATAGTCAAGGGGGGCTCCCGCTTCATCTAACACATGGACAACAGCTTCCATGATTTCTGGACCGATTCCATCTCCGTATGCGATAGCGACTGGTATTTTTGAAGGGGACATTGGCTTTACCTTTTCTGTAGTGACTTAAAAAATTGTTTTACGAAATTCAACTGAAGACTTCAAGCAAAATTCGAAATGCTCTATAGTAATCAGCTTATACGAGGAGTCTATGTTAAAAGATCTTTTTACTGATGCTCAAAAATATCTCGATCATTTTTTTCATACTGTAGACATTCAGCGTGTCGAAGAAGTGGTAAAAATGTGCGAAGGATGTCAGGGGCTTATTATACTCACAGGCGTTGGCAAAAGTGGCATCATTGCTGAAAAGATCGCCATGACTCTTATTTCTACAGGAACAAGAGCGCTATATCTTCCTCCCATGAATTTTTTACATGGTGATATTGGCATCGTGTCGGATAAAGATATTCTCGTCATGATCAGTAAAACGGGTGAGACTGAAGAACTTTTAAATCTAGTTCCTTTTATCAAGAAAAGAAAAGCTAAGATCATTGGATTTGTCTCAAATCCTGCATCTCGCCTTTCTAAAGAAAGTGATTTGTCTCTTTACCTTCCTGTAGAAAAAGAATTATGTTCCTTCGACCTTGTCCCTACGACATCGACGGTTGTTCAACTGATTTTAGGCGATATCCTAGCTGTTGCTCTAATGAAGAATAGACAGTTTGCTATGAGTGATTATGCTTTGAATCATCCTGCAGGATCGATTGGTAAAAAACTCATGGTGACAGTAAGAGATCTTATGATCGATCAGGATCATGTCCCTTTATGTTCTCCAGCAGATAAACTTGTGGATGTACTTGTAGAACTATCTAATAAAAAATGTGGCGCTCTTCTTGTGGCAAATAAGGAGAGGGACTTGCTTGGTATCTTTACCGATGGAGACCTGCGGAGAGCTCTTCAATCTAAAGGTCCTGCAGTTCTTGATGAGACTATGCAGAATCTCATGAATGTATCAGCAAGCTCTCTTCCCCCTGAAACTCTTGCATGGGATGCTTTGAAGTATATGCAAAAAGACCCTCAAAAGTGGGTGATGGTAATGCCTGTATTAGAGCAGAGAAAAGTCGTTGGTATTCTTCGAATGCACGATGTTGTTAAAGCGGGAATTTCTTAACCTTAAGAGGTAGAATGGCAGACGCCGTTTCTTTTCCGCTAACAGATATTTTAGGGAAAGCGGAAATGGTTTTTATCCTGTTCATAGGAGCCGCTCTTTCCTCTTTTTATAAGAAAAAAAAGTCTCCTGGCCTTATCTTTTTCACTTTTGCCAGTATCTGCTGTTTTTTTGGTATTCTTCCTTCAAAAATCCTCATGCATTCTTTAGTCAATACAGTCACTTTTTCTCTGCTGTGTTTATATCTTGTCGTCATAGCCGCTCTGCAAACGGGGTGTGTTCAGAGTATTTTGGATTTTCTTTTTAAAACGTGTAGAGGCAATTCTCTAAAGTTTTATCTCTTCCTTACAGCTCTGGCCTCCTTTTTTCCTTCCAAACGGATTCAAAAAGAAATGATATCTTTTTTAAGAAAAAAAGATCTCTCTTCTGAAATCCCATTTCACTTTCTTTTCCCAATTTTGTTTGTTTTGGCTTCTTCACTCACTCTTATGGGCTCAGTTACGAACCTTGTCTCAGACCATATCTGCGGTGAAATTTTAGTTGGCAAACACTTTGGATTTTTTGCTTATGGCCCTGTGGCTTTTTCTTTGTTTTTTGTCTGCTTTCTTTTCTTTTTCTACGCTGTCAAAAAACAAACGAAGACAATGTTTGAAAAAAGCCTCGCAGCTCCGTTGCCTTCTCGTAAGGAAGGCAGTATTATGGAGCGCTATGCGCTTAGCCCTTCTGCTGTTTTGAGTGAATCTGGAAAATATACAGAAGAAGTAGAAACTAGATTGCGCAAGCAAGAAAGCACCCCAAAAAGAGTGAAAATTGGAACCATAATCATTTTTTGCTTGCTTCTCAGCTTAACTCTTGTAGGAGTTCCTCTCATCATTACTTCTCCGGTAAGTGTATGCCTCCTTTTTTTTCTTGGTGCATTTGATAAGAAAGAGCAGGTAAGCAAATTGCCTTGGGATATTTTTCTTCTCGTAGTGGCAAGCTTTATTTTTTGCCATGCAATGATTGAAACGCATTTGCATTTATTTATTGCTGGAAAGCTGCAGTTCCTGCACTCGCAAATCGGTGTTATCACATTTTTTCTTTTTAGTGCTGGGTTGCTTTCTCTTTTTATTCCCTGCTCGATGGTTGTAAGTTTTTTGCTTCCGATAGCTGTTACATTCGGAAGAATGTATGAGCCCAGCTTTATGCAGCTCCTCATAGCTGCAGTAACGCTTGGCAGTTTTTTTCTTTTTCCAAAAAAATCTATTATATCATTTCAAAAGAAAACGAGTCTTTCAGAGGAGCAGATTCTTCTGTTAAAGATCCAATGCATGTGGATCGGAGTCGTTTATCTTGTCTTTGTTGCCCACGCGTTTCTGATTAGTGTTATTGCTTAGTTAATTTCAAAAAAATATAGTGGTTTCTTTTAAAAAAGGGAAAAATCATGGATAGTATTCACTTTGCCTCGATTCTAATTTTAATCGTTTTTGTCCTCGGCTACACTTGCATCGTGTTTGAACATACTTTGAAGGTAAGTAAGAGCGCTATTGGGCTTTTGATTGCCGTACTTTGCTGGGTAATATATCTTTCTGCAAGTGGGAGACCTCTTTCGGAGGATTTAGCGGAACTTGGTCATCATGTATCAAGTGTCTCGCAGATCATTTTCTTTTTGATGGGCTCTATGGCGCTCGTAGAACTTGTCGATTCGCATAAGGGATTTAAGATCATTACCGATGCCATTCATACTTCTTCTCGAAGAAGGTTATTATGGACCATTTCTTTCATTTCGTTTTTTCTTTCAGCAGTCTTAGATAACTTAACCACCACGATTCTGATGATTTCTCTTCTTCGAAAACTCGTGAAAGAGCCGAAGGAAAGAATTGTACTCAGTTGCATGGTGGTCGTAGCTGCAAACGCGGGAGGTGCATGGACTCCGATTGGTGATGTTACAACTACAATGCTTTGGATTGATGGACAGATTTCAACGTTCTCAGTCATGAGATCTTTGTTTGTTCCAAGCTTTATTTCAATGCTCGTTCCTTTGCTTTGGTTCTCCAATAGATTTAAAGGTAAGTACGCAAACTTAAAAGAGAAAGCGCTCGAGGAAAAAGCAGAGCCGGGTGCTAAGCTAGTGTTTTATTTAGGAATTGGTGGACTTGTTTTTGTTCCCATTTTTAAAACTCTTACCGGCCTCCCTCCATTTATGGGAATATTGCTATCTTTAGGCCTTCTTTGGGTTGTGACAGATCTTATGCATAATAAGTTTGACCAAAGAGAGCATTTAAGGGTTCCGTCGATTCTTTCAAAAATTGATACCTCATCAGTCCTGTTTTTTTTAGGGATATTGCTTTGTGTAGACGCCTTGCAAACTGCGGGTCTACTACGTACTTTAGCTGTATGGTTAGATCATACCATCGGGAACCTGCCTCTTATTGCTACCTTCATAGGAATATTTTCAGCCATCGTCGATAATGTGCCTTTAGTTGCAGCGACTATGGGTATGTATTCTCTTGAGCAATTTCCTATGGATCATCCTTTCTGGCTCATGATCGCCTATGCGGCAGGAACAGGGGGGAGCTTGCTAATCATTGGTTCGGCTGCAGGAGTCGCTATGATGGGTATGGAAAAAATGGATTTTGTAACCTATATGAAGAAGGCGACACTTCCTGTACTCCTGGGTTTTCTACTCGGAATGGGTAGCTACCTTGTGATTTTTCATTAATTTACTCTTTCTAAAAATTGGGAAAAGGACACTCCTTCATAGAGGAGTGTCCTGGTAAATAATAAATTGAATTAAGAAATTTTAAGAAAAATGAAAAAGCTGCTTCCCTTAAATGCATGAGTTTTTGTATGTTATTGCCTTCTTGATGACGATGATCGAAAGATAAGTCGAAGTGAAGAAAAAGTGAAGCGGTAAAGCTCACTAAGTTGTTTTGACAGTAGAAGAGAAATGACGAAACAAGAATGAGAAGTTTGTGCGGAATGCAAACGCAAGTTTGCAAACCGAATAATGTCAATGAGATAAGAACATATCAAGATAGATTTTTGATTGAGAATTTGATCTTGGTTCAGATTGAATGCTGACAGCGTGGATGAGGCATGCAAGTCGAACGAAGTCGTAGGGTAACCTGTGACTTAGTGGCGGAAGGGTTAGTAATACATGAATAACTTACCTTTAACCTGGGGATAACGATTGGAAACGATCGCTAATACCGAATGTAACAACGAGATAGCTTATCATGTTGTTAAAGTGGGGGACTCTGAAAGGGGCCTTGCGGTTAGAGAGAGGTTCATGGGATATCAGCTAGTTGGTGCGGTAATGGCGCACCAAGGCTAAGACGTCTAGGCGGATTGAGAGATTGACCGCCAACAGTGGGACTGAGAACTGCCCACACTCCTACGGGAGGCTGCAGTCGAGGATCTTTCGCAATGGGCGCAAGCCTGACGAAGCGACGCTGTGTGAATGATGAAGGCCTTCGGGTTGTAAAGTTCTTTCGCGCAAGAACAAGAGAGGAGAATGAATAATTTTCCGATTTGAGGGTACTGCGTAAAGAAGCACCGGCTAACTCCGTGCCAGCAGCTGCGGTAATACGGAGGGTGCAAGCATTAATCGGATTTATTGGGCGTAAAGGGCGCGTAGGCGGGCCTACAAGTCAGATGTGAAATTCCGGGGCTCAACCCCGGAGCTGCATTTGAAACTGTAGGTCTATAGAGGGATGACGGAGAAAATGGAATTCCACGTGTAGCGGTGAAATGCGTAGATATGTGGAAGAACACCAGTGGCGAAAGCGGTTATCTAGTTATCACCTGACGCTGAGGCGCGAGAGCAAGGGGAGCAAACAGGATTAGATACCCTGGTAGTCCTTGCCGTAAACGATGTATACTTGATGTAGCTGGGCTCAACCCTGGCTGTGTCGGAGCTAACGCGTTAAGTATACCGCCTGGGGAGTACGCTCGCAAGGGTGAAACTCAAAAGAATTGACGGGGGCCCGCACAAGCAGTGGAGCATGTGGTTTAATTCGATGCAACGCGAAGAACCTTACCCAGATTTGACATGCAGAGGACAGTCCCAGAAATGGGATCTCCCGCAAGGGCCTTTGCACAGGTGCTGCATGGCTGTCGTCAGCTCGTGCCGTGAGGTGTTGGGTTAAGTCCCGCAACGAGCGCAACCCTTATCATTAGTTGCCAACAGGTAATGCTGGGAACTCTAATGAGACTGCCTAGGTTAACTAGGAGGAAGGTGAGGATGACGTCAAGTCCGCATGGCCTTTATATCTGGGGCTACACACGTGCTACAATGGTCGGTACAGAAGGCAGCGAAACCGCGAGGTGAAGCAAATCCCTAAAACCGATCTCAGTTCAGATTGTAGGCTGCAACTCGCCTACATGAAGTCGGAATTGCTAGTAATGACGTGTCAGCAACAACGTCGTGAATACGTTCCCGGGCCTTGTACACACCGCCCGTCACATCATGGGAGTTGGTTTTACCCGAAGTCACTGACTTAACCGCAAGGGGAGAGGTGCCTAAGGTAAGGCCGATGACTGGGATGAAGTCGTAACAAGGTAGCCCTATCGGAAGGTGGGGCTGGATCACCTCCTTTAAAGGACAAAACTGAAGTCTTCGGATTTCAGCGTTCTTAGGTTGAGACAAACTATCTCATCCTTGTAATTCGTCGTTTCCCTTCTGCTGTCGAAGCAGAACAGGTTATTATAGACTTGAGTCTAGAATGAAAGTTTTAGGCACCCGGGGGTTTAGCTCAGTTGGTAGAGCATCTGATTTGCATTCAGAGGGTCAGGAGTTCGAATCTCCTAGCCTCCAATAAATGCGGTTATAGCTCAGTTGGTTAGAGCGCGACACTGATAATGTCGAGGTCCCTAGTTCAAGTCTAGGTAACCGCAAACTTTAGACATAGATCTAAAGAAAGCTATCTTGAAAGTCGTGAGAGAAAGAAAGAAACCTCAAGAGTATGAACAGTAAAATGTTGATACAATTTTTTTAATGGTAAACACAAATTCACTGATAAA
>Ga0247841_10007313_pt1 | contig 16474 bp, 13 predicted proteins | sample LaCruzMarch2015__2_FD_192410 | JGI IMG/M metagenome (GOLD analysis project Ga0247841, IMG submission 192410) | Freshwater microbial communities from meromictic Lake La Cruz, Castile-La Mancha, Spain - LaCruzMarch2015_18m | ecosystem: Environmental > Aquatic > Freshwater > Lake | place: Spain... | reverse complement strand
CACCGATGGATGGCCCACGCGAGGACGGCAACGCTGGCAAGGGGCGCTCCGACGGCGACCGCGATGGGTAAACCGCCGCCCGACGACGCCGGCTTCTGTTTCGCCAACGCGGCGCTGGCGCGGACCGCGGCGGGGAGGCCGCGCAGTTCGCTGAACAGGGCTCGGACGGCCTCCTCGATGCGACGATGGTCGACAAGGTCCTGCATGCGCTGTTCGAGACGCTGCTCGATGCCGCCCAGCTCCGCGCGCACGCCGCTGCTTGCCACGACGCTGGCCGTCCAGTCCATACCGACGCGCAGGAACACGGCGAGGATGACGCGACGCGGCGAGAGATTCCAGGCGCCAAAGACGGCATCGGCGAGCTGCTCGACGGTGGGGTACGCGTTCTCCCAACTTAGAAGAAGATACACGTCGATCCGCAGAAGCGTGGCGATCTCCGCGATGGACGCGTTGACTTCGTCTCGTCCATGGCGGTCGAAGACGGCGCCGTAGTCCGAGAGGTTCCCGATCGGGGACGGCACGCTGGTCGCGGAGGCAGCCACCGAGATCCCAAGTACCGCGGCGACTACGAGACAAAGAGAATGCGCGAGCAGTGTTCGCACGTGACGATCTCCCTGCCCGCTCGGACGCGTTCCGCGGTATTCGCGCTGACCCGGATCTTGCATCCGCCGCACGTGCCATTCTGGACGGCGGCGACGGGGTTGGAGAACGTGGCGCGAAGAGCCTCATATTGCGCCAGGAGGTACGGCGGCGTCGTGGAGGCAAGAGCGCTGCGTTCGTTCCGGAGCTGAGCGAGGCTTCCTTCTTCCGTTTCCCGGGTCTCGCGCGTGATCGCGGCGAGCTGGGCCTGCAGATGCTCTTCGCGCGGCACGAGATCAGACTGTGCCTGCGCAAGATCGGCGCGCGCCGCCTCAATGGCGGTCATGAGGTCAAGCGCCTCATCTTCCAGGCGACCGATTCGGATCTTCTCGCTCACGATCTTCGTGCGCAGGTCCTCCATCTCTTTGAAGCTGATAATGCCCTTGTCGAGCCGGTCTTGGTACCTGCGAATGTGCATGTCCAGCTCGTCGACCTCGAGGTTGCGCGCCAGGCTATCGAGCTCAAGCTTCTGCACGGCGTGACGGAGAGAGGCTACGTTCGCCCGCTCCTGGACGATTCGATCTTCCAGCTGGCGGTGATGGGCGGCAAGCCGCTCCAGGTGGGCGGTGAGGTCAAGCAACCGGATGTCAGCCTGCTGAAGGTCCAGGAGCTGCTTGGTCTCACTGAGCACGGTCACCCCCGCCCGAAACGGATCCTTCGACTATACGGGAGCGGATCTGGGCGTGCAAGGAAGTGCAGATCCCACCTACACACCAGGCAGGCCGCCAAGCCCCTGCGCCAGAGGGCCGAGCTTCTCCTGTGCCGCCTGTTGTGCCTTGCGCTGCGCCTCCTGAACAGCCGCCACAACGAGGTCACAGAGCATCTCGACATCCGTCGGATCGACGACCTCTCGTTCCAGCGTGAGCGACACCAGATCGCCTTTCCCCGTAACGGTTGCCGTCACCATGCCGCCGCCGGCCGTCGCCGCAATCCGTAGGTCGGCAATCTCGGCCTGCGCCCGCTCGAGGTCCTCTTGAAGCTTCTTGGCCTGCTTCATCAGGCCTCCCAGATTCCCGATCCCCTTCACGATGCCTCCTTCACGATGCGGCCGTCGAAGACTTGGCAGACAAGTCGGGCCTTCTCCAACAGGAGCTCCCGCGGAAGCGCCTTCCTCTCGGCGTTCTTGTCGTAACGCACATCGACTCGCCACGAGTCTCCGAAGTGGCGGCGCACGGCCCCGGCGACGTACTGCATGTTCACGTTCTTCTCGAGGCTGTCCTTGTGGAACGTGTGTTCAGGGTGAAAGGACAGGACGAGGAGCGTCCCGTCGAGCGACGGGACTGCCTCGGTCAGATAGGCTGCGATGGCGATCCGGTCTATTTCGACTTCGCGGAGCATGGCGCTCCACGCCGCGGACATCTCCGGAGGAAGCGGTGGTGCGGCCTCTCGCTCCGCGACGGGCGGCGCCGGCTCGGGGAGAGGCGCCGCGGTCTTCCCAGGGAGTTCGCTCGCCGACCTACTTGAGGCGGCCGCCGCGAGATCTCCCCTAGCCGTCGTCGCGGGCGCCCTCGTCGCACGGGCTGGCGAGGACGATATGGTGGAGGGGGGGCGCGCCGAGAGGGAGTCGGCGAGGGCTAGAACGCCGATCTCCATACGAATCTGTCGGTCGAGGGCGCGGAAGAGGTCGGCTCGCACAGCCAACAGGCCGCGAGCGAGCGCAACGTCGCGATCGGCGCTGCCCTCGGAGTTCGCGATCCGCTCACGGAGCAGAAGGACAACATCGCCGAGGAAGATCTCTAGGTCTTTCCCGCGCTCGGCGAGGGTGTCAATGGTCTCAAGCAGGGCACGTCGATCGGAGATCTCAAGCGCCTCGACGAACGCGAGCTGAGTCTCACGCGCCGCGAGGCCAAGCATGTCAAGGACGGCGGCCTCCGTGATGCCTTCGCGATCGTACGTCGCCGCCTGCTCGAGCATGACCACCGCGTCGCGCAGCCCGCCGTTCGCGCGCCGCGCAAGAAGAGCCGAGGCTTCGTCCGAGAGTGGGACGTTCTCTGCCGCCGCGATGCGTTTCAGTTGCGCGTCGATAGCATCCACCGAGAGGCGGCGGAATTCGAAGGCCTGACACCGCGAGACGATGGTGCGGGGCAGCTTGTGCGGCTCCGTCGTTGCGAACACGAACATGGCGTGGGATGGGGGCTCTTCAAGCGTCTTGAGAAGGGCGTTGAATGCCTCGGTGGTGAGCATGTGGACTTCGTCAATGATGTAGACCTTGATGCGCAGGTCCGTCGGCGCGAAACTGACCTCCTCGCGAAGCTTGCGGATGTGATCGATGCCGCGGTTCGACGCGCCGTCGATCTCGACGATGTCGAGGGAGCGGCCTGCGGAAATCGTCAGGCAACTTGCACACTCATTGCACGGTTCGCCGTCCGTTGGCGCAAGGCAGTTGACCGCGCGGGACAGGATGCGAGCGACCGAGGTCTTGCCGATCCCGCGCTCGCCCGCGAACAGGTAGGCGTGAGACGCGTCGTGCGCGCTGACGGCGTTTCGCAGCGTACGAACCACGTCGTCTTGCCCGACGACGTCGGCAAAGCGCTGCGGCCTCCAGCGGCGGTACAGCGATAGGCGTCCGACCGGCTCAGTCACCCTTCTCACCCCTCCTACTGGTCGGGGAGACTGGATTTGAACCAGCGGCTTCCTGCTCCCAAAGCAGGCGCGCTACCAGGCTGCGCCACTCCCCGGACGTCAGATTAGCTCCGCCAATCTTTGCTCGCGGGAGCTGGTTCTGCCGCCCCCGGACGCGAGATTAGCTCCGCCAATCCTCGCTCGCGGAAGCTGGCTCTGCCCCCCCCGGACGTGAAATTGGCTCCGCCAATCCTCGCCCGCGGAAGCTGGCTCTGCCGCTCCTCGCGTCCCGACGATTATAGAGATGGGGTCTGCAGGGTTCAATCTGGAGCGGGCCGCGATCTCTGCCTCACGAGGCGCAGCCCGAGATCGACGAGGAAAAGGCCGAGAGCCGCGCCGAGAAGATACGGGAAGAGCACGATGTCCCTGCGCCCGCCTGCCGCACGGACGGGCACCAGGCCCTGTCCGCCGATGAGGAGTTGACCGCGCGTTGCGGTGACCAGCTCAGCGAGCGCTTCAACGTCCACACCGAACGCGCCGTACTCGTTCGCGTAGGGGATCGAGACGGGAAGGGAGAACGACCGTGCCGTGCGCTTCTCTTGCATGAGGATGGCATACGCTCCCTCCGCGGGTGTGGCGAACGTGGCTTGGTACAGCCCCGGGGCAGCTTGCCGCGCTACGATGGGCTCTGCGCTGGGAAGGAGTGTCCCGGAAAAGGAGAGGAAGTTGTCGAATGCCCCTCGGGAGTCTCGCGCGTCGATCCAGAGCGTGGTGTCATCCGGGCCCACGTCCAACGTTGTCGTGACGCCGCTGGCTACGGTCGTGAGGGGCTCCGTCGTCCGAAGGAACCGGTCGAACAGTCCGGCCATACCGCTCCACGAGAGCCACTCGGGCGACCAAGCGCCGCTCAGGTCGGCGTTCAGTACGGAGACGCTGCCCAGGCCGATCCGCCAGGTGGCGAAAATGGGGTCATCGCCGGACCAGAGGAGAGTCGCAGCTTCCGCCCTTGGGTAGGTGAGGACATACCCGCGCAGGTTGGGCAGGCCTGCGATGTCGGCAAGGGGGCCCTGCGCGGGAGTGACTTCCTTGTCGCCGGTCACGAATCGGCTGCGGCTCAGTCGCTGGGTGACCTGCATCGTGAGTTGGGGCAACGTGGCGAAGCTGTTCGAGAGGAAGAGCTCGCCGCGGCCGTGTTCCACCATGCGAGTGAGGAACGGGATGTTTGGGTTCGACGAGATGCCGATCGCCGAGAGCGTGATATCGGGGTGCTCGTCGAGCTTGCGGAGAAGCCCTGGATAGTCCCGCCCGACCTCCGTGGTCTGACCGTCGGAGATAAGCAGGATCTGCTTCACGCGGGAGTCCGTTCGGATGAGACGATCCACTGCGTCGTCGAGCGGATAGTAGACATCCGTGCCGCCGTACGCGCCGATTGAGGCAATCGCGCGGTAGGCATCGACGCCATCCCCGAGGCGCTGCAGGGGGAACACCCAGTCGTACCTGTCGTAGAAGCCGATGATGCCGACGAGCGTCTCACTCGGCAACAGGAGGACGCTGGCCGCGGTGGCTTCACGAAGGGTTCGGATCTTTGTCTTGGGTCCCGCGAGCTCGTTCATGCTGCTCGACCGATCGAGCAGGTAGACGATCGCTAGACTGGGTTCTCGCCCGACCTCAGGGACAGTGAAGGAGATCGGCAGGAGAGCGTCGATCGAGCCCGTGGAGAACCCTCGCACTTCCTGCTCACCAAGGATGGCCAGCAGGCCGCCACCGAGGTAGCGGACGAACTGCTCGAGATCCTGCGACTCGCGCTCGTTCAAGTCGGCCAACGGCTGCCCGGCAAGAATGACTTGCCGATAGTCCGCCAGGGTCGTCAGTTGGGGGACGCGCGGGGCCGTGACGAACGCGAGACCAGCCGCGCGGAGGAGCGCAGGGACGGCCGAATCGCCGCGCGGATCGACCACGAGAACGGAAGGATGGTTCACGGTCCGCAAGGACACCGACCGGGCGTCGTTCTCGAGGACGGGGTCGTCAGGCTTCTTGACCACCACCTTGTACTCGAAGAATCCGGCGTCCGGCGGGGAGTCGGCGAATCGCTGCACCGATCGGCCCGCGGTCAATTCGACGGTGCGCACCTCGACGAGATCGGCATTGCGGTAGACAGCGAGGAGCGCCGCACCCGACGAGGAGGACTCGATCTCCGCGTCGATCGCAATCGGACGTCCCACAGCGGATTCCGCTGGCGCGACGAGTGCGGACACCCTGGCATCGCCCGGGAGCAGGGCGCCGATGGGTACGACCGAGATCGGGATGTGGGCGAGTTGGGCCTCCGCGACGGCGGCCGCAACGTCCGACGTGAAACGGCCGTCCGAGAGGAGAACGATCTGGTTCGCCTCGCCGGTGGGCAGCGTGGAAAGTGCGAGCTTCACGGCATCTGCCAGATCGGACCCCGCGTCGCGCAGGGGGGGCGGGGGCAGCACGATGGCAGACCCGAGCGGCGACTCCACGTCCGCGGATTCAGCGAACCCGACCACCTCGTAGTTCCAGCGGGGTTGCAGGGCCGCGAGCCCCTCCATGGCAAGGACGGCCTCGCGGTCCTCGGTGCTGCGCGTCACGCTGGCCGAGCGGTCGACCAGGAAGACGACGTTGTTCGTCGACTCCCGGGTGATGATGAGCGGATCTGACATCGCCGCGACGAACAGGAGCGCAACGAAGGCGCGAAGGAGCGGCCGTCTGGGCCCTCGCCGCGCGAACCAGAACAGGAGCCCGAGAAGGGCGGGAACGGCAAGAAGGACCAGCGGCGTTCCGAAGCGGATCACCACGCCCTCCCTTGTTCAGTCAAGCTGCGCCGGTAGAGGAAGAACTCGGCGAGGAGCAACACGAGCCCCGCCCCAGCTAGGATCGGCCACAACCGTGTCTGTCTCTCGCGGAGTTGAGCGGACAAGGGCGGGAGCAAACCGCCTGCCGTCGATGCAGGCCCTGCGGCGGCAACGCTCGACGTCTCCCCCGGATCGACGTTCACGGACAGGACGTGCGTCTCGCCTCCCATTTGGATGGAGTACTGGCCGGGACGGTCGGGGAAGAACACCCGCTGTTCGGGCAGAAGCGTGAGGGCTCGCCCGTCCGGGTCGAGCACCTCGACAGCATCTCCTCGGGATGCGAGAGCCACGGGGCCGCCGACGAGCGACCACTGGGAAGCGGGCGCCAGCTGCGCGGGCATGATCTGAGCGACGAGGTTGCGGACGAGAATGGGGAAATCGACGGTGATCGGGAGGTTCGTCGCGATGAGGTCTGATGGGAGGATCACGATGAGTCGGTGGGGATCTAGAATCCTGAGCGCGAACGGCGTCTCGCCAACGGACAAGAGGGATAGGGATGGGAGCAGAACGTCGACCAGGGGCAGCCGCTCTGCGTAGATGTCACTCGGGTAGATGCCGCCGAGCAGGGGGTCGTCCGCAGCCGCGGCGACAGGCCCCGATGTCGTGCGGTCGCCGATCGTGATGACGTCGCGAACTGTGCTGTGGATCAGGAGAACGTTCCCGTCGGGCAGCGCGCCGATCTCGGCGTCGTACACGACGGTGAGGTCGGCTGGAGGAGCATTCACGAGCTGGATTGGTGCGGCAGCGTCGAGGGCGGCCATAAGGTAGCGGCTGCTCTTGCCGATCCAACGGACTTGCAGGCCGCTGGAACGGTGAAGCGAGGCATATCGGACATTGTCGTAGGGTGACGCGTCGTCGGCGTTGACGGACGCTACGAAGCGCGAGCCGCGTGAGGTGGGGAAGGGGACGACGTACGCGGCCTCCTCGCCCGGTTCGAGGAAGGCTTCGATGGTCGTGCGACTCTTCTCGTCGGCGATCTCAAGCCGCAGGGACTGCGGTTCGCCCAATCCGTTTTTCAGTCCGGCGAAGGCAGATACTCCGGCCCCGTCGGGGTTCTCGCGGACCGAGAACGCCGTGATGCCGATGTCGCCGCCCTCCAAGAACGTCTCCACTCGCAGCGGGAAAGGCGCAGACTCCGGGGCATGGTCGCTTAGAAAAACGACCTGCTCGTAGGCGGACGCTCCCCCCACCGCCGCAAGCCCGCTGACGAGGCCGGCAGGCTCGCCATCTCCCTCCCATCCCGGAACGGTAGAGGCCAGCGCCCTGCTGGCGATGCTTCGATCGGTCTCGCCGGCGACGAGCGTTCGTGGGGTCTTCGAGAAGAGGATGATGGAGATCGAGGTCGACGGGTACGTAGTGAGGATCTCGTCCACCCGCCGGACGGCGGCCTCGTACCGCGTGATCCCCGAGTCCATCCGCGTCGACATGCTCGCGCTCGCATCGACGACGATGGCGAGGCTCGCGAAGCCGGAGTGCTTCGCCGTCCACAGAGGCTGAGCGATGGCGAACACCGCGGCGACCAGGGTCACAAGCTGGAGAAGGACCAGGGGATCCAGGAGAGAGCGAAGTCGTTGGGTGCGCGCCGACACGGAGTCGCGAAGCTCGCGCCAGACGAAGAGCGTGGCAACCTCCCGCCGCCGCTGCCGAGAGCGAAGGAGTGCGAAGAGGATCACGATGAGCGCCGTGGCAAGCAGGGAGAGCGCCGCGGGGAGGGCGAAGGTCATCGGAGAATCCCTCCGGCGCGAAGGTCCTCGTGGATGAACCTCTCCAAGGGGCGGTCCGTTGCGACAACGAACAGCGGAGTCTTGTGACTCTCGAGTTGGCGACGCAACGCGGCCTCGAAGTCGGCGAACCGCTTTCGGTAGGCCTCGAGGGTCCCCGGTCCGACGGAGATCGCCGCTCGCTCGTCGGTCTCGACGTCCTGGAACTGGACTGGACCTGTCAAGGTGGGGGTGATGTCCTCGCGATCAAGGACTTGGATCGCCACGATCTCGTCGCCTCGATAGGACAGGCGAGCGAGCGGCTCCTTGAGATCGTCGGAAGTAAGGAAGTCACTGATCAAGACGACGATGCCCGTCTCCCGCGTCTGGGAAAGGAAGTCCTCGACGCTCCGCGCCAGGGACGTCTGGCCGTGGGGGTCGATGCCGGAGAGAGCGCGGAGGAGTCGGCTGAACTGAGCCATGCCGTGACGTGGCGGAACCGACTCGGCGAGACGCTCAGCGAAAGGGAACAGTCCAACGCGATCCAGGTTGCGTAGCGCGAGGTACCCCAACGCGAGGGCGAGTTGCGACGCGTAGACGGCTTTCGGCGGCCGCCCGAGGCGCATCGAGGCGCTCGTGTCGAGGAGGAAGTACACGGGGACGTCGATCTCTTGGACGAATGTCTTGACGAGGAGTCGCTCGAGACGACCGTAGATGTTCCAGTCCACGTACCGCAGATCGTCCCCGGGGACGTAGTCGCGGTAGTCGGCGAACTCGATGCTCACGCCGGCGCGAGGAGAAGTGTGACCTCCGGAGAAGCGCCCCCCTTGGCGGTGTCGCGACATGAAACGCAGGTTCGCCAGACGTCGAAGGAAGTCCTCGTCGATGAGCTGTTGCATTAGAGCACCGGGACCTTCTGCCAGACGTCTCGGAGGATCATCGTCGTCGACGCGCCCTCCGCCTCGCCCTTGAAGTTGAGAATGATTCGATGGTTCAGCGCAGGCAAGAACACGGCTTCGACGTCGGAGGGGCGAACGTGGACCTCGCCGGACAGAAACGCATGGGCCTTGGCGGCAAGGATCATGGCAATGGCAGCGCGGGGGCTGGCGCCGTACTGCACGAAGTCCCGGACCATCGCTGGCGCGTGCGCGCTCGCCGGGTGCGTGGCGAGCACGAGTCGAGCCACGTGCTCGCGCAGGCCCGCGGCGATCGGGAGAGCACGAACGACGGACCGCGCGTCCAGGACGTCCTGCGCCGTGGCCACGGGGGCCGGGAACGCGATGTCCGCAGCCTCCGTGTTGAGAGTTGTGATCCGCACCAGCTCGTCGAGGGAGGGGTACTCGACGGCAATCTTGAGCAGAAAACGGTCGAGCTGAGCTTCGGGAAGCGGGTACGTCCCCTCCATTTCGATCGGGTTCTGGGTCGCCAGGACTATGAACGGCTCAGCCAGCGCATACGTCGTCCCCGCGACGGTGATGGTGCGTTCCTCCATCGCCTCGAGCAAGGCGGACTGGGTCTTTGGCGTTGCGCGGTTGATCTCGTCTGCCAGCACGATGCTGGCGAACAGCGGGCCGGGGGAGAACTCGAACCGCCGGTCGCCGCCCGTCTCGCGGAGGATGTTCGTCCCGATGATGTCCGTCGGCATCAGATCCGGCGTGAACTGGATCCGCGAGAACGGAACATCGAGCGCGTGTGACAGGGTGCGGACGAGCATCGTCTTGCCAAGGCCGGGTACGCCCTCGAGGAGGACGTTGCCGCGGGCGAGAAGAGCGATCAGCGTGCGGCGGGTGACGTCCTTCTGGCCGACGATCACCTCGCCGAGCGCCCGCTCCAGGCGCGAAAACGCATCGAACGCTCTCGTCAGGCTGACTTCGGTGGTCATGGGGTCTCCTCCGTAATGCGTTGGAAGTAGTCGCGGATGATCTCGGCTGCCCCCGCAGGCAGGTCGCGCGCCGAGAGTAACGATTGCACTTGGCCGGGACTGAGTATCCACGTCGCTCCCTGGCCGCTGGCATCGGACGCTTGCTCGATGGGGACGCCGCTCGTGATGTACGAGGACAGCTCTCCGGACTCCCCCACGACGAGGGGAGCCGCAACCGGCGCAACGTCTCCGACGCCGGACTCGAAGATCGGAGTCTCATTGGGTGCCGCGGAGGGGGCCGCATCTCCCTTCGTGGCCGCGGACGCTCCAGACGACGCGTCGTCCGCCGGCGCGCCCGGGGGCGAAGGGGAGTCCATCGTCGCGTCGGCTGTCGACTCCGCGTCGTCGCCGGATTGGACGTCCGAGCGGGTCGAGTCAGTCGTGGGTGCCGATGGCGCCGCGGATGAGCTGAGGAGCTGCGAGATGGTCTGCCGCAAGGCATCCATGTCCGACGACGCTGCCGCCGCCTCGATCGTGCTGGCAAGGTCGGGCGAAGCGGCAGCGTCGCGCAGCGTCTGAATGTCCTCGGCCGACGGCTGACCGCCCGCCTCCAGCCGATCTTGGAGCTTCTCAAGCTCTTGACGTAGAGCGGCGTCGGCATCCTCACTTTCAGGGTCTGTTGCTCCGTCCGATCCCGGGGCCTGGGCCGCGGAGCTGCTCGCGAGCGCTGGACGAAGCTCGGAGAGAATCTCGCCAAGCGTGCGTTGGCTTGTGTGCGTTTCCGGCGTCGCGGGGGGCGGGGAATCGACGGTCGTGAGGCCGGACGCCACCGCGTCGTCGGCAGCACCCGCCTCGGATGCGTCATCGGAATCCGCGGCGGCAGGCGCGAATGCAGAGGAAGGCGAGGGCTGCAGACCCGCGTCGCCCGAGCGCGTGCGGTGCGGAGAGAGGAGGGGGAGGGTCAGTGCAAGCGCCATGACCAGAACCGTCGCCGCGGCGAGGAACGGAAGACGCCTCGGGATACGGAGGGCACGTCTCCAGTCTGGCGCAATCCGGACGACGTCTCGGAAGAGACGCTCGAAGAAGAGTCTCGGGCCGCCACGCTCCTCCAGCTCGAGAAGCGAGCTCAGGCGGGCGTCAAGTCCAAGGCGAGCATCCACCTCCAGGAGCAGTCGAGCGCGGGGACGTCTCGCGCGGGCCCCCACGACGAAGGCCGCGGCCGCGGCAACGAGGCCGGCGCCAGCAAGGAGAGGCATCGCCCACGTGGGGAGAGGGCGCCCGAGACACGTGCTGATCAACACCAGCAGAAACGCGAGACACGCGTCGGTGGCCAGGACCCAGCCTCCGTACACCAGCCCGCGAAGGCGGCCGTCGCGGCGCTCCAGGATGTAGACCACCTCACGGAAGCTGTTCATGAATGCTCCTCGCAGTCTGACGCAGTCCCTTCAAGAAGAGGAACGTTCCGAGTCCGGCAGGGACGAGGAAAGCGAGCCACAGCTCAGCGTCACGAAGCCCTGTGGTGATCATGGAGAAGATCACGTATGGCGGGCAGAGAAGAGCCGCCGGACGCAGCGGGGCGAAGAGGAGCCCAAGGGCGAGGGGAATCCCGAACAGTACGCCGGCGAGGGCGAGAAGGGGGAAGAACACGCCCGCCGCGCGGCGGATGCTCTGGCGGCCGACGTGAAAGGCGGCGACGGAGAGCGCAAAATCCACCACCGCGACGTAGGCCCAAGCCAGCCACAGCGCTGAGACGCGGGCCTCGGACGTGAGGACGATGCAGGCGACGACGTAGGGCACGACAAGCAGTTGGGCGAAGACCACCTGCAGAGGGAGTGACAGAAGCTGCCGCCGCTGCAGCCTAGGCAGGTGTTCCACTATCCCGCCGCGATTCAGCGCGTGAACCGCGGCGAAGAACGCCATGGCGATGAGAAAAGCCACCGGAGTTGGATGCCACGGAAAACGGAAGAAGTCGGCCACTCTTCCGGCCCACGGCATCGAAAGGATGAGGACGGCGCCCGACCCCACGGCAAGTGCTACGAGGGCCGCCAGGCCGCCACGAGAGAAGAAGAAGTCATAGGATCTCACTCCGCCACCCCCTCGACGAGGTCGACGTCGACAACTCTCACTTTTTCCGAGGCCTCCACGCTTCGAGTCAGCTCGCTCGTCTCGGACAGAGTGAGAAGCCACGTCCCCGTGAGCGACGGCATCCAACGGCTGGCGGACGAGTAGATCGCTGTCTCTGTCGCGGTCATGGACGACGTGCCGAGTCGCAATAGATCGTCCAGCCTCACGGTGGCCCCGACACTGTCGAGTGGGAGACGATGGAAGTAGCCGTCGGCGAAGATCATCGCGGCCACCAGCTGCCGCTCTTCAAGCGGCTCAACGCGGACGGATCGAACCGTGTCGTCCACTGCCAGCAGGAACCCTGCGCCCTGGGTATCACAGCCCCGAACGAACCGGCGCATCCGTGCCGGCACGTCGAACGTCGTCGACGTGGCCTCACTGCGCATCGGGAAGACGTTCTTTGACGTCGGGATCTGCTGAACCTGAGCGGGGAAGGCGCCCTTCTGCTGCACGAGGGTCCTTTGCGTCGGCTCGAGAGAGAAGAAAGCGTACGAAACAGTGCTACATCCGAATGCTGTATCCATGTGTAATGTCGTACGTACTGTATATTGGGTCACCATGTGGCCGAGTCGGTTTAGATACAGACCGGACGAAACGGCAATCACTGCAATCGAGCCAAGGAAGAGCAGGACGGCTGACCTCGCGTGATGTACGGATCTTCGTCGTGCCACAAGAAGTGAGGCGAGGACCGCTACAACGACGAGGGGCGCGAATGCGTACATCGGCCGCAGCACGGGGGTCTCGTTCAGCAGGTCCTCCGAGATTGCGTCGGCCGATAGGAGTCGCTGAGAGGTCGGAATCCGAGGCTCAATGCGGCGCAGATCCATCTCGTCAAGATCTCGGAATCGTCCCGTGACGAGGGATACGTACCCAGCTCCGTAGGGAATTCTGACGAGGAAGGGCTGATCCTGCTTCGTCAGGAGCACCTGCGCGCCGGCGCGCGGCGTGCCGACGAGGACGGAAGCGCCGTCCGCCCCATCGCGCAGTGAGGGATCTCTGAACGGCAGCAACTCGCGGGCGAGGGGATTGTCCCACTGGTAGAAGTCCGAGCCGGAGAAGAGGACCAGGGAGCCTCCGGCCGAGACCCAGGCGCCCAATCCGACCCAGACGGCACGGGCGGTCAGCGGCGATGTCAGCCACAGCGCCGACACCGGATCGTAGGCCCACCAGTCTGCGGGAAGCTCAGACGGATCCACGATCGACTCGGTGTCATCCACGTGGTACGGTGTGCCGGCGATCACAGCGAACGGAAGGCCGCGCGCAGACTGGCGAACGCTCTCGGATGCCGACCCAACGAGGTTCCCCTGCTCGTCGGTCAACCGGATGATCACTGGCAGGATGGGGTCATAGGCCGGGAGCGTGCCGCGATACACCCCATTCTGAATGCGGCCGGACGCGATCTCTTGCTCGACCGACACCGGGCTGGATGGGTCGGGACCCACGAACTGTCGCACGACGAGGTGTCCGGCGATGGGTTCCGGCAGGCCGCTGAGGGTGACTTGAATGGGAGCAAAGCGGTATCGCACGAGCTGGTGATCGAAGCCGAACGTCGCCGAGAGGTCAGGCTGAGCGGAGACCCAAGGCACGAAACCAAAGACCACAAGCGCATACACGACCAGTGCGCCGCACTGTCCCCGCCGGACCCGCATGACGAACCCCTTTCATCCACCCAACGTGACTCGGTTCGCGTGCGAGAGGGGACACGATTGTCTTTGCGCATGCCGCGAAATGCAAACCCAGCTGTGAAGAATTGATGGGGAATCTAGGAGAAGCCCGGCCGGTTCTACTGGGGGAGGTTCTCCACGGCGGCAACAGCGTCCTCGTCGAGAACGTCGGCATAGATTTGTGTGGTCTGGATGGACCGATGGCCGAGCTGTTTCTGGACCAGCCGGAGGTTGTAGTTCGACGCTCTATACAACATCGAGGCGTAGGTGTGTCGGCACGAGTGAATGGAGAAGCGCTTTGGGATCGCGACGGCATCGGCGTACATGCGGAAGATGCGATAGACGGCTGTGCGAGTCAAGGCGCCACCGCGCAACGAGACGAACAGGGGAGCGTCCGCCGCCAGGCTCTCCCCCCTGGAATCCTTCCACACGACGAACGCGACGAGATGTTCGCGCAGAGCGGTGCCCAGCTTCACGCCGCGCTTTTTCCCGCCCTTGCCATCCCGTACGATGAGCGAAGGGTGGCCGCCATCCAAGATGACGTCGCGCAAAGTGAGCGCGCAGATCTCCGACACGCGCAGTCCCGTGTCGAGAGCAACGTGAAGGATGGCCCAATCGCGGACCGGATGGGAGCGATGTTCGGCGTCCGACGCCTCGGCCCGCTGTCGGCAGTAGTCCTTGAGGTTGCGAACCTGATTCGGCGTCAAGAAGTCCTCGTAGGTTATTTCTAGCGGCATGCGGTCTTCTTCCTCAAGCGGCGGATCCTGTCGGAAAGGTATCGCTGGCACGCTTCGAGGGGCGAGACAGTTGTCGCAACAAAAGGGCACTTTTGTTGCGACAGGGCCCAGAAGCAGCCGAAAGGCTCTATAGTACTGAGTTGTGCGAGCACCGTGCTGGGCGCGCCCGGAGTGCGGGGCGGCCGACAGCCCTTGCCTTGACCGCGCCCCACCCGTTCGAGGGGATTCGCGGGCCGTCTTACTCGATCGAGTAGTGCTCCACGATGCGTTCTTCTTCGCCAGCGATCTCCGCGATCACCTCGACGTAGGGAGCGAGCGTCGAGTTCTTCAGTTTCTCGCGAAGCAGATTGTCGAGCTGATAGATGCCGGCGGAGTTCGTCATCTGGATGGCGATGCGAATCGGCTTCTTCTCGCCGGCGGAGAGGCGGACCTTCCGGATGGCCATCGCGGACACGGAGTGGATCGTTGGTCCCCCGGTTGTGAACGGAATGCGTGCGCGCCCGGCCTCCATGTCGAGTGCATCGGCCACCTTCACGACGCCGGCCTCTAGGGTGAGCGGGGGGATGTCGCGCTGATGCGTCAGCACCGCGTGAAGGGTCTCCGACTTGATGAGGGTCGCCGTGCGCTCGTCATACATGCCGGCGAGGAAGCCGTCAATCAGCGGCGCGGCGAGCACGACGGAAAGCTCCTCGTGGTCGCGGCGATGGATCGCGTGCCCGACGTCGTGGAGGCATGAGGCCAGGACGACGATGACCTCGGCATCCGCAGACTCGAGGGCATAGTCCGCCACGATGCTCGGCGTGACCTGAGCGTCCGCAAGGAGGCGGAGAAGTTTGAGCGCGATGTTCGTCATGATCTTGATGTGGACGGGGCCGTGGTCGTTGATCCGGAGCCTGCCAATGGCCGTGATGTTAGAGGCCTCCCAGTACGCCTGGAGCGTCGCGGACGCGTTGATCCGATCGAGTAGCTGTTGGAGCTTGGCGTTGCCGCGGACAGGCAGGTTAAGCGACATCGAGATCCTCCCGGAGCGGCGCCCACCACGGCGTCTCCTTCGAGTCCGACGACGCCGAGGTCGAACGCGCGAGGTTGCCCTCGAGCTCGGCTAGACGGGAACGCAGGAAGCAGATCTCATCTTGCAGGATGCGAACCGGGGCGCCTCCGCCTTCGCTCGGCGTGGCCTGGTGTTGTGCAAAACCTGGAGAGCCTGCAGACGGCGGAGATTGTGAATATAGCGTCGTTGCTCGTAAGACGTCGCTCGCCTCGGTCATGGTAAGCCCAGACTCGTACAATTCCTGCACCTGGCGCAACACGGCGAGGCCGTCGTCCGACAGGAGGATCTGATTGTTCGGACCTCGTCTCAAGTGGGGCTCGAGAACGTCCCGAACGGCCTCGATGCGGTTGCGGACCTGGTTCGTCGTCGTCAGGCCGAGCGCTTTGCGGAGACTGCTGATCGTGTGCATAGGACTACGATAGCCGGGCGGCCTGTGCCGGCCAAGCCCCGATTGTGAGGGATCGGATGATGGAGTAGCCTTGGCCCATGCCGATCCAGCGTCTCGCAGAGGAACTCAGTCGGAAGATTGCTGCAGGGGAGGTCATCGACCGCCCGGTCTCCGTCGTGAAGGAGCTTGTCGAAAACGCCATCGACGCGGGCACCGCGCGGATCGAGATCGAGATCCGCGACGGGGGGCTCTCCGAGATCGTCGTGCGCGACGATGGAAGTGGAGTGACGATAGAGGATCTGCGGCTGTGCGGCGAGCGCCACGCGACGAGCAAGATCCGAAGCGTCGAGGATCTTGGAACTCTTCGCACGCTGGGCTTCCGGGGAGAGGCGCTGGCAAGCATTGCCGCCGTCGCGCACGTTCGCCTGATCTCCCGTGCCGCAGGCAACGAGGGAGCGTATGGATTGGCCCTCCTGCCCGGCCGCGCCTCGGAGCCCGAGGACGACTCTCGCGGGCCGGGGACGACCGTAGAAGTGAGGGATCTTTTCTTCAATCTCCCCGCGCGGGCCAAGTTCATGGGAAGCCCACGCACGGAGGCGCTGCACATCAACCGCCTTGTGCAACGCTTCGCTCTCATGTCGCCGCAGATCGGCTTCGTACTCCTGCACGACGGTCGCGAAGTGTTCGCTGCGCCCCGCGTGAGGACGCTGCTCGATCGTATCGGCCAGGTGTATGGGGCGGAAGTGGCCCGGGGCATGGTCCCGCTCGACGGCCGGCGGGGTGCGATCCACGTCTCGGGGTGCATCAGTCACCGCGACGTCAAGAGAGGCAATCGGCGTGACCAGTTGTTCGTCGTCAACGGGCGATCGGTCAAC
>Ga0247841_10007312_pt1 | contig 16474 bp, 16 predicted proteins | sample LaCruzMarch2015__2_FD_192410 | JGI IMG/M metagenome (GOLD analysis project Ga0247841, IMG submission 192410) | Freshwater microbial communities from meromictic Lake La Cruz, Castile-La Mancha, Spain - LaCruzMarch2015_18m | ecosystem: Environmental > Aquatic > Freshwater > Lake | place: Spain... | reverse complement strand
TTATGCCGGTGCAAACACCGTGTATTTTGATGTTTATCTTCAGCAAAATGGCGGTACAGGCCCGCTTTATTTAGCAAATTCGGATTTTAAATTCACGTTTAATTTTGGCAATTTTACTATTACAAATGGAACTGCTGATTTTAAAAGGGTTTCTTCGAGTTCAACAGTTTTTTACAATTCTCTTGGTTCGCAAATTGTGCCTCCGCCTTCGTTATCTCCGACATATCAGGCATCAACCAATTTGCTTATTATTAACTATAATGGCGTCGCCCCGGGTGATCAGGAAACATTTGATACTTATGTTCCAAAGATTGATGGAACGCTTGATAAGCATAAGCTCGGAAGATTTGTCGTAAAAACAATCATTAATACGAGCGGTACATTTGGTCTGACATGGAGTCCTGCAACTGTTGTCATGTCATATTCTCCGGTTGATCCCTGGTTATCTAATTCTGCAACAGGAACATACGAAGTAATAACTAATCAACCACTTCCCGTGGAATTAGCGTCATTCACGGCTAACATAAATATTCGGGACGTATCGCTTAATTGGAGAACAGTTAAAGAGACGAATAATAAGGGTTTTGAAATAGAGCGCAAGAAAACCGATGATGAATGGACAAAAGTTGGTTACATTGACGGCAAAGGCACAACCAATACGGAAACAGCATACAATTTTGACGACAAGAAGCTCAACAGCGGCAAATATAACTACCGCCTCAAACAGGTTGATTACAACGGTAACTTCGAATATCATTCGTTGAACACAGTAATTGAAGTAGGATTGCCGACAAAGTTTGACATGAGCCAGAACTATCCCAATCCGTTTAACCCGACGACGAAAATTGATTATCAATTACCAACAGAAGGTAAAGTCTCAATCCGTATTTATGATGTTACGGGAAGGGAAGTAAAAACGCTAATGAACAACGAACAGCGAACCGCGGGATATTACACAATTGATTTCAACGGCGGCAGTATGGCAAGCGGAATGTACTTCTATAGGTTTATAGCCGAATCGAACAGCAAACAAAACGTTATGACGAAAAAAATGGTCCTCGTCAAATGACGGTGGGAAGAGCCGTAGTGGATGTGCGGTTGGATAACATTGTGCTATTAACAGGAAACCCCGCCGGGGTTTAAGAGCGTAAGAGCAAAGAACTGGAAACGGCACGGGGATGGGTAATAACATCGTGCTATTAACATAAAAACCCGCTGGGGTTTGAGCGCGGATACGTACATTTGCGAATGATGTCGGGTATAAGGCAATGATAAAATCGGAGCTGAGGACATTCAGGACACAGCCGTAGGACTTAACAGTATTAGAACACAGATAATTAGTAAATTACATTGATGTTTTTAAATTTAATTCCAAATTTTTTAAACGGAAAAGGGTTTCCTTTAGTAAATTTTCCCTTACCCATTCTTTCTTAGCCGGGGTTAGCAACTCTCCAATTTCTCTTAAAATATACCGGTTAGTTTTTTTCTCTAATATGTTTATACATTTTCTGATAAAATCAGTTGATTTTAGTTTAGTCCTTTTAAAAATAATTTTTTCGTTTAAGTTGTAACCGGATTTCAGGAAAAAATTTACATCGAAAATATCCCGGTTAGATTCCCCTTCTCTTTCATACAACGCTACAAGCTTGTTAGAAAACATATCTTCCTTCACCATAACTTTTAAAGTTAAACCCAAATAATTAACAGATTCGTATTCCGAACCAAATTTTCTTTTGTTTATTTCAACTTTAATGTTCTTTGAGGTTTCATCATAAGCTGCCATAAAAAATATTGTGTTTTTCTTGTTGAACATATCTTTAATAACAAAACGCGTGCTTAAAATTTTGTTTACTTTTCCAAATATAATTTCCGGGTCGGAATTGTCAATTAAATCAAAATCAATATCAACTGAAAACCTGTCAAGTCCGTAAATTAAATGTAATGCAGTTCCTCCTTTAAATCCCAAAACAGATGAGAGATGAATATCGGTATATACCTGTTTAAGGATTTCTACTATGTGCATTCTATGCCGGTTAATGTCTTTAAGCATTTTTATTGTGTTTTTTATAAAGTTTATCTATTTTGGTTTTTAAATTTTTTCTTTCGTAAATTTCCGAATATTCAAATAATCTATCCCAATTTACCGTATTTAAGTTATCAAAATAATATTCACTGTAGGTATATAACGAATCAAGAATAGCCCTTTCGGTATTTGCAATTGAATATTTTCCGGTAATTATTCCAAGCGGATTGCACAGCGCCGTGTCTTTTATTTTTTTATAAACATAAGTGTCTCCGTTTACAATAATTTCCCTGCTTAAATAGGAAAGTAAAAATATTGATGAATTATATTGGAAAATTATATTGTTCCTGAATAATACGGTTTCAAGGCTGATATAAGATGGTTTATATAATTTATTTGCGGCTTCAAGTCTGTCGTAGTTTTCATTTAAAGCATACAATCCGTTGCGGATATTAATTAGTTCTCCCTTTTTTACATAATAGTGAATTTTAACCGAAGCGCGATTATAATCTGTTTCACACCAATTCAGGCAAATTTCATTAAATGAGAAAACTGTTTTTCCCGTTCTTATTAATATGGATATTTTCGAAAACATTGTTTTGTGAACTATATATTAGTTTTTCCCTAATATATAGTTTATTTAACTAAATTTAAAGTAACTTTATCAGCCGAATATTGACATGCCGAAGAATAAAACGGTAAGCACGATTAATACTATAACGGCAGACCAGCCGACTGCATTGTTCACAAACTTATTAGTATATTCACCCATTACTTTTTTCTTGTTAACAACCCGCATCATGGAGATAAGCACTACAGGCAGAAGCATACCGTTTAACACCTGGGTTACAATCGTGATTTTGATAAGCGGCGCATCCGGAATGAGAATAATTATCATAGATATTATGAGAATACCTGTGTAGAGAATGAAAAACTCAGGAGCTTCTTTCCATTTCTTGTCAATTCCGGCTTCGAATCCGAATGCTTCGCAAACATAGAATGCCGTTGCAAGCGGAAGAATTGTCGCCGAAAAAATAGACGCAATAAATAAACCCAGTGCAAAAACGACCGATGCAAGATTTCCCGCGAGGGGTTTCAGCGCAAGCGCGGCATCTTTTGCCTCATTTATGATTATCCCCTGCTGATGCATCGTGGAGGCGCAGGCAACTATTATGAAAAAAGCGACAACAACGGTTGCAAGACAGCCGATTAATATATCGAGCATTACAAACCTGTAATTCTCTTTCTTCAGTCCTTTTTCAATAACGGATGACTGCATATAAAACTGCATCCACGGCGCAATGGTTGTGCCGATGACGCCGATGACAATTGCGAGATAGCCTGTATTCATTTCGACTTTCGGATAAATAATTGACTGTCCGATTTCACTCCAGTTCGGTTTTCCCATCAGGGCAGAAATGATGTACATAAACAATGCAAGACTGAATACGATGAATACTCTCTCTGCAATTTTATAATTCCCTTTAACGACGAGAAGCCAGACGGCAACTCCCGCAATCGGGACGGAAATATACTTGCTTATACCGAGCACCTCCATACTTCCCGCTACGCCTGCGAATTCAGTGGTTGAATTTCCGATATCCGCAATTAACAGTCCTACGAAAATAAAGAACGTAACTTTTAATCCCGAATTCTCCCTGATTAAGTCGGCAAGCCCTTTGCCCGTAACAATTCCCATTCGCGCATTCATCTCCTGTATTACAATCAGCACTATAAATGCGGGAATTAAAGTCCAGATAAGTTTATAACCGTAAACAGCGCCCGCGACGGAATAAGTAGTTATACCGCCGGCGTCGTTATCCACACTGCCGGTAATTAATCCTGGACCGAGTATTGCAAAGAATATCGCGAAGTTCCTGAATAATGTACGCCGTGACGCTTTAAATTCTTTTCCGAGCATTCTTTACTCAGTTTTTCTTTTATTGAGAAGGTCTTCTACTATATCGTCAATCACAACGACACCCTCCATTATCTTATCCCTGTTAATAACGGGAATTGCAAGGAGGTTATACTTCGAAATAATTTCCGCAATCGAATCAAGTTCGTCGGTATCATAAACATAAGCAACCGTTCTTCTCATTATATCATTCAGTATCATATTCGAGTCGGCAATGACCAGGTCGCGGAGCGATACGGTGCCTTTTAAGCGGTTGTCGTTATCAACAACGTAAAGATAATATATCGTATCCGATTCGGGCTTCACTTCACGCAGATAATTCAAAGTATCCTCAACCGATATTGCTTCCTTAAAAGATAAAAATTCCGTCATCATTAAACTGCCAACCGTATCATCTTCGTACCGTAATATTTCACGAATGTCATCGGATGATTCCTTTTCGATTTCGTTGAGAATCAATTCCGCTTTATCCTCTTCAAGTTCATCAATAAGGTCGGCGGCTTCATCGGCTGGCATTTTCTCGAGAACGTCCGCGGCTTTTTCTATCGAAAGACTTTCAATTATTTCGACCTGCGCTTCGGGTTCGAGTTCTTCGAGAACGTCTGCCGCTTTTTCCTCATCGAGAGATTCGAATAATGCTTTTCGGGATTTTTTATCGAGGTCTTCTATAACATCGGCAAGGTCGGACGGATGCAGTGTCTGCAGTTTCGCATAAGGTTTAGAAAGCGTGATTCCGAATGTAGTAGAATCAACCGCTTCAACATCGTCGAACAGTATATACCTTCCCGGTACCTTCCATTTAAACGGCGACAGCATTGCGGCGGCAGGCTGTTCTATTCCGAGCCGCCGGAAAATTCCGTTGAGACCTACATCAACGGCAACTGCATAAGAGCCTGAATGCACTTTAACCAAACGAACGTCGTTTACACGCACGAGTTTGCGTCCGTTTATATCGAGAATTTGTTTATCGAGAATATTTTCGACGAGATAAAGAATGTTGACGTTTTCCGGAATAATATATTCAATAATTTCTTCACAGTAAACCACGCAATTGTATTGTATGCGTCTTATATCGAATTTCTCGAAATCGAGGATTCTGTCTTGTCCTTTAATTTTCACTTTAACGGCTACTACCCGAGGTTTTTCCTGCGTGAATGTGACAAGCAAATCTTTGACTATGCCGAGCGGTTCTCCGGAGTTGTCGAAGAATTTTTTGTCTATGATTTTACTCAGATAATATGTGACTAAATAACTCATGGAAAACGATTTAAAAATTTGTTTTTAGAAAAGCCGAGTCGCGGCGCCAGTCTTTGCGGACTTTCACGAACAGTTTCAGGAAAATTTCCTTACCGCGGAATTCCTCTATTGCGCGGCGGGAAATCTCTCCGAGTTTCTTGATTTTAGCGCCGCCTTTACCGATCAGTATCTGCTTCTGAGATTCGCGTTCGAGAATTATATCCGCATTAATGAAATCTTTATTTACAGCGCCGCGCTCTTTAAACTCGCGGACTTCCACGAATACGCTGTAAGGAATTTCTTCTTTGTAAAGTTCAAGTATTTTCTCGCGGATGATTTCGGCAACGAAAAACTTTTCGGGTCTGTCCGTAAGTGTATCGGGATCGAAAAGGAATTCCCCTCCCGAAGGTACTTCGGGAAGCAGTTCAATCACACGGTTAATGACAGAATCGAGATTGAAATTCAGTTTCGCGGCAATGGGGATAACATCCTTCAGACCGAGCTCTTTATGCAGAGTAATGAACATGTGCTTTACGTCGGATTCCATAACCTTGTCAATTTTATTCAGCACGGTGATTCTTCCCGCTCTCCCGAATTCGACGGCAAATTCCGTTTCGACCTGTTTCAGTTCATCGAGTTTAAACGTAGTGCAATCCACTACATATATCAGGACGTCGGCATCGGCAAAAGCCGATTTAACCTCTTTCAGCATAAGGCTTTGAAGTTCGTATTTCGGCTCGAGTATTCCGGGAGTATCGAGGAATATAACCTGATAATCTTTTCCTGTGAGTATGCCGGTGATTTTATTGCGTGTTGTCTGCGCTTTCGGATTAACTGCGGCGAGTTTAAAGCCGAGGAGCATATTCATTATGGTTGATTTGCCCGCATTAGGTTTTCCGACGAGTGCGGCGTATCCGCATTTTTTTTGTGTCATATTAATTAAACTTCTATTATTCTTTAATTTTAATCTGCGTTATTGAATTCATTATTATCTGCGGTTTTCCGTTGAACGTACTGATTTTACCGGTGACTTCAGCAGTTTTGTTTTTAAATCTGGTGAGGTCGCCGAACTCCTTAAACTTATCGGGAAAAACGACGGCAGTGAAAGTGTTTTTGGGATAGCGCCTGTCGAAATTCAGATACGCAACTTTTTCGCGCACGACAACATCGGCGATAAGACCCGTCACTGTTACAGTTTTATTTATGTATGATACGGCAGAAGATGAAGATATGGAAACTGACTCATTAAGAGTTTTGTTTCCGGCGGCGGAATTAGTACTATCCGCTTCCGGGATTTTCTTTGATGAATGAGAAGAATCTTTAACAGTTGAGGCGGTTGAATTGACAGTATCGCCCTGTTTTTTTATAACCACATCTTCTTTTTTTCCGCAGGAAGAAAACAGCAGAACAGTGAAACAAAACAACAGAATAAAATATTTCATAAAAATTATCGCGGCTTGTTTAACAAAAAGTCGAGTTGAGACTGAACCTTACTGCCGAAATCGGGATTTAGCTCGAGCACTTTTTTATAATCCTTTATTGCGGCTTCGGGATTCCGGAGCTGTTCGTGCACAATACCGCGGTAATAATAAAATTCGGCTTTCTCCGGGCGGATTTCGATTGCCGTATTAAAATCTTTAAGAGCAGGTTCATACTCTTTGAGCTGAAGCAGGATTATTCCGCGCTTTTCATATCCTGCGGGATTTTGCGGGTCGAGAGCGACTGCGTAATCAATATCTTTCATGGCAGAGACAGCATCGCCCATTGATAAATGAACCAGCGCTCTTTCCCGCCAGGGGTCGGGGTTATAAGGCTGATAATGTATCGCCTTACCGAAATCGTTAAGCGCGGAAGACAGATTATTATTTTGCAGATATGCATAACCGCGCCCTAAGTAAGCCGATACGTTAGTCTGGTCTATATTAATCGCCTGAGTGAAATCATTTGCGGCAAGGTCAAACTGTCCCATTGCAGTATGCAATACACCGCGATTCAGGAAAGCCTGATCGTAATTCGGGTCAAGCTGAATTGCTTTTGAATAATCATTCATGGCAGAGGGGAAATTCTTCATTTTCGTATAAGTATTTCCCCGAAGCGTAATAGCGAACTGATCATCAACATTAATCTGCAGATACTCATTGAAATATTTAAGCGCAGTTTCATAATCTCCGCCGTTGAAAGACGCAGTGCCCATCATAAGAAGCTGTTTAGGAGTATATTGGGGATATATCTCCGCGGACAGGACAATTGTTATGAGGGCAATAAAAAGTAATAATTTCTTCATGCTATTTTGATTTATTGAGTTTATCTTTTGCTTCGGTCAGATAGCTTTCGACTGATGCTTTTAATGAAGGGCTAAGCTTCAATCCATATTCTATATCCTCTACTGCTTTTGCGTAATTATCCATAGTGAGATAGAGGATGCCGCGGCGGACGTATATTTCGCCTTCGTTTGGGTCGAGTTTAAGAGCGGTTTCATAATCCGCCATTGCTTTATCATATTCCCTGAGATATTTATAGACTGTGCCGCGGAAATAGAAATTTTTTGCCAAGCCTGCATTGATGTCTATTGCTCTATTGACATCCGCCAGAGCTTCTTCATATTTTTCAAGATGCAGATATAAAGCGCCGCGGTTCCAGTAAATATCTATATATTCGGGGTCAACGGATACAGCTTTGCGGAATACTTCAAAAGCTTCGGGGAATTTATTCACGTAAGCATAGATAGTAGCAAGGGAAATAATCGCTACAACATCGGTTGAATCGAGCTTAAGTGATTTATCTATATCGGAGTATGCTTTTTCGATATCTTTCATCATCAGCCAGACTACACACCTGTTTGCATAAGCCTTTGCGTAAAGAGTATCATATTTAATTGCTTCATTTAAATTATTCAGCGCTTTTTCCCAGTCTTTGTATTCTATATATATAACTCCGACAGCATTAAGGGCGCGCGTTTCAGCAGGATTTTTCTTCAGGACTATGCTGTAATAGCTGAGCGCCGTCTGCCAGTCTTTAATCTTCATTGCATCATTGCCTTTTTTCATAAGAGAGTCTATGGGCTGAGCAGAAGAAGGCAGAACAGAGGATATCAGAAATAAAATCACAATAAACATTTTCATGTTAAATAAATTAAATTTTCATTAAACAGATTTACTTCCCGGAAAAATCATTTATGTAAGTTAAATAAAAATTAAGTTTATTTCTATTTACTTAATTTTTTAGTATGATATATTTTTGAGTTTATTTTAATACCCGGTGTGAGTTAAATTACAGTAATTACAAATTATCTTAAAGATATTTCAATAATGCTGGATAAAAAATCAAAAAAACTTGAACTGCAGATTGACGAGTTTCTGGATAAAGTACTTAACGGAGGTTTGCTTTTTAAGCAGGGGGTCAGATATTATCTTAACCGCATACCCGACATGTTTGAGAAAACACTTGAAGAAATTGATTCAGTCGAGAATCAGGCGGATGCGCTGAGGAGGCTGGTTGAAACACAGCTATATATGCATACACTGATTCCCGAGCATCGCGGTGACGTACTGGGGCTGCTGGAAAGTTCAGATAAGGTATTGAATTTCGCGAAGGGAACTCTTTTTCAGTTTTCTGTTGAAACGCCCTACATCGCTGAGCAGTACGTTCAGACATTTTCGGAATTAACCGATGTGTCCGTTTCCGCAGTAGAGGCAATGGTTTCGGCAGTGCGTTCATATTTTTCGGAAATGCATTCGGTAAGGGATTATATCAACAAAACCATATTTTTCGAAAAAGAATCGGATAAATTTGCCGATCGTCTTAAACGTACGATTTTTCAGGACGGTGAGCTTGACCTGGCGCGGAAGATTCACATGCGGTATTTCGCACATAACATAGAGGGTATTGCTGACGCGGCAGAAGATGTATGCGACAGACTTTCTATTGCAGTGATTAAGAGGTACGGATAGTATATGATCTGGTTATATCTTACAAGCGGGTTATTCTTAGGATGGTCTTTAGGCGCTAACGACGCGGCTAATATATTCGGCGCGGCGGTTAGTACTAAGATGGTGAGATTCACTACTGCCGCAATTGTTGCGTCAATATTCATAATCTTAGGCGCGGTTTTTGGGGGAGCGGGAACTACGCATACACTGGGAGTCCTGGGTGACGTAAACGCAATTGCAGGATCATTTACCGTTGCATTAGCTGCGGCTCTGACAGTGTTTTTACTGATACGGCGGAGCCTGCCAGTATCCGTTTCACAGGCAATCGTAGGGGCAATTTTAGGCTGGAATCTTTTCACATCATCGCCTACCGATATAAACTCCTTAATCAATATCGTTCTTTCATGGATTGTCAATCCGTTGCTTGCCTGCGCGCTTTCTTTTTCAATATATTATCTGCTGAGGGCTTATATAAAGAAATCGAGTATGCATATATTACGCCTTGACAGATATACACGTATTGCTTTTCTGATAGTGGCAGGGTTCGGTGCTTACGCGCTGGGGGCTAATAACATTGCGAAAGTTGTGGGTGTATTTATCACATCGTCGCCGTTTCAGGACGTGAAAATATTCGGAGTTACAATTACGGGAGTTGAACAGTTATTCTTCGCAGGCGCCTGCTCGATGGCAGTGGGAATAATAACATATTCCAATAAAACCATCTCTACAATCGGCACGAAGATATACAAACTGACTCCCCTCTCGGCCCTTTCATCGGTGCTGGCGGCTTCGATAGTACTGTTTTTGTTTTCATCAACCACATTAGACAGACTAATGAGCTCGGCCGGACTGCCGGCTTTTCCGCTTGTGCCGGTATCAATAACGCAGGCAATGGTGGGAGCTGTGTTAGGCATAGGGTTTGCCAAGGGCGGACGGTATATTAATTATCAGATTCTCGGCAAGATTGGGTTGGGGTGGCTGATAACGCCGGTTGCCGCGGGAATAATTTCTTTTATTTCTCTTTTTATTGTGCAGAACGTTTTTCAGGCAAAAGTATATGACCCGCTGACGTTTGAAATCACCGTTCCGGTACTGACCGAAATTGAGAAAACCGGCGTACGCGCAATAAGGCTGAAACCGCTTGAAAATAAAGTGTTTGAGAATCAATCGGAGCTAAGGCAATCTCTGAACAAAATCGGAGTTGACCGGGAAGATGATATATTCAAGATTTTTCATGCGGCGAAAATTGAGTATTTCAGGATTGACTCGAATTACGCTAAAGAAAGGTTGAATCCGAACCAATTCACGAGTGGTGAAATAGACGCTGTAAAGCGAATGCATAACGAAACATTCCGGCACAGATGGCAAATCTGGGACAGATTGCGGCTAATATCGGAAGATTTCAGTCTTATGCCGGATACACCGCAGGGTGAATATCATAATAAACACCTGCAGGAGAAGCTGGAGATAATTTATACGCTGTTTAAAATCAGATAATAATAAGTGTTAAGTGTTAAGTGTTAAGTGTTAAGTGTGATCCTGAAACAAGTTCAGGATGACAAAAAAGTAGTGTTAAGTGTGATCCTGAAACAAGTTCAGGATGACAAAAAAGTAGTGTTAAGTGTGATCCTGAAACAAGTTCAGGATGACAAAAAAGTAGTGTTAAGTGTGATCCTGAAACAAGTTCAGGATGACAAAAAAGTAGTGTTAAGTGTTAAGTGTTTCGATTATTCACGAATTTTTCCCTTTAATTACGTAACAAAATTCTGAATTTTACCGTATATCATATTAAAACCACACAAATTATTAACTTTAATACATGTTTATGTACAAGAAAATCTCTTATCTTAGTGTTTTTATTTTATTATCACTAATGACAACACAACTGTTTGCACAAACTCCTCTGATTCCGCTGAAAGACTTTTTCCGTAATCCTGAGAAAACGGGTTACCAGATTTCTCCCGACGGGAAATACTTTTCATACCTTGCACCGTGGGAAAACCGCCTGAATATTTTCATTCAGGAGGCAGGCACTGATAAAGCTGTGCGCGTTACGGAGGCAACGGAGCGCGACATAACTTCTTATTTCTGGAAAGGAAACAACCGTATTGTTTACGCTCAGGATAAAGGCGGAGACGAGAACTTCAAACTCTTTTCGGTCGAGCGCGACGGTAAAAATCTTAAGATGCTGACGCCTGCCGAAAAAGTGAGGGCGGAAGTTGTGGACGATCTTGAAAATATTGACGATGAAATGCTGATATCAATGAATCAGCGCGACCCGGCGGCATTCGACGTTTACCGCATCAACCTTAAAACTGGCGATATGAAAATGATTGCCGAAAATCCAGGGAACATAATGGGATGGATAACAGACCACGACGGAAAGCTCCGCATGGCAGCGGGAAGCGACGGAGTTAACAGTGTTTTGATGTACCGTGACGATGAATCACAGCCTTTCCGCGAAGTACTTTCGACAAACTTCCGCGACGCTGTGGACCCGTTGTTTTTCACATTTGACAATAAATACATATACGCTTCATCAAACCTAAACCGTGATAAAGCCGCAATAGTCAAATTCGACATTGCAAACGGCAAGGAACTTGAGATGATGTATGAGAATCCTGATGTTGACGTTTCGGGACTGAGTTATTCAAAGAAGCGTAAAGTGCTTACGGCAATTTCTTACACAACAGACAAGCGCAAACTGAAATTCCTCGATAAAATCGCCGAAGACCGTTACAACCGCATCAAGAAAGAACTCGGCGATTACGAAGTCGTAATCACCGGTACGAATAAGGATGAAGATAAATTTCTTGTTAGGACATATTCCGACCGTTCGCTCGGAGCATATTATTTTTACGATATGAACACTGATAAGCTGACTAAGGTTGCGGAAGTAAGTCCGTGGATAAACGAAAAAGAACTTTCAATACAAAAACCAATTCAATACACATCGCGCGACGGTCTGACGATTAACGGATACCTGACTTTGCCGAACGGTAAAGAAGCAAAGAATCTGCCGGTTGTAATTAATCCGCACGGCGGACCCTGGGCAAGAGATAACTGGGGATACAATCCGGAGATTCAGTTTCTTGCAAACCGCGGATATGCAGTACTGCAAATGAACTTCCGAGGCTCGACGGGATACGGGAAAAAATTCTGGGAAGCTTCTTTCCGTGAATGGGGTTTGAAAATGCAGGACGATATTTCCGACGGAGTGAAATGGTTAGTTGACCAGGGAATAGCCGATCCGAAAAAGGTGGCAATATACGGCGGAAGTTACGGCGGATATGCAACACTGGCAGGGATTACCTATACACCGGATTTATACACATGCGCGGTTGACTACGTTGGTGTTTCCAACATGTTCACTTTCATGAAAACTATTCCTCCATACTGGGAGCCGTTCCGCAAGATGATGTATGAAATGGTGGGCGACCCCGAAAAAGATAAAGAATTATTCGAGAAAGTATCGCCTGTCTTTCATGCAGATAAAATAAAAGCTCCGCTTTTCATAGCGCAGGGACGGAAAGATCCGAGAGTTAACGTGGATGAATCTGACCAGATGGTTGACGCATTAAAGAAACGCGGAATTGAAGTTGAATATATGGTGAAAGATAACGAAGGACACGGATTCAGGAATCAGGAAAACCGTTATGATTTCTACGGCGCAATGGAGAAATTTTTCGGAAAATATCTGGGCGGGAATGTAGCACCGTAAGTTAAGTGTTAAGTGTTAAGTGTTAAGTGTTAAGTGTTAAGTGTTAAGTGTTAAGTGTTAAGTGTTAAGTGTTAAACGTTTAAGGGGGCTTAGAGAGTCCCCTTTTTGTTTATTTGCGGGGCTTATAATTCCACTTGAACAAATCGGACAGAAACAGTAGTTTTAATAAGATTTAATAATCTGATTCATTAAACGGGGGAAAATTCCACTATGACAGTAATCTTTTCAAAGAAATGTGAATACGGACTTCAGGCGGTGCTGTACTTAGCCACGCTTGGAAAGGACGAAAAATCACCGTCGGAAGAGATATCAAGAAAGCTTAAGATACCCAAAGAATTCGTTTCAAAAATTCTCCAGAGCCTTACGGCAAGTAAAATAATTAAATCAAAGAAAGGAAATTCGGGCGGTTTTTTACTCGGCAAACCCGCATCAAAAATCAGGCTCCTCGATATTGTAGAAGCGATTGACGGACTGGCAATGTTTAAAAGCTGTGTGATTGGATTTCCGGAATGCTCACCCGAACATCCGTGTCCCGTACACAATAAATGGGGCAAACTCCGCACACAGGCTTATGAAATGCTCAGCGCAGAAACGATAGAAAGTTTTAAAGCAAAGACATTAAAGAAAATCAGCTTTATGAACAGAGTGTGAAATGCGCGCACAAAGCAAAAAAAAAGAGGCTGACCTTATCAGGACAGCCTCTTTTAATATTTCTAAACTAATTACATATCTGTCATATATCCATCGCCCAAATTATTTTACGAACATCATTTTCTTCGTATCCATAAAGCCGTTCGATTCAAGCCTGTAGTAATACATTCCGCTTGAAAGGGACGAGGCATTGAAATCAACAGAATATGAGCCCGCATTCTTAACTTCATTAATTAATATAGAAACTTCTCTGCCGAGCACGTCGAAGATCTTCAGAGTAACGAGCCCTGATTTCGGCAATGAAAAATTAATCTTTGTAGTCGGGTTAAACGGATTCGGATAGTTTTGCGAGAGAGTATATTTATCAGGAACTACTGATGTTATTGGCGTAACACCTGTAGCAACGCCGAGGTTTTGATTCCATGTAGCGGTTATTTCCGCTTCATTTAACGCTCTCTTATAGAATCTGAACTCGTCAAATAAACCCATGAAATTAGCAGATGTAGAATATCCCCCTACTCTGAATCCTGTTCCGGTCGCAATATTCAAGGGAGTTTGTGCTATAGTCGAAAATAATACACCATTCTTAAAAGATTTGATGTTGGCTGCTGCTGAATCGTAAACAAAATGCACAACTGTTGGCGCAGGACCAATGCCTGTAACAGTAACATCTGTTATTCCCGTACCCCTTAGTATGAGATTGTTTTGTAATGCAACACCATTATGGAAACATCTGAACGTACCCGAACCCGGGTCACCGAATAAATAAAAAGCACTTCCGGAAGTTGATGTCGGAATACTAACCCACATGCTGATTGTCCAGCTTGACGACCCGACATTTAAACTCCATCCCGGAGTTACACCCGCACCTGCGACGCCTGTTCCGATTAAAGCAGAATCAAATTGTCCGCCTGATGTTACACTACCGATAAACGGAGCAGGATTTGTTCCCACACCCGGAACTGCAAAATTAGGAGTAAATCCGGCAGTGTTGTTCTTGAATTTATAATACAATAAATCCGGTAAAGCATTACCGGCTGCTGCAACCGTTATCCCGAAATTAGCAATACTGCCGTCGCCTCCTGCATAAGGAGTAAAAGGACAACCGCCGACAGACCAAGTCCTTCTGCCGACCCCGATAGCATTTTGAAGAATATTAATACCGGTGCCTGCGCCTCCGCACTGTCCGACAAATACTATCAGACTTTTCGCCGGGTCGTATGCATAAGGTCTATCCAATACAATTTCCATCCATGAATTAAGAGTTCCGGTTAAGGATACCGATGCTTTATAATAAACCGTATCCATTGGTCCCGAATAAAACGTTCCGCTTGGGAATAATGTAGTTGTATCCTTAGCCATCAGTACAACAAGGTCAGTATAGGTGCGTGTTCCGGCACCTGATACCCAGTAATATATTTTAGTGATATTATTTCCGGCCGGAACAGGCGTAGGTTGATTAAAGTCACCGGGCAGGAAAAGCCACTGAACTCCTTTACCCGCTGCCTGACCGAACGGGAAACTATTATTACTTGCCCCAACCTGCTGATAATTGTAATACTGGGGTGTCTGCGCCGGCGAATCGGCACTAAATGCAAACAAAAGAATCATTCCGAATAATGCCGGAATGAAGTAAAGAAGACTAACTTTTTTCATGCTTTTTTTCCTTTTTTTTAAGTTTAGAGAAAACAAATTTTTGACTTAGTATGATTGCATTATTCAACAAAAATTTTTATTAACGTAATAAGCGGGAAAGAATGTATTGCAATTATTCCCCTTAGTGCGAATATAAATAAAATGTTTGTTAAAAAACAGAAAAAAATTAAAGCGAGCGTTTTTTGCTTTTCAAAATTTTATGTTTTTGTAAGTTTTTTTCCATTTCTTCAAAGAAACAAAATAATGATTTTAGAGTATAATAAAACACAAAATAATTCATTATATATGGCAATTTATAAAGAACTCGTCTCGGCATTCCTTTCTAAAAAAGCAATTGCCGTAACCGGAGCAAGCCGCAGCGGCACAGGAACGGGAAATATTATATTTAAGAAACTAAAAGATGCGGGTTATAATGTTTATCAGGTGAATCCGGAAGCTGACGAAATCAAGAGCGATAAATGCTACAGAAGTTTAATTAATTTACCTGAGAAAGCCGAATCAGTTATAATCTGCACAAAGCCTGAAGATTCTATCAGAGTAATTCAGGAATGCGCGGCAACCGGTGTGCAATACGCATGGATTCACAGAGCATTCGGTAAAGGAAGCTACTCCGACGAAGCCGCGGGGCTTTGCAATCAGCTTGGAATAAGACTGATTCCTTCGGGATGTCCGATGATGTTCATTGAACCGGTTGACTTCCCGCACAAATGTTTTCACTGGATATTCAGGCTGACCGGCAAGATTCCGAAAACGACGGTATGATTACGGGTTTTGAGAATAAATGATTATGATTTTTTTTAATTTGAGAAAATTTTCCATTTTTCATTGGTTTATATGGCGACTTAATTTATCAGAAAATTCTCCTTCAGGACTTCGTGGGCGGGTTTGAAGCCAAGGCTTTCGGCAATTATCATGCAATTATTCGTTTTAATAATATCACCAAGCGCCGTGTAACATAAGCCCATATTGAAATAGAAATATCCCTGCGGGTTTTTATCAAGTGCTGCTGCTTTTTTTAAGCTGTAAACTGCCTCTCTGAAAAGTCCGTTCCTGAAGCAGATAAATGCGCGCATTTTATGAAAATCAACATCTTCCGGAAATTGCCAGATTTCCGCGAACTTAAACAACGGAAGCTGTCCATCTATTATCCCGCAGAGTTCATAAGCAATTATACCCGTATAAACGCCTGCTGTGCCTTTAAAGCCAAGTCTGACGGAACATTCCGACGCCCATAATGCTTTATCCGTATCTCCCAATATCAGGTAAACTTCGGCAAGGTCGGCATAAACTGACGAGTTATTCGGCTCTGCCAGTATTGCCTTTTTGAATTCCGCCGCGGC
>Ga0247841_10007311_pt1 | contig 16475 bp, 15 predicted proteins | sample LaCruzMarch2015__2_FD_192410 | JGI IMG/M metagenome (GOLD analysis project Ga0247841, IMG submission 192410) | Freshwater microbial communities from meromictic Lake La Cruz, Castile-La Mancha, Spain - LaCruzMarch2015_18m | ecosystem: Environmental > Aquatic > Freshwater > Lake | place: Spain... | reverse complement strand
GCTATTTTATTTATATCAAGAAAATTAATAAGTACTTGAATCTGTAGTAGCTCCCCAAATTGAACCCCCAACAGAATAATATACCCAACCAGCTGCTGCTGCAGTAGCCCTTGTCGAAGCTGCAGTTGTAGTAATAACTGTGGCATCGGTTGATTGTGCTACATAAGGATTCGGTGGGACACTTCCATTAGCCATAACTCCATTTGTGGAAGTAGTGAAATCACTGGCTGCAGGATAAGTTGCTGTACCGCTGGTAGCACTCTTTGCATACCAGATAGCAATACCGCTTCTTAACCCACCCAGCGCACCCTGAACTGCTGATTGCTTGGCATTAGCCTGTAAATTAAAGAAAGTCGGTATAGCTACAGCCGCTAAAATACCTAAAATTACTATAACCATTACTAACTCTACTAACGTAAAACCTTTTTTATTCAATTTATCCTCCTCCACAATTAGTGAACACCCAAATCATCCAATAGGTTCGGATGTTTTACCACAGTAAGAAATCTTTCGTACTTGAGTGCACCTGACCATCAACTACATTATATTCATATCTATTCATAAAAGGATCTAATAGATAACCTTGTATATCTAACCTGAATGGTTCAATATACTTACGTTGCGTAATTATAATATTGTCTTGCTCTTTTGTCAATCTTTTATTTACCAATTCTTTTAAGTCTTGCGGGTACCTATTATTAATGATTCTAAAATGCTCAATAGCCATACGAATATTAGTCAATTCATTACGCAGCGCAGTTTCTTTTGCAATCTTTAAAACTTCTGCTGCATAGCCGGCAAAAGTACCTAGTAAAACAAAAATTAGACAAATTACAACTAATAATTCGAAAAATGTGAAAGAGCGATTTTCATTCATATCTTAATGAGGCTTAAATACATTAATTAAGTTCCACATCGGCAAAAATACAGCTAAAGCCATAACTAAAACCATAAGAGCAAGAGCAAAAATTAATATCGGCTCAATATAAGCAGTTAAATTCTTGATCATATAACCGGATTCGCTATCATAATAATCTGAAACACTAGATAACAATTCATCCATTTTCCCCGACTGTTCTCCGACATAGACCATTTGCACCACTGTTGCCGGAAAAAGTCCGCTTAATTTCATTGGCTCAGACAAACCTTTCCCCTGACGCACGCTATCTTTGATATTATTAACAGCCCTGGCAATAACAGCATTACCAGTAGCTTTTCCTACCAAATCCAAGACTTCTAAAATAGGAACACCGCTTTTCATCAATATGGCTGTAATCCTGGCAAATCGTGAAAGCGTAAGCATTGTAATTAAGGGCCCGAAAATTGGAACTTTTAATTTTAAATTATCCCAAAATAGTCTACCCCAAGTAGAGTTTACAAATTTTTTAAACCCAAAAATTATTGCGGCCATTGCCAACAAAATTAAAAACCAGAATTTACGTATGATCATACTTATGGCGATTAAAATCCGGGTAGGTAAAGGTAAGGCTGCATTAAACTGGCCGTATATAGAAGCAAATCTGGGGATGACAAAAGTAACCAGTATTAAGAAACCTGAACATAACACAAAAAAAGCAATCATTGGATACCGCGTAGATGCCTTAATGCGGGCGCGAGTATCAATATCCTTCTCCATCAAATCACTAAGCCTACCTAAAATCTCAACCATGCCTCCGCTTGATTCTGCGGCCCTGATCATGCTCACATAAATATCATCAAAAATATTACTATGTTTGGCTAAAGCAGAGGAAAAACTTGAGCCAGCCCTTATCTGGCGAGCTAAATCTTCAATCACTGCCTTAAAATACCTATTCGGTATCTGTAAAGCTATAGATTCCAGGCTTGCTAAAAGCGGAAGAGCGGCTTTTTGAACAACGTAGAGCTGCCGGGTAAAAATATTGAGTTCCGAAGGACTAACGCGACGTATAATATTAAAAGATTCAAAAGCCTTAACCTGACGTGCCTCGGAAATATTTAAAGGAAAATACCCGGACTCCTGTAATTTCTTAGCCGCTTCATCCTGATTTTGGGCCTCTATTGTTCCGGATACAAGCTTGGCAAAATTATCTCTTGCAGAATATTTATAATTAGGCATTTAATGTTTTAAATGAAACGAAATAACAAACAAAACAATTGAAAATGCAATTAAAAACAAACCTAATAATTTTTCATTTTTCTTGCTTAATGAACCTGAACCGATCTTCATAATAGTTTTATTCATAATTTTATCCAGCTTCTTTAATGAATCTTCTCCTCCTAAGAATAATAACCCCAGCCCTAACATAACGACAGCCATAATAATTAATACCAACATATATCCTCCTTTTTTTAGACTTCTTCAGTTACGCGCAGAACTTCTTCAATAGTAGTAATACCTTTCTTTACCTTATCTAACCCGTCATCAAAAAGTGTGCGCATACCGTCATTTAATGCTTTTTTCTTAATGTCAGTAGATGAGGTTTTAGCCACAACCATATTCTTTATTTCGTCGCTAATTAATAAGAGCTCAAAAATTCCCTTACGGCCGATAAAACCTGTTTGCTTACATTTCGTACAACCTTTACCTCGGGAAAACTCTATTTTTTCACTTAACTTTAAGTCTTTTAACACTTCCGACGAAGGAGAATACTTCTCTTTGCAGTTTGGACATATAACCCGAACCAATCTTTGAGCTAGAATTGCAATTACAGAAGTTGAAATTAAAAACGGCTCTATACCCATATCAATAAGACGGGTTAAAGAACTAGCTGCATCATTTGTGTGCAGGGTTGAGAAAACTAAATGACCGGTCAAAGATGCCTGTATAGCAATTTCCGCGGTTTCTTTGTCTCGAATTTCGCCAACCATGATAATATCCGGATCCTGCCTTAAGATGCTACGTAAGCCCACAGCAAAAGTAAGTCCGGATTTATTATTAACCTGGGTCTGTCGGATTAAAGGAATCTCATACTCAACCGGGTCCTCTATTGTAATAATATTCTTCTCCATCGAGTTTACCGTCGAAAGCGCAGAATAAAGAGTTGTTGTTTTACCGCTACCCGTTGGACCGGTAACTAGAATTATCCCATTGGGCCTCTGGATTATTTTATTAAAATCCTTTAACTCTTTTTCGGATAAACCCAAATCTTCTAGCCCTAAAATAACGCTGGTTTTATCAAGAATTCTTAAAACAATATTTTCGCCATATACAGTAGGAAACGATGAGACCCTCAGATCCAAATCCTTACTTTCCATCTTTAATTGAATTCTGCCATCCTGAGGATTGCGTGTTTCAGCAATATCCATCTTAGCCATGATTTTAATACGCGAAGCCAAAACACTCTGCAAATGCTTAGGGATCTCATGCGACTCATGCAATATCCCGTCGATTCGATAACGAATGCGCACTATATTCTCTTCCGGCTCGACATGTATATCACTGGCTTTATCTTTTACCGCCTCCATAATAATCATGTTCACTAACTTTATAACCGGGGCTTCTTCGCTAATCTCACTTAAACCTTTTGATCCTTTAAATTTCTGATCCAATTTCTCTTGAGTTAACTCATTAGCCAAATCCTTAACGCTGCCTAATGTACCATAATTCTGATCGAGAACATTTTGGATCATGGCCGAAGTTGACAACACCGGGTCAATTGAGCCCATTTTGGTTTTTATCCTTATCTCATCAATTGCTGCCACATCCAAAGGATCCTGCATTGCTATAGTCAGGCTATCACCGATTTTAAAAAGCGGCACTGCCCGGCATTTTTTTGCCAATGCTTCGGGTACTAGCTTTATAACTTCCGGATCAATAAGATAATCCGTAAGGTTCATAAACGGTACGCCGATTGAATCAGCTACAACCTGGGCAATATCAATCTCTGAAATAAAACCTAACTTTTCAAGCGCTTTCTCAATAGGAAGACCTGTTTTGTTAACTTCTTCTTTAGCTTTATCCAGTTGCTCCTTAGTTATTATTCTTTTTTCAACTAAAAGATCAACATTATTTTTATAAGCCATTATACCTCCACTATCTTTGAATAAGCTCTTTTATCTTACTTAATAAAATCTCTGGTTCAAAAGGCTTAACAATATAGGCATCTGCCCCAACCTCTAGCCCAAGTTTTTTATCCGATTCTTGCGCACGGGCTGTAAACATAATTACCGGGATATGCTTATACTTTTCATCAAATTTAAGCATGCGACAAACCCTGTAACCATCAAGCTTAGGGAGCATAAGATCCAAAATAATCAAATCCGGCTTTAATGAACGGGCTTTATCTAAGCCTTCTTGACCATCATAAGCAGCAAAGGTTTCATAACCATTTGCCTCTAACCTTATCAAAAGCAGATCTACAAGTGATGTTTCATCATCGACAACTAATATTTTCTTCCTGGTCATAATATCTCCAAAATATTTTTTTAGCCTAACCTGGCCTTATTAATTAAATCATCATAACTACTACCTTCTTCAGGATAAGTAGCTGCGCCAAAACTTAGTTTAAAATCTTTACTAAATTGCAGACTTTCAAGATAACCTCTTAATGCCTGTTCAATCCTACCCTGAACTATTAAAGCATTGCTTCTATTACAACCATACAAAATTACAATAAATTCATTAGGATATTTTAAAACCAGATCTTTGTCTCTATACAATTGCGTTTTTATTATTCCTTCTAATTTCGCCAGCAAATCATCCGATATAATTTCTTTCATTTTATCAGAATACTTAAAAGTTACAACAATTAAAGATACCTGGGTATCAGATTTAAATGCATCATTGATCGCACTATCAACATGCTCCTTGGCATTTTGATCTCCAATATGCTTAGGAAGTGTAAAAATGAACTTCGAGCCTTTTCCAGCCTGACTTTCTACCCGGATCTTTCCATTATGCAATTCAACCAAAGCTTTAGCAATAGATAACCCTAAGCCAGTGCCTTTCTCTCCGGATCCATTAGTACGGCTAAATTGCTGGAATTTACTAAACACCTTTGGCAATTCTTCGGCAGTGATACCAACCCCTGTATCGCTAACTGTAAATTCCACTTCCCTTTCATTTTCAACTAAAGAAATATTGATAAATCCTTTTTCGGTAAATTTAAGGGCATTATTAATAAGATTAGTAAAAACCTGAATAATCCTATCTTCATCTATATAAAGGTTTAATGACTCATTGCCAAGAATATCAAGTTTAATCTCCAGGCCTTTTTCCTTGGCTTTAGTTTTAAATAAAGTAATAACTTCATTGATTAACTCTTTAACATCAACCATTTTCTTCTTTAATTCAAATCTTCCGGATTCAATCTTAGATATATCCAGTAAATTATTAATAATTCTGGCTAGACGATCAATATTATTCTTAGCAGTAGTAAGGATTTTATCCTGTTTTGGATTAACACTTCCAACTATCCTGTCCAAAACCAGACTGATACCTTCCTTGGTTATGGAAAGCGGGGTGCGCAGCTCATGCGAAACAACAGCTACAAAATCAGATTTCAATTGATCAAGCTTTTCTAGTTCTTTATTCTTTTTCTCCAACTCTTCTATGAATTGCTTACGTTCGGTAATATCTAAAAATGTGACCACAGCCCCAATAACCACGCCATTGTGACGTTGAGGATATGACCAATATTCAGCAGGAAAAGATGTTCCATCGGCACGCCATAATACTTCATCGTCAACATGCGCGTTTTCTCCTTTTCTGAATGCCTTAAAAATACGGCATTCTTCAACAGGAAAAGGCGTTCCATCTGGATACTTGGAATGAATCTTTAAATGCATATTCTTACCTAATAACTCATTGGGATGTTTGTATCCAAGCAAATTAAGGCAAGAATTATTACAAAAAGTGCAATTACCGTTCATATCAATACCGTATATCGCTTCAGCTGCAGAATTTAACAAAAGAAGTATCTTTTCTTCATTCTCTGCAAGCAAAATCTCCGCCTGCTTACGTTCTGTAATGTTCTCTTTAACCGCAATAAAATTAGTTACCCTGCCTTCTTTGTTATATATAGGAGATATGGAAGCCGACTCCCAATAAAGCTCGCCATTTTTCTTTTTATTATGGAACTCCCCTTTCCATTCCTTACCTGCAGAAAGTGTATCCCAAAGATTCTTATAAAAATCTGATGATTGTTCTCCTGATTTTAAAAAGCGCGGATTTTGCCCCTTAACTTCATCAAAAGCATAACCAGTAAGCTGAACAAATTTAGGGTTAACGTATTGAATATTTCCTTTTAAATCTGTAATAACCACACAGGCAGGACTTTGCTCAACGGCAATGGAAAGCTCGCGTAGTTCTTTCTCAATTTTGTTCCTTGCAGTAACATCACGAAAAACTAAAACTACCCCCATAAATTCCTGACTGCTTTTATCTTTAATTGGCGCAGCGCTATCATCGATTGCATACCTAGTCCCATCTTTAGATATCAATACGGTATGATTAGCCAAATTAACTATCTGGCCTGAACTTAAAACCTTTAAAACAGGATTTTCAACTCTTTCATCCGTATCTTCTTTTCTAATTACAAACACATCGTCTATATATCTACCTAAGGCTTCGGTTTCTAACCAACCAGTTAACTTTTGGGCTATAGGATTAATAAATGTGATTTTCCCTACTGCATCTACAGCAATTACCGCATCCCCAATACTCCTTAAAGTGGTAGAAAACCATGCTTCGCTCTTTTTTAAAGCTACTTGAGCTCGCTTCTGTTCACTTATATCACGCACAGTTGCTTGCAATAAAACCTTACCGCCAATTTCAAGCCTTGAAAGCAGCACTGTTGCTGTAAACTCTCCTCCATCAATTCGCTTATGCATCCATTCAAATAAATTGGAACCATTTTTTATAGCTAGGGTCATCATCTGGCGCGATTTATCAATTGACTTCAAACCATCAGGCTGGAACTCCGGAGATAAATCTGCCGGCGATTTGGATATAAATTCTTCTTCATCCTTACAACCAAATACTTCTATTGCTGCCGGATTCCCGGAGATAAACCCGTCATCAGGTGAAAGTATCATAACCGCATCCCTTGATTCGGTGAATAATAAACGGTACTGCTCTTCACTTTTTTGCAAAACTTCTTCAGTTTTTTTACGGAGAGCAATTTCCCGGTTGAGGTTTTCTATAGAAGTTGTGCTCCTCTTTAGGTGTTCACTCATTTTATCAAATGCACGCGAAAGCTGGCCGACTTCATCCCGAGCATCAGTACCTACTTTATAATCTAAATTCCCCTCCCCGATTATTTCTGTTCCCCTGTGTAACTTATGAATTGGTTCAGTAATAAGCCTGGCAATATACCTGCCTAATAAATACGCTAAAAATGGCACCGTAAACAAAATAATTAAAAAGAGAATAGTTAGTTTCGTTAATGGGGCAAAAGCTTCTTTTTCATCAATCTCCGCTAAAACTGCCCATTGCATTTCCGGTATGTATACGTGCGCGCCTAATACCTTTATTCCCCGATAATCTTCAGAAATAGAAATAGAATCTTTTTCACCATTTCTATCTTCTCCTTTAGCTAAAGCAAAACAATGCCTGAAATTATAGGTATCAACTCTTTGTTTTAAAAAAGTATTTTTTAAGAACCTTGACGGAGTAATCATGTAGCCATACTTATTTACGATATAGACTTCCCTGGACTTAGTAATCGTAGGTGATTCTAAGACTATATTGTCTATGCCTATAAATTTAATTCGCGCAACCAAAACCCCAAGAAAATCATTTGTTCGGCTATCTAAAATCGGAGCAGATGCCGCAATTAACCGCTCTCTCAACTCATCAGAATGATAGGCATCTTTAAGAAATATATTATTTTGTCCTCCAGCAAAGATAGCATCCGTGGATTTATCCAATCCTATGTTCTTTTCATTAGAGGATGCAACTATCCTCCCGGTAGAATCTAAAAGCAAAAATTCGAATATTTCAGGATTTGCATCCTTAGTTCTTCTTAACCTCTTCATAGCAATATCAAAAGCTTCATTTCTATCTTTTGAATTTTCTTTTAAGGCCTTAAGATAATTCTCTAGAACTACACTTTTTGAAAACTGACCAATCGAAACCTTAGCCAGTTCCAGATAAGTTTGGATGTGCTGGGCATTCTCATTTACATCAATGTCTAATTGTGTATAGATTGCTTGTTTTAGGTTATCCCTGGCAATTAGGTAAAATATTGACGAAGCGCAAATGGTAAGAAATATGGTAAGAATTAAAAAAGATACTGATATTCTATCGGCTATTTTCATATGCTTCCTGAATGAGGATAGTATTTATGGATTTCTTTGAGTCAGGCATTTTAACAATCCTGCCGTTTTCAAATTTTATTTTAGCAATTAGATCAAAAATCTCTTTCCAGGCCCCGGATTTCCCAAGCTCAACTTGCTCTTTATAGCCAGTCCATTTTAGGAAACTAACACTTTTCTTATAGGCCTCAGGAGAAATATTATAGTGCTTAGCAATAATCTGGTTTGCTTCATCAGGATTATCCTGGAAATACTTTACTGCCTTAAACCAGCCCCGTATCAAACCCTTAACTAGCTTAGGATTATTTTCAACGATATCCTTCCTAATATTAAGCGTATCAATAATAACTCCCGGATAATCTTTAGTAGTTGCTAAAATATGTGCCCCTGGGAAAGCTAAGGCCTTAGATACCCAAGGTTCCCAGGTAACCACAGCATCCGCTTCTTTTTTTAAGAAAACGTCGGCTACTTGCTCGGGACTACAGGAAATAATTTTAATATCCCTTAAAGATAATCCCTTCTTATAAAAAAGATAAGAAATAAACATCTCGCCAACATCATCTCGGGAAAAAACCACTTTTTTGCCAATTAAATCTTCTAAACTTTTAATTTTCTTATTTGCCACTACCGCATCGCCGCCAAAGGAACGATCCAACTCTAACACTGCCACAATCGGTGTATCCTGAGATAGTTTAGAAACCAATAGATCAATAGTCCCTGCCTCGCAATCAAGCATACCTGCCTTAAAAGCATCTCTGCGGCCGGAATCTAATTGCTCATCAACAAAAAATAAATCTATTCCCTCTTGCGCAAAAAATCCTTTTTCCTGCCCCAAATAAAAAGGACCATAACCAACCCAATCCTGAAAAGCAATAGAAACCCTAGTTAGTTTATTTGGTTGTTGAGTGCAGCCGCAAACCGCCAAAACCAAGAAAATTCCAATGATAAATCTACTTATTTTTCTCTTCATTTTATTTTCTTTAATTAAATCGATGCATTATTTTACCTTAATAAGTAAATATTGCAAACAGATAAATTATTCATATCTTAAAGCTTCGATCGGATCAAGTTTAGAAGCCTTTTGTGCCGGCCAAAGGCCGAAGACTATTCCTACAATTAACGAAAATCCTGTAGCCAGAACTACTGAAGTCAAAGACACCCTTATTGCCCATCCGGCAAAAAGAGTTATCATCACTGCAATTCCCACTCCCAATAAAATACCAACAATTCCACCAATAAACGACATAAGCATTGCTTCAATAAGAAACTGAACCATAATATCTTTGTTATTCGCACCTATTGCTTTACGTAATCCGATCTCGCGCGTTCGCTCAGATACTGAAACAAGCATAATATTCATGATCCCAATGCCGCCAACTAAAAGAGATATTGCTGCAATTGAACCTAATAATAAAGACATAGTCTGGGTTGTAGCCTCAAGGGTATTCTTAATATCAGTCATGTTGCGGATTTGAAATGAGTCTTTTGCCTCTTTAGCCGTAAGTCGGTGCTGCTTAATTATTAACCTTGAGATCTCTTCCTGTGCCAACCCTATTAAATCCGGACTTTTTGCTTCTACATAAATAGTATCTACATATTCTTTCCCAAAAACCCTAAACATTGCCGTAGTTATCGGAATTAAGGCATTATCATCCTGGTCATGAAAAGCGTTTGCCCCTTTACTTGGCAAGACACCAATAACCTTAAAATTAACCAGATTTATTTTTATAGTTTCGCCAAGCGGGTTGTTATCTCCGAAAAGCTCTCTTGCTACTGTTGTGCCTAATAACACAACTTTATCTCTGTTTTTTATTTCATCTTCAGTTATAAATCTGCCTACTTCCGGACTAGATGCGCGCATAAGGGCATAATCAGCCCCCACCCCCTCGACTTGCGTATTCCAATTCTTATTACCATAAACCATCTGCCCCCTTCCTGTAACTGAAGGGCTTACGCTTTTGACTAAATCGGAGAGCTTAAGAATTTCCCCAACATCTCCAAGTGTAAAACGAGTAACTGTACCACTTTGCATAGCTACTCCACGAAGGCGAGCAGAACCAGGTCTGATAACTAAAAGATTTGAACCTAAAGAAGCAAGCTGTTTCTCAATTGATTCTTTTGCGCCGGTTCCAAGAGCAAGCATAGCAATAACAGCAGCCACGCCAATTAAAATTCCAAGGATCGATAAAAACGAACGCATTTTATGCGTGAACATCGATCCGATGGCTTGACGTAAATAATCTATAAATTCGGTTTCTCTGGCTTTTCTTTCGGTTTTAGATAATACAACTTCGATTACCTTGTCAATTTTCTCCTTTTCAGTTAATTTTACAGGTACATCGGTTTTTTTATCCGAGATAATCTTACCATCAAGCATGCGGATTACGCGCCGGGCATGAAGAGCAATATCGTTTTCATGAGTAACCATTACAATAGTTTTACCATCTTGGTTAAGTTTTTTTAAGATTGCCATTATTTCTTCCTGGCTTTTAGAATCCAGATTGCCAGTAGGCTCATCCGCAAAGATGATTAATGGATCATTTACTAGCGAGCGGGCAATTGCAACTCTCTGCTGCTGGCCTCCGGAAAGCTCATTTGGCCGGTGATTCGCCCTATCGGCTAATCCTACTTCAGAAATTTTTTCTTTTGCTTTATCTTTTAAATGCCTTTTCCCCGCGTAAACCAAAGGTAAGGTAGCATTCTCCAAAGCAGTCATCCGGGCTAAAAGATGAAATTGCTGAAAAACAAAACCTGCCAAACGGTTTCTAATAGCCGCTAGTTCTTGATCTTCTAGGTCACTAACCTTAACGTTTCCTAAATAATACTCACCTGAATCAGGCCTATCTAGCAATCCTAAAATATGCATAAGTGTTGATTTACCTGAACCAGACGGTCCCATAATTGCCAGGAATTCCCCCTCTTCAATTTTTAGAGAGACATCCTGTAGGGCCTTAACCTCAATCTTGCCCATATAATATGTTTTAAATATATTCCTTAATTCAATCATAATTAATGCCCAGGCATAAATGGATTCTTGCCATTTGCTTTTTTAGGAAGAGAATACTTGCTTACCCTGGATACTATTCTATCATCGGACTTAATCCCGGAAATAACCTCAATATTCTTACCGTCAGAAATACCTAATTCAATACTAGTCTTTACTGGCTCACCTGAACCTGATTGTTTTAGTAAAACAAAATTTCCTTTATTTTCCCTGATTACTGCTTCTTCAGGGATTAATAGTGCATTATCTTTACTCTGAATAATAAAATCTACTGTTGCATTCATTCCTGAACGGAAGAATAGAGGAATATTATCCGGATAAAGGTCTACTTCATATATGGTGACATTATTAACAGTTTTAGATTCATAATATATGTGCTCAACCTGGGCTTTGATCTTATCATCCGGATAAGCATCAAGGGTAATAACAGCATCTTGCTTTTCGCTAATTTTACCGATATCCGTTTCATCAACCTGGGCCCGGACAATCAAATGGTCAGATAACACAACTACTGCATCGGCCGTTGTAACAGTCTGGCCTGGCTGGGTAGTGGCTACAATAACTTCACCATCAATCGGAGCCAGTAAAGCAATCGGCTTATATGCTTCCTGCCAGTACTTTAATTTTTCTGCTCCCTGACCTTGCGCCGCATCTAAAAGCGCTGCCCTTTCAGTAGAGCTCATCCAGGCTAAAGTTTGTCCAACCTTTACTTTTTCACCTTCTTTAACTAAAACACTTTCAATACGCCCTCCAACCGGAGGCTTAATTTCAAGACGGTTTTTTGGCAGAACAGTCCCGGTTGTTGAAATATTGGTCTTAATAGAACCCACTGTAGGACTAATCTCTTTAACTAAATCACCCAGATTTGCTTTAGGTTTCATTTTTATAAAAATTATCGCGGCAATAATTAAAATAACAGGAATAATAAATAGTATTTTAGTTTTTTTAACCATTTTCTAATGTTTCTCCTTTCGCTTGAATCCAATTTGCCTCGGCTAACAGAGCGTTAGCCTGGGAATCTAAGAAAGCTTTTTTTGCTTTAACTAAGTTATCTTCGATTATTATCCAGTTATCAAAAGTAATAAATCCTGTAGAATATTGAGCCTGGGCTATTTTAGATCGCTCTTCAGTAGCAATTAAAGATTTTCTTTGTACTTCAACGTTCTCGATTGCGTCCTGAAGTACTGCCCAGGACTGCTCTAATGTAGCCACAATTCCATCTTTTGTGCTTCTTTCATTCTCCTTAAGTTGATTCACTAATGCCCGGGCCTGGGAGACCTGGGCAATCCTTAATCCACCTTCAAATAGCGGCATGGACAAAACTAACCCCAAATTCCACTGGTCACCGCCAGGCAGCCAATGCGAACCATTTTTATTTGCGCCTGCTTGTCCGGATAAAGTTGGAGAAAAATTAGCATAAGCAGATTTTAAGCTAAAATTTGCAGCATTAACCTTGGCAATAATCTGTTGCAAAGAAGGATTCTTTAAAGCTATTCCCTCGAAATCTGGCTTGGCTTTAACTAAATCACTTACACTAAAATCACCTTTTACTACAATAGGAGCCATATGTAACCTACCCATCTCCTTAATAAGGTCTCTTTGCGCAACCTCAAGACTTCTGCTATTTTGCGAAATATCATATTTTGCCGAAGCCAGATCTGCCTCCGAAGTTAATAATGCCCCTTTATGCTCTAACCCTGATTCATATCTTAAAGTTATTAATTCAAGATTATCTCTCCTGATTTTAAATATCTCCTGGGCAATACCTAGCATTTCCTGGGCTTTAAGTAAACTTATAAAAGCACTGCGTAATCTAAACCTTACCGTAGCTGAAGTAAACTTAAAATTTTGCTTTGACGCCTGGATATTTTCAGCTGCAGATTTTACATCATTAGAAGTTTTTGTTCCGTCAAAGATTAACTGCGAGCCAGCTACGCCGTAATTATATGAATCCCCGGTACTGCTTTGGGTTACATTATTATCGCTTCTTGAGGTTTGGGCATTTAAGCTTGCATCGATTTGAGGGAAAAACTGACTGACTGTAATCTTTTTACTAGCTTCGGCCTGCCTTATCTCCTGACTAGCTGCGATTAAATCCGGGTGATTCTTAGCAGCCTCTAGAATACAATCCTTCCAGCTAAGAACCTCTTCTGAATAGGCTATGTTATTAAGAATAAAAATAGATACAATAGAAAGAAGACAAAATTTGAGTGTTTTATACATCGCGGTGTTTTTTATTTATCCCATTGGCCCTAAAACTTCTTATAAATTCAATAGCTATTGGTAAAGCAGAAATAAGCATTATAACAAGTATGACGATTAAAAAATTATTCTTGACCACCGGGATATTCCCAAAGAAATAACCAACAAACAAAAATAGGCTAACCCATAAGAATCCACCAAGAATATTATAAATGACAAACTTTAGATAGCTCATTTTCCCTATCCCTGCGACAAAAGGAGCAAATGTGCGGATTATAGGAATGAATCTGGCTAAAACTATTGTTTTTCCCCCGTATTTCTCATAGAATTTATGAGTTCGTTCTATGTGCTCTTTTTTTATAAAACGAAAGTGTCTGCTTCTGATAATCCTATCCCCAAAAAGTTTCCCTAATGAATAATTAACCGTATCTCCGATTATCGCCGCACTAACTAAAATTACAAAAAGCCACCAGAGATTAAAAGTACCGAGAGCAGTGAATGTACCTACGGCAAAAATAAGCGAATCACCGGGTAAAAAAGGCGTTACCACTAATCCTGTTTCAGCAAAGATAATCAAAAAGAGCAATAAATATGACCAGCTCCCGCAGCTCTTAATAATAATATCCAAATGTTTATCTAAGTGAATAATCGCTTCCAGTATGTTTTTAATTACTTCCATCTACGCCCTTTTCTTAAGGTTCGTCCGGCTCTATAGCCTTGCCAAAAATATAAAGCGGCACATCTTGATGTAAAATAGGCCTAAAATATGATCTCTTGCCTTTATACAACAATGAAAAACCTTGCCTGTAAAAAAACTTTGCTCCTAAGTCTGACATCGTAGCTAGATGCACGCCTGAAACCTTCTGGCTTTTAAGGTACCCTAAATAAGCATTTACTAACTTTGTCCCAATATTAAGACCTCTGAAACCATTGTTTATATTGATATGCAGTGTAGCCGGGTATTCTTTTGTAAAATCCGGAGAATTTAATCCTCCGGATATCAAACTCAATAAACAACTAAAGATAAATCGCCTGTTTGCTCTTTTAGTAAAGGTCCCCCTTTTAAAAGCCTTGACCAATAAACTTAAAGCAATTTGATGCTTAAAGGTTTTCTCCGCTTTTATCTTACTTTTAGCCCCAATTAGACTTCCGATAACCTTAAGATTAGCTTCAGCCACAAAACATGACTCTGGCTCATAATCTGTAAAATACAAACTTAAGGCATCACTAATAACTTCCCGATCATCAAAAAAAACCGAAGCAGGCTCTCCCATAAAAGCAGTATTAAAAGTAATATCCCTAACAGCCTCCCTGTCGGTTCCTTTAAACTTCCTGATAACTATATCTGTTTCTTGCGCCAAGCCTTTTTCCCCTTGAAATTCTTAACAATCAAATATATAAGAAAATAAAATATTGTTGCACAAATTAATCCCAAAACCAGGCTTCCTAAGAATAAAGGAAGATAATGACTTGCAATATTCTTAAGATTAATAGTCTTAAAATCTGCCCAGCCTAAAGGCTCATATCTGTTCCTCAACAGAACCCGGCCTATTTCATATCCCGCCCAGGTTATAAAAGGAACTGTCGGAGGTAACGAAATACTGGTCCCTAAAAACATAGCAATTTTATTAGCCGGACGTATAATTATTGCCGCAATGATAACCAATATGGTATGTAGGCCATAAAGTGGCAGGATCGCAATAAAAACCCCCACTGCAGTACCCAAGGCAATTTCATTGGGGGAACTATTTAAGCGAAGAAGTTTAACAAGTATTCTTTTAAATTTAAATTTCAAATTTAGTTAGCCTTCTCTTTGAGAGAGTGTTTTTTCATCTCTAAGGTATAAGGGAAACCTACTCCCTTCATCTTAACAGGCAATCTAAAATTATCTGCGGAAATCCAGATTTCAAATTTAGCAGGAACGCTTGTAAAATGGTATGCTTTAAATTCTCCGGCTGCAACCTTTACGTCTACTATAGCAACTAGCTTTACCTTGTATTCCTGAGGAAGGATTATATCAAAGGTGCTGCCGATTTTAAGCTCTTTCTCATTGCGCAGCAGAAAAGGGACAAGAATTGCATTTTGTATAGGGGCTCGACCCTTAAAGAAATACTGATCAACTATTTTACCTTTTTTGAATTTAATTATATTTAGAGTATTAACTAGGGAATAGTATTCTTCGAGAATATATTCCTTTTGACCGAAGATCGAGAGGTCCCGCTCAACGAAAATAGGTAATTTTGTTTTTATGTCGCTATAAATTGTTTCCTTATCCGTAAAGCCCGGTAGGTGGGTTCGAAAAACAACCAGATTTGATTTATTTCCGCGGAAATCAACAGGCCCAAAATCTTGATACTCTGAAACTCCCATCGGACTAATATTATAGACAATAGTCTCGATGGGCTCTTTTGCAGCAAAAAGATTAGAATTCAAAAAAACTGATAAAAAAAATATAATTGAGGAAACGATTAATTTCATATATCCTTAACAAAATCTTAATTTAATTGTTTATTCAATGTTTTATTATAACTATAAAAACGACCTATTTCAAGTATAATCAAATACTTAATAAATATGATATTTTTTCTTAAACCAACGAGCAAGCTCAAAAAGCGTAGCAAAGAATGTTATGTGAATAACAAAGGCAAAACCGTATAAGAATCTATACTCTATACAGAAAAAATAATGTACCACAAACATCAACAAAGGAATTGAAATCAGTAGGTATAATTTTAGATTATCTGCTTTGCCTGATTTAAAAACCAAATAAACCCAAAAAGAAACCAAGGTCATTATAAACATGGAAAGCTTAGACAATAATAACAGGGGTTTAAACCACAAAGCTTCAGAAGTAGAAGGAAATAATGGACCGAAATACAAGAAAATCAGATCGCGGATTCTTTCAAGCAAAACAATCGGATGATGTCTTATGTATATTAATCCGCACTTAAACCAAACTTTGTTATCATGAAACGGAACCATAGTTAATAAATCATTCCTTTTGGGATACTTAAGATTTAATGCAGGAGCCAGG
>Ga0247841_10007310_pt1 | contig 16475 bp, 16 predicted proteins | sample LaCruzMarch2015__2_FD_192410 | JGI IMG/M metagenome (GOLD analysis project Ga0247841, IMG submission 192410) | Freshwater microbial communities from meromictic Lake La Cruz, Castile-La Mancha, Spain - LaCruzMarch2015_18m | ecosystem: Environmental > Aquatic > Freshwater > Lake | place: Spain... | reverse complement strand
CATCTGAAAATTTTCGCAAAACCATAGGTTTTACGTTCTCATGGAAATTTTCCCTTGTTGCCATTTTGGTCCTCCTTTAGTTGATTTTTTAGGTCCAAAACGGTCAACGTATTTCAGGCACCGACAAAGTACTGATTTACAAAATAACACGAAATATTTGTTTGGGTAGCAGTTGAATGGAGAACGAGCGGTCATTATAATGGGTGCGCAGTATCCTGATTGTACCTACATTTTTGTCTTTCAATAACAATATTTGACCGAGTACCAGACCGCGACAAACTCTTCAATAGTGAGATTTCCATCAATGGTGAATTCTATGTCAGAACTATAGGAAGATGTTCCACCATAAACTTTTCCATCCTTAAGGGTCGCTAAAATGTCACTGGAATAGGATGAATTTTCTTTGTAAATTTTACTGTCCCTGATGGTAAATTCAACGTCAGAGCTATAACTGGATGTTCCTTTGTAAACCTTTCCATCTTTGATGGTATAGATAACGTCACTGGAATAGCTGGAATTCCCTTTATAAACACGGTTTCCCGAAACGTGACATAGAACATCAGAGGAATAGGTTGAGTTTTTCTTATAAACCTTTCCATCATCCACACTAACAATTACATCGGAACTATATTGGGATGTTCCTTTATATACCTTGACTTGTGCTGAAATTCCTAAACATATAGTAAACAGAATCATCATCAATGGGATGATTTTCTTCATGGGTGCGATTTCTAAATCATTTTGTTATAGCAAAAAGGATACCACATAAACGAAAAAAAGGGGAGTGATCCCCTTTTTTCATTCCGAATATTCCCAAGTCAAATCGTCCTCACCACACTGGCATTCTTATTGATGATGACACTTTTCCCCGAAGACAATTGAATAATTACGGTTTCGTCCTTTTCTGAAAACCAATCAGCACGCAACGCGTCTGTTTTCGAATAGTAAGTTCTAATTTTGTTCCCGTAGATATTCATCAAAACAACTTTTCCTCCAACCACCTTTAAAAATTTTTCCATCATTCAGTCAATTATACTTTGGTTACTGATTTTCAATGAATTCATAACGGTATAGCTTGAAGAAGTGAATAGAATTTTCATTTACAGTTTTTCTTTATCAATTCGAAAGCCTGCTTAAATCCCAACCCTCCCGATTTTGACCAATCTGAACAAGCTCCTTTTCTATCTCCGGTTTTATTTTTAGCATTTCCCCGATCAAAATAGGCTTCAGCGTATTTAGGGTTCAGTCCTATCGCTTTGTCATATTCCTGAATAGCTCCTTGATTATCTCCTGAATTATATTTGGCGTTTCCCCGGTTGCAGTATGCTTCTGCGTACTTGGGGTTGATACTGATCGCTTTATTATATTCTTGAACAGCTCCATCAAAATCTCCAAGCTTATTTTTCGAATCCCCTCGATGACAATAAGCTTCCGCATACTGTGGGTTTAACCCGATAGCTTTATCATAGTCCTTTATTGCACCATTGTAATCACCCGCATTGTATTTGATCGTAGCAGAGGTGAAATATCCTTCACTGGTTTGAGCATTAATATTGGTCAAACTCAATAGTGAAAGAATGAAAACAATACCCCCTTTCAATTTCCGAATGTCTAACACTTTGTAAACGAAAAGTCTTCTCATTTCACTTTTACCTTGGTTCTCACTTCTTCCACGAATTCTTTACAGAATTTGATGGATGGAATCATGTGAGCGGGTATCTTCACCGATGTGTTCTTTGTGATATTCCTTCCCATCTTTTCCACTCTCTTCTTCAACACAAAGCTTCCAAATCCACGGAAGTAAATGTTCTCCCCCGCTATCATTGACTTTGTTATGGTATCCATTATAGATTCAACCACTCCCTGAACAACTACTTTTTCAATTCCGGTTGTGTTCACGATTTCGGTGACGATGTCAGCTTTGGTCATATGTTTGGGTATTTAGGTTTTTCTTATTTGGATCTGTTTTTCTTATTGAAATAAATCTCTCCCACCTACCGTCAATTAATTCCTCGCAAAGGCAGTACCAATGTTTTAGTTGGGGATCATAATCATATTCATACACCTGGAAGTCGGATCAGTCAATAATCAACCGTTTTTCTGTTGTCATAGTGTTTATTAGAACCAGACCACGAATATCCTCAATTTATTCAAATAAATAAATTTATTTACAATATTGTTTATCTGTTAGTTAACCTTTGTTAAACATGACCAGTCTTGATAAAACCCTGTTTTGATGAAAAACCAGTGCACAATATTTATATATAATGACATGAACCACTCCAACTACGGGTCGAGCCGACAAGGATAAAAAGTAATAAAAAATTATGATAACCACTTTGAAACAATATGAGACCAAGAGTACAGACAGTCAATCAGAAATACATCAAAACACCGATGGCTTATTCTTTGAAAGGAAGATGATGATACTGGAATCCAATTGGGACACCGAAGATATATTCAATCGTATCTCCGTCTATCCATTTTTGTCAAACATATCCCAAATTCTTGGGAATAAACGCGATATCAAAGTCGGTCATCGACACTTCGACAGTGTACGGGGTTTGAGATTCTACACCCGTTTTCCCGAAGGGAAAATTTGGAATGATGAATTAAGTTGGGGAACCCAAGTCTATTATATAGCTGCTCACGGCGGGACAGCAAGTATCCAACCATCGATGGATATCATTAGAAAAGATGGTTTGATGGATGCACTGAAAGGATTTGACGCATATCCTAACATTATCTTCCTCGGTGGGTGCGGGGTTTTCAGCGGGTCGGAAGGAAATGCGTTTGGATTCGATTTACTTGGATCTTCTGGCACACGTGCAATCTTCGGTTTCGAATCCCCCATGGTAAATTTTCTTGAAAGCACCGTTATTGATCTAATGTTCCTTTCCCGCTTCTATGGAATCAGCAAAGGGAATCCATTTGATAGATTAGGGGAAATTTACAGGTCAGTGCTGGAGGATTTTAAACCTGCGAAAGATCTTGGGTTCACTATGTTTTTGCAGTGAGCATTAATTCCTCGTCAATTTCTCCCATGGTGTTCAACGTAAATTTATTTTCAAATTCCTTCCTAAGGATGAAAATGGCATTCATCTTCAGTATGAAAATAATCTGAAGGTAGCCGGATGGATTGAACTCATTGTTCCTGTTGTCCAGAATAAATGATCTTGGTAGAATAACCCAAATATGCTTAGGTCTGATAAAATTTTCAGAATGAGATTTCTCAATCCTGTTATCAAACTAATAAAAACCCTAAACTATTCCTTTTTTGAATGAGCTTCCCTGTATATATCTCCAGTCTTGGTATTTTCCATTAAAACTACCATCCAGATAAAAATAATTTTAGAAATTTAAATTTTCCGATAGAATTATCCCAAAATAATTTTTTTTATTCCGGACTTTTTAGTATCTAATGATAATAGATGTTTTCATTAAAAATTGGATTAGTAATAAACGGAATTCGGGTTGATTATGCTTAATTTTTCAATTTCGCGTTTTCCTGCCCTATAAATGATGTTTGTTGCAAGTTATATTTCATATCCACCACTGTATCGAAAATCGATTTAAACGCGCCTAATGAGTTCACGTTTTGAATCGATTGCTAATAATATATTTTTCAAATAATTTTTTTATCTCAGGAATTTTTCTTATACATATACAACGAATATGAAAGTTCACTAAAAAAACTCAAATACCTTATCAGAGTAGGGATTTAATATGAATAATTTTTTTTATTCGTGGATACTGCGTACCTTTGTATTGTTAAATTAGTTATCGTTCTTTGATTTCTTGAAGGTGTGAATGTGATAATAAAAATGTTTTTATTTCAGGAATTCATTTAATGTTTTTCAAAATAATTATGAATTAATTATACGAATATTTCGTAATTGTTTATTTGAATAACATTGTCCTTTATTTTATTGAAGTAACCCCTACAGGTTAAAAAATTGTGATAATTCTAATCACAATTCTATTTGAAAATTTATTGATTAAACAGTCAAAGTGGTTTTTTACAAAAAATCATTGATGAAAATGGTATGTTCCTTTGGATCCAGAATATTCTAAATGAAATGATCCTTCGAAGGTTTACAATAGTGTCTTTGATGAATCATTGATATAACCTATCCAGTTGATATACAGTATATTAAAAATAAGGTGAGAAACCCCATGGGTAGAATAGTGTCCAGAATATTTCACTTGATTCAAATAATTTACTTATCGTCTATTAATAAACTTAAATCAATGTATATGATAAACGAAACCAAAGTAAAAATGATCACCGTTGTTTCAGTTTACAAATCAAAAGAAAAAAGGACTATGAAGTTTGTCCAGTTGACTTCCGAACAATTTGGAAATTATTTTCCAAAGGATTCCGTATGTGAATTTTCACACATATATACATTACCATCCGAAAAGAAAATAAAAATCGGAATTATTTCTGTTTCAAAGATGACTATCGGTTTAACCGAAAAGATTGTTGTTGAATTAACACCTTGTAGTTTCACCAAACGTTTTTCCAAAGGACCTTTTAATGTATTCACCAAATGTGGTGTCCGTTTTCCTAAACCGATTGAAGATGATGTTACCGAAACCGAACTACCAACTGAAAAGGTAGTCGAATTACCATCTTTAAATGTTCCCGAAACATCACCACAGTCAGAAACGACTGATACTACTAATGAAACCAACAATGATTTACCAACCGAAACTGTAACCACTCCTTTATACATTACGGGTCCTAGCCCCATCCGATCCCTTAGGAAAAATTATTCTCCGATTTTCCGATCAAACAACTATTCGATGTGGTACCAATTGAATAAGATCGCGTAACCATTTTTTTCACCCCACTGTAATTCAACATTAAACGATTTAGGAAGAATGGTTTACTTCCTAAATGGCAACACTTATGTCCATTAAAAAACAAAATCTAACAAAAAAAGAAAGGAAAACTTAGGTGGAAACTGAACATGCACAAAGAATAAAAAATAGAATTATTGAGGAATACACAAATCAATTTGTTGAAAACCGGGACAGGATTATGAATTTAAAAATATTTATGGAAAATTTCATTCATAACCAGAATATAAAAGGATTTTCAATAACCTATAATGAATTCTGTATTACGTTGATTGAAAATGTATTAAATGCTGATTTTTCAAAAATCGAATTTTCTGATTGTAATGGAACTTATGATTCCATAGTAAAAGTAATCAACAAATGCATCATGAACATACCCGTTGACTATTTAATCAAAAAGAAAAAAGTCAGATTATCGAAATTAGTTAGTCGTGTTTTGTTTCCTAATCCATAAATAATTATTGAAAAATAATGATGTAAATCCTACCATTAGCGATAACAATTCTTAGAAAAAAATATGAATATGAAATTGGACAAAACGACAACTCTTCATTTGTATCATTTATTGAAGGATTTCTATAGTAGTTACGATACTATGGAAGAATATAATAGTCTTAAAAAACCTGAAACCTTAAAGAAATATCATGGAACTATCTAATTTTTTTAATGCTGACATGCATCCGAAGGATTTCAACATATCCTTTGAAGAGGTTGATGAAACATTCTTCTTAGGGAATGTTAACCTATTCGCTTGTTATTCAGTTGAACCACAGATTGGTAAAAGAATAAATATGGTTGTCAAAAACCATGATAAGATCATTGGCTTTTTCCGGATTAGTTCACCGGTACTTGCGATCAAACCACGGAACAATTATTTCGGAAGTGTCTTAAAATCATATAATGTTAATCCACACGTCCTAAACGGTAGTGTCATTGTGTGCGTCCAGCCTTTCGGCAGCAACTTCAATGGTGGCAAATTATTGACCTACCTATGTATCAGTAATGAAATGACTGAAAAAATCAGAAAAATCCGTCCTGACTATTGTTTTTTCGAAACAACCAGTCTTCGGGGTGAAATTAAGCAATCTTCACAGTATGACGGGATGGAACCATACCTGAAGAAAAATGGGTTGACCGAAAGCCGTCAATTATCTTATCCAACAAATGACATATATCGTGAACTTCGTCATTACATTGAGCCAGCTTACGGAATTGCAGAATTCAACGGACGGGTTACTGACAGGAAAAAATCTTCAGCGCGGCTACGTGAATACAATAAACTGATATCACTTTTTGAACAAAATTTGAAAGAAATGGATATCAATAAATACAATGATTTCATAAAGTTACGGGATTCAAAAAAGCAAATCCATTGTTTGAAAGGATATTATTATTCAACACTTGGTTATTCTAATGTACGTGAACACGTGCTTAACAATGAACCACTTAAAGAAAAAGACAGGTATAAGTTTGATTTTAAAAACCTATATGAAAGGTGGTTAAGACAATCCACAAATAGATATGAAAAATTGAAATCCGAAAACAGATTTAAAACTGAATTGGAGACGCAATTAAATCAGAAAAATAATCATAAACAATAAAAACCACACACTATGTACAACATCGAAAAAATTGAAATTCGCAAATTACGTGCACATCCGCGTAACCATGAAATCTATGGAAAATTGGATGTTTCTGATTTGGTGGATAGAATTAAAATCACCAAACGAATTGAAGCGATCAAAATCACACCGGAGGGTGTAATTTTAAGTGGACACAGGCGTGTCATGGCCGCGGATCAACTTGGATACACCGAAATTGACTGTGTTGTCATGGATCTTAATCCAGACCAACAGATTGAGCTACTACTGGATGAAAACTGTTACCGTGAAAAGACAAAAATCCAGAAGATAAGGGAGGGTATTGTTTATCAGGAAATCGAATCCAAGAAATCAGAACAACGCAAGATTGAAGCCGGTAAAAGGAACCTGGGCTTACCAGTGGTGGAAAATGATACCACCACTGACGATTCTGATAACCTTGAAAAAGGTAAAACACGGGATATTGTTGGTAAAAAGGTGAAAGTTAGTGGTAAAACGTACGGAAAGGGGGTGAAAATTGTGGCGAGAATTGATGAGGAAACAGATCCGGAGATCAAAACCTTTTTAACCGAACAGGCAAATCATAGTGTTGATTCAACTTTTAAACTGGTTGATAAATCTTCCGAATTCATCAAAAAGGTGAAAGCCATTAATGACACAACCGGTAGTTTTATCACAAAGATTATCAAGCAGATTGAAATGGATGTGAAAGTTGACAATCAACATATTAATCCTGAAAATCTGTTTCAAATTTTATATATCATAGTGAAACAGACAAAAAGGAACCTGAAAAAACTGTTTGACATTCCTGTATCCAAAATCACACAGGATGATTCATCTGTGTATATCTGGGTGATTCCAACGATGGTAGAAGAAATAATGAAACTTATGAATTCGTGGGGATATGCTTTTCTTGTTTGTGATTCATGGCAGGGGAAGGATTGCGAAAAAAGGGATCCATTTACTGGAGATGGTATTCAAATGTTGTGTGTGTTTACCAAAGGAAATGTGAATTTGGATATTCTTAAACACATGTTAATTCGGATGAAGAGTACCCAAATTGATCCTTTTTCCAATCCTGATGAATTTAAACAGATGATTTGGAAAGATTATTCATCCAAAAAAATCGATTCATTTGAATGTGAAGATACCTGTGACATCTATGGATTATAAGTTTAAAGAAACATTATCTAACAATTAAAAATCAATAATTATGATCGAAATCCATACCATTTTGAAAAGCTTTACCGGAATCCATGATGGTTTCCAAAACGAAGACATTATTATTTCTGGTGGAACCTGGTTTCCTATAACCGGGGTAAAACATCAAACAGGAAAATCCAATTCATGTTTTTCCTATGGATTGCCTGTGATTCCGTTTGGATAACGGATTGTTTTAAATATCTGTAATCTAATCATTTAAATAAGTATTGACAAAGTAAAACACTTCGTCACAGGTACCACTTTGTCCTTTTTAGTCGAAACCAATAATATTCAAATATGAGAGATATCCATTTACAAATTGAAAAAGTAATTCAGAAAAAGGCCAATAAAGATTTCTTCTACGACTGGTTTGACAAACGTAATTTTGATAAGGTAGGTTACCAGCAGCAGATTTTAAGCTACAAATTAATTTTTGATGGTAAACCACTAATATTGGCGGTATCACCCGGGGGTGGCAAAACTTTAATGTCAATCGCCGCGATAGATAAATACTGCAAAGAAAATCCAACTCACCGGGTTTTGGTATTAACCCATGCACAAACAATTCTTCGATCCCAATTTGCAAAGGAAATTATAAAAGCGAAGCCCGATTTTTCATTCGCGACTATTGTCTCGAAACCAATAAAGGATTATCATTTTCCACAAATCAGATCCAAGCAAATAAAAACATGTGAGAATCAAGTTATTCTTTCCTTACCACATAGTATTCATAATAAACAATTGCCACATTTTGATTTACTGGTTGTCGATGAAGCGCATCAGTATTATTTCGCGAAAATGGATCAGCGAATCATTGAAAAAACTAAACCGGTAAATCAATTAATGCTAACCGGAACACCAAGCCCATTTATTCTTAGAAAATACGACATTATCGCGGTATCACTACTGGATCTTTATAAAGATGAACGCGTGGTAAACCCATTTATTGAACTTGCAAGCTCTACATATGACTTCACCCAAAGGGATTACAACAACGATAAGGAATTAAAGAAAAGTGTAATTATAAAACAAGTGGATACCGTTGAAACTCTGAATATATTACTTCAACAGATATCTGTAAGAACAAATTCTAACAAGAATTGGCTTGATTCATTAACAGTGTTATCAAAAACGATGATTGTGTGTCGAAATCAATCACAAGCGAAACAGGTTAATGATTTCTTTAAAACACAAAAAGTCAATGTTGCATTAAGTATTTCTGATACAGACACTAATTCCAATGAAATCGAAAGGTTTATCAATGATAAAGACTGTCTTGTTCTGATTGTTGTTGGCAGGGGTATCCTTGGTTTCAACTATACCGAACTAGCGAATGTCATAGATATGTCTTGCAGTCAAAACATTGACAGAATCCTTCAATTACTTTGCAGGGTAGTAAGGAAACCTAAAACCGACATCCAGAAATTATTCTTTAAAGTCGTGCCAATAAATATGGAAGATCACTTTAGCGATGTAATGCGAGCGGTTGCGTGTCTGGCCATCCACGAATACTTTATCAAATACAATGGCCGATGTTTTTTCGATATAAAAAATCCGATTATAAAATTAAACAATGATGATTGTCCTATTAAAAAAGGTGATGGTGTCGGAAGAAGACGAAAAAGTAACAATATCAATCCAATTAGAATTACCGGGGTGCCATTGTTTGACTTTTTCGAACCAATAAAATCTGATAAGAATGGTGTTCTAAATTCATACTCACATACGTCTTTTAACCAAATCAATAACGGATATTTAAACTGGAAGGGGCTGGATAAGGAAGAAGTCTTTAAAATGATTTATACAGAATTTGTCGAAGGGAATTGCAAAAGTATATCCGATCTGAAAAAAGTATATCCAAGGGGATTTTCCTATTTATTGCGAAACGGATTTATTCATGAATTCATTCATTATTACGGAATTAATAAAAACATTCAGTGGAATAAATTACCTGTAAATCAATCATTCCAATTAATTCACAAACGGTATATCAAAAGAAATTGCAGTGGAAACATCAAATTATCAAAAGCTTTTCCGGCGGGGTATAGGTATCTGGTTAAGAGTGGACGACTTCAAGATTTTAATGACACTTATGGCATAAAATAAAACACTTATGATAAAATATCCATTTAGAACTATAGAAGGTATATCTGACGGTTAGTCGATAACGGCCATCCCCTTAAACTATTGAAATAAAATCACATAGACTAAACACGAATGTGTTAATGGGGGAAATACGCTCTTTCCGAAACGAAATAAAATTAAAAAACGCATTGAATATAAACAAGTTAAAAATTTAAAATTATGAAAATTATTGCCCCAAGCTTAAGATTAATCTGTAATCGTCAGATTGATAGGATTGAAAATAATTATATGAATTGGTTTAACATTTCTGGTGAAAAAAACCTTCAATATTTATTCTATTGGAATCAATACAAAAACTACTTAAATGATGATGTAACAACAATATCAAAAAATGTTAAATACATTACAGACCCTTTCTTTAAATTGGTTAACAAACAATTTGACATCTTAGCAGAAACTTATGTAAATGAAGGGATTGATAACAATAAGGAGTTTTTGAATTTTAAAGGAATCTTATTTTCGAATGAAGTAGGTTGTATTTTAGAATTGAAAGGATCAGTGACTTGTTATACACTGTTTGACAAGTTCACCGGTGTGCCATTTATAACCAGTCAATTCGAATTTGATGAAAATATTGGCCATTTTGAGCCAGTGACGCGGTATTACTTATCAAAATGTGAAAAAGCTTTTAACGGTGTAACAATAATTTCGGATGTGGTTTACTTTATTTTAGCGATAATAATGGAAAAAATGATTGATAGAAAAGAGCTTATTATTGTCCCACCAAATGGAAAAATCAAAACCAAACACGAAAAATATGTAAATGAAAATCCGACAGGTATTGAAGTGTGGGACAGCCGTATGTTTAATTCATATGTCAGACTTGAAGGGTTTTCTGTCACAGGACATTTTCGTCGTCAACGGGTTGGCGAAGGACGAATTAACCAAAAACTTATTTGGATAAATGCATTCGAAAAACATGGATATAATTGTAAAGAGTTTCGAAATAATCCCAATTGATATCATGCGCGAGATAAAATTAGATGAAGATGTTGTATTAACAATGATGACACCAATTTGTTATAATGTAAAGGATAAGGATGATTTCAAAGTTTACCTACCTGATTGGGAAAATAAATTCTATGAAATCCTGATGGATTTTATCAAAACCACGCTTAATCCGAAATTATAAGTGATTAGGTGATAAACAGTATTTTTTGGACTAAAATTGAAGTCAAATTATTTCTGCTAATTCTATGTTTGGAAGCATTTCCCGGTGATATTTTCCCGGGACTACTTTTACATCATGCTCTCTAAAACTGCGGTATGACTTAAACCATTCAGAGTAAAGTTTAACTTCTAAAATGTCTTGATGCAAAATTCATGGAATGATCAAGTAATAAACAATCTGTAAAATCCTAATACCAGCCAACTGTTTGATTGGTTTAGCAGGGCTATTCTCCAGACCAGAATGACTTTTTGTAAAAATAATTCAAATAAAATAACAATTAAAAACCAAAAAACATGAAACAAGAAGAATTAGAAGAAATTCGTAAGCAACTTTGTCAGGAAATATTTGGGAAAGACAACGTTACTGAAGAAGATCTTACCCTTTCAGCCCAACTGGTTGAAGAATTATCAATCGGATATACACAATCCGAATTTGTGAGAAACCCATATTCTGGAGAAGGAATAATACTTGATCCTGTCGCAGTAGCAATTTATGACTACTTGAAAGGATGTGAAATGGCGAACTATTTGATTGGTATTACCCAAGCGAAAGATTGGTTTAGAATCAACAGATTTAGAGCATATCGTGTTTTGGTTGATTAAATTAAATGACAGAGGATATACCTCAACTAACCCCATCTTCTTTATCAATAACCTCATCAGAAGTGATATTTGGAAGCATTTCCCGGCTTTCCTTGACTGGGAGTGCTTCCACTATTGGTATAAACAAGAAACCCCGGTGTAACCGGGGCTTTTGTGTCGAGTTTCTCAATGACTAACTGAATTTTATATGTAAATTTCGATCACCTTCCTGTTTGTGGAATGGAGCTAAGAATATGATCAATGTCTGACCACCTTTATTGTTTCAACGTTCAATTCCGTAACCACACGGATAAAATAAACGCCGACCGACCTGTCGGAAAGAGAAAAAACATGCCTGCGTTCATTGAGCAATTCTTCAGTTAACAGTTTTTCTCCCTGCAAACTATAGATTTCCACACGAACTTTTTCCAAGCCGTTTTCGCCTTCGATTTCAAGAGTAAAGCTACCTGACGTTGGATTAGGGTAAACCGTTATTAATGGTTGTTCATGATGATAGGTGGTCATGCTACCTGTTTGGCTGGCAATTAGTAAATTTGAATCAGATTTTGGGATTTTTAGCGAACTACATGGAATACACTGATTCGTAATAAAGGCGTGGAGAAAACCGTTTTCCTGAACAATTGTTCCAGGCAAAAACCGGACAAACTCACTAGCGATCAGTGTCACATCTCCTCCACCCTCAATCAGAAATGTACTACCGGAACCTGCCGTGGTAATACTTTGGGCAGCCAGACATTCTTGATGTGCCGGCGGAATAGTAATGTTGGTCAGAATTACTTGACCCGTTAGTAAGCCGTTAGCTGTAACGGTTAGATTGGGTGATTGATTACCGCTGAAACAAAGGTTTGTTCCCCTGACTGAAATATCCCCGATAAAGGTAGAATTTGAGAAATTTACTGTGATTGAATTGGATCCAGCACCTGTTACAATGGTTGTCCCAAAGGGAACAGTCCAAAAATAATTTGTTGCATTAAGAATGGGGTCGACAAAATAGGCTACACCCTGTGTTCCCACGCAAACCGCCGTTGGACCAGAAATAACTCCGGCTGGTTCAGGAGTTGAATGCACAATTACATTGATTAATGTTGGTGATGGTGCAACACATCCTGCTTCATTTCCATACGAGACACTTATAGTTTGTGACCCTGATTCGTTCCAGACAACATTGACTGTGTTGGTATTAGAACCGGAGACAATCTGTCCACCCTCCGACACAATCCAGTTATATCCGATCATATTGGACTCTGTAGTATAAGTCACAGCTGAACCACCCAAACATGCTGCTGTTGTTCCTGTGATTGTTGGAATAAGTACAAAACTCGACATTACAATTTGATTTGAAATGGCCGGGTTGCCTGATGCACAGTTAACATCAGAGGTTAGGATACAAGTAATAATATCACCGTTTGCCGGGCTGTAACTGAATGTAGAACTATTTAACCCTGAGTTTACACCATTGACTTTCCATTGATACACTGGGTTGGAGCCTCCATTGGTTGGCAGAGCGGTGAATGTCACAGGAGCATCGTTACAAACTGGATTGGAAGAAGCATTAATTGCAACACTAACCGGTAGTGATGGAATTACCGTCATTGTAATTGAATTTGAATTTGCCGGATTACCTGACCCGCAGGCAACATTGGAGGTAAGAACACAAGTTACCACATCATTATTGATTGGTACATAGGAGAAGATTTGATTGTTAACTCCAACATTGATTCCGTTTACTTTCCATTGATAAACTGGAGCACTACCCCCATTTATTGCATTTGCCATGAAAGTCACATTCGTCCCTGAACATAAGTAATTGCCCGATGTGAAAATCAGAATACTCACAGGAACTGGTGGATTTACAATCATAGTAACAGTATTCGATGTTGCAGTATTCCCTGATATACACTGAGCATTTGATGTCAGCACACAGGTTATTGCGTCATTGTTGGCTGGAATATATGAATAGGTTGAGTTATTTACGCTTACATTATTCCCATTTACCTTCCATTGATAAACCGGGTTTGTACCTCCATTGACTGGCGTTGCCGTGAAGGTAACTGCTGTGTTTGAACATACGGGATTTGCAGAGGGAGTTATGGAAATACCAGTGTTTGAGTAAGTGGAGCAGGTATCTTTGAGGCATCGGACACTAAATCCCTGCACTAATTCGAGGGCTGCAACTTGCACACCTTCAGTAGTGTTGAATAACCGTCTGAACAAAGCTGTTGTATAAACCTGTGTCGATGACCATATAGATGTACATTGATTAAGGGAGTGAAAGGTACTACCTGTGTCTTTGTTGCCGCTACCTAGGGCTGTAAAACCACTGCTATTTGATGCTCCAACATTTACTCCTTCCCAATGTGAAAGTCCTATTTCCTTCATCTTTCCACCAGCAATACTCTCACCCCCTAAAAAAGTTGTGAGTACAGTCCATTCAGAGTCTTTTGGAATATGCCAACCGATGGGGCAAATACCCTTTACACCTTCAACTGTAACATATTGCATCATTTCATCCCACTGATATAGACCACCATAAATGTCACAGTTTGATTCAAGGTTATTATAACAATACTTTTCAATGGTACTATTATTGGTTTGATTTACGCTTCCATTGACTCTGGTTCCTATGTTCAGATTTTCTTTCATCCAACACTGGGTTCCTATCTGAACCGTATTGTAGATTTTACCACTATATAGGACTGTTGGAATACCTGGACAATAGTTTCCCTGTGTAATCAAATTCATTGGATTGTTTGTCTCAGTTGAAGTATTATATTGTTCAGTGCCAACAATACCATTATACTCACATATCATTACCCGATAATTGGTGGTTGGAAGTAAATTAGTGACCGTTACCCCGGAAGTATGGGTTGTTCCATTGAAAACGCAGTACCAACCTGAAGTTCCGATTTGTGAACCAGAACCGAAACCTGTATTGGCAGTATAGGTTGTATTATTCGCTGGCACGGCTGTTCCAACGCTGTCCTGTTTGATAAAAACTACACGTTTTAATCCGTTACCATCAGTCCAGTTGAAAGTAAATAGGTTAGTTGTTATATTTGAGAATGTGACGTTTGTGGATTGAAATGTTGGTGAAGTATTGCTATCATCTCTAAGACAGCGCAGTGTAAAGCCATATGCCTTGGGACTGTTGAACATTCCGCTGTAATCAATGCCAAAGTGCCTACTCCAGTCACCTCCAGCGCTACCCTGTTTATTGCTCCTGTAATGGCCGAGTGAACCGCGCCAGCCTAATGTGCCATCGTTATCATGCAGGTACCCGGCAGCATGGAGTTTTAACCCAGAGTTCCAAGGGCCATTCCAATTTGTCCAACTTCCACTTGCATCTACATTGCACCATTCAGTATAAGTAGGTATATGCCAGTCGCCTCCAAGTTCAATCGTACATGGGTCGTTGAAAGCCAACCAATCAAGGTTTTCATCTATAGGATTTATCCAAACGGTATTTGGTGTTCTGGTTGTACCATCATGTTTATATCCCTGCATGCGGTTAAACTGCCAGTACCATCCTGCCGAGGCTTCGGTGGCATCGTTAACAGTAGTTGCTTGATGATCAGAGCCAAGGTTACTGGTTATCCAGCATTTTGATAGTTCACCGGGTATATTTGTAACTGTTCCATAGGTTACCGTTTTGGTAACTGGTGCCACAGATCCTACCACATGGTTGATTGTGAAGAAAGAACCACAATCAGAACTTGAATTTGTTTTCTGAGTCTTTGGATTGTCAATTGCAATGGAAGTATTGTATTGTTCCAAACCCGGAACCCCATTGTATTCACAAACCATCACCCGGTAATTAGTGTTTGGAAGTAAATTAGTAACTGTTACCCCGGAGGTATGGGTTGTTCCATTGAAAACGCAGTACCAACCTGAAGTTCCGATTTGTGAACCAGAACCGAAACCAGTATTGGCAGTATAGGTTGTATTATTCGCTGGCACAGCTGATCCAACGCTGTCCTGTTTGATAAAAACTACACGTTTTAATCCGTTACCATCAGTCCAGTTGAATGAGACATGGTTCGTAAGGACATTTGAAAAAATAACATTTGACGCTTGCGTTGTTGGGGTTAAATATGTTTCATTAAACAATGCTGTCACCTCACATTGGGTCAATGCCCGATTATAAATTCTCACATCATCCACACCACCAGAAAACATATTGGCGACTGTTTCGGGATTACCAAAATATAAACTTGCTACTCCATTATTAAGATTAAAAGGACTTGAATATGTTGAAACAAGAATTCCATCAATATACATTTTAGCAGAAATGGATGAAGATGATTTCGCAATTACAACATGATGCCATTGGTTATCACCTGTTGGTGTCTGACTTGTCATTGTTATGTGGGAGGTATTACCCGGTAAGCAAAACATTCCTTGTGTTGAAGGCAGTCCGGGTAAATGGATTAAAAACGTTCCATTTGGACTGTTGAAATCATGTTGTAGAATTCTAGCCCCAGCGGAGGTTTTATACCATCCTGATACTGAAATTTCAGAATAGGTCACAGGAAAATTAGGCACTTCAATATAACATGATAACGGACAGTAAAAAGCAGAGTTTGCATACCCGAATCGATCTGTGGTTAAACTTGCACCATTGACTGTGCCATTATGTTCATATCCACTAAGGTCATTTGCATTCCCGTTGAAAGCCCACCAACCCATTAGTCCATTGGCGGGAATATTAGTTGAGCAAGTTTTCTGAGTCATTGGGTTATTGGTTGCAGTTGAAGTATTATATTCAGAACAACTGATCTCTAAGGATTATAAGCTGATACCATTTTGTAGAATAGAACCAAGTCTGTCCCAGGAAACTCAGTTTCGGTTGCATTTAATTTCTGACAAAGTTGCAGAAGGATTTTATCA